>Ga0099824_1000016_pt1 | contig 90806 bp, 38 predicted proteins | sample SiratrowhiteBW_FD_76837 | JGI IMG/M metagenome (GOLD analysis project Ga0099824, IMG submission 76837) | Root nodule microbial communities of legume samples collected from California, USA - Siratro white BW | ecosystem: Host-associated > Plants > Roots > Nodule | place: USA: California... | reverse complement strand
TATATATATATATATATATACATATATATGAATGTCATTTTGAGAAGATAGGGCAACTTCCCCTAATTTTTCTCATCGTAGATATATCCTTAAATGTTACATGAGTCTCTATTGAAATTAATAGGATAGAATATGCTAACAGAAGACATTATAACATCTTTATATATTTATTAAGGTTACTGTTGACAAAAACTAATGAAAAAAGATAACTAAAAGCTTATTGAGAAACAGCATATTTTTCGGAATCAAAAGAGAATAGTACTCAAATACACTCCTTTGAAGAAGATCAAACCAACTACATTATTAAAGTGAAAGAGCCATTTAATATAGATATGAAGGAAGAAACTTACACGAACAAACCTCATCTTTATGTCATCATTAGAGCTTTCAATAGTAAATTCTACACCAACTTGACCTGTCACTTATAGATGCTAATATATTAGCCTCAAGTACACATTATCTAGCCCTGGAAATTTTTACTAGTATTTTGATAATCCTCTTATTGGAGTTTACTGATACATATAGTTCTGTTACGTTCAGGCTATTTCAATCATGTTGAGATTTTTCCTGGACATTTCAGCTGCATGCTATTTTTGTAACATTGGTTATAACTTATATATAAGGAGAAACTGGTATTAGAGAAAGCAAGACATAGAGATAGAGAGAGCATCCATGTGCTGAAAGATACTTTATAGCTATGCTTTTTAAGCAGTTAGCACAAGTCAACCATAAACATATCTCGAGAATACTCAACAGTACTGGGATTAGTGAAAAGGGTAGTGGAGTCATGAGAGGGTAAATTTATTGTATCCAACTTGAGAATAATCTTGACGCAATTCAACTAGTCAATCACTCAAGACAATAACCTTCTTTTGTTTTTATCCAAAATAAAGTAACACCAGGCTACTGTACAAAAACTAATAAGAACTCTGAAGCAAAAGAATCATTGAAAAGTTTCACAATTTGCCATGTAACAAGTAATAACCATGACTTTTAATAGGAACAATATGAGGAAAAAAAGTGAATATCCTTATTCTATCTGAATCTCTATGATAGCAGAATCAAGAGGGAAGATACTAAACAATGTATCTCTCACTACTCTAGGAAATCTGAGAGTCCTGCATATCCTTCCAACTTCTACTCCAAATCCAATCTATTTATCTGTTACGTATCCAAATATGGGTCAAAGTCCCATATTTATGATTTTAAGTAACAAAGTTGTACTGACAAATCCAAGAGATGGAGAATGGAATTTGCAACCTCGTATAGGTAAAAATTTTACTAACGTGTAAAGTACTAAAGTCTACTCAACAAAAACAATAAAACTAACACAAAAGTCCTTACTTGTCTAACATAGAAAGTATCACTGCACAAATGAAAAGGAACAAAAATAAAGCTCTGTTAAAGGCTATAGCTATGCAGAAAGTCTAATGACGTTCATAATTTCTAGTACATGATTTTGAAACGTTTATCTGTGCCTTTTTAAGTTATTTTGTCTACATAGTTAAGATAATCCAGGGGAAAGTTGAAAATTTGAACAAGCATACCAAGGTCTTGGCAAGCCACATATGGAACAAAAGCAATAGGACCATTCACTCTACCTATGTACTTCATCATGCTGTTTTGACTATTCTTTTTGTGCTCATATAGCTTCTGAACACTTCAATGTTTGTACTACATATGGCATCATTGTCTGAAGTAATTGCACACCTTATGTAATTCTTACCATTCATAATAAGTTCTATTAGTTCAGCAGTAGAAAGCATATTTTGATCCTCAAGACTTTAGAGGAGTAAAATCTGCCCAAAACGTTAACAGTGCAATGGGATTAAATTTGCAAATGTTTCGAAGCCCAAAAAAAAGTTCAAAGCTAGTTTTTGCAAGCCTTATGATAAGAGAGGTATGAAAGCTGTCGTATATTGGGTGTTTAAAAACCATTGTCAGGTTCCCTTTAAGCATTTTCCTTCTTTGCTATCTTTTCTGTTGTTCTGTTTCAGACAGTTAGCAGTTAAGTAGTTTAGTTGCTTGGTCATGTTAGTTAGGCTTAAATAGTACTTCTATTTTAATTCTGATAATATATAGTTCATACCGATGTAAAAAGAAAGATTCAGAAGTTTAATACAAGTGGTTGCTGTGAGGAGATTGAGCGTTTATTGCTCTAATCAAATCACGTTTCTTAAGTTCTGTTTGTTCATTTTCTTTTGCTCATTCTTGTTCAAGAGGAAACTCATTCGTTAACATATTGACTCCATAAAACCCAAAAGTGACAAGTAACTCCACCCGTAGTCAGTGATATCCGTAGAATGGAGAACCCAACTATATTATAAGAAAACAAATCCCTCTCGAAGAAAATAGAATACCAAAATAAAGTCCTAAGTTTGCATAAACCAGCTGAGAAATAGTTCAAATTCACATCATAAGGGTTAGGTAGTGTGGGAAGTCTTGTATCATCTGGCTGAATTCTCGGAGCTGAGATTTGAATGTTTGTTGGACAACTTTGCTAATATCAATTGATTTTATGTTAAAATCGGACATGATATTAGAAAGTATAGCTCATTTTGATTTTTAGTTAATTAGGAAGCAATGAGATCAAAGAAAATGTTAACAAATATACCACCTAGGCTATAAGACAACTCAGATGACATGAACAAAAAATACTAGTGTTCTCAAAGTTTCCTTTCCTGCAGAAATACACTGCAACAAATGGATTCCAGTCCTACATTGTATAATCATGGTACATAGAGTCAGCTCAACTAGATAAAGTCATTCCAAATAATCATCTCAGCTTCAGCTTGATTTGTTATCTAAAACACTAACAATTAGCAGTGATTGAAAATCCATGGAAGTAGTCGAAGCCAATAGACAGCACATTGGGAAGAAAAAAATGTAGCTATATCAATGATTCCTGTTGCTAGAATATGAAATAAATGTAACAACCTATGACTTCTAATCAAAAGTAATATCACACAAGCTCATTACATGTTATGTAAAACTATCAAAAGAAATAAATATTACTTGATTCTCACAAAATTGAAAATAGCATGTGTCACTAGAAAGAATTTCACCTAGTTTACTGTTACAATAGGCCTCTAGCAATCATTTCATAGAGAAGTTTCTCTGCCTTATCATTTTCATCTTCTTCAAAGAAAGCACGAATCATTATTTCAAAAGTTACAGCATCTGGAATGCAACCCCTGTCCTCCATTTTTGACCATAAGGCCAATGCTTCATCAAGCAAGCCCTCTTTACAGAGGCCATTGATCATAACAGTATATGTTTTGGCATTTAAACAAGAGCCTTTAGTCAAATGATCTAGAAAAATCTCTTGTGCATTCTTAAGTTTTCCACATTTACAAAGTCCATCAAGAAGTATAGTTAATGTGTACACATTTGGCCGAATTCCTTGGTCTTTCATTTTGTTGAACGATTCAATAGCCTTGTCAAGATGACGATTTTTGCATAAAGCATCTATTAAGTTATTATAAGTGATTACATCAGGAGGTTGGCCTGTATCACGCATCTCATCAATAAGATCCCAAACATAAGAGATTCTTCGTGATTTGCACAAACCATCAATAAGACAAGTATAAGTCACAGTATCAGGAACCATATTTTTCTGGTGCATTTCTTTAAAAAGATTCATGGCATCATCCACCCTTTTAATCTTACACAGTCCACGAATCATGATACTATAGCACCGAACATCAGGAGTTACTCCCATTTGAGTCATAATGTAGAATACATGTTTTGCATTCTTCACTTCATTAACTAAGAAATACCCATCCATTAAAGTACTACAAACAATAGCATCAGGTTTCAAACACGCTTTCACCATCACAGCTAACACATTTCTAGCTTCTTTTACCTTTCCTTCCTTACATAAAGCATCAATCAATATACTATAGGTATAAATATCTGGGTTAATGTTTTTCAATAACATCTCACTTAACAAACCAATTGCTTTGTTTAGTTGATCCACAATGCAAAAGCCACATATTAGACTAGTGTAAGTGACAACATCAGGAGAAATTCCCTTGCCAACCATTTCTGAATATAAATCACAAGCCTCAGTAACAAGGCTATCTTTGCATAGACTATCAATAATTGTGCTGTACATTATCAAATTAGGCTTAATAGACATTCTTTCAATCATCCTCAACAACCGAATGGCAGCTCTTGTTTCTCCTATTTTACACACCCCATTGATCAAAATCCCATAACTAATCTCATCTAGCCGAAACCCTTGTGCTAATACCTTGTCATGAAAGTTCAGTGCTTTGCTGACCTCACCCTTAAGACACAAACCTTTCATGAGAGTGTTCAAGGTTATGGTTGTTGGGTGATGACCCAGTTTGAGAATCTTGCCCACTATAGAGAAAGCAAAGCCCATTTGACCTAAGTGGCAGAAACAGTTAACCAATATGTTCAAAGTGAAAAAGTCAGGCACAATTCCAGTGAACTCCATTTGCTTATAAAGAGAAATAGTAGTGGGGTAATGCTTAGAATTCACAAGGGAACTTAAAATCTTGTTAAATTGGAAGATGGGTGGGGTAGGATGCATATGGAGCATGTGATTGAATTGGAGAAAAGCATCATCAAGATTGTTAATGAGTGGGGGCTGAGAGTGAGAGTGGAGAGTAGAGGGTGAAGGGAAGCAAAGAAGGGAAATGGGGTTTTGAAGGAAAGGAGGAAATTTGGGAATGGAAAGAGAGAGATAATACCTTAATCTTCTTGCCAACGACATCTTTTGATTGTTGACACCAACGTTACTGAAAAGATTGTGTTGTTTTTGTTTTTGGTTGGTTTCAGTGAGAGAGACCAAAGTTCGGTTTGCTACTATTTCAGCTTCTGGGAACAGGGAAGCACTGAGAAATATAAAGACATGTTCCGAGAAACTTTTTCATTATTTTAAGAAAGAAAAATAGAAAAAAAAATCGGCTATACAATACAATATATAATTGAATAAGAATATGATAGAGTAAGAATTTTTATAATGTGAATACATCTTAAATAAACTAGTATTTTAGTTTGTAAATTATAAATCTGAATATTAAATTTCTATAAATAAAAAGAATAATATTTTTATATAAAAATTATATTAGAATTAAAATAAAATTTTTCGATGGTTTCTTTAAAAAATTGAACTTTAATTTTAAAATAAAAATGTAAGATATTGAATTGGAAGTCATCATTTGTCATTTCTCCATATATATTAACTTATTTATATTTTCGTTTGGGATTTTAACTTAATTTCATCTTGCATAAGATTTTGGGAATGCACTCCATTTTTTTTTTTAATTTTAAAATTATTAAGACTGTATTAAGTCTTGAATCTTTATTTTATATTTCCTTGCACATAATTAAATTATTGTATTATTTCTCTATAAATCAATTACAAAAGTAAATATTCATAATATTCATAATTGTGTGACTGCAAGTTTTCTATAAATGATTTGTCATTTATTTATCTTTTTAGATTAGGAAATGTTTTCGGGAGAGTAATTTTTTTTTTTTTTCAAAATACTACAACTGTAATAAATCTTAGTTCTATGCTACTATTCATGTTGTAAAAAAATAAAAAAATAAAAAATAAAAATAAAAAGCCTGTTATTAATACTTGTAGTTGAAAAGTCTATTACTAATACATTATAAGATGAGCAAAATAAGGTGAAGAACTATTTTGAAGTAGCACTCAAGTTAAAATCCTTTAACCTATGATTTTGATACGTTACAATTTTGATATCAACTACTGATACTGTCATTATATTAAGATATCATTCTTATTAGGAAGCCATTCTAAACATTTTAGTACATGAACGATCAAAGGAAATGTAAAACAATAGTCAAAAATGCTATTCTGGGATGTTATTGTGCTAATGAATTTTTAGTTTCATTGTCCATTATGTCATCCACGAAGTTGTAGCTCCCTAATCAGTCAGAACAAAACCTGTTCAATGTCATTCAATAGAACATCTTTGAAGCAGCCATTAAGCCAGAAAATTTTTCAAATATAGGGAGGCCTCAAATGAGAAGCTAGTGTTTGATACACTGACCAGTCTAATGATTCGATATACATAAGAAAAGCTTTCATTGCAAAGATGGTGTTGTAATTGAGCAGTAGTGAAACCAGCTACATCTGGTTCTCAATATGCCATACAAATTAAAAGCCAGTAGAACTTCAACTAGTTCAACCAGGCTTTACTCATGTCAGAAACGCAATACTTGTTATGTAGCAAAACATCAAAATGTTACATATCAAAGATCAACACTTCCCGCAACGACCAATGAGTTCACTAATTATGATCAACACTTCCAATATTTTCTATTCAAGAAATGAAGGACTTAAAAACTTACAGCTTCCATGTTAGATTATCCATAAATAAGTATACACAGCTGCGATGTTAACCAAATAATGGATGTGAATAAGAGGGGTTATTGTACAAACAAAAATGTTGGTGCTATTCTCCAAACAAAATTGAATTTCCACCTAAATGGCCCGTGAAATAAAGGTTTGCATTACAAACCAGTACAAGTTGAGATGAAACTCTAATTCTAAATAGAAAACAACACTTAGAGAATAAGCTTCTGTGTACCAGGCAAATCAAAGGTTTCTTAAGAGTACAAAAAAATCACAGAGCAAATAAACAGTCTCCAAAAAATAGTCAGTACTCAATAGACACTCTCAAGCTATTCTCACCAGCACCTTATTCTTTTTGCCAGCTGATAACAGGAGAACTTTCCCATCCACTATATCCGCAGCCTCAATCCTCTTACCTTCATTATCCACTCTGCTATTATTCAAGTAAAGACCCCCTTGCTTCAACAACCTCCTTGCCGCAGACTTACTCTCGAACAAACCAGAAGAGACCGAAAGATCCACCAATGACAGATTCAAAACATCTTCATAAGGCAAAGAACAAGATGGCAGATCCTCAGCAATCCCCTCAATGGTTTTCCAGTCCAACTTCGTCTCTGAACCCGGCTTCAACGCCTCAGTGGCTTGAAGAGCCTCAGCCAAACCATCCTCCCCATGAACAAACCGTGTAACTTCCTTAGCCAGCCTCTGCTGTGCAGTGTTAGGCACATAGTCAGGCTCCCCCATCTCCCTTTCCAAGGCAGCTATTTCCTCAATGTCTAAAAAGGTAAGAATCCTCAAAAACCTAATCACATCAGCATCAGGAATACTAAAAAAGTACTGGTAAAACTTATAGGGAGACAAAAACGTTGGAGACAGCCAAATGGCACCATCCTCAGACTTTCCAAACTTAGTGCCATCACTCTTCAAAAGAAGAGGGAATGTCAAGCCATATGCATCTTTCACATGCAATATCTTCCTAATCAATTCAGTCCCAACAGTTATATTACCCCATTGATCACTACCCCCAATCTGAACACTTACACCCTCATTCTGAAACAAGTGCAAGAAATCATAGCCCTGCAACAATTGATATGTGAACTCAGTGAAACTCATTCCTTCTTCTGATTCCAACCTCTTCCTTACACTCTCCTTAGAAATCATAGACCCCACCCTAGCAAACTTACCCACCTTTTTCAAAAAATCCAACAAACTAATATCCTTCCACCAGTCATAGTTATTCAAAATCTCAACAGAAAAATCAGAACCCAAGTTCGGATTTTGACCGGGACCCAGAATCCGTTCAATGGTGTTGGAGATACCCACCGTGTTCTTCTCCAAGGACTCGGCGTCAAGTTCGGGCCTTTCGAGGGATTTTCCTGAGGGGTCGCCCACGCGCGCGGTGGCGCCTCCGATCAACGCGACGGCGCGATGACCGCAGCGGTGGAACCAGGACAGTACGATGATGCCGAGGAGGTTGCCGAGGTGCAAAGACTCCGCGGTGGGGTCGAAGCCGCAGTAGACCTTGACCGGAGAGGAGCACGCGTCCCGAAGCGCGTCGCTGGTGATGGACTCGACCAGACCGCGTTCTTCGAGGATTTCAATGACGTTGCGGAGAGGTTGTTGGAGGGCGCAGGTGGTTTTGGTGGTTTTTGTGGCCCATTGAAGAAGAAAGGGAGAAGAATGGGGTTTGAAGGAACCCAAGAAACGTTTGGTTGAATGGTTGAAAAGGAGTGCTCTTGCTAAGACAGAAATGGAGGCCATGGGTGTGTCACTGTGTGACTCTTAGCTTACTCTTTGAAGTTGGGGATGATGAAGGATATGGTTGTTTGTCTCTTTAACCATTTTTATTTTATTAATCATTAAATTTATTAATATTTACATTATTTTATTTTAAAAAAAGTAAACCAGTCTTTTTTTATAAATTAAACTTGTTTTTTTACAATAAGATTAAACTTGTTATAATAAATATAAATTTAACCTGTTTTTTCAGTCTAAAGGATTTTTTTTATCGTAAAAGACTGATTAAATTTAATTCACATATTTTCCTAAAATTTAAAGAATAATTCATTTGAAACCACATGGATGGATTCAACTTGGAAATAAATAAAATACATCTTCTCTTTTATTAGCTTGTTAGAGTAAAATTAAACCTGACTTTTAGGAGAATTAAAAAAATAAAATTATAAGATAATTAAAAGAAATATTGTTTCTATTACAATCAAGCATATCTTTAATATTAGAAAAAAAATTAGAAGAAACATTAATAGTAAAAAAATGACTTTTTGAAGTGTTAATTTATTGCCATAAAGTTAAACTATAAGAATGTGAACACTTCATAAGCCTATAAAGGCAGTCTGTTGGTCCTGCCAAACACCAAAATATATCATCAGCATATAGAATATGTGAGGGAAAGCAAAACTTTTTAAGAGTAATATGTTTGGTTAAAATAAAGTTGATTATCTTCCTACTAAGAACCTCTCTAACAATAAAAATAAATAAATGAAATAGATAATCACCTTGTCTCCCTACTACAAGGAAAGTAACCAACCAAACTACCATTAACAAGGATAGTCAAAATTCATTATAAGAAAGTATGATGAAAATCAAATTGGTTCAACACTTGAATAAGAAAATCCCAACTGAGAGTATCAAAAGTTTTGAAAATATCAATATTGAAAGCCACCTTACCACCAGGTATTTTCTTAGAAAGCATGTTAATGACTTCTAAAGTGATATCAATACACTCTTTAATGTGTCAACCTTTAATAAAACCATTTTGATTATCGTCTAATACCCTAGAAAATAGCTCCAGAATAAAAACCAACCTAGAATTTAGCTTTAAAGATAAATAAGATAATATATGAATATTTTTTTACAAGAAAAGTTTTAAAAAAATAGGAAAAAGTAGTTATTTAGTTTTTATTTTTATAATAACCACCACCAACTCTTTGTAAGAAGATATTATATTTTATTTTTATAAAAACTACCAATTCTTTCTCAAAAGTTGTTCTTCTTTATCTTTTCTCTAAAACTTCATCTTTCTTTCTTATTAAACTAACGATCAAAGGTCACCTCTAGATTCTTGGTATTAAGTAGAGCAAGAGTGTCTGATCAAATTCTTAAACAAAGTTAAGTTGCCTGTGATTTTAGGTTTTTGAAACTCCTTTGAGTATCTATATTCTAGAGGTAAGCGAAACTAATTGTATGTTTTTATAAGTGTTAATTTACTTTAAAATAGTAAATAGTAAATGTTATGCATGATGTGTGAGATATATTTGTGAATTTTGGTAAGGGAAGTTAATTACATATTTTTTCATAAATATTGTAATTACTTGTTTTATTAAATATGAATTAGATTAAATTAAATTGAACGAGTGTTTATGTATTGTATGATGTAGTATCAATATTTGTGAATGATGTAGTGTGTGATCGAGACATAAGGAGCGAGGTGAGATGGGAGGAAAGGAGAAGAAGTGTTACGGGAGAAGAAGAAGAAGAAAGAGAGGAGAGAAAGAGAAGAGAGAAGAACGAGAGGAAGGAGAGAAAGAAAAGAAAAGGAAGAGATGGGAAAAAGAGAGAGAAGGTTTTGACAATAAAAGCAATATTGAGATTTTTGAGTTGGTGTCAGGACTTAGGATTAACTTTCATAGGAATCAGGCTGGATCAATAGGAATCTCCCAACTTGACAAACTTGTATACTCTAAGTGCTTAAATTGTTGACAAAAAATACCATTTAAGTACCTAGGTATGATGGTAGGTGGTAATCCTAGAAGATCTACGTTTTGGAACCCAATTGTTGATAAAATTAGGACCAAACTCTCAAGATGGAAGGGTAGAATGCTATCAATGGCGGATCGGATTTGTTCAGTTAAGTCAGTTATTAATGCGTTGTCCTTATTCTATTTCTCCTTTTATAAAGCACTGATTGCAGTTTGTAACCAAATTAGGAGAATTTAGGTAAAACTTTTATAGGGTTGGGGATGTGAGGGTAGGAAGATTGCTTGGGTGAAATGGAAAATCATATGTAGTCCAGTCGTAGTAGGTGTGGTGAGGATCAAAGACATTAGGTGTTTCAATGATGCCTTGTTAGCAAAATAAAAATAGAGGTATAGGATGGTGGGGGAGGGGTTGTGGAGAGAAGTTTTTGTAGCAAGGTATGGTGATGGGAGGAATGTGAATGTTAATTTGGACTAGAGAATTCAATATTCGTGGTCGTAGGGTTTGTGTAGAGTATGTGAAAAGGGATCATAAGGAAATTGGTTTGATTATCGATTGCAGTGGACTTCAGGAGATGGGCGGAGTGTACAATTCTGGGAGGATCGGTAGATAGAGGGCCAAGTGTTACAAGAAAAAAATTCCAAGGTTGTTTAGCATTTCACAGTGTAAAGATATTGAGGTGTGTAACCTTGTGGATCGGGGGCAAAGTTAGAGGGGAAGGTGTTCTAGTTGGAATCTTTGTTGGGGAAGGAAGATGTTTAGATGGGAAAAATAGTTAAAAGAACAACTAATGACTATAATTTCAAAAGTCCAGTGAAGTAGGGATGGACAAGATAGGCTGGTGTGGGTAGGGGACGACCAATAAGTATAGTTCATCATCTTCAATCGTACAGATAAATCCTATTTGATATTCGTTTTCCTCATTTTAAAATTGATTTTCACTTTTATCTTTTTTTCACGTCCTAAATCATTCTTGCGACTGACTCTTATTTCATTGTTTGTTTTTGTGAACAATTATTCTCAGTTGGTGTATTTTTGTTCCAAAATTGCGACTGACTCTTATTTCATTGTTTGTTTTTGTGAACAATTATTCTCAGTTGGTGTATTTTTGTTTCAGAACTGAGTTAAGTATTTTCATTCTAGAAAGGATTCGATGTCTGGATATCTTTATTTCATCTTGCGGTTCGTCTTCTCATAAATAATTCATTTCCTTATACTCTTATTTCTTTTTTCAGTGTTTTTTTGAGAGTTTTCAAACCATATTTTTGATTGATAGATTTCCTTTGTATAACAAATATACTGCTACATAAAACCATTATTTTTTTCCTAGTTCAGATAAGAATTTCTCTAATTTGAAACTTTCGATGACTGGAAAATTTGTTATATGTGTTTCTTTTTTAGCACATTAATTAATCGAAAAAAGTTAGTTCACACATATGATAGAACATTCAATGATACAAGACTGTTACAGAAATATAATAATATGCAGGGTTTCGGGTGCAACCTGATTGAGAATTGAGAATGTAAATATGGTACAGTAAGACAATGTAAATATGGTACGGTAAGAAGCAAGTGGACTTGGGCTTAGGAAATCAAACACAACCTTATAAACAATTAAAAAAAAAAAACACTTATAGCAAATTTTCCAGTCTCAATAATGAAATAAAAGCGAGTATATCTCAATAATGAAAAATGCTGTATTATTACTTTATAACTAATATAATTCAATGTCGATTATAAAATAATTGATATAATATGTAACATTATAATTATAAAATTGTTATCTTATTTTACTTTTAATGAAAAATCAATATAACATACATTATGTAAAATTATATTATATATTAGAAAATATGAAAAATTTCATTTTTATTTACATATGATTCTATTTAAAATCATAAATTATTTTATTTTTTTAACCAAAATTTTATCAACGAGTGATTATGCACATATATACTTAAGTAAAAAAATACTTTTTTTTTCAAATATCAAAATTTTTACTTTTAACAAAAATCATAAGATTCCTTTCCAATAATATGGTCAAATTTGGAAGAATTAAAAGGAAAATTTTCTAACAATTTCATACTTTTTTTTATTTTATGTAAAAAATGAAAAGAAAAACTTGATCTATCCTACAACATTCTTATAAAAGAGATGTTATTTTTTAAATCTTTTTGATATCTTAGAATAACCACAATTAGGTGTAAAAAAGAGTTTAGCAAATTTAAGCTATTCATAACAACTATTTTAAACTTTTGGTTAGATCATTAATTAAATACAAAATCAAATACTAAATATACATAAATTTCTTTCTAACTATATAAGGCATTATTTTGAGTTTTTTTTTTAAATCTTTCTATAAAACTCTTCTATAATCATTCCTTAGAGTAACTATTTTTTTTTTTATAAAATTACATGGAATTATAAATTTTATGGATAATCTCTTTCTCTCTATATTAATTATATGAGAATAAATTTAGAAAAAATATTATAATTATAGATAGATTCATTACTATTAATTAATTTAACTAATTTGTTAACAAGTGTGAATCATTTATGGATGTATTTTTTCTGGATGAAGGGAATAATTAATAGTAATTGTTAAAAGCTCATTAATTTTCAAATTTTACTAATAAAAAAACCTTTTTACTTTTGATGGTTAAAATGTGAAAAGGCAAATATAATTTTAGTTAATGTAAAAGTTTAAAGTTACTTGGACATTCCTATTATAATATAAATATAAATTCTTATAATTTTATCGACAATATATATATATTAAAATGACTGCTGGTCAACAACTACATAGGAAATCCATTAGAAAAAGTGTACAAGTTTTATACAATCAGTCTGGGTGGAGAAAAAATTAATGTTGGAATCTAACAAACTCTGACCCGTTACTAAATATTAATTATCTAATACTCACATTCAAATACCTCATACACACAAGCAGCCATAAACATTGCTCCTTCAAAAGAAAAATCAAAAGCTGATTTTTTTTTAAACACAGAGTTTTATTTTATAAATTTCTTTATGAGAAAATATTTTTAATAAATTAAAATCAATTTATGTACAATTTAATATATATATATATATATATATATATATATAAGTTTTAAAAATTATATAAATTTTTATAAATTAAAATTTATATATAAACAAATTTTAATATGCAGTTTTTATTTTTACTTTTATTATGGAAATTCCCAGGGATTATAATGCAAACATGTCATTATTATAACAATATTTAGTTACTTTTCAAACGTTTTATTGCTATAATTCTATGCAAGTCAAAGTGTAGGTTAGAAGAATACAAATTCCCCAAAATTCCACGTTTATTTTAGCACCACCACTGCGCATTGCAGCTCCTCCCATTCCAGCGGTTGCCGGAAAGCCCATTTCTGCGGTGCTGTCAACCAATTATTCTCCTTCTGTCACTTTGAACTGGGAACCATTTACCACTTCTCCTCTCGATACCCCCTTTTCTTTTTTTTTTTTTGGTAAAACCAATGTTTCTTAACTCTCAATTATTGGTTATTTTTTATATATAATTTTGAGTTTGGCACCATATTTCACCAGTTTGTGCTTTCATTTGGACAAAAGGTTGCATTTTTACCAAAAGGGTTAGTGGTTGTGTTGAGTTTCTAGTTGTGCTCATCGGGCATATGTTGCTGCATTTGATTTGTGTTGGTTATTGGTTACTCCTTTGTTGTGGCGTTTTATTGATTTTTTTAATCTGGAAATTTGTTGGTCTTGCTTGGTTTGTTTCACTGTTGTGTAATGATGTGTTCTGCTTGAAACTCAGAACTTTTGACTGGCCTTATATTCCCAACTGCAATGTACTTGTGGTCTAGCTAGAGTAAACTACGCTGGTTATCAGTAATTTGGAGTCAAGCTGTGTTTGCATGCCTTTTTTTTCTTCCTCCTGATTGAGTTGAACTGAGCCTAACTTTGCTTATCTTGTGCTTTGTTGTTGCCGAGTATTACATAGCATGTGCCTTGCCTTATTAGAAGAGGCTAGCTGTGTTGCCTAATCAATTCTTAACATACAACTTTCTTGACTTTTTATGACAATAGATGATTTAGGCAAGATAACAAAAAAGAATGTGATATAGCACTTGGTAAGGAAAAGATTACGATCTTGCCATAGTTGATTTAGTGATGTGTTGGAGAAGTCCAATAAATGCCCCAAAGAAGAAATGTTTAGTTGATGGAGCCATGAATGATAATCCAATACATAAAGGAAGAGAAAAAACAAGGAATACTATAAAGAGAAACCATTAAAAAAGATAAAGATTCTAAATGACCATTTTGAAAAATTAGATTTTCAAAGAACACAAGGTTGTTGTTTATCCATATCGTCAGCCTCACCAGGTGGGAAAAAGATTTTGTTAATATTATTATTCGTATTGTGTTAAGTCAGCCTACTGTACTTTTAGCTTAACTTAGCTAGCATTTCAAGTTCTATTGTTACCAGTGATAACAGATATTTGCTTCATGTGCACAAGAGTGTAACACTGTATGAGTAATAAATCTTAAAGCTTTATTATGTCGAGTTTCTCTGGATAACACTAGATCAGGAATGCAATGAGTAATATGCATGATTCCCTTGTTGGCAATATAGTAGGAGTGTGTTTTCCTCTTTGTATCAGAATTTCAGTTTTCTAAAATCTTTTGTACAAGTGAATTTATGCATCAGAGTTTTTCAGGATGGGAAAATGCATTATGAATTATTTAATGATCTCTGTTTTTCGTAAAATTGAATGGTCCATTTGATCAACACTACAATTTGAAACTTTTTAGAGAGGCAATCTTATGCATTGATATTCTCATTTTCATTGAATTTTTTTCATGTTTTCATTGGCTATTTTGACTCTATTTTTAACGTTCTAATAGTTCCACACTGATTAGTTTTACTCTCTCTAATATTATGCACTTCTTTCCCTGCTCTTGCAGCAATTCTATTTTTCCTCTTCTTAGAAGTTGTTTTTCTAAATTGACATTTAATTGCATCATTAGGTCATGTACAGTCCAATAACACATGGTTAGGTCTTCAGACAATCAGTTAGCTAATAGTGTTTAAGGCTTGTCAGTTTGTTATTATATTAGATCTTATAGTTTCCTCAAATCCGATGCTATCCTATATAATTTAATAGCTGGAGCAATTAAATTTTTTCCATTCAGAGTTACATATGTTAAAGATTCCAAATACTAATACTTGAACAAATGAGAGGAATGAAGAAAAAAAAAAGTGTATTCAACCTTTATTGATGTATATATAGGATACCAAAAAGAGACAAGACACTTGCCTAAAATCCTAACCCTAAACTGGGTACACGCCAGAAAAATAAGAAAAAATACCATTACATTTGAACATTATCCCTCAAGCTGGAGCATATAGATCATATGCACCAAACTTGGAACATAAATTGAATTCTAGGTCCTCTTAGAAATTTGGTTAGCATGTCTGCTAGTTGTGCATTAGAGCTAACAAACTCAGAAATAAGATCCTTAGACAACAACTTTTTTCTAGCAAAATGACAATCAATCTCTATATGTTTAGTTCTCTCATAAAACACCGGATTGGATGCAATATGAAGAGCTGTCTGATTGCCACAATGCAACTTTATCTATTCATTTTCAGAAAATTTCCACTCTTGAAGGAGTTGTTTAATCCACATAAGTTCACATATAGCTAGGGCCATAGATTGATATTTAGTTTCTGAACTAGATCGAGCAAATTGTTTCTTACTTCTCTAAGATACAAGGTTCCCTCCGAGGAATACACATTATTCTGTGGTAAATCTCCTGTCAAAGGGAAACCAATCCAATATGCATCACAATACCCCAAGACTTGGGTACTTCCCTTGTTCTCATACAACACTCGCTATCCAGGTTCCCTTTTACATATATTAGAATGTGAATCACAACATTCAATTGATCAATGTGGGGGGTTTTGCATAAATTGACTCACAACTCCCACTGGGTAAGAAAGAGCAAGTCTTGTTATAAGAAGATAAATGTGTTTTCCAACCAACCTTCTATAGTTGGTTTACCTTGGTCTCTCGTTAACTTCTAATTTGAGTGCATAGGACTATCGAATGGGCTTGCAATTTTCCATGCCTGTCTCCTCCAAAATATCAAGTGCATATTTTCTTTGTGAAATGATGACACCTTTTGATTGTGCCCCTTCAACATCAACAAGATATTTTAGATAGCCCAGATATTTGGTCTGAAAGTGGCTGAATAAATGCTTTTTTAAGTGAGCAATTATAGTGATATCATATCTTGTAATAACAATATCATCAACATAGATCATAAACTTTTGCATATATGGACTTTTATTGATGTATATAAGATACAAAGAAGAGGCAAGATACTTGCCTAAAACCCTTACCCTAAAGCTGGGTGGTACACACACAAATAAAATAATAAAAAATAACATTTCATTTCAACACTAATAATTACAAATTAGTTACAATAAATAGCTAGAACAATTAGTTAGTCAGTTAATTAAATAGGATGGAAGGACATAGATTTAACATAAATAGTGCGGATAGCAGGGAGTTGCATTCTGTTTTGTATCAACTGGGAATTTAGTACTACATCTGTCATAGGAAGGGGAAACCTTGGATGAAAGATCTTTCTCGTTGGCTTGTTCATTTTCAAACGAGATATAATGTTTTTTTTTTTTTTTTTTTTCTGTGTCTGATTTCCTAATGACATACAACTGAACAATTTTTCTGTTAATAGTACAGGTGTCATGGAGATATCTTTGTTGAAGGTTCTATCTGATGCAATATCCTCATTTTTGCATTTATCATATTCTGAAAAGAAGAAGTTAGAACCTGTATCAAAATATTACCAAAAGGCGGAGAAGATGCTTAAGCTGTTGAAGCCAATTATTGATACTACTGTTTTTTCAGATATAGCTTCTAATGAAGTACTTACGAAACTATTCGAGGAACTTGGTCTGGCCGTTGATGAGTTGAGGGAGCTTATTCTGAACTGGCATCCATTATCTAGCAAAATTTACTTTGTAAGTTTCATTACGTCTCTATATTATAATCAAGGGTTTTCCCTCCACCCACTTTCCCACCCTATTTTTTCCTCTCAAAACTATCACATCATAGATTATATGCTACTATTATATTGATATTATTTTTATTTTACTCATCACGTACAAAAATATATCATAGTTGCTCACATTAATTATTGTCTACATATATTCTTTATGCTGTTTCACTCAGTGCCTAAATAAAGCTCTGCTTTGTACTAGATGTTCACCTAAATTCTAGTTTTTATTGAGTCTAACTACATATCATTACCCTTGTATGCCTTGGTTAGACAAGATGTGCTGAGGTTGGCAGCGAACAATTTGCTTGTATATTTGTTTAACTTGGGATTTCATCTGGTATAGAAGTATATTATGTACTAGTTGTTTTTTCAGGCCTGCTTATCACAGATGTTATTTGCCTTAATTATTGTATATTAAGTATGTGTTGGTTCTCACGCTTTCCTCTTTCTTGATCTCTAGGTTAATCAAGTTGATCCCTTAGTATCAACAATTCAGGTCTTGGGTGTCAGCATTTTACAACAGCTGAAGAATTCGCCACAATGTCTCCCTGATAATTTGGGAAACGAAACATCATCAACCATTAAAAAAGCTATTATGGAACAACCGGAAGGTGTAGGACCAAGTTTGGAGGTCCTGGAAAACATTGCTGACAACCTGGGTCTAAGGTCTAATCAAGAGGTCCTCATTGAGGCTGTATCCCTTGAAAAGTTGAAGGAGAAGGCTGAACAAATTGAAAACACTTCAGAAGTTGAATATATTGATAAAATGATTTCAGTTGTAAATCGAATGCATGAGCATCTTGTTATGCTTAAGCAAGCTGAGAGTTCTATCCCAGTGTCGGTACCTGCTGATTTTTGTTGTCCTCTCTCTTTGGAATTGATGACAGATCCGGTCATTGTGGCATCTGGACAAACATATGAGCGGGCTTTCATCAAGAACTGGATTGATCTAGGTCTTACTGTTTGTCCAAAGACACGTCAGACTCTGGTCCACACCAATCTAATACCTAACTACACTGTAAAAGCATTAATTGCTAACTGGTGTGAAACACATGATGTGAAGCTTCCTGATCCCATTAAGTACAAAAGCTTAAATCAACCATCTTGCTTTCATGGGTCTATGGAGTCTGGTCTGATCAAGGATTCCCCTGTTATAACTAGTGGTGAACCCCACCAAGAAAGAACATCAGCATTGCATCACTCTTCTATTCCAGGTGGTTCTTCAAATGGCACGGTTCATGAGCCATATGTGGATCTTGAAAGAATATCACACACAGGTTCAGATGATGGATCTGCCAGCTCACATGAAGGGAGCGTCGATTCAGTTGATGAATCATTAACATCACCATCCAGAAATGCCTTGAGCTCAGAACAATCTCAAACTGATGTTAGAACTGCTACTGATATCAACAATACTCTGCTGTCAACCAGTTCAGTCCACGGTCGGGATGCTTCTGGGGAATTGAATTCAGGGAAAGATGCTATTCCCTTGCCAACTCAGCACAGAGAATCTGAGTTTTCATCCCAATTAGCAGTGCCAAGGTCTCGAAGCCAAACTATATGGCAACGGTCATCTGAGTGGCGTGTTCCTAGGGTAGTGTCTACTGAAACAAGAGCTGATCTTTCTGCTGCTGAAACGCAGGTTCGGAAATTAGTGGAGCAGTTAACGATTGATTCTCTTGATGCTAAGAGAGAGGCAACATCAGAACTTCGCCTTCTTGCTAAGCACAATATGGATAACCGAATTGTGATTTCAAATTGTGGAGCGATTAGCTTATTAGTTGATTTACTGCAATCAACTGATTCCATAATCCAGGAAAATTCTGTTACAGCTCTCCTTAACTTATCAATCAATGATAACAACAAGGCTGCTATTGCAAATGCTGGTGCAATTGAACCTCTGATTCATGTCCTTAAGACAGGGAGTCCAGAAGCCAAGGAAAATTCAGCTGCCACTCTTTTCAGCCTCTCAGTTACTGAGGAAAACAAAATCACGATAGGGAGGTCTGGGGCAATTAGACCACTGGTTGACTTGTTGGGAAACGGAACCCCTAGGGGGAAGAAAGATGCTGCCACTGCCTTGTTTAATTTGTCCATATTTCATGAAAACAAGGACCGGATTGTGCAAGCCGGTGCTGTTAAACACCTTGTAGAGTTAATGGACCCAGCAGCTGGAATGGTGGACAAGGCTGTGGCAGTTTTAGCAAATCTTGCCACAATACCAGAAGGGAAAGCAGCAATTGGTGATGAAGGTGGGATTCCTGTTTTGGTTGAGGTTATTGAGTTGGGTTCTGTGAGAGGAAAGGAGAATGCTGCAGCGGCTCTTCTACATCTATGCTCAGACAATCACAGATATTTGAACAGGGTGCTCCAAGAAGGAGCCGTGCCACCTTTGGTAGCATTGTCACAATCAGGCACCCCAAGGGCCAAAGAAAAGGTATGGTTCTCTATGTTTCAAAAATTTAGTTGCCTTATTTTATTTCTTTTGGTACAAAAAGAGATGATGGATTTCTTTTTCTGTTTAGGCCCTTGCCCTCCTTAATCAATTTAGAAGCCAAAGACATGGTGGTGGTGGGAGAGCTTGATCTCAATTTTGCAACCAGTTGGGCCAGCCAAAGTTTTTGAATCAGTTTACAGAATATGTAAGATTATACGCTCCATTGTGCACATAATATGCGTAAAGGCGTCTTTTTTGTTTATTACACGTGCTTGTAAAGGCTTGAGGGGGGCAATATGTATGTATGAGGAGGATTGATTGTGTCCTCGTGTGGCACACGTCTCTTTGATGCAAGTGTAACTTTTGTTTCAGAAACAAAAATTTTTCTGGGTTTTGGTACTGAGCTAAGGCAAAATGTAAGAGGACAAATACTTGTATTTGGCTTGTTTGGTGATGTCCTAACTATCCCTTTCAATGAGATAGAGATCTGGATGTTGTGTTCTTCCTTAGATGATGATAGTATATAACAAGCATTTGAAGAAAAAAAAAAAAAAGTTGATACTGGTGGACTTATTAGGCTTTGTATTTGGTTGTTTTTGTTACCAAATTCACATTCTTTGTGTCTATTACATTATCTTGAGTTTTGGTTCATCAAACATACAGATATCCACAATTTATGTTTTTTTATCGTTGGTGAGTCGGGTCAGCCAACCTTTCACAATTGAAGGGTTGAGTTAGGGATTCAATCAATAAGTTAGTCTATTAATATGAGACTATTTGAAATTATCACCACTACTTTATTAAGAAATAAAATAGAAAGAGAAGTTGTAAAATAAGTATCCATAAGAGTTGCATTGTTATGCTAAACCGATTGAATTGCTTGCAATATGCAGTTGTGGATCTCAATTTTATTCTTCAGCAGCAATTTGGAACTTTTGCCTCTGAGGTTTGATTGTATTTTTTAAAAAGGAAGAGATACTTTTCTTTATATTGATAATTTTATTAATGGTCAAGTTTTTCAATAAAAATAAGAATTTGAAAATTGAAATATAAAGAACTTTAGAAAGGGACTTTTATTTTGGTTTTAGAGTTAATGCTTACTTATTTTCTCTTCAACTATATTGCAGATTGTTATATAATATTTTTTATCCAAGTTATAGGAGACTTCAAACTATTTAAGTGCATTTAATTAAACTAATATTGTATAAAAATTATTTAATTTTAAGAAATTGAGGTATCCTATAAAAATTAATCTGCCCTTTTAAAGTGATAATGATAAAGTAAGCTATTCCATATCAAAAATTAAGATTTAAAGTTTTAACATGTTCATGATTTGTTATGTGTGCATACATAATATTAGTCATTTATTTTCTTATCAATTATTAAAATTGTTTACTTTATGGCCTTTATGTGACATATTCTTTTGTCATTGATTGTCAAATCTTTTTAGCTAGGGTTTGATGGATTAGAATTGATTGGAGTGTGATGTAATTGACTTCTACTCTTAATCTAACCTTTTGTTTGTAGTTTAGTAGCAACCTTTATAAAAGAAGTATTGGAATGTAGTAGTTAGTAATGACTATGAAATTGGAAAATATAGTTTTGGACCATGCTTCTAATTGATTTTGATTGCCTTCCTTTAAATATATTGGGTCCATGACTATAGATATAATTCAATATGTTGGACCAGGCCTCATCTTGTGGAATCAAATAAGAAAAACAATGTTTCTATGATGTGAATTTAATTTTTTTTTAAATACTATTGTTTTTAACTTTTAAAACAAAACTCAAAACATATTTAAGCTGTTTGGATTTTTTATATTCATTTTATTTCCATTTTCTCTCTTCCACTCTCTCTGCTAAATTATTTTTCAACATATTTTTAAAACTAAATAACAAAAACCTACTTAAACACATCCTTATTCGCACACAATTTTAATTAAGGGTTAATTAATCTGTGTGAATTCTAGAGAAATTAAATAGCGAGCCATTTTAATAAAATTCAATTCTAATCACAAATGAAATACTGTAGTTAAATATATATTTAACTACTAATCCATAGCAATTTGGTGAAATCTAACCGTAATGATTTTGCCCATTTGAGAAAACTCACCTTATTGAAACAGTTCTTTCATTTCATTTAATTGGATTCCTCTATTCCTATACTTTTCTTAATTGAATTTAAAATTTTCTTCAATCTTCATTAGCAGCATCTAAACAATTTTATTCAGTAAACTAATACACATCAAAAGTAATTCTTATAAAAAAAACACTATTCCACTTCATTTCATCACTTTTTCTGAAACAGTTACAAATGTTCGCATACATCCTTAAAGTGAAATTACATGTAAGAAACTTGCTTTAATTACAATTGATTCCTTACAGAAACTGTGTACTAAAATTGAAATTGAACTTAACAAACAAAAGAACATTTGAAGGCACAGGAAAACACCTTATAAGATGAACTGACAGAAGAACTCCCCCCACGTTTGGGTGTAGATGTAGAACACACAAAAACACACTTTATAATTTATCTGTTGTTTCTCCTCTAATTAGGCCTTCTACAATGCCTCCTTATCTGTCCATTTGACCCAGTTAAAGGTTTGATGTTTCCCATCTTAATCATGGCAGTGACAAAATCAGACTCAAATGCCCTCTGATCGTTGCTGTAAGCTCTAACAAGTGAATCTGTGGATCCTCCATCATAGAGAACTTGATCAGAATGAAGGAGTCCCTTTTTGTTGATGAGGTTCTTGTAGTAGTTGTTGTCAAAATGGTTAGGAGTTTTGAAATCTAGTGGTGCTACGTTGTTGTCCTTTGGTGTCCCATTACTATTTCTTGGACAGTTCTTTTGCCTTGCCTTGGCAAACAAACTCTCAATGTTTTTTTCATTGTATATGCGACTTCCATAAGTAGCACACCTTGCCTTCCCAATTGTATGTGCTCCTGAAACCACAGAAAAAATATCAAATAAACAGGAGTACTCCAATTTCAGTAATATAATATGTGACACGTAAAATTTTTAACATTACACTAAAATATTGAAACATGGAAGCGATATATAGTTGCAAAGTTCTTCTGCATACATGGTGTGTTGTACAATTGATGCACTAATCAAATTGATTATTTAGTTTTTTTACATTTGAATTGCACCACTTGTCAAAGCATGTTATAACGAAATTGAAGCAGAATAATGCCAACTGAAAATGATATGTAAATGGATGGTGTTTTCTTTTTTGCTGTGGAAACATTTAAATATTACCAATCAATAATGCCGTATATATCTTTTCCAGTTAGTTAAACATGCTTTTCTTTTAACTTGACTCTTCTATGTTCAGAAGTCATACATGGCCTTTAGCTTAGAGCACGAGCATGACATGCATGCACGTAGTTGTTTAAATGTCACATCAGGTCCACTATCCACTTTATGTAATTATTAAGTAAAGAGATACTGTATTATACAATGAAATTTATTTTTTCTTTACTCATCTATATATTAATATTATTCACATTTTTTTTTCTTCTTATCAGTCTTGTAAAAATACTGTATAGATAAAGAAATTTCTTCTTATCAGTATCGTATAAAGTGGGCTTGAAAGGTCCAATGATATTAGCAATAATACAGATTGTGTCACGCAATGAAAGAGAGATAAGGGCAATAAAAATAGAGAAAAGGACATATATACCAGACAAGGCAACCATGTCCTTGGCAGAGAGGCCTTGATCTTTAAACCTTGAGATAAGGGTGCTGAGGGAAGAAGCTGGAGATGGGAGAACACCACTCCTTGCAAGTTGGAAGAATCCAGTCTTGGAATCCCTTCTACCAAGTTTAACCTTCCAAAATGGCCCTCCAAGCTGCATAATCAAATTTTATAAACCAGAAATTAATACTTATATTTTCTTATTAACATATCATTTTACTACATCATACTAGTAATTATCATCACACCTATGTTTTTTCCATTTTTGTTTTTTCCCCTATATAGGTGTTGAATAACTCATGTGGGTGATGTAATCATGCACGATTAGTCAAACTAAAACATAATTACTAACCAGTTAAAAAGTCTAACAATTTTTCTTTTAATTTTAAATTTGAATATGATTAATTTGACTTCTGATAACAAATTAACATATATAGGTAGGGTTAGAACATACAATAGTGACAGAGTCACGAGCAGCAATGGCTACTATATCAGCACATGAGACTATTCCGGGGCAAACTGCCTCCACCTTAGACTTGATGGCATCAATGACTTCATAGCCTCTCAAAGAATTATCGTTCGGTGGTGCAGTCTTCTCTGAGGAAGGGCCATCAAGTAGTACTGATCCATCACAACCCTATTTCCAATTAAGCAACAACACACGATAACACCAATTAGTCCTTTCTAATACATAAAATGCATGTTTAAAGAGCTACAAAGTTTAATACAAGGACGCTACAATTTAAAGAATGTTATTTGTTATTGATAACTTAGTTTGATAAATTATTGTAATTGCGATGTTATATTTGATTTATTTTAACCAGATAAACATGAAGTTTTCAATAGTTCACGTAATAATATCTAACAAAAATATTTAATATAAATCATACAGTTTATTAGAATAAGCAACTCTCAAACTCAAAGAATAAACTCAACTCAATTTATCTAATTAATTAAGGTTAAAACATAACTTAGACCAATTCAATTTTACAGATTGAATTTACCCCAATTCAATCCATTTTGAAATCCTTGTTTTGGTAAATAATTTTTCTTATTGATTATCTTGGACTTCTTGTTTAAATAGTGTGTTGTTTTAAATTAATGTATTATGCAAAGGAGATTAGTGAAAAGAAAAAAAAAAAGTAGAAGTAAGAATAAATATGAAACATAAACTCATATGGCAAACATTTCATTCAGTCGTAAATAAATAGAAAATCATATTACATGATCACTCTAATTGACTAAAAAAATTTAAATATGCTTAAGTTACTTTATCTGAGATTCGGACCTATGACCTGTGGGCGGAATAACCAAAACACCTATGTTTTAAAATAGAGTGATTCACACTTCCACTTAACAATCAATAATATTATTATCTTATTCTAAAATTTTGTTTATATTTATTTTTATTAGTTAAATATAATATTTTACTGTCAAAGGAGTTGTAAGTTGCAAGTAAGAGAAAACAAGTGCACGTTAAAAAATTATTTCACCATGAAATAAGTGGTTTACATACCATGAAAACATCTGGATAAGAACATTTTCGCTTCATTTTTTTATGCTTAGAACGTGTCATATTATTGGTGATGTCACATCATCGAATATTACCTTTCAAAGTGATAGAAACTTAGAAAGAAAGAAAGATAATAACGTAGCACAAAAAGAACATAGTATTACACTATTAAATACTAGTATTTTAGTATTACCCTTATCCACGCACAACGTCTTACATTCTTCATGAAAGAATACGTACGTGAATGATCATATATATATATATATATATATATATATATATATATATATATATATTTAAAGTTTGCTGATAATATATATATAGTGAAAGATATGAAATCTTTACTTGGAAATTTTTGTTGCTAAAAGCTATATGAGTATATTACCCTTGATCGAGCAGATATAGTACTATAGTATATATAACTAAGATAAATAAAAACGGAAGAATTTAGGTTAGAGTAATTTACATTGACAAAGCAGTCATGAAAGAAGAGGCGAAGGAGAGAAGCTCCCATGCGAGGTTCTTTAGCCACAGCAGATTGAACCACAGATTTTACAGCGTACAAAACCTTGGGACATTTATTGGCGTAGAAGTTCTCAGAGAGTTGAGCTGAAGAACTTCCTACAAGAAAAAGCGTGAACAAAGCTATAGCAAAAGTGGTTGTTGAAGAAGAAAAAGAAGGAAGTGCCATTTTGATTTGCAGAGTAAGGCTGAGAAGATGGATAGATGAGCTTAGATGATGAAAGGAAAATGGTACAATATATAGGAGAGGGGTGACACAGAGGGTATGTGAGAGTTTTGAGATGGCAACTCACCTAATCATCAAGAACTTGACCAATGGCACATAACATTTGTCTGAGTCTGGAAAATGTGGATTCAATTGACCAGTTGAATTTAAAACAATTTTATTTTCCTTTTTACTTTTGCAATTTGGAAAGTTAAAAACAGTAAGTTTCTGGTGAAATGAAATTGGTTGGTGCAGTGGCTATGCATTTGTCCTTATATATTATCATTGGAACTATAGGGTTCGTATTTGTTTGGCTGTTGTTATTGAAGAATATTACCTAGGTTGACTATTCAAAAATTGCAAAAAGCCCATGCCATTGGTTTACTATTATATTATATATATAACAAAGAGAAATGCTACTTGAATAAGTAGGTAGATGTTAAATTAATTTTATATTATGACATGAATTGATTAAGCAAAAGTGATGAATAAATCTAATCTATGTACCCCACATATTGGCAAGTTGATGAAGATGCATGCAGGTTCAGCAATGAGAGCTAGAAAATTCGTCCAGTTACCCAATCAAAATTGCCAGCATTTATAGTTATAAGAATTTTAGTGTTTAATTTTTTATTTTGTTAGGGTTGTATCATCATCAATCTTTATCTTACTTAATTATATTCATTTTATCTAAAGGGCATATTAACCAGTGGAGGAGCTTCAATCAAACTTTTAAGGTCATATGTTCGTAGAAAAGATAATGGAAATTTCGATGCTTGTTTGCTAGCTGTTGTTTCAGTATACTAATATATCACTAAACCAGCATCTACATGGTATTCATTCTATGGTGCAAATTTAGCCACAACATGAATCCCTTCAACACCCAGCTACATAGATATTAATATTTAGCATTATGAACATAGCTTGTTACCACCAGAATTTGAGAACCAAAAATAATTTTGTATCTTTAGAGCATAAGATTTCACATTTGCAGACCATGATATCATCAAATTTTGAAGTGTGCAAATAATTTTAAGGAAAGTAAGTTAGAGTTAAATGTAAATTGTACGAAACTAATTTTTACTTACGAGATTATACTGTTTTTAAAAAAATGTTTACTTAATATTTTTATTTAAGAAATGGTGACTGACTTTTTACCTGCAGATCTTTGATTTCTCGTGGGATTCATCTTTTTCAGCAAACGTTTCTTTCTCAAGCAACACATTTTTTTATATGGAAGAAAAGACCTACTGTAGTGTAATGTAATATACTACAAGATTAACTTTCTTTTAATTTTTTCTACACGTCACTTTATTGTTTATTATATCCAAAACTAACGTGTTGGATTTGTGTCTATGCAAAGACCGGTTTTGTATCTCAATGCTTTAAAGCATGTTTGAAAGATGTCATATTATACTTTTCAGTCAATTTTTACACGCCGATAACATTAGATATAAGGCTATCGTAATATGCTCTGTATAAAATGATTACATGAACATGGAGTTTATTTTTCTTCATATTATTATTCACCCTAGAAACATGTTTTTGGGTGGTACTCTGTAATATTTCTGTTACAGGATGCTCGTATGTGCTTCCTAAAGAAAAAAACCTAAATCATTGCAATACCCGAAAGAAAGTTAAAATGATACGAATGTTACTTAAGCTTTTGAGATAATGAATCTGTAATTGATATCTTTTAAGGCACTAATGCATGCTATAAATGGAAGTAATAATTAAAGAATATCTAATTTAGCCCCGCAAAGATTTGTATGTAAATTTTTCCTATGAGTTAGAAGTCACAAAATTGCATAAGAACATTTAAGAGCTTTGCCTATTGTCATTTTACAACCATTTTAATGGTTTCATGTACCTAAACACCTTCCCTGTACATAATTTCTTTCGAGACCTGTCTACTATTTGTCACACTCTCCAGTATATGTAATTTTAACAACAGTTTTTTAATATTAATCCATCCAATTAATACAATTTAATTATATATTATCTGAGAGTTACAGCCAAAGTGGCTTATATTTTTATAGTCTTTAATTATCTACCGCAGAAGAGTCATCCTTAGCAGACACCTTTCTTTAACATTACTTTTTTATTTTTCCAATGATTTGGAATCTCTATTTCCTTTTGTCGGCTCTACGTTTATTTTGTTCTTTTAGCTTTTTAGACTTTTATTCTCCTAACTGTGTGATGTTACTCATGTATGTTCTCGTGTTGTTTTTTTTTTCCAATCAACACAGTGACATGTATATAATCTCCATTGCCTTGTAAAGAAATTCTACTTGTTTTTCTTTGGTATTGTATTCTATGATGTGAGTACACAAATGGAACAAAAAGTTAAATAATAAAACCAAAAATTAGACTTTCATGCTAACGGAATGTTTGAGTTGAAAGAGATTAAAATAAGTTTGTACATAGCATTAATTTCATTATTTTCACCCTTTCTTTGTCAAAATTTCAAAATAATAAGAATACTATCTTTCTCCCTAGATATATGTGTCATTAGGTTTATAATCTATAATTAACTGCTAACAAAATAAAAAAATAAGACTAACAAATCTTAATATATAAAGGCTAGCTCCAACCCTCTCCAAAAAATATATTATAAAGTAAATACTAAAATGATACTAATCATTCTTTTACAATATTCATACCTTGGGTAACATACCTCTCAAATGATTGGATGTTGGATGAAATAGCAGCCAGCTTAGTCCAAAAGTTAAAGTTATTTTTTCAAGAAAAACGTATATTCTTTAGTTATGCTTTATTTAGTGAATATCAGACTTATTAATTAGTTATAACTTTTCTTACTTTCAAAATTTTGATAAATGGTGTGACCTAGATAGACAATTTAGTGTTCGTTGGATATATGGTCTAAAGTGTATTTGATAAATCGATTGATTTTTATTTTATATATTGATCATTTAGCATGTGCTTCACGATAGAATGTAGTTTATTTATATATTGTTTATATTTGATTTTTAGTGTGTAAATCGATACAGAACATAAATATCAAGTTTGACTAAACTATATCCTTCTCACTTAATTAATCCTAATTTATCATTCCAGTTTGTTTTTTTTAAACAGTCAATTTTAGGTTATGATAAGAATAGTTTATGTACTTTTTGTATTCGGTAAATTATAATTTTACGTAGAGAATAACTATTAGGTATCTTCCATGTTTAAAGACATTAAATAATTAATGAACTTTAACATTTGAAGAAGAAATTGGATAAACAAAACAAAAGAATAAAATACAAAAGAATCCGATAAATTAAACTCAACTCTCATATTAAATTACACTCAAATAAATTTGTCCAACTGCAATAGATCAAGTTTATCTCATTGTTAATTGTTGATAGTACAGATACACATGCCTCTCTTTGAATCTCCTGTGAATGGCACTGTGTTAAACAGAACCAGACACGAACTTTGAGGAAAATAAGAAAGTTATGGCTGCCAAAATTTACGACTTTTAGGACTCGTCAAGGTGGGATTTGAAAAAGACAAGTTGGTAAAGTTGAAGCCAAATACTACATCACCAACCAACGATCATATGCAAAATTGCTTCTAAAAAAATATTTTCAAAGGGTCAGAAACATCTTCGTTCAAGGCAAAGAGGCTGCTTCAATCACATCCCATTTTCTTTTGTTCATCAATGCCCCTCAAGCTTGAACTTCTGCAGTCAAGAAAAAGGTGACATATTTCGAACTTAATTAACTTATAATTCCATAACACAATCATTGCTTTTGTTTGTCTGCTACAAATACATTGAGCAAAAGACACCTGACATCTTAACAAATTAGGTTGAATGTGAGAAAAATAAATACAAAATAAAATTTTGCACATGTATGACTACAATTAATAATGGTTCTTTATTAAATTCATCATTAACATTCTTATCTTGTGTTTGAAGTCTAACCCTTTAAAATTCGTCATATTCGGGGTCGCATGGTAGAGGCATGCATATTCTTTCCATTAATGAAGTTTACAAAAAGTGAGAAAGTTGTGGAAGAGAAGCCATTGATGGTAGCTATCACTTCGTTGTAAAGTCCCTTTCTGATTTTCAAAACTTAACGCACATTACTTTGTTATGCACACTCAATTTCAAATAGCAATGTGACAAATCCATGAGTTGAAGTGATGAATATACTGTTCTGATGAGTCATTTTCCATCGTTTATTTAGGACCAAAAACTAAGTCATTTTCGTAGAAAAAAAGAAAAAAAGATAAATACAATGTCTATGTCTCCATAATTGTACTACGTGACAATCTTCACTCTAATGTTAATTGAAAATTGATTTGAATAGTTCCAATAAAGTGGTTATACAAGCTTGACCACTTCCACTCTATCAAGTACCAAATCTTACATTATTACCATCTTGTATTAAAATACATAGAGGTTTGAGCCAAGACTGCTGAAAAAAAAAATCAAGGTTGAGCTCCAGTTTTTAGACCTAGGTTAGGATAGATAAGAATTGAAAATGAAGACCTTAGACCGTGGAAGGTGAAATGCTTGTTAATTTAGCAGGTATCAAACCTATTAAGCTAAGTTTATATTTCCACTTTAAGACTTGTGAATAAATAAAAATAAATGAAAATGTAAATAGGTTGAAAATTCCATTGAAAGTAACTAATTTGGTGAGATTTTTCATAGTATTTGAATTCAACATAATATATTTGATACTTAACTTCAGTTTATTATGTGGGATATATTGACATATTTAAATAATTAAGGGTAAGAGTTTATTTTGGTTTTCTAAATAAATGGTAAACCAATGATAATTTCGGTACTGAAAGATTGAAAACTTCAATGTCAAATTAATCTTTATATATTAAGCTTAATGACAAAATGATCCTATCAAACTTAACAACAAAACTCAATTCTTGTACATTAAACTACTGTGGTGAAGGGTAATTTAGAATTCTAAATACATATTTTTTTAATATTTTAAAAGTTAATATTCATTATATACCCATTCGGATATTGATAACGAGTCTGAAAACTCTTAAAATTCCTGTTGAAAATTTCCTCTGCCTGACCAGTTATTCTAACACCAAACTCCTGGGAAAAAAATTGTGACAGTAATCATATACTGCAAGAAAAGCACAAATTTCACCCTTTATCATTACAGGAAGAGTGATTCTCCTCGACGTCCATGATTTCTTACTACACCGTTATATTTTCAAAAACTTTAAAAATATTTTTTTAAATTATATAATTTAGAATATAATTTTTATATTTTGAATTATATAATTTAGAAAAAAAAATTATCTTAAAATGGTACTGTTCAGATTATAAGTTTTTGTTATATTTTTCAATCTGAAACATACTTTTGTATTCTAAAATTTAGAATATAATTTATTTATCTTATATTACATAATCTAGAATATAAATGTATTTTAGAGTGTATAATTTGAAATATATTTTTCATATTACAAATTAAGAAGTGAGAGAAGGTAGGATTTATTTAATTTTCTATTAAGGATATAATAGTCATTTCAATGAGTACGTGAAGGTGAAGAATCACTGTTACATGAATATATGTGAGAAAGGTGATTTCCAATTAACCTAACGGATTCCCTTAGATGCACCCTTTGTTGGCCCAATGAAAAAGTAAGGTCTTTTCTATTTACACTCCCGAACCTTCAATTGAGTCCGATCGATTATCCTCAGTTGTCGGCTGCAAGTGTTTTAATAAAAAATATAAATTTAAATACAAATTATTCAGTTTTGAACATAAGAACAATAACAAAATCAAATATAAATTAATATCTTTAAAATGTAAGTGCAAAAAAAAATAAATTACAATTTTTTTCGATTAATCTTTTGCTTTACATAATTTTTATATGTCATTTCATCTCCAAGAAAATCTAAAATAAAACCATTAACAAGTTTTATTGTTAAAAATTGAAATGAATAAAATATACTAACATGACAAGGTTCCCTAACTCAGAAAATAAAATTATGATTTAAGAAGAAAAGAAATCAAGCAACCAATTGAAGATAACAAAATGAAAAAAAAAAAAACATCAAAAAAATGTAAATATGCCTAACCCCTTAACAAAAAAAAAAAATAGAAGGAGAAACCCTTTTTAAAAGACCAAATGCATTGTTCAAGTTACACCATACAAAGTTAAACTCCCTTTAATATATATATATATATATATATATATTGTGTGTGTGTGCTTACTTGTAAGACCAAAGTAGCTTCCACAAACCGCAAAGGAAGCTAACATAAAATTAATACCACACACTTATTTTGGGGACATAATCACAAGTGTAAAATAAACAAATAGAATAATAAGTCGAAAATGAAAAAGCATTCGAAAGTCACAAGTTTGTTCTAGGCAAGACTAGATGATGTAAAGGAAGAAGCATCAGAGGATGCTGTCAATGAAGGACCAAACCAGTAGTTTACGTGACAGTAACTAACGAGTGATGAATGTAATCTTAAAACAACAAATTTGTTCTACATTTTGATTATCTTAAAAGTAATCTTAACTAAAATTTAAGAGAATAAATTATATTTAAGTTATGATAATAATTTTTTAATTAAATGTAATTTTTATTTTCAAAATTTAAAAATTATTTTAACCAATTAAATTTTTAAAAAATATTATTTTAATCTTTTAATTATATTGTCAATATTGAAAACAGATTAAAAAAAACGTTTTAATTTAACAAAAGAACTGAAAAAAAACATTTTTTTTTTAATCTGATGAACTATGATATTTTTCTTTTTAATTTGAGAACCAGATTTGGGTCAATTTTTTTCGTTAAAAAAATTAAACCTAAATAATAATAATAATGAAAATAATATTATTTTTAATCTAAAAATATGATATACATTTAATTCAATACAATAAGTATTTCACACTGAACAGTTCTCAAATAAAAAATTTTATCGGATTTTAGAGTCATAAGAAATTTTATTATTTATGACTTGTAAGATTTTTAAGACGGTTATAGCATAATAATAAAAGATAAGAAAAGTACTTTCTGCCATTATATTTCTTAAATTTAAAATTTTTAGTATTTTTTCAAAATTAATTACATATTAAAATTATTTTTTTTTATTAAAGAAACGTGATAAATTATTAAATAACAAACACCTCCTTAATTATATTAATTATTAGCAAAATTTGAACAAAAACTAATTAAATTAGTTCTTGTAATTTTGTATTATATTAAAAATGAAATATTTTTTAATGCTTATTTTATCCGCCCTTCACCCCTACAAATATTAATTTATTCCATGCTTCAGTTTTTTCTTTTTCTTAGTTGGATTTTATGAAACACAGGACCCATATTCCATTGGGAAATTTGCACGGCAAGTTCTTGTCACGAACCAGAAGTAGAGGGGCTTCTTCAATTTGTTTTGAATCGGATGAATGGAAAAGGGTCGGTGGGAATGGAGGCAGAACCAAAAGGCTTAGAAGCTTCACTGCAACATTTGCTCCAACTCCACCACCACAAATCGCTCGTCCTTGTCCACCGCACGGGTATCTCTCTTTCCCCCTTCTTCTACTTCCATCAAAATCCAATCTTGTCAACGCTATTCATCTGGGTACGCAGAGAAAGCCAAGAAGGACGCCATCAGGAAAACTGAGCGCGTTTCTGATCTGTTGGTGGAAGCGGTCAATGGCGGGGTGCAAGAGTCCTTCATCAACCAGAAGCGAATTGAGCTCGAAATTCGAACCCTTGCTGCCACCATCACAAGGTTCATGAAGCAAACTGATCAGTGGCTCGCTACCACTCATGCCCTCAACACTGCTCTTAAGGTGCCACTACTTACTTTCTTTCATTCATCGTTTTTAATATCGATCAATTGCTGCTTTTGCTGAAATTTGGGATGGGTATTTTTTAAATTTGTTGTTTTCGTTATTACTTGCAATCAAGGTTTAAATTTTTGTTATTTCAATGACAATGCCGAAGTAGATAGTATTTTAAAACCCTTTTTTAATGTAGCTACTATTGTTGTGTTGCATTGGTCACAGCTCTGGCTAATTTGTGTAGATTAGAATTAGAAGAATTAGAAGGGACATGTAACAAAACAACAACCTTGGTTGTGATTATTCATGTGTTTTAGACAGTTCTATTTGTAAAAGATTGTTTTGTTGTTTTCATCGTCATCTAATTTCAAATGAGGGTACAAGTTTAGGGGTGTGATCATGTTTCTTCTTGCCAGATGTTCATTGTGGATGACACCATTTTTGAGTATCTCTTTTGGCACTTTTTCACTTATGAAATATAGAGGTTTGGTTCTACTTCTATGGTTAGGGATGTCCCAATAATGAAGATGGTTGTAACTTTAAGGTTAGTGCAGGAGTTTAATCCCGGCAATAGGCATCCATCAAGTTTAGAGTAGCCATGGGATGGGATAAATGGTTTACTACCTAGAATCCCTTTTTATTTTCAGATACTCCTTATACAAAATTATACAATGGAGTATAAAGAGGGAATTGAAGGAGAGGATTAATGTATAGTTTCTTCGCATGAAATTTGGCTCATATTCTATATATTGTATATTTTTCTTTGGATTTCAATGGTAATTAACTGTCAAAGATAAGCCATCTAAAGGATGATATGTGCTTAAATTTTATTTAATATTTTTACTGATATAAAGGTTAACTTGCTATGAACTTTCATCTGAATTCGTAGGAAATTGGAGACTTTGAGAACTGGATGAAGATCATGGAATATGATTGTAAAAATATCACCACAGCTATACAGAATATTCACCAAGAGTAATATCAGTGCAAGTTTTCATGCATGTCACCATGTAATTCTAAATACCTAATCCCTTTTCATTCGTTTTTTCTATTCTAAGCACAATACCAAATATCATGTATTAGTTTTAGATAACCATTTGACTTTGTTTTCAGTGTAGTAACTGGTTTGAAGAAGGAAAGATTGATTATTACCCTTATTCTTAATAAGTTATGTGCTGCTATCATTTGCCTTTATAAATGTTCAAATTTGAAATTTTCTTCTCTACTAACTAAAGTTTTTGTGTTTATAAAGGATTAAAAGAAAAAAATAATGATGCTTTGTTTTCATGCTTTTGTCATAGTATCTGATATAAAATAATTCCAAAAAACCCGGTCGGAAATATTACTCTAGGTACTGATTTCTTTAAATATTAAGTCATTTTATGAACTAAACTAGCAGACAAAATCCCAAGTCCGCAAGAGTTCAAAACATGTAAATATAAAGACAATGAACCTAACAGAATCATGCAAATAATTTAACCCATAACTGAGGGATTTGCAGAATAGAACACATAAATCACAAGTGATTAACATTTGGCAGATAACATTGATAACATAGCAGATTAGTTAAAAAATATTTGAAATTGCGGCTGGATTCAGTTGCCACAGTCTAGCTTGCCATGAATTGCTGGTTTTGCAGAATAATGTTTGTATGTTGAATGCTGGATCACAAACTTGCTGCTTTGTTGGGTCAGAGCTTGCTGAGCCATGAGTCTGCTGCTATGATTGTGCAACAAGCTTGGGCTGTGTTACTAACTATGAGCATAAACAGTGTGTGGGGTTCGATCTACATTATGTTCAGTTGGTATTGATTAAAAAAAGTGTAATTAACTCAGTTGTAGACTTAAAATTTAGTGAGTGAGAAAGAGTTTGATTGAGCTTAATTGTTTCTACTGACAAATCTATTTGAGAGTTTAACTCTTTTTTCCTACCTAGAATCGGAATCTGGAATGATTTCTGGCTAGTTCGACATTTCCATATGTATCATCCTGCTTTGTGCACACCTTTTATAGAAGATGAAATATGAATTAATTTTTGAATTGCGTAAAATTTTGTAGACTCAATTAAGTTTATAAGAATTTAAAGTTTAATGATAGAATTAATAAGATTTACGTCTGATAAAAATTTACTGAAAGTATTGTTTACTAAATTTGTCATATGCTACTATATGTTACAGTTTTTTTTTTTTTTTTTTAAACGGTGTAATTTTGTCCAAAATTTTTTTAAAATAATGTTTTGAAAAAAAAATATTTAAATAATAAATTGTAGCAGTATGATATGATTTTATTATAAAAAAGTTATACCATGACACAATTTCAGATTTATAAAAATAAGAAAAAATAAATTTTTTTCTATTATTATTATTATTTAAATTAAAATTTTAATAAGTTGATACGATTTCATTTAAAGATAAAAAGTAAATTTTTTTTATTAATATTAACCAAAATCTTCATCTTCTAAAATCATTGTTTTTTTATATTTAAATTCATGTTAGGTACTATTATAAAGTTTGACATCCCATTATGTTAACACATCAAAGAATAACAATCATTAATAATTATATATCATGACATGAAACATATTATTAAAAGAAAAGATACAAAACTATGAGAGACTAGGCTAAACTCATGATAAGAAAACATAACAAACACTCTTCAACCAAGTTAAACAAAAAGAAACAAAAGGAGTTGATGCATATTATAAAAAAAAATCTAATTAATATCAACACGTAAATTATCATACCATTTAAAATCTATCTAACTTGTTCTCGAGACTCAGGGAAGGTTTCTCTTACAGAATATATGAGAAACTTTGAACTCAATTTCTTTACATATCTTTATATACTTTTTACATCTCCCTCTCAAAGATCAAGGAATAAGATTAAACGAACTAAATACTTTGACAAATTAGGAAGTGTTACACTCAAGCCAAATATATCTGAAGTCAACTCCAAGCAAACTCAATATCCAAAATGGCTCTCATAACCTTAGCATATAAAGACTTTTGTATTCTAAGAAAAGATGAGAAACTTCTTATATATTCACCTCTGCTACTATGAAAAATATATATACATATAGAAAAATCCAAACATTCTTTAGCAATACCATCTTTAGCAATACCATCGATGTTAACCTTCACCGAATTAATACTCAAAATTCTCATATACCTGAATAAGAGATCTTTTCTAAAATCACTTTATTTTTTCTTTTCCTACTATTTTACTTTTAAACTTTTACAGATGCAAATACATACATAACTTCTACTTCATGAACATAATCGTGATATAATTTACTAGATAATTTTTTTTTCAAAAAAATCTCTGGCAAAATTTTACCATTTTAAAAAATAAGAAACTTCAAGTCACCCGTTGCTTATCTATTTAACTCCATTGTCTACCACACTATATGGAATACGATGTAAAAGATGATCAACTAGATTTTATTTATTTATTTAAAAAGACAGTTTTGGTAGAACTCAATCATGTTGTCTGTTGGATAATTTAACAGATTCCTTTGACTGGAATATGGGTCCTTGTTGTCCTTCTCGTAATTTGATCATCTTTTAGATATTCCAAAAAAAATCAAATGCCAGTCCAACAGCTTGTAGGAATATTAGCTGTTCCCTTCATAATTTATAAACAAAATAATGTAATACATGCTGTACAATAAGTCCACCAGTTAGGTTTATGTAGCCATATTATAATTAGTAATCTAATATTTTTTACATAGCATATCACATGGGTAACTTGGTGCCTCAAACAGCTGCAAAACTTATCTATAGTGTCTAAAATGATTGCATTCCATATTCATTTCTCAAATTTTTAATAATCAAGCATCTTAATCATTGAATTCAAGCATCTTCAAATCGATATTCCCCTCTCAACAAAGATCCCTCATTTAAGTATTTTTTTTAGAAATACTACTTTATAAATTAGTTTAATCAATATAAAAAATATTTGATAAATACCTAATTTTACTTATTTTAAAAGTTTTTAATTTATAAATTATAAATTATTTCAGTTAGTTTTTAAGTTTGTAACTTCTAATTTATTTAATTTTATTCTATTACTATCTCTTATATTTTAATATATTTTCATTTTCTTACCTTTATCTTTTATTACAATTTCAATTTTTAAAGAAAATTAATTATAACATTATTTTTATCATTTTTTAGATTGTTTTTTTTTTAATTTTATGTTTGAAACTAAATAAAATAATATTGCAAATTGAAATAACAAATTAATGTAACAATAGTTTCAATTAAAAAATAATATTATATATAAAGTGTAGCTTTTTTGGACTTGGATGTTTAGAACGAGTTAGGTATTAGTCTCTAATAAAACAAATTTAATGAAAAACATCAACTATTATATAAATAATTATTATTTAATTAAAAATTGGGAGTAGATTTTTTTTAACAAAATTTTCTTAAAGACAACATCAATCATAATATAATATATAAATGTATGTAGACATTTTACATATTTATAATTATTCATAATATATTACAAAAACATATAAGTTTTGTATAATAATAACACTTTTATGTCATAGTAGAGAACTATATATTCTAAAGATATTAAAACTAAGTTCTCCATAAGTTAATATTCTTGAGAAGGTTTCCCAAAATTATGGTGAACAAATCTTACAAAACAAGTTATATTTTTATTTATACAATAGATACATATGAAAGAGAAACATAAAAAAATGAATGAGGTCCTTATAAGCTTTAACTATCAATCTTAACATACTCAACATACAATATAAATAATAGAGCTATGACTTGACCTACAACTATAAACTTAATTTCACTTTACCAAATATATATGGATTCATATTCCACTTTGGATGATCCGCTATGAACATCAAAAGTTACTTGGAAAATGATTAGATAGTTAAGTATTTCTCATTAAAACATTGATACAATCATAATTATTTTTCTCAAGAATATTAGTTATTTATCCGCAAATAAAAAATATATATATTCACTACTTAACCTTGAAGATGTTAAGCTATAAACCCATATCTAACTTATGAATATCTTAGTCTAAGATGTTATTATGAACTATTCAAATATTTGTATACGTGTAAATACTTTTTTAGACCCTACCACACCTTTCATTTTGCAATGTACCAAACTGTGGCTTTCCAAACACAAATACTTATACATTAGTCTCAATTCATTATAACAAGACCTATATGACTCTTTCACAAAAGATATATTCTTGACATTTTCAAAAATCACATAACATAATGACTACTAAGATGCATGTTTGTCTTAACTAATAATTTAAACACATCATTCATATAGATACAACAAGATGCATGTTTGTCTTAACTAATAATTTAAACACATCATTCATATAGATACAACAAGTGTATGGATAACTTTCTTTTATCTAAGTTCATAAAAGAATATTTACTTTTACTTTATTTTTATATTACTTGATATGTATTTTTTCTAATTATAAAAAGATAATGTTTAGAATAATACAAATAAAATAAGAATGAAAACAAGAACTTATAAATAAATAACAAGAGAGTATGTATGTCATAAAATAACAAAAATGTAAATTAATAATAACAAAAATATAAACTAATAAAGATGATTAATGCGTAACTCAAGATAAATTAAATAATATGATTATAAATTTAGTAAAAAAACTAGTATGTAACTGAATATAAATTAAATGACATAATTATAAAGATGACCTGTGCACATAAATTAAATTATATAAACTGAAAATAAAGTAAATGATATAAAAAATAAATAAAATCATTGGATATTAAATAACAAAAATAAATAAATAAATTAAAATGATTAATGGATAACTGAAAATAAATTAAATAATATAAATAACTAAAATGGGAATAAATTAAATAACATAAATATATTAGTATGACAAGTAAATAATTGAATATAATTAAATAACGTAAATAAATCAATAGGACCAGTGTAAATATAGATAAATTATATAATATAATTTACATAAATGAATAGAAAAAATGAATAACTCGAGATAAATTAAACAACATCAATATAAATAAATAAGAGTAATGTAGGAAATTAAATAAATAATAATAAAAATAAAGAAAAAAAGAATAAAATAATATATAGTTTAAAGAATGAGCAAGAGAAAAAAAAAATTACATCTAGTATGAAAATATTTTATTTTCAACCTTAAGTTTATAATTTTTTAAATATTTTTCAATGCAATAAAACTTCAATAAATAGATGATTAAGCCAAGTAATACAAGAGCATGAGAAAAAACATATATCCAAATAAAATGAAAACTACATAGAGTTTCTTCAATGCTTTCCACGTCCAAAACCATGCCCCAAGAGCTCCCTCAAAGTGGAAACGGTATTTCCCTTGTAGAAGAATCTTGTTTTTGTTGTATATCCATAAAGTGAATTCTTGCTCAAATTTGATGTCTACTAAACGAATTTGATAAGTTGTTAAATGAAAAATGACATGCTAAATTGGATTTTTCAAAAAATTTCACTCATTTCGCATAGCGAATTAAAAAGTTGACATTAAAGGAGACTTTCTCACAATGAACGTTTCAAGTTCCAATTTCTCTACACATATGTAGAACAATGAATAGTAACTTATTTCACTATGGGTGATTTGACTACAATAATATAATAATTTGAAAAAAATTAAAGAAAGATCATTGTATAAATTTAAATAAAGAGGTTAGTAAAGTATGTCAATGTAAATCCTCATATGCTTACTGTTAACTCATTTAAATACTCAAATTTAATCAAAAGATTAGTTTGTTTATTTAAATTAATGAACTAAAATTAAACATATAATTAACAAGTTGTCCAAACAATTCACCAATAACTCTACTCATTTACTTCTTCTTTACCAACATCACCAATTTAATTTCTTCAATTTCATTGTTGCTTTAATCATCATTCTTTATTATCCTTTAATTAACTCTTACTATGGTCATTCATGAACCTCCTTCTACCATGTCTTCACTACCTTTGTACATGTTAGCTTCTTAATACTATCATTTTCCAATTAATTATTTTACACATCCCTTCTTACACACTTTTTCAAGCTTTATTTAAAATTATAAATCACGAGTTATTAAATGAGAAGTAATACACATAAAAAAATTTAATTAAAAAGTTAATAAAGAAAGTATATAAAAATGTGGTTGAAAGTCATTTACTAGAATTTCTAGTATCCTCTGATGATTAATGTCATTGCATCGTCATTAAAATTCAATGTGTGCTCAAAATTGTGACTATATATTTTAATTCTGTACTTGTTCAAAATATAAAATATAAATTTCTTTAAATTTAATTTTAATAAAAAATGGAAATGAAAATAAAATTCTAAACACTAATTCTAATTTTTTTTTTTTGAAACAACAAAACAAAAGTAAGGTCGTACTTGAACCTATATACAAAACTTATTTACAGTTTACACTTGAAGAATAGTAACATGTTCAATAATTACACGTGAAAAGAAAAAGTAAAGGACGAAAACCATCAAAGATCCAATAATTACATACGTCTTTTGATTTTTATTAATTTTATTTGTTATATATATATATATATATATATATATATATATATGTACTGTCACATAAGTTATTTATTAGTAATTCGTAATAAATAGAAACTGATTTTAGTGGCTCTTTAATTTAATTTTGATACAATTCAAACCAATTAAAATCCATCTTATTAATTAAAATTTTAAAAAAATTAACCCCCTCCCTACAAATATATATTTCATGATTGAATGATAGTGAAAATAGTTAAAGTTTTGTTGTGTACACTGACTGAAGCATATAAGTGGTGTGTAAAAAGTTATGATACACTTAATAATTCTTTTAAGTAGATTTACAGAAAGAAGAAAAAACGAAGTTTGTTTTGTATGCAAGTTTCTTTACAGAGATGTATTAAGATTCGCTGAAAACTCATTATATAAAAGGAAAACGGTAGTTTGACACTGTTCATGCCAAACTTTCACTTCAATGGATGTGGAAAGGGAACAGGTCTACTGTATTTGAATCATGGTTTTGATGTTTAAGAGAAGTTATGGGCTGCTTCCTCCTTTTCTATTTGACGTTGCAGTGGTTATATATTATGGTCAAAGGTAGCAGACACAAATATAATATTGAACAGAAATACAATAATGTTGTTAACAGTAAACTTCATTAAACTAATGAAAAATGAGACAACATGGCTTGTGGTGACCATGTTCTTTCCCTCTATATAAGTCCTTTGTTTTCGTATCAAAGTTATCACTCATAGCTTAAACATGGCTTCTCATCATGGTATCCAATCACTGGTTGTGTTTGTGGTAATTTGCATGGTTACATTAATGATTCCCACCAATGCAAAGCTCTCTCCACATTTCTATGATAAAGTTTGCCCTCAGGCATTACCTGTCATAAGGTCAGTGGTTCAACGAGCAATTAACAGGGAACCTCGTATTGGAGCTTCTCTTCTGCGCTTGCATTTCCATGACTGCTTCGTGAATGTAAGTTACTACTGCTATCATATTAAACATTCTTAATATAGAGTCTATGCTCCTCTCACACAAGAAAAATATTTTAGCTTTTAACCATTAAATAATTGTTAGCTCAACATATATGCAAATATACTTTGACAAATAAGCTTTATCCTTAAACATGTGGTGTCTGGTGTAAGTTTGAACTATTTTGTGCATATAGACAAGAAACTGTTACAAAATATCAGTTCCTTTCAGAGATTTCAAAATAAATTATATTATGTTTTCTGGGATTATATCTTGAATTATATTTAGTCTTCCTACTTATTTCTTTATAAGAGATGTAAGTGTAATTTTTCTTTAATTTAAGGAGTGTGAATGTAATGTAAAAAAGTATGTCATTGTAAAAAATTTCAACTATATGAATTAAAAACATTTTTTCTTTTCTAAATTGTGTTTGCCCAACTATAACTGTTTTTAGTGATACATTATTGGATTGTATGGAGTATGTAATTTCTTACTCTTAAGAACAAGTAAAATCTCTACATTAAGCTGTTGGAAGAATATGTGAATGTGGGGTGGTTTAATTTTGTATAGTATCATCGGTTAGACACAAGTAGGAATCATGCAGTCTTGGTTCCAATAATATGAAAATGAAATCAGATAAACTGTTAGTTTTTCAATTGGGGATATAAACTTTTTACATTATCAAGTAATATATAAATTATGATTGATGCAATGTTAAAATATTTATTGTAAAATTCATAATTTTATTATACATGATAACGTGTGATTAAACAATAATATAAAAATGTTTAAGAGTAACTTTTACACTTATTTTGTAATTATATTTTTCTTGTCATGTATCACCTTTATTATCTTTAAAGATTCTCTTTCTTTCCTTTTAAAATGTATAAATCCACAAAGAGTCTGAAATTTTCTTTTACAAATTTTTTAAAGGTAACTGCATGCATACATTGAAAGGAACTTCATAACAAATTGCACGTACCAATGTTTTCTTATATTTTACTCTTTCTTTATTCAATCATTGTTTCTATAACCACTTTCTATCTTATCATCCACGTACCATAACAGTGGACCAGCACGCAATAATTAATTAAACTCTATTATTATGCTACACAAACTGACAGAAAGCATGTTATGATATGAAACTATAGAATAATTTAATTGCATGGAACAGAATGCACACCTAACTCATGGCTGCTAGCTTCCAATAATTCTTCAAATAAAAACAGTGCCTTACTGTAATTACAATTTAAATTTTCATGATGTCCAATGAAATGCTGAACAGTAGCTAAAGACTTTTATGCCTTGTGAGCTGTAAAATGGTGTAGAATACTAATCACCATTTCACTTCTACTATAGTGCTTGATCTAATTTACTGAAATATAACATAAATGCAACAGGGATGTGATGGATCAATTTTGCTAGATGACACTGGAAACTTCATTGGCGAGAAGACAGCTTTTCCAAATAATAATTCAGCAAGAGGGTTTTCTGTGGTTGATGAAATCAAAGCAGCAGTTGACAAGGCCTGCAAACGCCCAGTGGTGTCATGTGCAGATATCTTAGCCATAGCAGCTCGTGATTCCGTAGCCATTGTAAGTTTACACAAACATTTCATTCTCATAAGGAAAAGTACTATGGAAAAAATTCATATAATAACAATCATGAAGCTTGCTTTCCATGGACAACGGGAATAATATTAAACTAAACTATTAGCTCATAGTCCTAACAAAAACTATCATACTGTCAAATGGAATGTTAATACTGTATATTAATTTCCTATCACTATTGAATGATTAATATAATATATCATATCAAAAGTTAGAGATGCTAAAACGTACCCATCATTAGAAAATTGAAGTTTTATCCCTTTTTCTCTTATTGTGATTTTTGTTGAAAGTGTAACATGCTTCTCTTCATTGTTAATAGTATGGGGGTAAGCACTTTTGGTACCAAGTGTTATTGGGCAGAAGAGATGCAAGGACTGCAAGCAGGACTGCTGCAAATTCCAATCTTCCTCCTCCAACCTTCAGCTTCTCTCAGCTTGTTTCCAACTTCCAAAATCAAGGATTGAATGTGAGGGACCTTGTGGCACTCTCTGGAGGCCACACCATTGGCTTTGCAAGGTGTACTACCTTTAGAAACAGAATCTACAATGAGTCCAACATTGACCCCAGGTTTGCAGCATCTTTGAGGAATGTATGCCCTCGAAGTGGTGGAGACAACAACTTAGAAAAATTGGATGCTACTCCTGCAAGAGTTGACACCACATACTTCACAGATTTGCTGCACAAAAAGGGTCTTCTCCATTCTGATCAAGAACTCTTCAAGGGACAAGGCAGGGAAAGTGACAAGCTGGTGCAGCTATACAGTAGAAGCACTTTAGCTTTTGCTAGAGATTTCAAAGCTTCAATGATCAAAATGGGTAACTTGAAGCCTCTTACTGGGAATCAGGGAGAGATCAGATGCCATTGCAGAAGGGTCAATTAGAATCACAGATCACAAACAATAACGGTATGCAATGGAAAGAATAAGAAACTGTATGTATTGTATCATATGCTTAGTCATGTCAATTTTAGACGTGACTGTTTATTGTTCCAGAAAACATGCTGCGTGCTGTATGTGTTGTTTTAAGCAACTTCAAATCATGAATAGTTGAACTCAAAATCGTAATCTAAAACCTGAGACGTGTGCCAATCACATTGTATGTGATGCATTTCAAACCAATACTTAATTATCTGTTTAAAAGGACTTCACAGATATTGATATATAAATACTTGGAGGTAAGTAAAATCAAATAATATAGGACATGAATCTTTTCAATGCTCTAAGACAATACAATAATTTGTGTCTTTCAAATAATCAGTGCTTAAGAGTTAATGGTCATGAACAAACTTTTATCAAATCATAGTATGTTCAAACAATTGAATAGAAGCAGTTATAATATCTCGCGAATAGTTTCAGAGCAAGAATGAGAAAGTAGTTAATTTACGCAATTTCATTTTATTCTTTACTAGGTGAAAAAAAAAAAAAACTCCCTTTTTGTATTCAGAGTTTGTGCCAAGACTCTTGCAAAAATGAGAAAGTATAACATACTATCTGATCCAGCATTACATCACAATGTAAACCAAACAAAGAAAATGATATTTGGAGGGCAGAAAATTAAGTTACTTTATTACCACAAAAGAAAATAGAAAAAGAGAGAAAGAAAGAGAAGAATAAGACTGAGAGATGCACTGGATTAGATGTACAATTCCTATCAACTAGCCACTTCTGCCACAACAAATTGGTTTGCCATCAAGTTCCCGTTTCTCTTCTCACCCCTTATTATTATAATTATTATTTTGGTAAGTCCGAAAGTTAGAATAAATGTAAACCAAAACAATAGACAACTAAAGTACCAAGAACATATACAAAACGAAGGGCGAAGCTAAAGCATTTTGCATCAAGGGACCAAGAGTACAGACAACACTTTATTGAGAGGCTGGGGGAGCTTAACTATTTCCGTCATTATACAAAAATAATACATTACATGAAAAAATCATTGCTTTTGATAAATTAGGGAGGGGGAATGCATTTCCCTTTTTTACATACACTTATTTCTCATCCTGTCCGCAACAACCAAGCTTTCTTCTTTGGACTCGACAGGGCTTCATTTTTAATTAAATAATTTAGTGTTAGGTCTTCTGTAGTCCAAAGTTTTCTTTTGTCTTCCTTTATCCATTTTAGCCGGAATATCATCTTTCCTTTGATTCCATCCACTTTATTCGTTTGAGGAGCCTCTATCGTTGCTCTTCTTCTTACATGACCAAACCACTTGAGGTGAGTTTTTGTCATCTATAAAACATCAAGAAGATTATAACAAAGATATAATTTCTCTCAGTACTGGAAATCAATACCTACAATGGAGTAGGACAAACCTGATTACCAGCAAAATCGCAGAAGCAAATGTCATTGGCTGAACCGCTCAGTATGGAGAGCAACTACTAAGTAAACACTGAATGACATTACATCATCTGGTCACGTAAAATCCAGCATCTCTTTTCATTTTTCAAAGCTCAAGTATCTTCTTGATAATTCCATAGACAAATCTTTTTCAGCTTTCTTCTCAAGATGCATCCTAATTTTTTTATATGCTGAAAAATTAGGTTTAAGACCCTTGTCCATCATCTCAGAAAGAACCTTACTTGCAAGCAGCACATTCCCATTCTTCAAATGAAGGGTAGCAAGCAAGCTGTAGTTTGCATTGCTAGAAGAGCTAAGCTTATCGGCAGAACCAATCACATACTCATGTGCTTCCTCGTACTTTCCTGATTCAAAGTATGACTTTATTACCGCAGCATGAGTTAAAATACTTGGTTCAATACCCTTCAAAGTCATTTTATCAAGAAGCTTCAGAACTAAATCAAACTGATGCCGCTTACAAAAAGTGTTAATAAGAATATCAAAGCTATGCACATCAGTTAAACCAAAGTTTTTCTCCATAGTTTCAAGCACTTGCCAAGCTTCATCGATTTTACCACTCTTGCATAGACAACTGAGTAGCAAATTATAAGTACTTGCATTCATATCACAACCACTTCTCTCCATCTCCGTAACCAAATCTCCTACTCTTTTACAATCACCTCTATTACACATTATCCTCATTAAGACATGATAGTTCTTCACCTTCCTCCCACTTGTTCTTATCACAAACTCAGCTATCTCAAACGATCCCGAAAGACCAAACATTTCTATCAACAACTGAACTCCACAACTTTGATAAACCCCGCCAACCTCATTAAACACAGCCATAATCTTTTTCACACATTCCATACTAGAAGCCTTGTCCAAACCTAAATCCAGCAAAAACCCAAAAGCCTTCACTCCCAAAAACACCCCTTTAAGGCTAAATCCACTCAAAACGGGAACCATTGCCTCATAATTCCCTAACAACCCACAGTTATTAACAAACAAGCTACCTAAATCAGGATCACAACAAATATTAGGATCAGAACCTTTAAGCCAATCAAAGAACTGCAATGCTGATACTCTTTCGCTTGCTAATATCTGGAAAATGTCAACAACGGATGCATCAGACAAAGACACGTTCATACTATTCAACTTAGACCCCAAATCATCTCCATCCTCACGAATCAGTGCAATGATCTGAGCAACTTGCTCTGAAGTAGCAATAGGCCTACCCCGGTAAGGAGTATACGTACGCGTACAAAAATACACGCGAGTGTGAAAGTGAAAATTGAGATTGAAGCGCCAGTGCCCATTATCAATATTAGAGGGAAAAGTTGAAGAACGCGCAAAAGGGTGATTGAGGGAGCAAAGAGTGGAACACCCAAATGAGAAAAGCAAATAACTTGACAGGCGGAGAGGAGAAAGAAGGGGTGTGGCTGAACTTGAAGGTGGGGAGTTGGAGAAGAAGAGAGAAAAGTGAAAGGTGGAATCATAAGAGTGAGGAATTGAAACGAACCTGAGGTTGTTGCGGATGTTTCGAATTGCCATTTGTTCAAATTAAGGTTTTGGTACCATTTGGCAGAAGTTTGTGTTTCTTTTATTTTATCTTCAGATTTTTCTTCATGCACCGCCTTTTTTCAACCTGCACCCTTTAGTAAAAGGAAAAAGTCAGAAAAACCCTTAAGTCATGTCTTACCTCCTCCGCTAATTCTTCCCTATTCTTGTTGGCTGCCCTTATTAGTGTCGTTGGCAAAGAATCACACCATTCCATGTGAGTATCTTTTATACATGTATTATTTTTTTAAAAATAGAACATCCATAAAAGTAAAATGTGGCGATAGTTTATTTAAAAAATAAATAAATGCAAAACGTTTAATATAAAAGTAAACCCAAGTTTCTGTGGAAAAGTGTCTCAAAAGCAAAAATACTGGTGCAGAAAAAGAAAGGAATAAACCTGTTGAGCTAGTTTTTTTTTTTTTCTCCTTAAGCGAGGTGTATTCGTGAAAGTGGGGGTGCAGTAAGGGATATCGTAGGGCAAGGCCCAACATCACAAACGAGCCCCTCTCTTTTTCGGCTTCATAAACCGTCATTCCCCAAAACCACAATTTAGGGTTAGAAGGGAGAAGTTTGGGGTAAGGAGTTGCGATTGAGGGGCGCCGACCCGCGGAGGTGCAGTGCTCCCTGGCGGCGGTGCTCGGCGGACTGGCTCGACGGCGGCACGGTCACCGGTAGCGGCGGCGCCGAACGAGGAAGGTGATGCTTGTAGAAAATAAATAATGTAAAACTTTCCAAAAATGGAGAAATTTCACTCTTATTAATAAATTCAATAAGGCTTACAACTGCAACCGTAAATATAACAAATAAGAGAAAAATTAGGAAAAACAACTACACCAAAATAATTAAAATGATTGAAAAAAATTAAATAAATTATACACCTCTTAATGTTTTTTTTTAATTATATAACTCAAAATTAAAAAATTATGTTTGAGATATATAATTTAAAATATAAAAATAATTATTCTAAATTACATAATCCAAAATAAAAAAAATTCACTCTAAATTATATAATTCTAAATAAAAAATTATATTTTAAATTTACAATCTGAAATATAAAATATTTCAAATTATTTTATCAGAATTATATAATTTAAAATTAAAAATTGTATTTTAAATTATATAGTTTAAAATATAAAAATTTATTATCAATTATATAATCTGAAAAAAAAATATTTTAGGTGTTTTAGAAAATAGGAGGAACAGAAAGAATGCATCCAGATAAGTATTTGAAGCCCAATACGACAACTACAAGGCCCAACTTCAATTTAATTCAGCTAGTATTTTAATGGATTAATATTCTTGTAAGATTTGAAAGCAACTTATCTCAACTAATTAACCAATAATTTAACTTTATCTAGGTCTAATTTATTGATAGAAAAACTCTTTCAACTGAGTTTGACATAATTCATAAATAATTTTAATATTTAAACATATATTATTTTTCAAATAAATCTCAAAGATCACGATTTATTAACTATTGTGAGATCTGTTCAAATTAAAAAAGAAAGAAAAAAACTGCTGAAGTGACATGAATCATGATCCGACTCAGTATCAACAATAAAAAAATAGGTGAGTTTTTTCAGCGACCAAAGAGAGAAACGTAATAAACATATTAAAACACAAAACTTCATTATTTATTTTTTTCTGTGTGATAAATATATTTTAGTTTAATTTTTATCAATCAATAATTAATATTGTAGGCCAGAGTTTTTAGATTCTAGCCCAATTAGATAACGTTTTTTAATACGTTGACAAACTAAATTCAAACTTTCTAAAGAATCAAAATAAAAAACTCAATTTTAGCCATTAAAAGCGATCTCTTACATTTTTATTATAATTTTGGTCTTTCAAGGTAGTTTAACCTTCTCTGTATGGAATTATTTTTAACATAGTATTTATTGTTTTTTATATATAGTTTAAGATATGGACTTGCTAATAATCTTTATTTTCAGTATAACTTCGTATAAAAGCTATGACAGTTGTTTCATACAATAATTATCATTTGCCAGTATAGTAGTGCTATTTACATTTTCGACGACACTTTTTTACATTTTATTTTTCTTTTTTTTTATTATTGTGAGTATAATGAAGGTATTGATAGATTAAGTCTCATTTTTAGTAATCCTTTAATTTAGTAATATTATTATGTTGTAAGTCTCTTATAACTTAAATTTTTTTAATGAACTTCTTATTAAAAAAGAAATATTTTATTGAGTATTAAAAAAGTTTATATTTTTCAATTGATCCTATTATTTGATTTGTTATCAATTAAGCCTACATAATCGTTATTTTGCATGATTGGTTATATATTTTCACATGAAAAAAATAGAAAAACACAATAATTAAGTTTTAAGATTGTTACAAATTTGAATATCTTTAATTGAGTTTTTACTAAAATTTTTAATTCTGTTAAATACATAAATCTTTACACTTTTAGTTAAGTTCTTCCAAAAAATATCAAATTGTCATATTTTAAAAAAAAATTAATAGAAATTTAATTTAAAATTTATAAATTTATGAAAAAAATTAAAACTTAATTATATATTTTTTATATGGGAATATATAAACAATAACTAGGTCATGTCAACCTAGTTGACGATAAAATCAAATAATAGATTACTCAATTTAAAAATTATATAAAAAATTTTAAACATTAAACAGAGGAATAAAGTACTTAAAAAATTTAATTAAATCTTAAAATTATATCTATAGTCAGAATATTTGAATGATTAAATTCTTATTTTTCTACAGTGTTTCTCCTCCAATAAAAATTTGTCATGTCCTAAGCCCACACGCCCCCCCTCCCCCTTCAATTATAATTCTTATTTTGATTACACTCATTAACACTAACCCACAGGTAGAGTCACAATTAGGTAAATATTTTGACACCAATAAATTTTCAGCAAATTTATATATATAGATATTTATTTATATATTGTTTATGTCAGTTATTTTTACTTAATGTGTGAGTTCCAATGCGCCTTAAACTTTCTAAACAATGTTATAATAGAAAAAATATTCTAAGAGAGGGTTCTTTTTATTTATATGATATGATTATTACATAAGAAACGTTTGGGGTACCTTAGATTGGCTTTCCTTGTCCCACAACTGCTTAAGTTTAGGTGTCCCTTTCATAACTTTTCAACTCAATAAATAGTTAATTAACAAAACATGTTGGCTAATCAATGGTTTCTAAGTAATCAACCATCTGATTAATGTGTTTTCTCATGCCACTTTATTAATTAAATGCATCACCCCTAAGTACCCATATCTAATAGTATAAGGAAGAAAATTGGTAAACCTATTATCTTGTGGTTTTGGATTAGAACTTATCTTATAATTTCTTTCATGGTCCATAGTTTATTAATATTAAAACTTCATTATATATCAATCATCTTGAAATACCTAATAATTTCATCATAATTAGTTTTCTAATGATCAGTATATAATTGAAACATGTGTATCTATATATTATACGTCTGCATCTGAGAGTTGGTGAGGCATGCTTGAACAATTGTTATGGGATAGTGGTCAATGGTACTGAGCCAAAAATCACTAGGTGTGTTATGACCTAGAATATTATATGTGTTGGTAACTCAAACAAGGAACTAAGCTATGGTTAGGATCTAGCTTCTCTACATCATTCCTCCTATATAAATCCTACACACTTTTGCTAGCTACAGTCACAAAGAAATATCTTATTAGCACAATGAATATTCATCTCCAATCTTTTGTTGTGCTTGTTGTAGCTACTTTGGTGGCAACATTTATGATCCCTACCTTTGCTCAGCTAAGTCCTGATTATTATAACAAAGTTTGCCCTCAGGCATTGCCAATCATATACTCAGTTGTTAAGCAGGCAATTATTGATGAAAAACGCATGGCAGCATCCTTGCTGCGTTTGCATTTCCATGACTGCTTTGTTAATGTAAGTTGCACATTATTTTATCATCAAAGTATAGTTACATAACTAAAATTAGTTTTATTCCTGATGTAAATTATTTTTTTTACGAAAATAAGTAAATTATGTCATGGAAATACAATTTTACAATAAGAAGGAAGTCTTATGACAGCAGCACGACTTCAGTAGTAATTTTTTGACAATAAAAAAACTATCATCATATGACACGATTTCTGTTTTCTTTCCTATCTTCAGAAATTGTCAAATGACCTGACTTCTACATTTTGCCGTAATAAAGAATGATGTGGTACGAGTATTTTGTTTTTTCACATGAAGAAATTATCACAATGTGACACGATTTCATTATTTTTATAACGACGGTTGAAGTTGTAGCCTTCCGTAGGATTTACTTATTTTCGTGAGAAAAAAATTTCAACACAAAATTGATAATTTAGAAAATAAATTACATCATTTTGGTGCTTTTGCCAAAATTCTCTTTAGTTGACATGCTCCACATATAAAATGCAAGACTTGGATATTATTGCAACGGTAGCAGAATGAAACAATTGTGTGTGATGCAAAATGATGCGTGGGGTACAAGTCAGAACCTAATAACAAAAGCTTAAGCAATATATGATAAACTAAAGAACCCAAAGCAAAGTTGTTTTATAGTATTAAACAAATTTAGCATGAATCTAAAATGCAGGGCTGTGATGGATCAGTGCTGCTTGATGACACACCTTTCTTCTTGGGGGAGAAGACTGCATTTGCAAATCTGAATTCAATCAGAGGATTCGAGGTGGTTGATGAAATCAAAGCAGCAGTTGATAAAGTTTGCAAAGGTCCTGTAGTATCATGTGCAGATATCTTGGCTGCAGCAGCTCGTGACTCTGTAGCCATAGTGAGTGCAATCCAAATCTTTCATCAATTCTCCCTCTGCAAGAAATTATTCTGTGGCTAAAACCATGTTCATAGTAATTATAAATTCAAAACGCTCCATTATATATTGTTGGATTCTCAACATTAACAAAGCAAGAAAAATAAAAATAAGATTGGAGAAAATACTTTTATTAACAAAAGACTGTTTACACACAGAATCTACTCACAATAAAGTGTGTTTGGTCTAAGTACACACAGCTTCTATATATACACACTATAATAAAGAATGACAGAAAATTACTAAAATAATTACAATACACATTTAGTGTACTATCTAACTCATCTTAACACTATTAAATTTAACTCATCTTAACACTATTAAATTGTACTATCTAACTCGTCTTAACACTACTAAATTGTCCTTCTTAGACCGTTATTTTTTTCATATTAGACAATCTAATCCGATTGTATAACTAAGCTCTTTAGCAGATGGTCTGGTATATTAGAGTCAATCTTCACATATATCATACAAAAATCAGTTAAAATGATGTATTGTAGATGTATGATATTCTAATCTTACTATAATTTTTGTTGTGTATACATATACTTTTCTTGAAGTGTTAATTGTTAACAGTTGGGAGGTCCACAATATTGGTACCAAGTGTTACTAGGCAGAAGAGATGCAAGAAATGCAAGCAGGGATGCTGCAAATGCCAATCTTCCTCCTCCATTTTTCAACTTTCAACAACTTCTTGCCAATTTCCAAACTCACGGACTAAACCTCAAGGATTTGGTGGTCCTCTCTGGTGGCCACACCATTGGATTAGCACGCTGCGCAACCTTCAGGGACAGGATCTTCGATGACACCAACATAGACCCCAAATTTGCAGCCACTTTGCGTGAGTCATGCCCTCGAAGAGGAGGAGACAATAGCTTATCACCCCTTGATGCCACTTCTTCAAAATTTGACACCACATACTATAAAGCTTTGTTGTACAAAAAGGGTCTCCTCCATTCTGATCAAGAGCTATTCAAGGGTGATGGTTGTGACAGTGACAGATTGGTGCAACTATACAGCAGTGACCCTTATGCTTTTGCCAAAGATTTTGGAGTTTCCATGATTAAGATGGGTAACTTGAAGCCTCTTACAGGGTCCAATGGAGAGATCAGGTACAATTGCAGAAAAGTCAACTAGCACTGCATATTATTTCAATGTCTTGGTCACAACTGGAGAAGGATAATGATTTGAGCAACTGTTTGATATAAAGTTTTATATGTGCCAATTTTTATACTCTATACATTATCTTAATTTACTGTTTATCAGTGTTCATAATAAGACTATTGGTTCAAAACTTCACATAATGAACCGCAAAGAGTTAAAAGATTCTGTAAATTGCTTGCTGTTACTATTAATATTTTTCTTTGCTTCTTTTGTGAGACCAATTGCCTTGTGCCTTGGAAGTGTTTATATTAATTAAAATTTTATGTGGTTACAAATGTGTAATGGTTTACTGAATGGTTCAAATCAAATGAACGAAGTATAAGGGAAATCTATTCTCTTTAATAAAGAATAGAGCACGCGTGTTGCTGAACTGTTCAATGATTGTTACATTTTGTTTGGTACTTGACGCTATACTCTTCTGCACGGCTTTGATTTTTTCCCTTTTAATTGACTCAATTAGCCATGGCACAAGAACCAAAAGTTAAAATAATTTATTAGAGACTAAATGTAAAATTTGTAAATTTTTCAAAAATTAATAACACGTTTAAGTCTAAAAAGTTTAGTTTGGCCATTTTACTCCAAAGGAGTTATATTATTCTTTCTAACAGTTATGAAACATAATGTTTATCAACACAGAGCTATGTTATAAATTATAAAGGATCAGTCACTCCCCTGACTTAACTGAAGAACATCACTAACCAAAATGTTGATTGGAGAGTAACAAACAAAAAAATTATAAATTATTGACAAAGGCAGTGTTTCATGTTCTGATACAGATGGTCTAGTTATTTGCATTTCAGATAATTAACTAGGAACTGACCAAATTTATTTTAGGAAGAATTACATAATAAGCTGTTCTGCATTTTCAGCTGGTTGGATCGATTGTCTTATCAAACTTTTCTATTTATTAATGGTATATAGTTAGCCACTATTAATATCATGGCAGATGTAGTAGTACATTGTACAAATAATTCTAGAACAATAGTAGTTATATGGAGCTGAAATTTTCTGCTTGCTAATGTGATACACATTGATGCAAAGACTTCAATTAACAAGCCATAGAATTTCAGTACACCACTTTCCTTAATTCCCCTCTATTTTGAGAGGACAGAAGCTTCTAATCACAACGCCTTACACTTAAATTCTTAGATTATTATCACTAAGCATACACAAGGAAATATCATAATACATGAAAGATCACATATATTGTGACTGCATGAGCATTTTTGTTTTTTTGCTCATCTTATTTTCTTAGTAACTTTTAATTAACCTTGCGGCAATTAGTACGAATTTGGCCACTTTTCCCTGTTAAGGGGTTAAGGTTTCCCATTTTCACCATGGCACTAGCAAAGTCTGCATAGAAAGCTGAAGGGTCATTGCTGTAGGTAGTGACCTGAGAATCTGTAGAACCACCACTAAACAACTGTTGATCAGAATGTAGAAGCCCCTTTTGGTTGATGAGATTCTTGAAATAGGCATTGTCAAATAGAACACTAGTGGTGACATCAAGTGGAGAAAGGTTGGTGTCTCCACCAGTGCTTGGACAGTTTGACTTGAGTGATGTTGCAAAGTTTGACTCAATGCTGGTTTCATTATAAACCCTGCCTCTAAACAGCTGACACCTGGCTAGCCCAGTTGTATGAGCTCCTATATGTACATGAAAATTTGAAAGATAAAAGACTTAGATAATTCATAACATGTGATAATGTTGCATGCACAATCTTACTTAGATACATGTATGTGATTAATTAATTAACTAGAGATTAGTTCTAATTTACCTGCCAGTGCTACCATTTCCTTGGTGTTAAATCCCTTGTTTGCAAAAGCAGATATAAGGGCACTAAGATCCATAAGTGGGGATGGAATATCCTTAGTGGCGGCATCTTTACTTGCTGTGGTTGAATCTCTTCTGCCTAACCCAACATTCCATGATGGACCTCCCAACTGAGATACAAACACCCAAAAAACATGTACCAATAAATTGTCTACAAATTTACACTATCATATGATCATAAACAATTATGTATGATAAATTTATGTACTTTACAATAACTATTTTAGTTATAGCAACAACAAAAGTTTAAGAATGTAATAACAAGCAGACAAATATATGAATAGCATTATACTATACATTGTCTTTGTCTTGTTTATTATTATAGATATTATCTGTTCATATTTATTAAACTTACTGCCACAACGGAATCACGAGCAGCAACAGCTACAATATCTGCACAAGAAACAACTCCGGGACAAACAGCCTCCACTTTAGTTTTGATGTCATCAATTACATCAAAACCTCTCAAAGAATTCACATTTGCACCAGCTGTTTTCTCTCCAGTAAAGCTCGAAGTGTCATCTAACAGAACAGATGCGTCACATCCCTACAAAAGTTGTATCTTAACAAATTAATTCATCATATCAACAAGGATAAAAATGCAGTTAATTTGACATGCCCCCTCATACTTCTAATAATGAGCATTAAACGCATGTAGAAGATGTAAGGAAATGTGTGTTTAACTATTCTAAAAACTGAGCTAATTTGACTAAGGTAAAATGTTATTTGGTTAACTGAACTTGCATGTCAACTTCTCATTCCATGCTTGCTAAATTCAATTAAATTTCAACTACTACGCCAAACAGTTTTCTTCTTCCACTCGCAAAAAGCAGTTTGAATTCAAAGTTCACATTCACTTATCAAGGACTGGATGCATGCATGAGTACTTACACACATATATTACGAAAAACAGTATTAGTGACATTTTAAAATGTTGTATAATTTCTGAAAGAAGTCTACTACATAAAAGAGTTTTGTATGAAAAGTTTTAAAACATTGTAGCACAGATATTAACACGGACACAGATACAATACGGACAAGGATAGATAGATATGTGTAATTTCTAAATACGCTGATATATGTAATTTCTAAAATATAAGACACGGAGCTATATATTTGTATAATTCAGATTAGTGAAGTCTTATAGTTTTAACATGAATCTGAATCATATATGCACGAGATTAGTTGAAAGTGAGAAAGAAAGATGAAACATGCATTGACAAAACAGTCATGGAAATGAAGACGGAGCAATGAGGCTCCCATGCGATGCTCTTTGGCAACTGCACTGATAACTGAGGATCTGATGATGGAGAGGGCTTGGGGACACGTTGATTGGTAGCAACTTGAAGTTAGCTGAGAAGTAACCATGGAAAACATGCAAAACAAAATGGAGAAAGAAAAGGTATGAGCACAGGAATGAAATGCCATTTTTGATAATGGTGCTTGTGCCTTAGGATTGTGAAGCAAACACTGCTCCTCAAGCTTTATTTATAGTGAGGCATGAGCACTCCATTTTGGACCCTATGCATGGAGCAGTTAATTATCTATGCTCAATTATGATCCACTTTAATTTTGGTATGATTACTATATACTAAAAATGCTTAATATGTCTAATTTTAACATAATTGATGTAAGTAAATCCTTTAAAATATGTTGATGAACAATTATTATGAGTCACCCATTATCAACTTTAAGACTTTATAACTGCATAAGACACAGTTCTACTAAGATTAAATGAAACACAATTTCTTCTTTCTAAATACTTAACGTTATAGAACTTGATAAACTAAAACAATCTTGGTCAGAAACTTAATGTCTTATATTATTAACTTTTCAAATTATTTTATATTTTCCAAAAGTACCTCAAAGTTAATAAAGGTCTGAAAATTAAAAACTAATGTCTAGTTAGTAACTCTAACTGTTAAAGTCTCAAATCCAAAATTTTATATTTGTATTTTATTTGTTTCCACTTCGTGTGATATTTCTAACTCACTTAAAATTTCTAAAAAATTCTGATAAAAGGAGTCAAAGTATCAACAAATTAGCAAATATTTTATATTTATAATGTAATAAAAAAATAAATGTAAAAGATGGTGTAATTTAAAGAAAAATGCTATGGCCGATAAACATAGCAAAATGTTTTCGAAAAGCAAAGTTTTTGACAAAGAAAAATAGGACTTACACTTAATAAATTTTTTTTTCTAATCTTATTATAGTAAACATTTATAGAAATTGACATATTTAAAACATTACTTATATAGATAATTCGTGTTACCTTAACATGATTTTATTAAAAATAAATTATGCATTTCTAACATGATTTGTAAAAATAAAATCATATCAGTTTAATATAATTTCGGTGTAAGTAATAAAGTTATATCAGTTTAATAAGCATACATATTGAGTTTTATATTTTTTTACTTTAAATTAAAAAAATCAAACCTTTTTCATATTGAAATAGTGTTAAGATGATATGGCTTCATTTTTATAAATTTAAAATTATATCATATAAATTTAAAGTTGTGTAATGCATGATAAAGAAGTTATCTTATTCTGCCACCACTTACCTGCATTGCAAGTTTTCAAAATATGAGTAAATAGATTGGAAAATAAATATTCATTCACGCAAGTTGTTACTTGTAATGTTACTATTTGCATTTATTATTAAATTTGGTTGCGTGGTGGGAAACAGTTTTTGGAACGCTGAAGCTAGTTGGGTCCATCACGCTTGGACTACATTGCCTAATCTTCATGAATGCTGCTTAGTAGTTTACAAATGCTACCCAATTTCATTTCTAGTCAAATATTCCTTCACCTTTTACTCCATTGTCGTAAGAGTGGACTTTTATGCCAAAAATGCTCGATTAGGTATTACTTTCACTGATCATTGTAAATTTTTATTAATGGAAATTAAACCTTAAAACGTTAAGAAAAAAGAATTGGTTGTAATTAAGCGGAGAGATTGAAAGATGAATATATATATATATATATAAAATAATTTATAAGTGTATGTAAATCTTATTTTAGGTGACAGTCTTATAAAATTAGTTTAGCTCATTTGTTGGGTCTATTAAAATATCTGTTATCAGATTATCCTTATATATATAGTCTCACGTTTAAGTTGAAGAGTCTCAATATAAAAAGATACAGTATCAACTAAAAAAATTATTTTTTAATAATCTATAAATAAGTACAAATTTTATCTTATAAACTGATATTATAAAATTAAATTAATTTATTAAAATGTTTCTTCTACGTAGCTTGTTGTCTAAGAAATGAACTTGGAAGTCTACAGTGAGAAAGGTTGTTTTTTTTTGGAATACGTGACTAAGTGATTTCGAAACACTGTACCAAGTCTCACAAATAATTTAGTAAAGAACTTTCTTTTTTTAGTGTGATTTATAAAATTTCTCAGTCCTTTTGGGGTGTGAACAGATGACAAAAGGAATCAAATTATAGTCAACAAAATTATTTGAGAAACTCAGAAACCAAGTTTGCAAACCCGCCAAACCTTGTAACTCCCAAGTGTTAGTTTCAACTATGACTTCTAAGTGTCTATTGCCTCTCTGTCTTCAAATAATAATAACAATAATTTAATAATAATAATTCCCAAAGTAAACAGCATATATTTAAATATGGTTTGTGAGAGTAAGTGAAGAACTTAGAATAGCAGGTGAAAAGTGTGTTGGCTGCACAAGTCAATTCTAAAGCAAAAGTTGGAGATAATGTCACTAATTTGTAGTTAATCAGGTTTTTTTTTTAAATAATGATAATTAGAGTATGTTTGAATAAATCGCTTTATAAATACTTGAACAAATAAAAGAAAACAAAATCATTGTCAAATATTGGATACATTAGGTGGTTGATAATGAATCAAGTTAAACAACACTTAAGAGTACATGATATCTTGTACATGAATTGAGAGCTTTTTATAAAATTGACTTGTAGAAATAAAAAATGTCATTCATTTTTATATTTTAATTTAATTATATAATTCAATCTACTATACTAACTTTTATGAATAGAGGAATTTGTTACCATTTATAATTTTAAAAAAATATTCATGAAGAAGTTTATATGATAAAAAACACTCCCTGTGCATGCTGAATGCTACATTTTCATTAGAATTTGGCCATATGCAATAATACCTACCCCAGTACTTTTTATTCCATTATGCTAACACCCACTAATCCTTATTTCAAATCATGCATTAGTTTCAAATTCATATGCATGTACTTTTCAAACAAAAATCTCACTCAAAGCACAATCAAACTGTTGTTAACTCTTTGGATAAGGTTCAGTTTGACTATTTGTGGGTATCACTGCCACTATCCGAAGGAAATTTGGCTTATGATATAAAAGCAGTAATAAGGTGCATGCTATTATTAGGGTTAGATTTATATGACAAAGGGGAAGATATTTCTGAAAGCAATGCTATATATTTATACTATTGATAAAATTAAATTATATATAAAACTATAGAAAATGTTCCTATTGTAAACTGATTTATTATGGAAAATAGAGTTGATTAAAATTAGAAAATTGTATATAACTTGTGAGGGTGATAATGATTGGGTTGGTGGATTCTAAACCATTTTGACACATATACAGCACAAATTAGGTCATATTATATTCCTTTCCTTTTTTCTTATACATTTGTGGCAAAAACTTAAGACAGAATAGATGTTGGACCATTTACTGTGATCTCTTGGTCTCTTTTGCACTCTTTATATAGACACAGTAAAAAAAAAAATACTGTTGTTTATGTAGCTCATAAATAGATATATGTAAAAAATTTGACTTGAAGAAAAGAATTTGCATGGACAACATACACATTCAAGAAGAAGAGTGTAGAATATTATGTAAAACTTTTCACGTGTACCTACTAAAATCATTTATCAACTTAATTTCTATTAGAGTATTTTTTTTATCCATTTTTATTTCATTAGACGAATAGTTATTTAATGTAAAAAATGTTAAAAAACAAAGAATTGTGATTATAAATTATATCTTGAATAGATTCTATATAAAAATGATATTTCGTCTAAGTCGCGTATCAATATAATCATCTATTCTATATCAAATTAGTAAGTTTTATTACCAATTTCTTTTCATTCAAATTTTAGTTTATTTATTTCGTCTCATAAATTTTACTTACTTAGTCTATCAACATTGTCTAATAAATTTTTATTGTTAGTCAGATTTTTTTATTCACACACTAATAATACGAGTGAAAATTTTGTCTAAGATCCATGATCTTATAAATAAAGTTTTCTTCGTAATTTTTTTCGCTGCAATACACTCAGTTTATTAGCGGCTGAGCGATGTGTTCATCACCATCAACAACCATCCTTTGCTACTTTCTTCCATGGAATCCTCCTGCCTCTTCATGCCATTTGACTTAATTGAATTACTATTTGAAGCCCCACTACCTAATAGGTTGTTCCTCCTTCAGCGTTACACCATATATTTCATTTTCGTCGTGAATGATGTTGAACATGCATTATGCAATCTTACTCGAAACCTAACCCAAGATAATGTATCTTAATCCATTGATAATAGTGGTCTAACAATGCAGTCACCTTTTGAACAGTGTTGGTTCCAAAGGGAACCCAAACAACTTTGTTTCCTGGAACTTCTCTCCTAGACCATGGTACAATGGACTCCAACATCGTGGTTAGCCATTTACTGTTTTGTTCAAGCATGTTATTGATATTCCTTCCTTTTGTTTTGTTCCCGTTAATAGGACTAAAGTTTGGTCTTCCTTCGTCATTCCATTCTCTTACTCTGTTTTTGTATTTCAGAACATTTCATCTATACCCCACCCCTTCCTATTTGTGCTTCTCTCTCATCCCCATGTCTTCTATACCGTGGTAAATTTACGTGTAGTTTTTCCAACGCCCCCACATTCTTCACCTCAATGAATTGTTTTTTTAATTTTCGCATTATGTAAATGTGAAAAAAAATAACTTTCAAATTACAATGTTAGAGTTAGACTTTTTCTTCCTGCATCCCCATTTTTCTTCTGCACCCCCAACAATTTTTAAAATGATCATTTCACCCTTATTTAAAATGACTTCCGGATTAATTATTGTACAAATTTTCAGGATACACTCTCCAGTTGATCAGGATTTTCAAAATTTTAAAACAATTTTTAGAATAAAATTTTCAGAATAGAATTTCCGAAATGTATGAAATACATTCTAAAATAAACTTTTTAAAATGAACTTTTCTACGTAATCTTCCTCTGCAAAGAGAGATGCGAACGGGAAACGAACACAGTTCCAGAAGTATAGCAGAGAAAGAGAAAAAAGATGAATAACCCATAGACAATTTGGTCATTTCAGAGAAAACAAAAACCCTAGAGTTATGCGGAGTCAAACTATGAAAACAACCCGCAGTTCACAACTTCCACGAAAAAACTTAGACTGCTTCTTCCTGCACCTCCATATCATCTTCCTGTACCTCCATAATTTTCAAAATTCCAATTATAAAATTATCCCCGCTCCTATAAAAGAAAGTTTTCCTTATGACAACTTATTTTCATTCATATAAAATTACAAGTAATAAACTCAACTGTCTCAAAAAAATATCATCTAATATTTCAACACTGCACTCATCTCTAATCCAAAGATTATACATCGTGATATTTTGTTTCTGCTACCGATAAACAAATGGCAAATAAGAAACGGCAAAATGAAGAGCACTTGCGGCCTCTCCAGTATGTATGCCTAATGCAAAAACATTTGATGAGAAGACTAGAATACAAAGTTCTCTTCCTCCTTAGTAGAATTGAGCAATCTATCTCCCATCTCCCCAAGAGCAGCAGCTGTGGAATCATTTATACCCAACAGATACTGCAAGCGAGACAGGTTCTCAGGAGCCGGTTCACTGTTCAAGTATATGGTGTATAGATCAGCAAGCTCTTCTGGCACTTCCCATGAAACTGGCTGTGAGGGTACTGCTTTGTCACAAGCCAGCAAGTCATTGAGTGAAGAAACCTGCACAAAAGGAAAGAGGCAATCACACCTGGTCAATATTGACAACCAAACCTAAAAATCTATTTGAATCAACATTAGCAAAATTGAATTTGAATCAAGTTGATTTTTCAAATTATTTTGGATAAAATTTATTAAAGTGAAATGTTTTCATTCTGAAATAAAGTATTAACAAAATTTAGTATGATATTTTCTACAAGTGCAAAAACTACTAAAAATTGTTCCAGTCATACCGTTTTAGACACAATTTCTTATCTACCTAAAATCTTGTTACCCTAACATTCCAACGTGAATTTAGATAATCCAACATGAAGCTTTGAGTATTACTTACCACGCCCTCGCGATTTCTCTGTCTCAGTAGAGACACTGCCTGAACGAGCGAGTTGGACAGTCTACTTTTTGCAAGCTCTTTAACAACCCCTCTTGCTTTCTCTTTGTTAATGTTGAGATCTGTTGGGATTTTTTCAAATACCTCCTCGTCATCAAACTCTCCAGTACCAGATGAGAAAATATCATCAATAGTTTTTTTAAAGAGGATCTCTCTCAAGTTCTCAGATACCATACTGTCTAAATCAACATCAGCTTCCTTAAGTTCCCTTATCTGCTTTATATTGAGCCTCCCTTGAGTTACAGCAGTTTCAATGGCAGCTGCCATTTTTGTAGTGGTTATAGTTTTGATTATTTTCTGAGCATATTCTTGTGGTAAGCCTACTTGCTTCTGGAGGTTGCTAAGCTGCTCCACCCTGGCCTTTGTCAACTGTCCATCAGCTAAAATTACCTCAGCTTGTTGCCTAAAAGCTTGCTCAGCTAGACCCCTGTGCACTTCCACTATTTCATTACTACTCAATCCCAGGATCCCACCAAGCTGATTTAGAAGAAGATACTCAGAATCATCCCTCTTTGTAGTGATCTGAGCACCAAATGGAACCCTTGTCACTTCACCAGTTAGACAGAAAAGTAAGTATGTCTTGTAAAGATCAGTCCTATCCCTTTCAGGAAGATCATCTTTAAGAGTAATTTCTGTCTGACCAGGTTTGCCCAACTTCTCCATAAGATCTTCACTCGGTCTTATTTTCTTGAGTGTCTGAAGTGACTCCCATTCGTCATCCTCACTTGGTGTAATGTCCTCCTCTTTCACAGGTTCTTCAGTTGAAATCTCACTTGGCTCCCCTTTAATGTCCTCCACCAACTTAGTTACAACTAAGGTGTTGAAAGCTATCATCTTCTTTAGTTCTTTTGCAGCCTCTGTGCGATTTCCAGCTGCTCGTGCACGTTTTATGTAATTAATAAATATTTTCCTTACCTGTAATGCCAAAAAACACGAGAGTAAAACTTAAGCCTACTCAAAACTTGATAGAAGAGTATCGGGTTTCTTGGTAACTTGATACTCACAGCTTTGCTTGCAATAGACATAGCAACCTCCCTGGTAAGTCGTAGGCCATGTGCTGCTTTTCTTACTGCTTTCTGAATTTCAGCATCATATCCATCAACCCCTGATGCAATTGCCTCCTTGACAACCTATCAAAGAAATATGCATTACAAGTTTGATTAAGATAATCCAACCAGCAAACAGATTTAATTGTAAGTATATACAGGTCTACAAATTGAACAGACAGCCTAAGTAACAACACTGTATCTTTCAAGTAAGTTATAAGATTTATCGCCACACTAAAATGAAACAGTTGTAACTTATCATGACGTAATAGAACGACCCTCCAAAGTGAAAACACATTCGCAAATGAGAAATGGATGGTTTGGAAACATGAATACACCGAGTACAACGGAAAGAGAGGAAAGAAAAGAGTGGAAATTAGACTGTTTGGAAGGGTGGAAAAATAAATATATAAAAAAGTAAATGGGACCCATATTAAAGAGTTTCTTTACAGCATAGAGAGATTTGAGCGGAAAGTCATTTTATCACTGCTCCAAAACCAATTCTGCAACATTTAATTGATTTTTTTTTTTATTTTAGCTACTAGTGTAGGTGCAGCAGCTGCCATAATAATAACCTTAATACCCCGTCCTATCTTCTTTTATTCGATTGTTAAATAAATCCCCGATCATAATAAACAAATCTTTCTTGACAAATAATAACAATTATAATAATATTAAATAGTAAAATTTATAATAACAATTGTTAACAATAAATAAATAAAAAATAATATTAAAAATAATAAGGAAAATAATCTTTAATCTACTTTTAAGGGTATTATAGTCAAACTTTTATATTTATAAAGAAAAAGAAAGAATGAAGAGTAAAATAGTGGTTATGAAATGATTGTAAAAAATTATTTGGTGTCAAAATATCATGGTCCAAATAATAAATTAAACAATATCAACACAAACTCATCTTACTTTTCTCCAATAAAAAAAAATTCTATTTCCATTCAATTCCCACCTATTTCTTTATAACCAAAGAACCTCTATTTTGACTCATTTCTCATCTATATCTCTTTCTTTTTTGTTCCATTCTCTCTATGAGGGTGATAATGATTGGGTTGGTGGATTCTAAACCATTTTGACACATATACAGCACAAATTAGGTCATATTATTCCTTTCCTTTTTTCTTATACATTTGCGGCAAAAACTTAAGACAGAATAGATGTTGGACCATTTACTGTGATCTCTTGGTCTCTTTTGCACTCTTTATATAAACACAGTAAAAAAAAAATACTGTTGTTTATGTAGCTAATAAATAGATATATGTAAAAAATTTGACTTGAAGAAAAGAATTTGCATGGACAACGTACACATTCAAGAAGAAGAGTGTAAAATATTATGTAAAACTTTTCACGTGTACCTACTAAAATCATTTATCAACTTAATTTCTATTAGAGTATTTTTTTTTTTTATCCATTTTATTTCATTAGACGAATAGTTATTTAATATAAAAAATGTTAAAAAAACAAAGAATTGTGATTATAAATTATATCTTGAGTAGATTTTATATAAAAATGATATTTCGTCTAAGTCAAGTATCAATATATTCGTCTATTCTATATCAAATTAGTGAGCTTTATTACCAATTTCTTTTCATTCAAATTTTAGTTTATTTATTTCGTCTCATAAATTTTACTTACTTAGTCTATCAACATTGTCTAATAAATTTTTATTGTTAGTCATATTTTTTTATTCACACACTAATAATACGACTGAAAATTGTCTAAGATTCATGATCTTATAAATAAAGTTTTCTTCCTAATTTTTTTCGCTGCAATACACTCAGTTTATTAGCGGCTGAGCGATGTGTTCATCACCATCAACAACCAGACAAATTCTTCCTCCACCCCATACCCTCTTCCTGCACTCCCATACAAAAATTTAATTCTACAACTATCCTTGTTAAAATTATCCAAATACCATTTTTTTATTAAGCAACTTTGAAATTTCTGGTAAGACACCCGAATGAGGCCATACGGTTCTCATTTTTTGAAAGTTGAGAATCGGACAGCCTGACGTCCGGTTCATAAATTGTTAACCGCATAGACTGGATGGGGGGTGCCATCCGGTTTGTAAGTTGTGAACCGGACGCCATCCGGTCCGGTTGTCATAAGGTAAATTTGTGAATTGCAAACCGGATGGGTGGTAGGTGGACCTCATCCGGTTTGTAAATTTGTGAACCGGATAAGGGTGTCATCCGGTTCACATTTTTTCAATTTTTCAATTTTTTTTAAAGTGCACTGTGACAGATTGGTGAGGAGCGGAGTTGGTTAGCTGTTATCTATCACCATCCAATTAATACTTGAAAGTAAAAAAGAAATGAAGAGTCTCTCCTCTCTCTCCACGAATTCATTTATTGATTCATTGACTTTCATAAAATTAAATTAATTTAATTAAGGCAAATGAAGACACTCTGTCTGAAATGCAGCAAAGGAGACTCTTCTTTGACTCTTCATTTGCCTATTAATTTAGTTTTATGAAACCCAATGAAGGAATGAATTGATGAAATGCACCAGGAGAGAGATTAAACAATTCTATTTCCATTCAATTCCCACCTATTTCTTTATAACCAAAGAACCTCTATTTTGACTCATTTCTCATCTATATCTCTTTCTTTTTTGTTCCATTCTCTCTATTTCTTTCCTCCTTACCCAGTATATCCTGAATAAATCCCCTACATGCCTCCTACAACCAGGGTTTTAAATATACGCCTTATAGGCATGGCAACGCTCAAAGCAGCCCTGCCAACTACAGGGGCTGAACAGCAGAGCAGTTGGAGTAGCGGCTGTGGCAGACCAAATAGCTGGCCGAACAGCAGCGGTAATGGCACTTCGTTTTGATTCAAAATAAGCCCAATGAACAAAGAAGTTCCGTCTTTTGGGGGGATTTCAATTTCTAAAAATGAAATCTACAACTGTAATAGTAGTGAAAATTTTAAAAAGGTTGTGGATTTAGACGATGATTGATGATTCCTATCTACAATACTAGTGTCTATCTGTTGTTGGTATTTAGGTGACTGTTTTGTTCAGGACACCTATGCTTCCGGTAATTTTGAATGTCATTAATTTTTAAGTAGTATTTATCATAACTATGTAAAAAATCCAAAATAGTGGATATCCTGCTATAGCATTTTTAGGTCGGACCAAGCTACTATCCAGCAAACCACTCCACTTGACATGTCAACTATTGTTAACAGGACCATGAACAAGATTAAATTTTACTCTCAATCTCTTATAATTCATGGATGAATCCTACTTCTGCAGGGAATATGTAATTTCACTAATTTGACACCTATGAGGGAAAAAGAAATTAGATAGGTAAAAAGAAATATCAATCACCTTTTCAAACAAACTGCCACAGATATCTGAATGCGCTGCCTCAACAGTCTGTTGAGGTATGCAGAGCATTACACGCAACCTCAACAATGAAGCAACATCCTCCTCACTGAGCTCCCCATCAGCGACACATTTCTGAAGCTTTTGCCGATAAATTTCTTAAGAATAATAAACTATCATTAGATTTTGTTATAATCAAATAAATATATAACATTAAAAAAAAAAGGTGACAGATACATCATGTAAAATGTTAACTACCTTAACAACTGAGAAAGCAGAAACAGAATTGAATATTACATTACAAGTTTACAAATTACAATCTTAAGATTTAAGATTGCACATAAATATAAATTGACAGAACATAAATAATCCAGGTCTCGAATATGATCAACTTCTAAATAACTGCAAACATGATGAGTTTTACCTTCATGAAGTTCACTGGCTTTTTGTGGATCAAAATGAAGTTGGTCACATAGATTTTGAAGGAAGGCTGCTTTGCTATCTGCCATTTCTAATTCTCCATCGGCAGCAGCCTGTGCAAGTTGTTTGCGATATACCTTTGACGTAATCTCAATTGAAATGGCTTCTGCTTCACGTTTACCCAGTCCAAATATATTTCGTAACTGATTTAGTGCAGCAAGCTGAAACAAGTAATAATATATTCAAATATAATTTTTTATATCAAAGAAACAGTGTTCTCAAGGTCAAGTTTAATATCTTATAGCAATAACAGCTCTTTAAAGACAGATATCATGGTTTTCAACATTGTCGCGTCTTTGTTCATCTGAATGTTTACTCATGAAAGAAACATTAGAGAACATATCTATTTCAAAGGGGAATCTTAAGCTTGTACAAAACAGTCAAAAAATCAAACCACCTGACTTAAAAGCTTTAAGTTGTTAGTGTTAAGCAAGGATCCAGGACATTGTTTATACTTCTAAAATGCTCCAATAAGTGAAATCCAGTAGGCTTGAACCATTATTAAACAGACACCTTGTACGGAAAATAAATACTGTTGTAGCTGAAATATTTAAAAAAAGCTTAAGAACAATAGTACGGTAGTATGCACTGAACAACCAGTTCAATCATGCTTTGGTACTACACTAAAAAGAAAGATAAAACATAAGAGACATTGACGAATGACCATTAAGGCTAAACTGCCAAGCTTCAATCTCTATTAAACCAATGGTAGTGTTGGAGAGTATAAGTATAGATAATCAATACAAGATATACCATAGTATCATTCACTTTGTCCAAATAGCCACTGAATACTCCCATTTTTTAGAAAATAACTTACTCAATCCGATGTCAGAACATAAATCTGGAAAACACTAGCCCACTTCAAAATAGATTAGTTTATTGAGAAAAGACATACTAACAAGTTCACGCTCAATATCCAATTGTCATGGTCATTTACCTTACTATCTTCCAGGCGACCACCAGACAAAGCATCTGAAACATAAGCCCTGTATAGGAGTTTCAAGTCTTCTATCTTTCTGTCACCATCATACTCACCGCCTATGCCAAAAATTAATTGGTAAACATCAAGAATTTAGATTAAAAAGAGTAAAGAACATACACCTAATAATCACATTGCTTACCAACTAAAGAAACTGGACCAACACCACGGGCAAAGCGATCCACATTTGGATGATTCTTAAATGAGATAAGTGAATTATTAAATGCCAATACCCTATCAAGCTCCGCAACTGCTTCGCTAACTCCAGAACTGAAAAACTTATGATCAGATATGGAAAATCCTATTTTTGCATCATTTGTAAAAAATAAGAAATGAATAGCATCTCAACGAAAAAAGAAAGTAAGAAAAAGGTGTCCAGATTTAAAAATTTAACGTGAAACCATCTTTTGTTCAGCAATTAACGAAAACTGGCAATGAACTAATCCCTCAAAAAAGAATATTTTAAGGCAGAAGGATCATGAATCTTACGCTGCTCTGGTGCGAGATTTAAGTATGCCAACTGCCACTGAAATATTTTCCTCAACCAATTTCCTTGCGTGCTCTCTAAACAAGTTCTCAGCAAGCTTCAATGAAAAAATTCCTTTAATTAATTAAACATTATACTATACCAAGTAACTATTTGATAGCAAGACAAAGGGATTTACCCCATAAAAGTTGAAAATTATCTATGACTTATGAAAGAAGAAATAATGAAAATGAACCTCATCAGATAGGCGACATAAACGTTGCGATTCTCTCAGGGCAACAAGTTGTTCTGCATCAATGTCTGGCAAGAAATTATTGATTAGCACTTATGAAGCAGACCTGATTTAAAACTTATAAAAATTGCTATAGAAAGAATTCATTAATTAAGATTGCAGTAATTCTAGAGAATTACAGAACAAAATCCAGTATATCAGATAAATACAAACAAAGTTTAAAGCATAATTTAAAAGAAATACATGCACAATCACAAAAAGGGACTACCATTACAGTCATTTCTCCACTACTATATATATGACTGGTAAAAGTGTGCCAGACTATCTTCTTGCATTAATAAGCAAAATTTTGAAGCATAAAATTGTGACTTCAGATAGTTGATCAACTTTGTTACAGTAATGTAAAGCAAAGACCAATGGGCATTACTGACTACACATTTACCTCTGCCAACTGATTTCAGCTTGGAAGCATACAAACGCTGTGCATTGTCACGTACAGCAACTTCAATCTGGTAAATAGAGCATAGCCAACTAGTCACACGAAAAATAACAAAAACACTGCAATTGAAAGAATGACACTGAGGACAAATAAAAACTATTGACAAATGTGATCACATTCATGCCAGCTGCCACTGTTTACAAAAATGACAAAAGCATTTTATGCAGCAAACAGATCAGTTCTTCTTGCCTATTAAGCAAATGCCTAAAAACAATTATGAGCATATGCTCCAAACCTTATTACAATTGCATAATAATATCACATTGCACAAGCCAGCATACCATTACCAAATAAGTAACAAATACCTGGGAATCGGTGACCTTGAACACACGCTTCCACGGTAGAAGGAAAGACGATGCATCTCCAAATACAAGATTTGACACATATATCAACTTTTGAAATGCCTGCACTGAAGACTCTAACAATGGTCAAGCTCACAATTCATCTAAACCCCTGATGCTATTGCCACCAACCCTTTGAGATAACATAACAACACAACAAACTTACCCGGCGTTGCTCAACATCAGCTTCACGATCCCCAACTTCCAGCCTTTGCCTGAAAATTTTCCTCCCAATCTAGGGAATCAACAAGCACCAAAACCAGTAAGACACAGACCGCTTCAACTCTCACAATAACACAATCTCCACAAAAGGAAACAGAAAAATACCTCCATGTGCATAGCAGCAGCATCCGGGTCATCAATTCCCAGAGAATTTTTGAAGGCAACAATCCTATCAACCTCGTCACCTTTAAGTTCCTCACCACCGGGAGGAAGCACAGAAGAGACAAACCTGAACAACACGTTATAAATAAAATAATCATTCAGTGAAAAAAAATTAAACAGCCAAATATCATATAAATCGATACCCCTACACGTTAACAAATATAACTCAATAATAATAATAATTTGTCAATCTACTGAATATATCTCAAATTTCAACTTAAAAAGATAACAACACTAATTTGTCACTCACTCAGCATAAATATCACAAATCTCGGCTTTGAATGCCTCGTCTTGCTTGCTCACACCGTACCTGGAAAATTAACCAATTCAAAATCAACCACTCCAGCAGGAACAAAATTACCAAAGAAAAAACAACGGTCGTTATTCGAAACGGAAACTAACTTCGATGCAATGGCATCAATCTCTTCCTTCTTCAACTTCGAAGGGTCGTCGAACGCGGCGACGTAGTTGTGCAAATTCACGGCGGCGACTTGCGGAGCCGACGCGTTGAGCGCGTACGCCGCAGCGCCGCCAGCCGCTCCGAGAGCGACAGCTCCACCGAGCGCGGCATAGCGACTACCTCCGAAGCGGGAGCCGAGGCCATAGCCGGCAGCCACAGCGCCAGCGACGATGACGGCGGAGGTGGCGAGTCTGGCGGGCGGCGAGAGCTTGTCAACGAGGACCTCGATTCCCTTGAGGTCCTTGGGCGGTCGGTGGTGCTGCGGCGGCGGCGGCGCGGAAGTAGGAGGAGCGGAGGCAGTGTCGGAGGAACAGCGAGGAAGGGAGACTCTGAAACGACGTCGTCTGGAGTGGAAGGGAGATGGTAAGAGGAGAGGGCGTTGGGTATGGGAAGAGGTTAGAGTGGATGGGTTCATGGTTTTTCCCTCTTAAACGACGTCGTAAGGGGAAGAGGGGAGAGTGGAGTGCAGTGGTGATTATAGGGTTTAACGAAAAGAGGAGAAGATAGAAAGAAGGGTTGATTGTTTTTGTAGATAACGTCGTTTTGGGTTGGGCTATTCCTCGTTTATGATCTTACGAAGAAGGTAAATCGTACACGTGGCACATCAAGAATTGTTCACAAGTTTTTGGCTACCCTTTCATTTCATTTGCGTGCGTATATTTAGAGAATACCATAATGTACAAGACTCACAATTTTTTCTAATTTTTAATAAATTTCTAATAATTCAACACAATATATTCCTAGTGTTAAAAAGTGTGTTTTTAACATTTTTAGATATTATTGTTATTAGTATTACACGGATTAACTTTAATTGAGAGAATTAAAGTTTAAACTACAATCAACAAGTGTAATGATGTACATCATTTGAGATAAGTTTCTTGTGAACGTCAGAGTGAAAGTTTGATTTTGAGTAATTATAAGTTTCACTCAAAGATAAAAATGACATTAGTGATTTATTTCAAAGTGAAAATTAAGTTTTTTGAATAAATTATTACTAAATTTTAGGGAAGAAGGTGGATATTATCCCCTTCCCATTTCTAATATTTTTCCTATGTATATTCAAAGTGGAAATATTTAGAGATCGACGATATTTTTATTGCTTTGATCCCCTACAAAGAAGGGATAATCTTCGTTAAAGAATATAATATTTATTAGTTTTTGCAATGTATATTACAAGGTTATTACCAAAAACTGCAACACACAGGATTTGGTTTTTGTTTGGTAGATTAGTTGAGTCTTTTAATCTAAATTTGATCTATCTCAGCAAAGTGGGAAAATGTTAAGTGTATAGAGTGAAGCAAAAATAGGAAAAAAGGGTAAATCATCGTTAAGAGATGTCACTAAAAGTGACTTAACAAATACATCAACTTAAACAGTTGAATAATGCATTAATGTAGATGTTGAGGAATGGCAAAGTCTTCTTGTCAAGTAAATCATCTTTCCGAGTATATCTCTTTTGTGTGTTGAAGGTGTTGTATTTAAATATTACAGTAGGTGTAAGTAAGCTTCACATTATTAACATTTATATTTTCTGTTTACATTATTAAGCATTTATGACTTTTCTATATATATATATATATATATATATTGTGCGTTCAAAAATTTTACATGTATTAATTTTTCATTCTTTTTCCTTAAAAGACTAGTTTTTATATTTTGAATTTTCTTTATTGTTAGTTTTGTTGAATAATATGTTTCTTTTGACAGTGATATGTACATTTGACAAACTTTTTTTATTGTCTATCAAAGATGATTGTTACTGTTCTAATGCAAATCATTTTTTTTATTTTAACTTCTATCTTCTTTGTTCTAGTTCAAATCGCTTCAAAAGATGTTGGATGAGAAGATAGCAGGCAAAAACACACCATGAGTATTGAATGTACAGCTTTGCATGCATGAGGGAGAGAAAAGAGTTTGAATGTATAAAATGTATATAAGGAGTTTGACTTTAACTGATGTTGTGAGTGAATATTCACGTAGTAAAATATTGTTAAGGGTTTTAGACAATCTGATATACTGAATCATCTAATAGTTTAAGATTATTGAGCGGTACAAGATTATTTGTTTTAACTAATTTGTCAATATTCACTAAAGTGTTTGTCTTCCTAACATCTAATAATATCATATCTTCTACTTTACATTAGAGTTTAACTTCCTTCTCTTTTTATTAGAGTCCACCTAGAACATACTTCTTAACTGATTTGGGTGTGATTTATAAAAGTTATCTATAATCATTATTTTTTTTATAAATAGCACATTGTATTAACATATTTATTAAAATAAAAACTTTGAATTGTAATATTTGTTAATCGTAAATTTTTTATAGTAGATATAGACTGAAGTTCGTTCAAAAAATTAAACCACATTAATTTTTTTAATCGTCCTTACTGAACATTTAGTTGTTATTTGTGAAATTTTTTATAATAATTTTTTATTTGTTTGTATTAATAGACTGATTAATACGCTTGTTTGAGCTATATTCCACGATATTAGGTATACGTATAGATATAAAACAATTGAAATATAATATTACATACGAAAATCATTGAAGTTGTAAATGAAACATGAATTGTATTTTGGAACAATTTTATACTTCATATTGAGGTATACATGTTATAACCCTCTTTTTATATATTTTGTTTGCGTATGAAAATAAATATTTAACCTTAAAAGACAAAATTATTGAAATGGCAGGGGTTGAACAAACATATAATAAAAAATTGTTACAATTTAACATATAAGCTACACTGATCCAGGTTAATGGTTAATGATGTGTGAATTTGAATTTGGTATTCATCTTACTCTTAAATTGATTTTGGTTTACTCTTAAGTTAGATTGATTTTGGTTGTTGAGATCCCTCCCTCTCTATATATATTATTTTTTTAATACATTAATGAAATACATCTTGAAGGAGAATTAATATGTTATATTTTTAAGTGAGTATGTTGACATAATTCATTTAACTTCTTGAGAACAATTTCAAAATGATTGATAAGTTTTAATTGTTAGTTTAATTTCATGTATCTTTTAGTTGATTTTGTTATTAATTTAGTTTGAATTTGAATTTTATTGTCTTTTATGATTCATTTTGTCATTTAATAAGTTTTATTGTGCAAAAGATTTTGGTTGAGAATTAGGTTAAATATGGAGAGAGAGATGACAAAGTTGAATAAGAGGGAATAAGCATATAAAGGGGCATAAGTGACTTCTTACTTTAAGCGAAAGATACAACCGGGGTTTAAACTCACTTAAAACTACCATAGTGAACCTTAATCTAAAGACGTCAACGCTGCTGGAGCATGAATATAACGACCACATATTGACCTAATGAAAGGATGGAAAACTATAAAAAGCTAAAACTAGAGGTCAATTGTCATTGTCTTACGTTTTATTCATATTTGATCTATCTTAGAATTCTTACTGTGACTGGAAAGCACTTTTTGAATTTGGAATCAAACGTTTAACGCATTGCATGTATAAGTTCGGGAATGAATTATAGTGTAATGACTATTTATAGCAACTGTGTCTGATTAATATATTCTAATAACTGGGACAAAACTAAGTATTTTAATTTATGAATTTCAAATTTAGAGGAATGATTTTTATTTGCACAGATTGACAATTGGAAGAAATGATGTTAACATTATGATCAAGAGTGTATATGAAAAAGATTAATACATTTCAATCCCAAAATCTTTATTAATATAAAATTCACAAATTCAACCATTGTTTTATTTTGTTTGTATGTTTGTATATTCAATCAAAATCAATCCATTCTTATTATATGTTTTCGATCATAATATGTTTTCGATCATAATACTTTGATAGATATTCAATTTACAATCATAAATTCGGTTTCTTCTGGATATAATACTCTTAGTTATTTCTTATATTACTTAAATATTCAGTATACTTGAAGGGGTAATGATGATTTTTCCTTACTTTAAAACAATTTTTATTTATTCTTATTATAAATATAAATTTATATAAATTCTCTTAGTGTGATTTTTAAAAATAATTATCATTTAGATGTTAGAGTTTGAATATTTTTTCTAAAGTTATAGTGTCATAGTCTAAAAAAATATTATAACTCATAATTAAATAATTATGAGTTATACTTATCATATTATTTTAATAACTTTATCAGTTACGTGTTATTTTTCTGTATTGTATTTCTATTTGTTTAATGAATATGTTCTCACACACCATTTTTCTTTTTAAACAAAAGTTTTGACATTCTTTTAATATACATTATGTTGTTTACAATTTAGATGTATCCACAACACATTAATTATTTGTTATATAAAATATATTTATATTTTAATAGAATGGAGTTAAAGTGTTATTGTTAATTTTGTAAAATATTTTCTATATTCAAAATTTTACATATTTAAATGATCACATACTTCATTTTGTATTCAATATTTAATAAATTAATTTAAAAAATAATCATTTAAATATTTAAATGATCATACATGTGATGTCATGTTTGACACAAATTATTTAGTGTACTATAGATGTGGCCGACCGACTACTGAACGGTCAAGAAACCGATCGAGAATCGTCCCATCAAAGACATTCATATCAAATGCTTAATATGAAACCTACAAGACACGTGACACTTAGGAAACAGGTAAAGCCCAGATAGGCCATAGTCCCACTTATCTGAGACCCATACAAACACTATAAAAGACAAGAGGTCCCTATGGAAGAGGTACAGTAAATTAATTATCTTTTACCCTATTTTCACTATGATTATTACTAACTTGAGCTTCGGAGGGCAATCAAGACCCCATCAGGACCCCCACCCGAGATTGGGATTAAACATAGATCAACAGAAGTAGGAAGATACTGAGATCATTAACTAACAAAGAAAAGAAGATATTGTTACTTGTGATACTGACAGGTCCCTACAAGAAAATATTGTTACTTGTGATACTGACAGGTCCTTACAAGAAAATATTGTTACTTGTGATACTGACAGGTCCCTACAAGAACATTTAGTATTTTATTTTGTTATCAAAATTATTTTTAATAAATATTTTCTTTTAAATAAAATACTCTCAACTTGAAATAGTTTACATTATTATGAATTTGAAAAGTATTAAGTATAGTCATTTTACACTATCTTATATTTTAATCAGTATAAACTATAAGAAAAAACGAAAATATGTAAAAAATATCAATATAAATAATATCTTTTATGAAAAGAACTACGCAATATCAATTTTTTATTATAAATAAAAATACGTAGAAATAAAATCAATTTGTGTGAAGTCTAAATAAATTTTTTCAGAAATATTTTCTTTGTTAATTTATATATGCTTTTTTGTTTATTTTTTGGTGGAAGGAAAACATTTAAACAATCAACATTTTGTACATTTCATTAAAGGTAAGGTGTATTTAGATGAACGTTGGATGTGTTAACCGACTCCCAAAACTAAAATTGATTTTGAGATAATTTTCTTTTAAAGATTTATTCCCAATTTTCCGTGATAAATTATAATTTTTTTTTCTGTTATATAGTAAGTTCGATTGTAAAAAATATATTTTGTCCTATTTGTATTAAAAGTTTAAGGTTTAAGATTTAGCTTTTAAAAAAATAAATCCTAAAATTAGAAGTAAATATAAATATAGAGAGAATGTAATTCTTAAAGTCTTGGTAAATGTAAGAGTGAATGTAATGTTTAACATGAATTATTCTTGTCACGTAAACCAACCAACAATAGTACTATTTGAAGGATACACAATTATGCATCAATGCTAATGAATAAATTAAATTTTATTCTTACTAGATGGTTTAAATGCCGAGATACTAAGATCATAATTTTTTCAAAAATATATTAACAATGTTGTCGGAATCCTGTTCATAATGTACTCTGAGGTGTGGAGTGCGAAGATGGGTAGTTGGTGTTTGCGAGTGCCATTGTTTCATTTGCTAAGGAAAGCTCCCTTTACAGTAGCACCCGCTTTTGAGAAGAATAAGAGAAGGACACGATTCCATTGTTGTTATTCTGCTTCTTCCCAGTCATGGCAACCTTCACGGAAAAAAAAGGTTGTAATGCGCGTTGCATATGTTGGCACCAATTACCGAGGTTCGATTTCGCATCATACCCTGTTGTTCTTGTCTTTGTTTAAAGCACCAATATCCTCGTACTAAGATGCCCTTTTCGTCTCATGTCTAATTTCTTGTTTGCTTGTTTGTTTTGCACTCTTCATTCAGGTCTCCAAAAGCAACACGATGAACATTTTCTCTCAAGTATGCTTCTTTGGCTTGTCCTGATTGCTCTATGCATATGGGGTTGAGAAGGGCAAGAACAAGACTTGGTTTTTTTTGAGTCTAAGATGTTTGTAGAAATGCTCTACCTAGGGGAGGGGGAGGAATGAAATTTATTTAAAAAGTACTTTTTTTTTTTTTTAATTTGAATGATTATTGGAAACTTAGTAAAAATTGTTACTTTTAAATCTTTTTACTCTTTGTGAAACAGTTTGTTTGGTGTCAACGCATTAGTGACTAGGAAGTACTGTGTGTTCCAGGGGTACTAATAAGAGCATACTACAAAATCATGAATGAAGAGTGAAATCATACAGTTTGGTGTTTTCAATAAATTTTAGCTAATAATAAAGGACGTGCTTAAGAGAGTAAGTTAAAGAGTGTGTTATTAGCATTTCTGTTATCTGTATTGGGTGTATATTGTAAATTTGTAGAGTACATGTGTGGTTCAATCCACCTGGCTAGTTGGGTCGACCGTTTGCTAAAGTTTTGTGATTTTAAAAAAATGAAGCTATTGAGAAAGAACTAGAAACTGCCGTATTCAAGGCTGGTGGCATTCGCGAAAGTAATTTTGGGGATATGCAGAAGATTAAATGGGCTAGAAGCAGCCGAACTGACAAAGGAGTAATTTTTGAACTGTCATTTTGATTTGTGTTGTGTACTATTCTGATTTTGGTGCATATGTGGTCTGATTTTCTGTTTGATGCTGTCTATATATTAGGTTCACTCTCTTGCAACAATCGTATCATTTAAAATGGAAATCCCGGAGAATGCTTGGAATGGAGACCCTTATGGCTTTGGCCTTGCAAATTATGTTAACTCTTATCTTCCCTTTGATATCAAAGTTTTAAGCATTATGGCCTCACAAAGGTAAGGCTTGGAATGGATATCATTTTTCAGTATTCATGATATGGAGTAATCTCTGAAGTGAAATCTGTTGTGAACATTTTGTATAATGATAATGTACTGTATATCATATTTCAATTTTTAATGATAGACTTGTGAGGTCTTGCTGCTCTTTGGTCCCTTTTCCTTTCTCTAATTATTTTATTTATGTCTTGGACCTAGGAGCTTTGATCCCAGGAAGGAATGTGTTTTGCGAAAGTACTCCTACCTTCTTCCTGCTGAAATGGTTGGTATTCAAAGCCATTCCAGCAATGATGAAATTGATTACCACATATCAGAGTTCCGTGATATTCTCAATGAGTTTGAGGTGTGGTATTCTAGTGTCTCTATTCCCCCCTTATCTGTTACGAGAAAAGCCTCCATTTATTTTGGTTCTTAGTTACTAATGATGCTACTGCCTCTGTTTATTTTTAAGTGCAGTTTAAGTTTATTTTGGAGAAACCATGAAATGTACTAAATGTTCTTGATATTAATAAGGTGTTTGTAAGATTTTCTATTTTACCCTTTTTGTTTTTACATCACAATAAATACATATATGCAAAAGATTAGGTGAAGAGTAAAAGAGTATTAGACGACAACAAAGTAAGTAATATTGTGATGAATTTTAAAAATGACAGTAAAACAGAAACAAAAATGTTTAAAAAGTCTGTCACTTAAAATAAACAAAAAGAGTAGTTATGAATATTTTATCCCCTGTTATTAGTTGAATTCTGATGGTTCATACATGCATTAATGTATCACATTATTGTCTCCTTCCTTACCCAACATTTTGTATGGACTCAACAGTTAGTTTAGAAGCTATGAACAAGACATTCACTAGTTCTTCCTCTTTCTGTTATCAGTTTAACTAGATGGCTTTTTAGTTGGGACATGGATGCCGGATGGTTATGTATTTCCTGAAAGTGTGCTAGAAATTTTAGATTTAAGACCAAATTAGGGTCTGGCTTTCTGATATTTTATGTTGTTTCTCTGATATTAGTGTTACTATCTATAATTGCCTTTTATAGGGGGAATATCCTTTCCATAACTATACGGATAGGTCTAAGTACAGGAAACATTCTGCTAATAGGCAATTGTCGTCAAAGAGTGTAGAGAGGTTGCCACCATATGAGTCTGAAAGTGAGTGCAGTGATGAGGAAGAAAATTTTGAAATTGACGAGGCATCTACAGAAAATATAGAGTGCCGAAGCCAGAAGTGTTCAGAAACTAATAATTTTGGTAAACCTGTTGTTGGCTCTAGCAATAAGAATGGAAATAGATTGCCTGGTCAAGACTCTAGATTGGTTGCTCGTGCTAGATGGTTATATGAACCTGATGAAGCAGACAGATTAAGTGCTTCCCATTTCAGAAAAGTTTTTCAGTGCTCTTGTGGAAAGCTGGAAACATCACTGGGATATAATTACATAGAGATATCCATACAGGGAGAGTCCTTCATGTTGCATCAGGTATTTCTTATTTTTGCCCCTTATTATTCTTCTTTAATTTTTTTATTCTTAGAGAATACCCCAGTAAGGTTCACATGCATAGACAGTAGTATGCATTTTTGTTTTAAACTTTTTATGCTTTACTATTTATGAAAAATTCCTGATAACTTAGCCCCCTTTGATCTAAGCAATTTATACCCACATTATTTAATCAAGTTGAATTTATTTCCTAGTTGAAAATTTCAATCATGGTGTTTGATTACTTAATATGAAAGTTGATATTCTGACAAATGGTGAAGTTACATACACTATTTCAATACCTGGTTATTCAGTCAGGCACATGATTAACAAAACTAACCTCTATTTTCTTGTTTTAGTCATGTTGTGATCTGTCAAACCTTAAATTAGGTTATGGCATCCACTGTCATTTTGTTTCCATGTATTGAATTAAATTGGTTGATGTATTCTGCTTCCTTGTTTTAAGCTTTGTGATTTGACCCTTTATACTCTCACCAGATAAGAAAAATGGTTGGAACAGCAGTGGCAGTTAAACGCAAGGTACTGCCAAAAGATATTATAAAGCTATCACTGGCAAGGTTCTCAAGAATTATACTACCCCTTGCACCTTCAGAAGTTCTAATATTAAGGGGAAACCAATTCTCAATAAGAACACGGCCAGGAAAAGGGACAAGGCCTGAAATGCAGACAATGGTTGAATCAGAAGAAATTAACAAGGCAGTGGATGGCTTTTACACATCAGTTATGCTACCTCAAGTTTCAAAATTTTTGGACCCATCAAGATCTACCTGGGAAGAATGGATTGAGAAACTGGATGCTCACACAAGCATACCAAATGATCAGTTGGATGAGGTCAGGAAGGCTTGGAATTTGTTACAAGAAAATCTTGAAAGTAGAACCAGCACCCAAAGGAGGTGATTGTTCTTCCTATTCTGAATTTTGTTGATTAAAGTTTCCATTGGCTAGATTCTGCTCTTGCTATTACGTGAAGAAGGAATTCAATACTTTTGTTCTGATTGTACTGCGCTATTTATTCAGCCTACTTGGCCTTGGATCTATCAATGGATTATCATGTTCGCTCAAAACTTGGAGTTCCGAAAGAATTTATCTTCAAGAATGAGTTTTAATTATTTGGTTTGAATGGCCGGTGGAAATGATTCCTGAAGAATTCATCAAATTGAACACCTGAGCAATAAATGCCAACTTCAGAGGCTGAAAATTTCTCTAGTCAATGATAATAACCTTAGCTACAGCTTCTACAAACAGATTGAATAATCTTTTGGGAGTAGTATACACAAGAAAGTTCAATTTGAACTTGTTTTTCCAAAATTCCTGGTATAATATGTAATCTATTTGTATTTTTATTATAAAAAATAACAATGAAGAAATTGCATTACATCTTCAACGGTCATGCTAAATATATTCTCACCTTCTATAATTTTAAAATAAATACACGTCTCAATTATATTTTTAATAAAATGATTTTCACATTTTCTAATCTTAATATCGATAGTTATTTTCTTTTTTGTGTTTTTAACAAATGGCATTTGTTTTTTTCTTATATATTTAATAAAGTGTCACTTACATCTATTATTTTATTCAAAAATATCATATTTCTAAAACTTAAATAAAAAATTAAAGTTTAAAATATAAAAACTAAAGAATGTTTTTACAGACAAAAAAAATTAATGATTTTATTATATATAATTTATTTTTTCATATTTTCTAGTGTCTTCTTAACTGATATCATTGTGAGGATAATTCATGTGTTGAAAAAACTTGTATTTGATTACACTACCATGTGTGAAAACTTATCCTATCAACCATAGTCACAATATCACATTTGAGGAAAATGTCATTATATACCCTTATTAATAAAGTAGTAATCATACTCTTTATTATATTTATATTTGTAATAAAATTATATGTAAATAGAATAATAATTTAATCATTATCGTTATTTATTTTTATATGAAAATATTTTTATTTTTATATTTTTATAAGACAAGTGAAAATATAATTTTCATTTTATTTTTAATATATTGTACTTAAACCATTCATTTTTTTTTACATTTCAAAACTTTATTTTTAATTTTTATGTCTATTTTAGAACTAGAAAAAAACGTGGTGTCATTAGAATGTATTTCTTCCCACTATGACAAAATTTCAATGCAAATCTATAACTGAAATTAATTTAAACATTCATTATAATAATACGATTATTTGCCAGGCCATTCTAATAATACAAGAATAGCAAAGCAACCAAATTTACGAAAACTAAAAATAGGAGAATCAAAGTTTCACAATTGCAAATAGTAGTTTTTTTAAATTTACAAATCCAATTAAAAAAAATTCCTGGATACACCTACTAATTAATTAATTAAACCGAACATTAAAATATAGTGAAAGAAAAAGTACGATAATTGCAGTATTTAACGTGAGTGTACTAAGATGTTATGTTGGCACTGCATAGCATAAATGAGAGATAGAGTTGGAAGAAAGTTTCGAAAATGATGAGTAACTGTGTTTCTTCTTCCCCTCACTTTCTTTCAATTCCAACTCGAGTAAGAGAAAGCAAAATATCCACTTTGGTAGCAATGTTATTCCCTTCTTGTTCGCTGCCATATCTGCTTCTGCCTCCAACTCTCTTCAAATGCTTCTGCTCTTCCACTCACTCTCTTCCAACCCCTTCTCACAAATGGGAACCTTTCCTCAAGAAAAAGGTTGTAATGAGAGTTGGATATGTTGGAACAGATTTTAGAGGTAACCCCTCTAGCCCTTTTCTTTCTTCTTTCAAATTTCATTTCTTTTTTTAAAATTCGGCTAATTTGATTTCATGGGGTTACTTGCAGGCCTGCAGATACAACGGGATGAACACGCATTATCCAGTAAGACCATTTTTCTCTATTTTCTTGTTAGTTATGGCAGAAAATCTCCAATTAAAGTATTAGTTTTTGTTTGAAAATTTAAATTATGAAGATGGATTTAGTTCATTAATGTAGGCAAGTGTTTTTGGAATTTGGAATCTTGTTGTGTTATGAATATATGACCTAACAGGTGCTGTGGTGAAATTCTAATGTGTGTTTGTTATTTGAATTTATTATGTTCCAAATGTACATAGTTTGATTCTTTAAAGTAAACTCTGAGTGCTGGCATATACTTAAACCTATTTGTGTGAATCAATGGACTGTTGCTAAGTATTAGAATTTTGACCTGATGTAGCTGTTGAGAAAGAACTGGAAACTGCGATTTTCAGTGCCGGTGGCATGCGTGATAGTAATTTTGGGGACTTGAACAAAGTGAAATGGGGCCGGAGTAGCAGAACTGATAAAGGAGTGAGTAACCTTCTTGAAGTTCTTGTTATTCCTTTTATGAATTGGTTTGGTTGTTGTTATTGTGTTTTTACATATCTTCATTGTTTTCCAACTTCTATGATTTGCTTGGTTAGGTCCACTCTCTGGCAACAATGATATCCTTTAAGATGGAAATCCCTGAGAATGCATGGAAAGGTGATGACTATGGCATTGCGCTAGCAAACCGCATTAACTCTTATCTTCCTTATACCATCAGAGTTTTTAGCATTCTGCCTTCAACAAAGTAAGATATCTCTGGCTGGTTATATATACATTGTAGTGCTTGATTTCTTGAAGTTGTTTCATAATTGAATTTCTCTTCTCTTATATTGATTGGTGTTCATTCATACTTGTGGTTTGATATATTAAATGAGTATTTTTTTTTTTCCTGCATCTCATTACTTGTCCATTCTTAATGATATTTGAAAAGGGATGCTAACATTTGTCACTAGGAAATTGATAATGTTAATATAGAAAATTTAATTTAGAATTGACTACTCAACTACGATCTTTAAGGATATATGAGCTCTTACTTCTGAGCGCAAATTGTAGTGTAGCAAGTACATGTGACAAATCTATGTCTGCTTCTATTCAGTATGAAAATTGAAAGCCCCAATTTGTTTCACAAACCATGCAAGTGTTATACAAATCCTGTATGCGTAGTTATGTATAAAAATGTTCAGATTAAAATTGTCATTGTGGGAAAATTATAACAGCAACCAAAGCCCTTTTCCCACCATGTGGGAATAGAACTAATCCATGGGATTATGCACAAAGAAAAAAGAATATTTTCTTTCAGGACTATTGGTACGACTTATGTTTTTTCAGATGACTCACAAATTGTAAGAGTTCCTTGATTTTCAATTACTGCTATCTTACTGTTATTTATAGCTTCATAGTTTTGGCTTGTTTTAGGAGATTTGATCCTAGAAGGGAGTGCAATTTGCGGAAATATTCTTATCTCCTCCCTGCTGATATAATAGGAATCCAGAGTCATTTTAGCAAGGATGAAATTGATTTTCATATTTCAGAGTTCAACAGTATACTTAATGTTTTCGAGGTATACTCATTTTCATTTATGTTTTTGTTTAGTTGATGAATGGTTTTTCCTGTCATGAATTCTCTGGTATAGACTCCAGTTTCTTCTAGGCATATTTCTGAAAGATTTTTCTGTGACTCTTTAAATTTATGTGTCGTTGAAGTTTATTTCTTGTTTACAAATAATGAACATCTTGCTCAGTTTGCTTCTTCCACAAAATTTTTATACAAAGTGCATAATAATGATACAATGATTTATTTAAACCTTGAGCTCTTGCATGCTTACACAAATCCTTCTTATTTCAAGGGGAACGTTTTATTTCATAAATATAAAAAATAATGAAAATCAATTTTAATAACTAACTGTCAAATTAAAGGAGTCATATATAGTAGGGGAGGCTAAAGTAATGATTTTAAAGTTGTAACTAGCTCGAATTTTTAAAATCAGGTATTTATTTACTTTTTGTATTCGTTGATGTTATTATTGCAGGGAGAGCATCCTTTCCATAATTATACTGTTCGATCTAAGTACAGGAAAAAATACCAAGTAAGGCAACCATCTGGAAGTGATGTCATGTCAGACAGATTAGGATCATCTAGTTTGGCATCAGGTTTTGATTCAGAGGGTGACGACAGTGATGATTATGATTTTGTGGGTGGAAGTCCAACCACATTAAGTGATAAGGAAGAGAGCCACAAGCCTCCAGAGTCTAGTGAATCCAATGGCTTGAGTAGTCAAAACTCGGATGTAGTAGTACGTGCAAGATGGCTACATGAACCAGATGAGAGAGATAGATTAAATGCTTCCCATTTCAGAAATGTTTTTCGTTGTTCTTGTGGGAAGTTGGAAACATATCAGGGATATGATTATGTAGAGATCCATATATGGGGGGACTCGTTCATGTTACATCAAGTAAGTCTCAGTTGATTCTAACTCCTAAGAGTTTAATTTTGACATATTGTTAATTAAAGCTTTATTACATGGCTGGTGGTCCTTTATGTAAAGGGCTATACTTTGGGCACTTTTCTATTCAAATGACAAAATATAGCTTTATGCACTTCTTGGTTCCGATGACCTGTTTTACATTAACCTTAATCACACTATCACACTAACTGAATGACTAATCAGATACGGAAAATGGTTGGGACTGCTGTGGCTGTAAAGCGCAAGTTAATCCCAAAGGATATCATTTCGTTGTCACTCAACAAGTTTTCACGGATTGTCCTCCCGCTTGCTCCGCCAGAAGTTCTGATTTTGAGGGGAAATGCTTTCAAAATGAGATCAGGAGCTGGAAACTTTACACGGCAAGAAATGGTGTCTTTGGTTGAATCAGAACAAATTCTCAAAGCAGTTGATGAGTTCTACACGGGTGTTGTGTTGCCTGAAGTGTCAAAGTTCCTAGACTCGTCAAACTCTCCTTGGGCAAAATGGGTTGAGAATTTGGAAAACTATTCAAGCATTCCAGATGGTGAGTTGGATGAAGTCAGAGAGGCTTGGAAGACATGGAGGGAAAGTTTCAGGGTGAAGTCAGCGTCAGACACACAGTGCATGCACACGTGTTGAATCATGGTATACATGTCCTATTTGTAGCCACATTTTATCTGTTCTGCTTTGTGGGCCAACTGCATTTTCTTTTCTGGTTCTGCTTGCTTGATCAAATCATCCCAGGCCATTCTTATCGTTTGCCAAGATGTAGTGTAGGGAATAAAAATCATGCCACATTTAGTCAAGTTAATTGAACACAGCTACATGCAAAGCTGTCTAATAATGAAGTTTTGTTTTCAATTGCTAATTGCTAACTAAATTCCTTTTCTATTTCAATGGGATGAAATGAAATGCTATATGCACGACTCACAAGCCAAGCCAAGCCAATGCACCACCCCGTCGCTCTCAGGAAAGGTATGGCTGATTCTAACTTGCCAGTTTCCACCATATGTTACATGCACAGACTATATAAGAGATATGTGTAATATGAATCATTAAAAATAAGGTAAAATGATGATGTTATCTGATAAGTTTCGTGAAAATTGCAAAGAAAAGGAGTACCATTTTGAGTGTTTGAACTTTGAAGAGTTGTTGCAAAGGGTTCTCAGCTATGTTCAAACTTACCATTTCAGCTACGTACCTCTTGCAGGACCAGTTGTGGATGAGAATACGTTAGGCAATCCATTGGATGCCTACAGGGCATCCTGTTATAGCCTCTCATGATATGTGACTTGACCTTTGTTCATTTTTTAAATGAGTTAGGTTAATTTGTATTTTTAAGCTCATATAGCTAAAATTTCATATTACAAGCTTCTTTTGGTAGAGACCAAACTATTTTTTATTGACGACAATTCTATCCGACCCAGCTATAATCACTGGGGACGATACAAATTCTCTTTTAAAATATTTAATGCGATTGCATATCTAAAGTTTAAACTTGAGAAAATTAGTAAAGTAGATCTACACTTTCAGTAGTTCATATTATTGAATGTTTACAAAGTTACTTTCTCTCAATGGGCTGATTTATTTAGATAAACTAATATGTACCTACTATATTACTAGTATTTGTAAACATAACTGGTAGAATTGAATCATCATACTCAAAACTGTGAATGGATGGATAGAAATAGAAGATGTGAACCAAAGTAAGCAATAGAATGAAAATAAACATTTTTAGTTAGAAAATTATTGAACAAAAAAATAAATGAAGGAAAATAGATGAAAAATAAGATAAAAAAAGTGGATCTTACATATATTAATTTGTCAACTCATTTTTCTTAATCAAACAAACTCATGTTTATTTTCCACCTATTTCTGGCCTCTCTACCCTATTTCTCCTTCACCAAACAAAGAGTTCATCTTTTGTTATGAACTGTAGGAACTAAAAATTCATAAATTTATTTTATTTGTGTAGATAATTATTGCAAGGAACTGATATTTCTTTTATTTGCACCTGCTGTCATCGTAGGACAAGTAAACTATAGGAAATAGAAAGTTAGAAAATTTTAATAAAGCCATTCATCTCATATTTACTGAAATAAACTGCTTGGCTTGCTGTTTGTTGCGTACCTATCATCCATGGAACATGTTTTATGTCCCAAACTAGCATTGAAACAAGATATTTCTGTCTCATTAACTCCATAAAAAGTCCAACAGTAAATTACTACTAAATACAATTCTTGAAGGCATGCTTAGTCATAACTTGGAACTAATATTCCTGTACTAAAATACTTTATATTCTGTTTCAAACCCAGGGATTTTCAATATTTATTGAAAACACTTGTAGTTAATTAACAGGAGGTATTATTATTACACGCAACAAGAAAGATCAAAGTTTATTTTACATAAATAGCTAAAGACATAAGAGTCCATGCTTATTTCTGGCGATCCCAAGCAAGAAAAGGTTTAGAAGAAAAGAGATAGTACTACATATAGAAGAACCAAACTTTATATATAAACTTATCTAGAAATTCTTCATGGTCGTGAACCTGAGACCTTGGGTTGCAGTTGGGGGGGTGCTTCTGGCAAGTCACCAGTTGAAGGAGGAGCTGGTGCACTGTTACAAAACAACCCATCTCATCAACCATGAACTTAGTTATTTATGGTTAAACAAAATTATATATATAAGTTTATTTTTAATGCTTTTAGGATTTGATAAAGAGTAAACCCTCATTTGGTTTCTGCATCTGTGAGATATTGTCATATTAATCTATTGGAATTAGAAAAATATCAAATAAATATCCAAATTGAAATCTGTCAATCATAACAGTTCCTATTGTTATATCTCTTAGAGATTATATACAATAATGGTTGTAACTATAGTAATAATAAATTGAATATTTCAAATGAAAGTAATTTTAACTTTAGGAACTAATATGATAATGTCTCACACATTCATAAACCAAATGGAGTTACTTCATTGTAAGAAGGGTTGTTGAGAATAGTAGTTACTTGGGAGCAACAGAGGGACTGATGAGAAGCATAGCCAAGCAGAACAGGCATTGAAGAAACCAAAAAATTTTCATGTTTGCTTTTCCGTGAGGATGTGAAAATGTATGAAGGCAACACTTGCATGGATCGATGAATTTCTTGTGTTTATATATATATATATATATATATATATATATATATATATATTATATGCATGCATATGTATATATGTATATGTGTATGTATAACGTTAAGGTGTTCCTGTCTACATGTCTTGACTTGATAAATTACAGCAACTGAAAGTAATTTAAAATTGATGAATTTCAACCAAATTAATTACAACTTGTCTTGTTCAATTATTGTATTTATCTTTTTCAATTCAAACTAACTCTATCTCTACGTCAGATTTAATTTTTTAAATTTTAAATTCTGCAATTTAGTGTTTAAGCTTTTCTTCTATTTTTGTCCCCTTTTCACCACCCACTTTCAGCTTATGTGTTGGTATTCAGTGTCTTCGGTCAAATGAACAATTATATCTATATAAAAAATATTATCAATTCAAAGAACCTAATGCTTAGAATTTACTTATGCTTTGTTATTAAAGTATAAAGAACTTTTAATTTATACTAATATATGTAAGATGAAAAACTTAAAATGTAAGATTAACTCTTTTAGTTTCCTTAATTCAATAACTCAATCCTAATTATTCCAATTTTGATTAGGTTGAATATCAATCAAACAATTGTAAAAGACGACTAAATGTAATTGTTTGTGATACTTATGGGGTTATGCTTTTAAGCAGAAAACTTATTATTTGACTTAACATTTGTTAAGTGTTCAATCTAATAGTTAATATTAGAACTATAAATCAAAAACATCCTTGCTGCTATATACTATCTCTTTAACAGAAATGTATGGACTCCTTTACTTTTAATAACAAAATTAGAAGTTTAGCTTGATTTGTTTTATAAGAATGAAACTTTAATATCTGAATCCAGTATTATCTGCATGAAAGTTGATAACAGCTAGCTTTCATAAGATTTGAGTGCAGTATGATTATGAAGTGGGGATGTCAATGAAAGGTGCTTCATTGGCTGGATGGTGTGTTTGGCTGACTGATGGAAAAAAGAAGCGTTAAAGTGGGGATAAAGGTCCTTCAAAATTCAGATTAATGAGTCAAAAAGTCTTGTAACTAAGCAACCAATTTGATTGATTGGTTGGACGAGAAAGAGTAGGAGAAAATGGCTTACTTTGGCGTGAGTGGCGGAGCCATGATGCCACATTTGTCAGCATCAACTCATCTGTGTTTGCCAAATCCATCCATTCTCAATGCTTGCTCTTACCCTCATCAATGGTCCTCTTTAATATTACAAAAATTGTTTAACCTTGTTCCATTCACTTAATTGCATTTGGTAGGAACCAACTCAAACATCACTTTCTAAGCAAAAACATTATCAACTCTCAAGAGTCACTGTTTACTCAAGAATAATTTAAAGACAAATTGTTCTATTTTTGAGTTTTCTTTGTTAAGTGATCATATAAGATGACTTCGCATAATAAACTCGTCATAGCACCACTATTTATCTTTGATATTCTTCTTGTATAGAACATAGTCCATGGTTTTAGAATTTTCTTTTCCTAACCTTATCTTTCTCACTAGTGGTAGAAATGTCCACTCCCTGATTTTTTAAAACGTGTATAGCTAATTTTTTTTTATTACATAAATATGATACTCAAAAAATATTTTTAGTATATGATCTAACTATTAGGCCTTGGCAAAGATAATATTGAAAATTAAATTTTATATAACTCAAAATATAAAAAAACTGTAAAGTTGTACAATTTTTCTATAATAATGTTCCTTACAACAAAATTCTAAGAAAATTTTATCTTAATAGTTAAAATAGTTAAATCATATGAGAACACACATTAAAAAAAATTATGAACCTCACAAAATTTATAATATAAGTTTTTTCTTATTTTAATTTTCTTATTTTTTGTGTGTGTGTGTGTATATATATATATGGCTGAAAAAAAATAGAACATATGTAGAAAGTATATACGAGAAATATAGCGTCCAAAAATAGTTAGACACATCAACATACTATTTTGAAGAAATAACTGTTCTTCCTAAGGTATCACTCATGTACACTTTTATAGAATAGAATGGGGAATATCTTTTTAAATTCTTGAAGAGACATGAACTTTCAGAGTTGTATATCCATAGAATTCTTAAAGAGATAGAATTCTAAGATGCCTTAGAGGACTCAAAAGATTTCTCTTTCTCCAAAAGAGATTCTGTACTTGAAAAGACTATCTTTTTTTGTTCATTTAGGTGTTTTTATATGTTTTATTTTATCTATTTAAGCTCTAATTTCCATAATTATTTACTAAAAAAGAAACATAAAGAAAACATGTAAAATTTCCAAATAAATTTAACATAGACTAAAAAAAATGTCTAGTAAGAATTGAATGATGAGGAATTAACAAGAGTCTAAATTCTCAGGTGAGTTTTTGATATTATCCTATTAGTGTATCTTCAAAATAGATTTATTTTGATATATTCATTTTTTTATATATTTTAAAATATCAAAATCAATATAAATTTGAAGAGTTATAATAAACAACACAAAAAACTAGTAACAAGATATATATATACTGACATGATTGAGAGACAAACATTTAGTGAATAATTACTGAGAGCATAGCCTAAAACCTGTACTTATTATTAACAAGAGAAATCAATGCGAGAAATAATAACACATGATTTCATCATTAATTAAAGATAAATCTTTTACTTGTAATATTTGCTTATAATTAAGAGTGTTGTATGGTCAGGAATAGAAACAGACCAGAGGACTTGTAACTGACCCACAACCTGACTTGTCAAAAACTTGATTTGGTCTGCCTATTCACTATAAATGTTAGATTTAGATTTTTTTTTTTAAATGTCTTTTTGACTCCAAAAATTAGACATTAGAGTTTAAAAAAACCTATTAACTCTCATACTATTTTGTTTACAATACATAATATATATATATATATATATATATATATATATATATATATATATATATATAT
>Ga0099824_1000015_pt1 | contig 90850 bp, 35 predicted proteins | sample SiratrowhiteBW_FD_76837 | JGI IMG/M metagenome (GOLD analysis project Ga0099824, IMG submission 76837) | Root nodule microbial communities of legume samples collected from California, USA - Siratro white BW | ecosystem: Host-associated > Plants > Roots > Nodule | place: USA: California... | reverse complement strand
TCAATCAAGTGTTTCTATACTTAAATGTCATTTTTAAAAGTTGAATTTTCGATTTAGCATCCCTTTAGTTTCTCATAGTCATAGTCAACTGCAGTTATATAACTATCAAAATACATTTGTTAAAAAAAAAAAGTATATTACATGTTTGTGAGACCATATCCATGGATACAAATTTATTGGTGACCTACTATATCTCATTCATATGAAATTAGTCATATTAGGATTTGAATGTGTGGTATTTATAATTATAATTCCATCTTAAAAAAATATATCACTAACTCTCCTTTCAATATTTAAAGAAGACAGTCTCTTCTGTATTTTATTTTAAAATTTGGTGGTCTCTCTAACATAAATTAATACACATAATGTGTGTAAATTGTTTTTTATTTGTTTTAGTTCTTGAAACAAAGTTATTATATTGTCTATTTAGAATTTCATTAATATATTTATTATATTTTTTAGTCCTTGTAATAATTTGTACAGTCATTATCTTTGAAACGGGACAACTATTTTATTCAAATGAAAATATATTATATTTTTTATTCCTAATCTTAAAGACATAAAACATGGTAATTAGTTGTTTAATTTTTTCTGATAAACATTAATTATAAATAATATACCTTTTTTCATATATATATATATATATATATATATTAGTTAATGATTTTAGACTAAACAAAAAAGAATTAATGTTTGTAGACTAAGTTAGAAAAGTAAATCCCATCTAATTAAATACTATAAAAATATTATAAGTGACTTTTAAAAGGTTTAATATGAGAATGAAAAAATAGACTATTGTGTAACATAGGAATGTGATCCAAAAAACTAAGTTAGATAGGATCATCTTAGTTAGTTAAGGAAGGAACCAAGCATTCCAGCTTCAATCTTAGGCTCACATAGACCTAAAAGTTCATTTAAAAGAGAGTTATGAAAGTGATAATAAGATTAAAACCACTCTAATATTACCCTTACATAAACAATCTATTTAGTGGTAAAATTAAGTGATACAATGACAACTTTTCACAGATACAAACTAAACTCTTTATCCTTATGATGTCAAATCCTATAAGAATTGTTTGTCACATCCCATGTAATTACAGTCTCTAATGACAAAACCTACAAGTATATTTCATTCACATGTTATCCAACCTGACACTTGATCAATTTTAAAGAACATAAAAGAAGAAAGCAGGAAGCATTGTAATTAGTTTAATTTTTACCGATAAATGTTATTTATTAATAATATATTCCTTCTTATTAATATATATATATATATATATATTCTGTTTTGGATATCAACTAATGGTTTTAGACTAAACAAAAGGAATTAATGTCTTTGGGCTAAGTAAGAAAAGTAAAGACCACCTAGCTAAATACTATAAGTGATCTCTAAAGGGTCTAATATGGGAATAATGAAGAGATTATTACTATGTAATATAGGAATATGATCCAAAAAACTGAGTTAGATAGGATCATTTCAGATCCGTTAAGAAAGGGACTAAGCATTTCAGATTCAATATTAGGCCCAATATTAAGCCCACGTTTGTAATTTAGTTGGCCACCTTAAAGTTCATTTAGACAAGATTTATGAAAATGTTAATAAGATTTAGACCACTTTAATACTAACCGTATAGAAAGAAACTATTTAGTTATAACTAGATGGATAACACCAAAAAGAGAACCTAATACAGGAAAGGAAAGAAAAGGACACAGTATGCATCCATGTTAGCTTAAAAAGAGAAATGAGAGAAAGAATACTATAAACAATATTCTGACTGAAAAACAAAACCCATTTCTCTTTTGCCTAAAACAATACTAAATCAACTTTACATCTTTTATATTTTATAATTTACATTAAAATATTTAAGAGTGTTCAACTAAATTATTTTTACTAACTTTTTCTAATATTTATCCAAGTAAGTGATAATATTAAGTGATAGGGTGACAACTCTTTCATTTAGTTTCACCTTATAAATCACAATATAATATGTATCTATATAAGAACATAAGAACATGATCATTATAACTAGATCACAACAAAATTTACACAAGAAAGGGTATGCTAGTAATTTAAAAACTTTTATAACAAAAAAATAAATAATGAAAATCTATTTAATCAAACCATACCTTTCATAAACACTTGTAACATTTTTATCACCCAAGTGCTCATTTATAGAGACAAACTAAACCCTTTATCCTTATGGTGGCAAATCCTATAAGAATAGCTTGACACATCCCATGCAATCACACTCTCTCATGACAAAACCTACAAGTATATCACATTCACATCTTATCCAACCTGACACTTTTTAAAGAACATAAAAGAATAAAACAAGAAACATTGTAATTAGTTTAATTTTTACTGGTAAATGATAATTATTAATAATATACTCTTTTTCATTAATATATATATATTCTGTTTTGGATATCAGCTAATCCTTTTAGACTAAACAAAAGGAATTAATGTCTCTGTGCTAAGTAAGAAAAGTAAATACCACTTAGCTAAATACTATAAGTAATATCTATATGGTCGAATATGAGAATGATGAAGAGATTACTATGTGACATTAGAATATGATCCCAAAAACTGAGTTGGATAGGATAATCTTAGATCGGTAACATATATTATTAATAATTAGGCCCACATCGGTAACATAGATAACCTTAAAGTCCATTTAAATAAGGGTAAACAATGGTTATGAAAGTGTTAATGAGATTAAAACCACTTTAATACTACTCTTACAAAAAACAGACTATTTAGTCATGACAAGATGGACAACACCAAAAAAATAACATAAGACAGAAAAGGAAACCACACAATATGTATCCATGTTAGCTTAAAGAGAGAAAGGATAGGAAAGAGAGGACAAACAATATTTTGGTTGAAAAACAACTGCTCATTTTTATTTTCCTAAAACAATACTAAATCAACTTTACATCTTTTATAATTTACATTAGAATATTTAAGAGTATTCAACTAAATTATTTCTAGTAACTTTTTCTAATATTTATCAAAGTAAGTGATAATATTAAGAAATATCGTCACAACTCTTCTATCTAGTTTCACCTCATAAATCACAAGAACATAATATGTATCATATGGGAACATGATTATTACAACTAGATCACAACAAAAATTACACATAAAATGGTATGATAATTTAAAAACTTTTATAACAAAGAAAATAAATAATAGAAATTTATTTAATCAAATTACATATTCATAACCCTAAATTACAACCCACTTCTCAATTTTATGTTTTATTTTATTTCCATTTCATCAATTTATCAATTAACTATTTTGCTTATCATAAGTATATATGACTATAGTTCAACCTTTAATCTGTTTCAAACTGATCTATATAGGTTCAAAGTATCAAATTCTCATATCATTATCAGGATTAAACTAAAACACACACACACAATAAAAACAAATTCAAAGTTAATTTAATGATCAGATCAGACCTGTAAGAACTTTGAACATTTTTTATAAGTCATCCCTATACAAATGTCTCATAACCTAATGTGCTATATGAAAGTAAGTTTCCTAACTTGAAAAAGAGGAAAATTCCCACAATAAGGCCCCACACCTAGAAGTTACAAGGATAACTCTAACCTGTACTACAAAGGTCTGATTAACAATCAAACTATATTATTAAGATATTGAACTAATAACTAATAGAGATTTACTCTGAAACATCAAGCACCACATGCAAGTGCTACTTTTAAGAAAAATCGAATCTAAAAATTGAACTTACTCAAATTCAAAATTTAACAGAATATATGTATTCGATTTACTGTTACGAGTCAAGTCTAAATATAAGCTCCGATCATTAACTAATAAGAGTAGGAGCAAAATAGTTATAAAAGAAAAACAGAAAAGATTAAAATAAATGACTTTACAAAAATAATAATTTTGGAGAAATAAAACCTAAATAACTTAATTTTTTTTTATTTATATGAGTTTTAATTTTGGTAATAAAATATTTAAATATCCTTTTTCTTATACCATACCTATTTACAACTAGCTTTTAGATCGTTACATTAAAGATATTCTTATACCATTGACAAATATTTAATGACTACTGTTGAGTAAGGATTCAAATAATTGTTTAAGAAAATAAATAACTATACATAATGGATATATAGTTAGATTCAATATTTTTTGTTATTTTTCATTTTATTCATACAAATGAAACACATGGTAAGGAAGTTTACCATAATTCACATATTTGATTACCCAATTGAATTTAACTCCATAACAATTGGTTATTAGTTCACAAGATTATCCCATTTGAATATATTTACGAGAAACAGATATTATTTGCGTCTGGCTAAAAGTGGGTACACTTGTTCATCAGCTTCTTTGTCAAGTCTCCTTTGTAGGTTTTAAAGTCCCTATTTTTTTAATATCAAATGTCCTCCATGATAAGAAATGAAATGACAAGGTGTTGGCCATTAATTCTTGGACGACAATCACCTAAATCCAATCCACGGTGTTGTATGTTATTTTGCACGATGGAAAAGGAAAATGAGAGAATGAAAAAAGATTTAAAACGAAAATTGAATTTGCCCATATAAATTGAAGAAATATAAAAAAAAAATGAATGGACGAGATTATTTTATTTTTATTAATAACTTTATTTCTTATTTCTTCTATTAGTTATCATATTACAATAAAAAAATCATAACAAATTATGGTCGTTTATAATAGACTATGGTGCTTAATAGGTTGTTTTTTCTTCTTTACTTACCAACTAGCACAAACAGAGAGATAGAGAGAAACGAACAAGTATTTGAACAAGCACCAAAGAATAAAATAATTAAATATTTGTTGTAACGAAAAACAAATAAACGTGTGTTTTACTATTTTGGTATTGTTTTTAAATTCTTTGGTCGGTGTCTAACACCGTTTTTAAAGTAATTATGAAAATTGGAATAGGTTTTTTTAAGTGGTTTATACATCAACTACGATGATTAATACTATCTGTAGAAAGTGAAACGAAAGTAAAAATAACTGGAAAACAAAATTGTTTTGATTAAAAGGAGAAAGAAAAGGAAAAATATCTATTTAACTTAAATTTATTTTGATATATTTTAGGCTCAACTGTTTTCACATGTTATGGTTTTGATCAGAGTCAAATGTATTTTTTGGGGTTAGGATTTGTGTAGTAGAAACAAGACGAGGAAGTGCAATCTGATGGCTTGAAATTCATAAAACAGAATAATGAATGTTTGTTTCCAGCAACGAAAACATTATGAGAGCGAAAGCCACGATAAAACAAAACTAATAAACACAAAAATATAGATATTTCCTTTATATCCTTTGTGAAGAAAGTTTTACTTTTAGACTATTTATATATTTAAATTTATTTATGAAGTTGTACATGTTTAATACATCTGTACACTATTTCTGTCACGCTTAATTATATCAAGTTATTTTCAAAGAAGAAATAATTATTTATGGCTTTTTCTATCAAGTTACGAATTATCACTTGAATGATATATAATAGAGAGTTTAATAATTATATACCACTTAGATCTCACTTAAACAATATGTCGTTTGAACAATATTCAATATCAAAACACACAAAATACATAAAATAATAAAATTTCTTTACTCTTAACCCGCATATACTTTTTATTCTTTCTTGATACACGAAATATACTCATTCATACTTACATTTTTGCGGAAATTTCCAACTTCATATATACCTAGATCCAAATTCTACATAACCATAACACAACATGTAAAATTCTATAAGTTTAACTCATTTTACTTTATCAACATATTTCATATATATAAAAATCATTTTTAATATTAGCTCTTTAGTATGAATTAAAACATGTTTTAACCACTTGTTCATTTTAAGTAGTTTCCAAATAATTCATATAAGTTTTTAAAAGATCAACCCTATACCAACCGATCTCCACTTAAAACATAAGTCAAGATAGAAGGAAAAGAATTTAAAATCAAGTTGGGTTCTAAAATAATCTATACTTTTCCATCTCTTTGGAATTTACAGGAAACTCATCTTGTTATTATAAAAGTGTTATATAGTCATACATAAATTATTTACTTTTTATGTAATACATTGGTTGAAAGGATTCTATCACACTTAAAAAAAAAAATGAGAAAGAGCCTTTATAGTGATGATATACAATACAAGATGTTGCATATTTATTGTATGTTTAATTAATTTTTATGCTTTAATGCAATGTGAAGTTGTTAGTGTTATGAAGTAAATTTTGTTTACAACAATAGTTAGTTAATAGTGAGAAAGAGAGAGAGAGAGAAATTTGTTTCAGTTAAAAATTTGGGCATATAATAATTTATACCAAAAATGCCCTTATTACCTCCCTCATACCTATAACAAGAAACTCTGCCGTTAGTGATGGATGGCTGTTTCCGTCGATGAGACCACAACTCGGCTGTGTCACAGAGTAATAAAATAAAGAAAAAAAAAGAAAAATCTTCTTTCCTTGACCGGTGACCGTACCAACCGGTTCCAAGTTGGAACGATGAGAGAGAAAATGTTTATATATTCTATCATCTCATAAAATGGGTCAGAACTTTATAATAAGTGTTCCATTTGGATCCTCTTACCTCTTACTCTCTCTCTCCGGTGCCATGGAATCCGGTAGCCCCCAGTCTTTTATTCTCTCCGGTTCTCAAATCATCTCCAGAAAACCATAAATGCAACTACCAAACCTCACAGTGCTTCTTTCTCACGCCTTCTGTGAGTTTCCTTCTCTTCCTCTTCCTTCGTTTTTCCGGTCGCCGGATAACTTCACCGTCGAACTCACAGTGACCGGAGAACCATCTAATTCTGTTTTCCCTCTCTATGCTTCTGTTCCACTGCAGATTCTTGTTCGTCGAAGAAGCTCTTTATACACCTAACTACACTCTCAGATATTGCATCTACAACTTACATTTTACGTGTAATAATTCGTTGTTTCTTTTGATTCGATCGATTTTTCTTGTTGTAACCATCGCTTGAAAGAGAAAAAGAGAATCTCCGCTGACGTTGAAGCAATACTAGTTTCCTGTGTTGTGGTTGGAATTAATAATAATAATAATAATAATAATAATAATAATAATAATAATATCGCCTAAGCCATACAAGTAATAAAATAGAAAGAAAATCAGAGTTGAAAAATACCTAGTGGAAGAAGATTAAGCGTCATGTTGGATCTTAATCTGAATGCCGACTCGACTCAGAGCCACGACGACTCGGTGATGCTGTTGGACAAGTTTCCCGAAGCTTCTTCGGGAACTTCGAATTCCTCCGTGGTGAATGCGGAAGGGTCCAGCAACGAGGACTCGTGCTCTACACGCGCCGGTGACGTGTTCACCTTCAATTTCGGAATTCTTAAGGTCGAAGGCGCGGGCGACGTCGTCGTCACCGCGACGAAGGAGCTGTTTCCGGTGAGCGCTGAGAATTGGCAAGGGCAGAGTTCGACGTCGTCGGTTGAGGCTAGGAAGAGTTCGATGGATCTCTCGCTGGATCGTCAAAACGGCGAGGTGAAGGTGGTTCAGGTTCAGCAGCAACAACCTCAGGTGAAGAAGAGTAGGAGAGGTCCACGGTCTCGGAGCTCTCAGTACAGAGGAGTTACCTTCTACAGAAGGACCGGAAGATGGGAATCGCATATCTGGTTCGTGCATTTCTCATTGTTCATTTTAGCATATTTTTTGTATATTGATTATTATTTTCCCTTTTTTTTTAGGTTTTCGTTTGAAGTAACTATAATTATTTGCTTTGGAAATTTAATTCGGCTAATCATGATGGAATTTGAAAATACAACAGAATTGACCTTAATTGGTTTCTTGTTTGGTGTAGGGATTGCGGGAAACAAGTCTATTTGGGTATGGATTTGTATTTATGATTAATTGTTTTTTCCATTTATATATATATATATATATATTTGAGTTTATTATTCGATGCTTCCTTGCTATTTTTAGCGTCTTCTGATTAGATTGTTATTTCATTGTAGGTGGATTTGACACCGCTCATGCCGCAGCTAGGTAAAACTTTTTTGCGGATATTTTAATATCCTTTGTCGTAGTTTTGTTTACTAATGGATCCTGTCCTTCGTTTTGATTGGTGTCTTCGTCAATTGACTCGGAATTTTTAAATTTAGGGCCTATGATCGAGCTGCAATTAAGTTCAGGGGACTTGATGCCGATATCAATTTTAATCTTGTTGATTATGAGGAGGATCTAAAACAGGTTGGAAAACGCATAAGCTTTCTGTGAATTTGAATCTAGATGGAGATTGCGATTGGGTTTTCACTGGTTATTAATGATGGACAGATGAAAAATCTTTCCAAGGAGGAGTTCGTGCACATACTCCGCCGTCACAGTACCGGTTTCTCAAGGGGGAGTTCAAAATACCGGGGAGTGACACTTCACAAATGTGGCCGGTGGGAAGCTCGAATGGGACAATTCCTTGGAAAAAAGTGAGGATCTATTTTTATTTTTTTTTTGTATTGATGTAATGGTATTTATACGTTAGTACGGGCTAATAGATATTAGTACGATTATAAGTTCCTACTGCAATCAGCTGTACCTGTTGTTGGTATAACTGAAGTACGAGTTCGAAGAGAATTGTTTCCAGCTTGGTAGTCAATCGGTCTTTACTCTTTAGGTTTTTTCCATGTTTGGAGAAACATGTCTACGATGCCTGTTTCACAGAAACGATTGGCAGAGGTGTTTTTGTTGTTTTAGAGATTGCAATGCTTTCGTGCAGGTATATATATCTTGGGCTTTTCGACAGCGAAGTAGAAGCTGCAAGGTCCTAATGATACATGAATTACATTCTACCTGCACTGAACTTTTTTCCCTGAATTATCAAAGCTAATTAAGGTTCCAACCAACATATGTCTCCCTTTTGATTTTCTGGAAACCAGGGCTTATGACAAGGCAGCTATCAAGTGCAATGGAAGGGAGGCAGTGACTAACTTCGAGCCAAGTGCATATGAGAGCGAAATGAAACCTGAAGCTATTAATGAAGGTAGTACTTCTTAGCATGATACTCTTCAGCTATATTTTATTTCCAATTGATTGTCAGAGTTAAAAAGAAATGGTCAATGGGAAATGATATTTGTATTTGTCTTCAACACAGGTGGCAGTCACGATCTTGATCTCAATCTGGGCATAGCGACTCCAGGACATGGTTCCAAAGAAAACATGGGCCATCTTCAGTTCCAGCAAGTCCCATACAACACGCACCCCGGAAGAATTTCAAGGGTATAATTAAACTTTACATCTTGGTTTACTTTAAGCACAGGGCCAAGGTCTATATCACATTATACCCTTTATTTGCTCTAGCTAGCTCCGTAACACTCTTCATTGGTCATCAATGGTGGAAGATTTTTTAACAGAAACAAAGCTTTTCTGTCCTTTTGAGGGTTCACATGTAGTTAATTACTTTGACACTTTGATCTTTATGAAACATGATTTCTAGCATTGTTTTGTAATTACTCCGCATTCATATCTTAGTAATTAATGGTCATGATGGGGTGATTGTCTTTATTTGCAGATGGAGACTAATGTTAATTCAGTTATCGGTGATCCTTCTTTGAAAAGGCACATTGTAACTGAAGAGCGTCCTTCTATATGGAATGCCTCATATTCCACTTTCTTTCCCAATCTGGTGAGTTCAAATGCCTGTTGCAACTGATTGCTTGTTTCCTTACCAAATGCTTCATATAAAATATTTACGATAATTTCCTTATGTCAGAGAAATGTTTAACTTTTCATTTTGACATAACATTCGAAGTTGAGTTTTATGTTTATGGAATCCTCCTTACCATTTACATACGATCTTTATCAACTTTTGGTAAATAGTTCTATGTCACTTATTCCTTTTTGACACGATGAGTTCTTGAAATATGTTGAAAAACCTGTACTTGAGGTGGTGAGTATATAAATAGGTTATTGTAATTTATAAATATATTCTTGGTAATGGGCTGAATTTAGAAATGGCTAAAATTTGAATGACCAACCATCTTGTCATGGAATAATATTTATGTGGATAAATAGTCCATTTAGTATAATCAGTATTTGACATATTTAGTTTTTAGTATTTAAAAAAAAAACATTATTAATATAAAAACTTTAATTTCTTCTGTTTGAACTATGATTTAAGTAATTGTAACTACCACATAAGTAATTGTAACTACCACGTGTATTTATTAAAGAAAAAATTTTAAATTTGAAAGGAGCCTTTTACCTGTCGATAGTTTGTTTTGTAGATCTAAAATTGATAGTGGCATTTTAAGATTAATTTTTTCTTTAATAAACACAGATAATAATTACTAAAAGATAAACACCTTGCACAATTACCTTAACTATGCACATAGTTTAAACTAAACTAATAGAATTAAAAATTTTATACTAAAATTATTATTCTTTTATTGTATTAAAAATGAAATATATCAATTGTTTGACCCTATTATCCTAACTTTTGTCAAAAAAATTTATTTCGGCGTTCCTTTTCAAAGTTGTATGCTACATGGGGGAGATACTGGGAGTTTAACTTGGTACATCAATAGGACTTGATACTAGCATTAGCGTGTCGTTTATTGTACAGGAATATATGTATGTTTCTATCTTTGAAAGATTGTTGAAATATTTTACAGGAAAGAGCAGAGAGAATGGGCATAGATCCTTCAAAAGGAGTCCCCAACTGGGCGTGGCAAACACATAGCCAGGTTACCGCCACCCCAGTACCACCCTTCTCTACTGCAGCATCATCAGGATTCTCAATTTCAGCTACCTTTCCACCAACAAAATCAGTGAACTCAATTCCTCATAACCTCTGTTTCACTTCAGCCACTGCACCAGGTAGCACTGCACCTCAATTCTATTACGAGGTCAAGTCCCTGCACACACCATCCCACCCTATCTAGTAATGCAAGTCAAAATGGTAACTTGCACCAGACCTTTGCGTTTATAACTCCTTGTATAATTCTGTTACTGCTTCATGCATACTTCCATACGACATTATGCCAATCATGTATGAACAAAAAAACTATTTTCCAGACCACCAATTCTATCATACAATCCTCTTTTCTTCAAAATTAGTAACAGCCTATCAAAACTCGTCTATTCGCCCGCCAATTTTGTGAGTGTGGGCTCTTCTGTATGCAACCCTGACTTTCGGAGGGAACCAATCTGTGTTGTATTTTTCATTGCACATTTCACTACATTATTTCACTACCCCTGTGCTCTTGCATGTTTTGCTCTGTTATTTGGGAGTTCAAACCTTTTCATTTTGGATGGTTTACGATTGGGTTCAGTCTTTTTGCTTATGAAAGAAATAAAAAGAAAAAAGAAAGAAAATATTGATAATAATATATTTCTCTAGTAAAAAAAATATTTTCTCCTTTATTTTCTTTCTGCCTTGCCAAATTCACCCTTTATAATGTTTTAACTTATTTTAAAATATTATTTATAACATGAAGAAAATATTAATTATTTTTTTCAATAAGAAACATTTATTGGTAATTCACCAACGGAATTACACGTCTATATATACTCATTCATTTTATAAGGATATTTTTGTGCCAAAGGTGCTACTTTGTCACTACTTGGGTAGTTGATAATTATCTTAAAAGATATTTATTACCAAAAAAGACAAATAATATAAAATGGTGTCGGTACTTTTAGTTTAAAAATGTTAAAATAAATAATTAGTCTTTATACAACTTCCAATACATTCAGATGTATATTTTGTCTGGATATCAATTTGGATGTGCTCATTTATTGGTTCCTACTATTATATACTAATTTTTAACGTAAGATAAGAGCTGTGTTTGGTAAATACTTCTTGAAAAAAAAAAAAAAAACTAGTAAGTTATCTTTATAAGAATAGCTGCCTTTTCAAGATTACATATGATACATTTAGTGAAATTACACAAGTTAGAAAACATTATGGAATTCTTTTTCATCATATGTAGAATTTTTAAAATTACGATTAAAACTTACCAGTGCACTGGTAAAAAAAAAAATGGTTAAACAGAAAATTTTATTAATGATCATATTAGAAGTGATTTGAAAATGACGAGAACATCCCAATAAAAATTCTTCTGATTTTTATTGCGTTTTCGTTTTCCAATCTTGTAGCTTCTTTCGGCTAATTTTCTTCTAATGGTAAACAGTTTAAATATTTTTCTGTAATTTACTATAAAAATACTATTTCAAAATAATTCAAACAAAGTAAGAAGTTGTCTTAAAATCACTTTCACTGATATATCTAGACAAAATTATTTAAACAATTATAGCAATAGCCAAATTGTAGCTAAAATATTTCCCCACAACCAATCTAAGCACAGGTGCTTCTGATTCTCATCATTAAAATAAGCGTTCTTACAAATTAAAATTGAAAGAAATAACTGAGTTTTAACACTTAAAATTTTGAAACAAGGAAAAATAAATAGAAAAAAAGTAATTTTTTTTTTACAGACAGAAAAAAGATTGAAAAGTGGGATATGATGAGTCAACCTGCAATTTTATGGGAACGAGGATTGCTATGTTCAGTGAAAAGGAGCAGTAGTTGACACAAGTGATTGCACATTAGTAGCAGTGTTGTATTTAATTATAGCGGTGACATAACAGTGCTGCATTATTCATTCCGGTAATGAGAGCTATAAAAGTAGATGAAAGAATCAGAGCAGAGGCATCAGCTGCTATGCATTCCAATTACTGTTCATGTGTTATCTCTGTTTCATTGTACGATCGTAGCAGAGAATCAATCAGAACAACAACAACACCCTTGTGTGTGAAATAGGGAGGGTCCCCAACCTTTTCTTTGTCCTCTTCCTTCCTACTATTACTAATTAATTTCACAAAAAAGGTTTCAATTTCGACCACTGCAATAATCACACCCACAACCCTACATAACATAACTTTTCTAGATACACTCTCATTTCTTTCTTCTGTAGTACTCCCATAATCATAGTTGCCAAAGGCATTCAAGAGATCTATTTTTTATTTTCATTTTATACGAAATAGGTGTATTTTATTTTATTTTTAGATAAATAGATAAGTCGTGTTATTAAAATATAATTTTAATTGATAAAAATTATGTCACGTTAGACACAATTTTAATAAAAAAATAAAATTAATCATATGATTTTAATATAGCTTTTTTTACTAAAATTACACCATATTAACACAATTAACACAATAAGATGTATAATTTTATTATATATTTATTTAAGTCACGTTATGATAAGACTGACTTTTTCATTTGAAATCATAATTTCATAACACGATTTATTCATTTTTCTAAAAAAAATAATTCTATCCCTAATTTTTGTCCATCATAATTATCATCAATCATCCACCTCCAATATGATAAAAAATCTCTCCCTTATGTTATTAAATAAAATAGTATAAAATTTACAAATTTTTGTAATTTGTACTACTGAGGCAAAGAGTGTTTGAAAAAAAATGTTAGCGTTTATCGAAGTGTTATTTATGATTGGATGAGTACTCTGGTCAATGACTTTGGAAAGTCTTTGAAAGTGAGAAGTGAGAAGTGAAAAGGGAAAGGATCCTCTGTTGTCCTAAGTTTACCCTGATGATGACCTACACAATAATTAGTAATACTTACTCATTTTTCTCTTTTTCCCCTTTTCCCAACACTTATTCCACCAGACAATCCTTTTCCAACATCAATCTTTATCTCTTTCGACAATCCCAGCTTGTCCTAAGTAATTTATGTCAAAGAAAAACAAATTAAAAACAGTTTTGTAATAAATAACTGATTTTTAAGATAAGTAACTTCATATGAAATAATATAACACTCTCGCACATATGTAAATGTTTAAATAATCAATATTATAATAAATGTGGTGGCTACTTGAATTATAATTACTCTTAAACTTCTTAATATATGTACAAATTTTATTATTTATTTACTCTAAATTTTTATGATATTTCAATGAACTGACTTAGACTTACAATTGCATAAGTTATTATTAATTATTTCAATTTTTGTTTTAGAGAAATGGATGTTTGAAATTGAAGAAGTCGCTTCTAAAAAGTTGGTTTGGTGACAGTAAAAAAAAAGAAAGCAAGCAACATTCTATTGAGGTTATTTATAAAAATTTGAAATTTATCACGTCTATAAAGTGATGAGAATAATAGTTTTACATTGAATGAGACATCGAGAAATGTTTTGGATAAGACAAACTTCCACCTTTAAACTTTATAATTCTTTTTCTCATTTTTTGTACTGTTACTATTCGTATAGTAATAAACATTTCACTCATTGAAGTTTCAGGTAATAATTTTGTCTCTACGTAGTTTTACTAATATTTCAATTTTTTTTTTCATAATTCTTGTGTTCTACCTTTATATTTAATGTGTATCTTTATCATCTGTATTTTGTTGAATTTTATTACATTTAAAAATATTATTAAAGTTATAGACATAAAGGTTGAAAAATTAAGATATTTTATATAAGACATGATATTTAGTAATGTTCTTTATAAAATAACTTAAGGATTAAAGTTTAACACCAAGATTTAGATTCTTTTCTCCAATAAATTAGAATTTTAAATAAATTAATAGTGTGAATGGATGAACCATAATAAAAATTATATTAAATACATAAATATTATTTTGTTAAATTTATGAAATTCAACTTTAAGTAAAAACTTATTTTTTTTCAGTATATTTTGATGATTATAAATCTTTTATAACAAATTTATAGAGATTTGACATAGTTGATATTTTATATTTGAGTAATAGTTAATCGGTGTATTATTCTAATATGTATCGGAAATATCTCTTTCTTTTGATGTTTTGTTTCTTTTGAGGTGTTCTGTTTTTTGAAGATATCTTTATCACAATGTTGATGGTCTCTTTTTGGTAAGGGTGGGAATGTACACTTAAGTCATTTTCTTTAGGTAGTTAAGGCTAATAAATGTTATTAAATATGTATCTCTATTTGCTATTTGTTAATTTACTTATAGAGTTATGTTAGGCCTTCTTGTAGATGATGGACCTGGATTAGCACTAATATTTTAATTAATCTCGTATTAAATGATGTAAGTACATTTTAATCAGTTTAATATCATTTTTTAAATAAATCAGTTGTGTTAGGTTTTCAAGAAATATTTGACTGTATTCTTAGATGACAATAACATATTCTCAGTCTTCTTTAATTGGAAAGATCTCAATCATGTATAATACAAATTATTAATTGAAAGATAATAATTAATTTATATCTTAATCGAAGGATAATAATTAATTTATGAATTGAAAGTTTCATATAATATAAATTTCTATCAAAATGATGTGACTGTGTATTTACCAAAAATCTAAAATATTCATGAAAAAGTATAAAATTTACATTAGTCACAAACAGTATCAGAGTTAACTCTAAAAACAAACATATATATACAACAAATTTTAGGATTTTCTAAAACCTAATAAAACGATCACTTATCCCCTTTAATGAATATGATATAGAAAGTAATCTTTTGACGAACTTTCTAGAACCAAAAGTTGAATAAAAGAAAATTACGAAAGATAAACAAATTCTAATCTCCTTATTAGTAGCAAAAATGTAATCATACTACAAAACAAATTCACATAACTTATCGACAATATGAAACGAGTATTTATAATTTATGAATACTACATAATTTAAAGAAATACTCAACTCTTAAAAGGATTGATCAATCCCTTATAATTCAACTTAAAAATAATATAAATTAATAATTTTCTTCAATTTCCACCTTCACCTTCCTTTGTGTTTGCAAAGAGTCATTCATACCTAGAATGATAAATTATGCTTTTCACAAAATAATGAAACATGATTGAGCCAAAAATGTCAATCATAATCTCACATAGCTTGTGACTTATACTTTGACACAAGAACAAAAATTTCACAGCATTTATAATATCTTGGCTGCCTGAGATAAATTCTAGGCAATCTCTAAAATGTTTTTCAAAAGGAAATTAGAAGATAGTATAAAATTCTCCAAAGCTCACACAAACTTTTTACTCTAAACACGGTATCTTCCTCAATTATTCCATCAATGGAAATGAACATACAAAACTAGATACCTACTGTACTAAAACGTGACTTCATCTAGTATTTCCAACATTGGAATTTCTTCATCCATCACACGATTTTTTTTTCTGTAATGCTTTATGATATTTGTAATTTAACTTGCTTAAAATTTTCGATGTTTACTCAATACTCCAGCAATATTAGATAAGTTGACAACTAAATTGAAAAATAATATAATTTCAACATTGAAGATAAAAGGTAGAATCATTCTCTGTTGACATCTAGTGATATTTAGTGCGTCACCCTAAAGATGAAAGGTGCTGGATTTGAACACTGAAAAGAATTAGATAAGGTGTTTGCGACATGGGTCTGCTTCAACCACAAGATTAAAAGAAACATTATAAACGGGTGGTTCCAAAGAGGACAATCCTATATGTTGGATAGGAGGAACAAAGGTTGGGTTTTATGTTTGTTTTATTTCCATACATGTATTCTTTTATCTTTCTTTGGGTGGGTGGTACTGTACAACTATGGTAGGTCTCTGTTTGGTTGTTTCCAACTTTGTTTTATAGTTTATGCACAAATCATATAGAGTGAAAGAGATGGAATATATAACATCAAACAAATCATACTATAACCATATGGAATAATAAATTATGATACTATTTATGGAGGAGTGTTTATTTAATTGGATGAATTCACCATAGAAAGCAATTAAATTGATTGTAATCTTTGGTTTAATTTATTGTGAACCAAATAAATTATGGATTTTAACCAAATAAATAATATTTTTATTATTAATTTCTTTGTAACGGATTTATAATAAATATAATACATATATATTATTTAGTTTATGGAAGTTAATTATGACAAAAATATATTATTTATATTTTTTTATCAATAGAAAATAATTATGTATTTTTTTCTTAAAATTAATTTTACGCATATGTGTCATGAGACTGAATTAACTTTAATGGAACCAACTCGTTCCTGGTTAGAATAGTCAGGTTGAAATTTTCGGAAAGAGTATGAAAAATTCTATCAAGGCAAACTAATATAAATTGATTGCTTCATACCATGTTTTCAATTAAATTTGACCTAAACTAGTGTCATAAAATACATTTTATATTTAAGTATTATGTGGTGAAATAAACAAATGCTTATTTGATTAATCGTTTGGAAAATTAACTTGATAACTTCGTCGTGCATGTTATTATCAAATTTTCTTATTAATTACCATCATTTATCAAGTCAGACTATTTGGAAAAATAGTTGACTTCTGAATTTGCTAATTACTATATGTCACTGAGACTATTTCGGTTTGGAATACAATTAAAAACATTTTAACTGCCATATGTGAGTGAAGACCTATTGAAAACTTAAAATAACTTCTAAATCAACTATCAGATTAAAGTTTAATTAAGTATAATCTTAAACCCAATCAAATATGGTAAATTTATTGTAATTCTTGATTGATATGAAATTAAAAATATTATTCATTCTAACATTATAAATAAAGTTAAAGTCAGAACATGCAAGATTACCTTCAGTAGCATTGATTACTCGCAACTATCCTTAAATTGACTTAAGGTCAGAATATCTTTTAGAATTACATTCTCTCATATCCGAAACCCTATTCCTTATACTTCAGACAACAAGCAGTAAGAGAAGAAAAAACCTAATTGACCCCTGTAAGAACAATTAATAAAATAAAATTAAAGATAATTTAATGAATCAAGTTCTTTTTAACATAAAACTATGAGTTATAAGTATATATGAATTATGTTTTAAAAGTATAAATAAAATGAAAAAAAAATTATTAAAAAGATAAACTTGTAATTTTATTTTAGAGATTAATTAAGAGTTTAGTTATTAAAAATCATAATATTTTACTTGTAGTCTCTTATTTTATTTTTTTAAAATAAATTTTTATAAAACATTTTTTCATACAAGATAACCTTTATCATTAGTTTGTTTTTATTTTTACATTATCGATATGGTCCCTTTAAACTAGAGTTAACAATAGACATAATGAAATTAGATGTTATAAGAAGAGTTATATGCTTCAAATCATGAGTTTGAATTCATGTGTAATTACCCATAGATTTCAATGTATGGATGCTTGTCCAAGTAATAATTCCATGGCATACCCATACATATGAGTGCCTTTTTCATTTTAAAATATATCTTTCCTACTTGTATAATCAAGATTATTTAAATTATTGCATTTAATTGTTTGAATTAGTTTCAGCACCAATAACTACTGCATAATAAAGAATTTAAGATGTAAAGAAACTACTGTCCTTAACAGGGAAACAAATGAAATATTGTCAGGGGAATAAAGAAAAGAAATTCATTCTGAAAACTAAAATAAAATAAGAGGCTAAATGGGCTTATTAAAAATAAAATATTTAATTAATTACTGTACTCTATCTCATTTCATTTTGAAGAGGAAAATATAGCAGTAATCATGTTACAGCAACAGTTAATAACTTAATTAGTTTATAAGTGAGTTATATATCTATTTTAATAAATTTGAAGAAATAGAAGTTGACTTAAATGAAAAAAATGATTTAAAATGGACCTGGCCATCTTCACCAGTCATCATGAAGCGGTGCCTTACAGTTACAGAGCATGCCAGTATTAATAAAGCCATTCCAATACTACTGTGCAACGTTTTTATGACAACAGAAGATGAAGACACACCGCTTGCTAAAATATCAACTAAAAAAGAAGAAAGCATGGACCATGTTGGATCCAACCTTCAATGTGCTATCCAACAAAATGGTCCCTAAGATGACTATTTAAGAGAAAGAGGGAGGGTAGTGCACGACACTATTTATATCATGATTTGTTATTTAGTATTAAAAAATCAATAAAATAAAATAAAATAAAACTAATGTATCTAGGTTTCAATAATTTTAAATTAGTTTATTTTAATATATTATTATTTTAAAAATATTATTTTATTTATTAAGTTTTATAATATTTTTATTTTAATTTAAAATTTATTTTATTTCCAATTTATATATTTAAAATTAGGTTTTAGATTAAATATTTTAAAAATATATAAAAATATATTAATTTATTACCTCAATCAAATTAATTATAATATTTTCTTTTATTTTTCCAAATTTTCTTTAAATCCAAACAATCTTACCTCTTATCCTTATTTCCTTTTAATCCAATCAAAATATTAGTTAAATAAATAAAGAGTGTAAGAGAAAGGTAGATACATTCTATCATGTATCAGTGTTTTGATGGGTAGTTAAGACTGGAAGATTTTTTCTATGGCAACCTCCCTTCTATTCATGCACTACCCTGAAAAAGTAAATGTTCCCTCGTTGCTAGCCTAAGGAGAGTCCATTCTGAACAACATTTGTGACTTTATTTTCTCGTGCATCTGTGTGGGAGATGCATGAACTATAGGTCCAAACCACATAAGAAATGTCAATTTAAATCTCTTTGCTTTCCTTTTAAGCAATTCTTACAATTTTCAAGTAGCTGCACTATAAACTTTTCCAATTAAAATGATAGAACCATAGTATAATATGCATAATCTTAACTGGAAATTTTTCCACGTATAGCAAATATAACCGATTTGCATTCATCAATTCGCATTGAACTTGGTCAACAATTGAAGAAATCACTTGCACGTGGAAGAAATATGTTAGCTTATATTCCCGACTGGCAATAAACAAATAATGTACAGATAAATTAATATTAACATTTTAATGCCGGATCATAGAAGCACCAGCAAGAGAAATCATAGAAGGAAAGAATTTTGAAAAGGGATGGTGTTAAAGATTAGGAATAGATTGTCCAAATGGAAAGAGAAATTCATGTCTCTAGCAGGAAGGGTCCGCTTAATTAGATCAGTTTTATCTACTGTGCCACTATTCTTGTTGTTTATCTTTAAATTGCCTAAAGGGGTTAGGGAATAGATTATTCGCATACAACGAGATTTTTTGTGAGACTGGGGACATGAACACCGTAAAAAAGCAAGAGTTAGATGAGATACTATTTGTAAACCTAAATTAGAGGGTGGATTGAGAATTTTAGAATTGAATCACTTTAATAAGGTTGTACTTGGAAAGTGGAAATGACGGTTAGGATATGTAATGAGAGATCATATGAGTCTAGTTGGTGGAAAGACCTTAGAAAGGTGTGTGGGGTAGGTTTGGAAAGTTTGTGGTTCCACGAAAATATAAATTAGATTCTTGGTTCAGGGATAAAGATATCTTTTTGGGAGGATAAGTGGTTGGGTCAGGAGAGCTTAAAAAATAGATACCCTAGAGTGTATGCAAACTCATGCATGAAAGATGTTAAAATAGGTATGGCAGGATTGTGGTGCGAAAACTTGTGGGAATGGAATCTAAGTTGGAGGAGAAATTGGTTTGAATAGAAAAACCAGTAGTTCAAGATTTTTTTATCAAGAATTAGAATCTTGTAAGCCAAAAAGGATTTAGATGATAATTGGTTTTGGTTAAAAGATAGAAATGGAAGTTACACAGTTAAGTCGGCGTACAACAGGATTAGGAATGATATGAGAGATGATGATGATAAACTGTTCTTTAAACTTTGGACAGCAAAGGCACTGCCATCTGCTCAATTTTTTTTTGGAGAGTGTTGTTAGACAAGTTACCAACGTTTGAAAACTTGGTTAAAGTAGGTATTCAGGGCATCAATAGCATGTGTGTATTTTGTCAAAACTAAGAGGAGACTATTAGTCATTTATTGTTTACATGTCATAAGGTCAGTAAAATCTGGTAAATCTGGTATATGTGTGATTCTTGAGTTGGGGTTCATTCTGTTCACCATTACTTGCCAAATGATCACTTCCTTAGCTTTGAGATTCCCTTCTTAAATGCTAAATGTAATTTCATGTGGAAAGTAGTTTGGATGAGTTTGGTTTGAAACATTTGGAAGGCTAGAAATAATGTTCTGTTTAGGAACAAAATTTTTTGATGTTGAGGAGGTTTATGTGGCAGCACAGATTAATACATGGAATTGGATTCATTCGAAGTATGGGAGGGTAAACTTTTCGTATTCGGATTGGTGTTTGAACCTGCAATACCTAATGTCTATTAAATAAGAGTAAGCATGGTATTTTTGTTGGTGCAGAGATTTGATTTTCTTTTGTATCTTCTAACATGTATCAGGCTTATAGCCTAGATTGTTTTAAAAATGTTTTGCAGAGTTATGGCTTGGAAGCTGACGAAGTTGCTAGGGGTAGGCTCACAACCAGATTTAATTTACAATAGAAAAAAATAAATTACTTTCTCTTAAGTTGGAGTGTGCCTTCATTACTACATCAGTGAACTTTGGTATTTTATCTAATTCATGCTATCAGTATTGTCCATATTTGGTTGTACTGATGACTTGTGTAAGTAGGTGTTTAGGCAGTCATAAATGCTTTTTAAGCTACTTTTGAGTTTTGTTTTGAATATTAGTCACACAAAGATTTACTTGTGGAGATAGATTAGGATTGTAGTTCTTATTTTGATATTTATGATGATCCATAACTTTAGAGTTATGTTACTTTATGTACAAAGATTGAAACACCCATTAAATGTTTCCATTAATTTATTTGTTTATAACTAATAAAAAAAAAAAAAAGCAGCAGCAGCTATGGTCTTCACGTGAGCAAATTAACTCTATTAGCAGGAGAAAGAACTTCTGCCAGAATGTGACAATCATGTTTACCGATAAGTGTTTGATCAGTACCGCTTTATTCTTTCAATTATCACCCTTTGAATACTTAATTTTCTAGCAAGTCTAGCTCTATCATGCAGACTACGTAACATTACCCTTTTCAAAAACAACGGATTCTCTTTTCCATTTTCTAGCATTTGACAAAACACAGCCAAACATATGCCTGCAGTTGTTTGTTGGAGTATTACGGTACAAGGCTATGAATACTCGGCATTCCCGGTAACCCTTCGTCGTAATTACAATAAAAATTAATGTCCTTTATCATTTATAATTTTATTACCATTGTCTCTTATAATTAGTGAAATTTATATCTAAACACTTCATAGTTTCAGGTAGGCTCCGATCCACCTCGCTATCTTCTTTCGAGAATGAATGAGGTATAGAAGAAATAATGACGTATTAGAATAAATACCCTTTCAGATATATTCACACGGAATAGCGCGATCTCATATTTGAGTGGGAATTACACCGAGTAATAAACTCAGTTATCAAAGAAACAAATGTTGAACTAGTTCGCCAAAACGAATGGACTTCTTCACGAAAACGAAAATGGACATGGAGCAATTGTTTCCACCATACATTGTAGCTTGCAGTTATTTGGATTTAATGGGGTATTACTAAATATAAGAGTTGCCACTGCCTCTGAAGACCCATTCAATTACCTCCAAATCAGGATTTTAATATTATTATTGCACACCAATAAAGCAATATTCTACCTATTTTTTATTCCAACTCAGTGTAATCTAAGCCCGAGAAAGTGACTTGTTTGTTCAAATAGAGGCACCAAGAAATTTGTAAGAAATATACTACTCCCCCGATCCGTGAGTTTGTCTAGTCTGTAAAAGTAAACAAACCTTCAAACAAATATAACCTAACACGTTAATCACCCAAAATCAAGCCTTTACAAAATATTTATCGCCACACTCACGTAAAAGTACACAGTTGTAACAAAAAGTAAAACTGCTGACTTGCATTAACAGAGCCATGTAAAAAAAGACAATCATCGATGGCATGTCACACTCCAGCCATCGATGGCAGTTACAAGATCAACACAGCAAAATGCCAGATAAGCAAAACAAAGCAAGGCAACTAGCAGAGGCAATTAATGAGAATATATAGCTCAAAACACCAAACTCTTGTGCTGTTTTGTTATATATACATACAAAGTAATAAAATGCAATTATAAAAATTATGCACAAAGAAAAAAGCAACGATCAGTGTTACACATACGAGATTTTTCATCTTAAAAAGGGTTTCATACCAAACATAAAAAAAATTAAAACACCAAACCAAGAAAAAAAGCTACTGCCAAAAATTATTTCCATTAAATTATTCTCATCAAACCTCTATTATATCCACAAGATCGGTGAAAGAAAAAAAATACATTATCAATAAATATACGAGAGATTATTTGATAGTCAATCAACAGGTTTCCATGCTCTGTATCAAGAGAAAACACTCAACTAAGATCTACCTGCCAAATAGATCACATTCCGATCCTTGATTGATTTCTTAATCTCAACCCAGCTTTGCTTCCACAAATGAAGAACTACACAGAAAAAGGGGAGAATATTTAGTGTTGTATCTAAAACTGAACAGCAAAGTCATTAATATATGTTAAGATAAATACTTACAGGGGAAGAAAATAAGGAAAAATTGAAATAAGTTTGTTTTAAAATTATCTCTATGCACAAGTCAATACATAGAAGTTTTCTCATATCAACTTCTCCATAAATAGTTGTTTTAACTCATGCACAAATTAATTTAAATTTATGGAAAAATTTATTTCCTTCTCCTTATTAGTGTTCACGGAAAAGTTTATTCAAATTTCGGTTACCAAAATGACAATATTTTTAAATTTAGTATTAGAGGACAAGTAGTTTAACACATAATGTACAAAACCAGCATAAGAGGAAGCGTAAAATCAAGAACTAAACTAAAAATACTAAAGAAAAGAGTAAGCATGGATTCAAATTATTACCAGTAGCAGTTATAACCACACTTCTCGAGAGTATCATCATTCGGAAGCCCGATAGACAGTTTATGTCATGAGCCAGCCTCATCACCTTCGGCAATGCAGAAAAGTTCTGTTTGTCTAATTCTGACTTTGCTTTACCATGGTCAATATGGGCAATAATTTCAAATCCCAAATGTTCTGTTGTACAGATCCCTAGAATTAGGCATCCGATATTTTGGATCATCATATCCTCTATAAAACTTGTTAAATCCAAGCCTTTCATTTCTCAAAAGCTCAGCCACACCCAAACTGTTTCCACTCTGCACTTCATTCCACCCATCCAACTGACCGTTTGACAAGACTGCATTTCTAGACTGCTGAACAGACAACTGAGGAAATGAAGACAGATTATTGACTTGTGATTGATTTAACCTAGAAGAGATGCCATAGGAATCACCAAACTGAGAAAAGGAATTCCCGATATCAGCAAATCGAAGGTTTTGCTGTGGTGAGAGAGATCTTTGCATCAATAATTGAACTCTGGCCTCATTTTCAAAGTAATTTAAATGTTCAGGGTAATTGGACCGCATGTCCAACAATGAGCCATTTCGTCCACCTTGAATTCTCCCTTTTCCAACTGCCAAAATAGCAGGATCCATAAATTCAATGTCTCCTGGACCACCAATATTTCCAGTTGAGGGTGTTTGATATGAACTTCTCAGTAAGAAAGAAGGGTCAAGCAATGAATTCCCTGTCAAAGGGATAACAATAATATTAAACCAATATCTAGAGAGACATGTAAAAGTAGAACAAAACAAAAACTAACCAGAAAGGGAGTCAAAAGCGTGCCCCGCTCTCTCTCGAGAGGAGAAACCAGGAGGTGGTGCCCTATTTGGTACAGAAAATCCTGGTGGTGCTGAAATTTGTGCTCTTGAAACAGCTGAAGAATATGATATGATAAAAAAATGACATTACATGTCTATACCAAGAAAACATGTCCCAAAAGCAGTCACTGCACTCTAAACTTGGTTACATAACTCAATCAAAATTACCAAACAATAAACCACAAAATCGACTAATACTTGAACCTGTCAGGGAGGTTTTCGGTGTTACAAGTGTACTTAAGCAATGGCACTACAAGTGTACATAATAAATAATTTACTCTACCAACCATGATAAAGCTCAATTCTTTAATGTACACACAGGTATAATACTGAAATTTTATGTGCAGAATGCCTCTAGTTAGTTCTGGCAAATCCCATCAAAAGATATTTTTCAATATACAGATTACCCAGCAAGAATCTACAAGCAAAAATGGCACAACAAAAAGTATGGCAATGAATGAACAGCAAAAGAACTACTGATAAGGAGTGCTGTTATAAAACCTAGGGTATCCAGTTTAAGTAAGCCATCAATACCTACCAGAAAGCTTATTGTTTGAAGGAAAAAATTGACCACTGCCAAGATTTCCAGATTCCTCGAGGTTATTGGAGTGGAAGCCATTTGTCATACCCAGCTTGTCCAAAGAAAAATCTCTTTCGACAAAATCGTGAATGAGCGAGCCGTTGTTTGGAAATTGTTGGATGGCACCAGAAGATGGATGTACATTGGCTTGGATTTTGGATTCCTCCTGTCTTGCAAAAGAAAATCTGGACTGATTGTTACTTTGAATTTTCCAAGAACTACAATTTTTTAGTGAGCCATTCTGCTTGTCAGTGTTGTCACCCAACAACTTGGCCAAACTCTGAGGTGATGTTACCGAGTCATCCCAGGCATCAAACTCCATGGACAAAATATTTGAAATTATACTACTCTCACCCTTGTCCATAACAGCATCACTTCCAATACTAACCATTTCACTAAATAAACTTCCAATATTTTGTTCCTTTCTTTCATCATGGAGGAAGCCATAAGAACTAGAGCTCATTGATTTCTTAGAATATCCGTTGCCTAATATGTTACTTGTGTGTTGTAATAGTGAGTTATCCCCGATCTTATCGTTGGCATCTAAAGAACCAGCATTTACAACATTGCGTGGTTCACCACGCTGCAGGAGATGAGGATGAGAATGATTTGGGACATGACGGAAACTGGCTGACTTTGGCAAATATGAACAAACAACTTCTGGATCCTTAAGTCTTTGATTATCAAAAGTTGTTACGTCATCTTCCACTTCAGTATTAGCCAATACTACTTGAGATTGAGAAACCAATGACAAATCACACTGTTCCTTCAAATTACAAACTTCATTATCTAATGCAGCAGCTTTACTGTCTGCATTTGTAGTCATTACATCTCTAAATTTGTCAGTATTATACTGTGATTCTTCAGTCTGCATAGATTTAGCCAACACGTTATCAGATGAGCTGATAGGTTTGGGTAGGCTGTAGTGTTCATTTGGGGAATTTCCATCAATGTAAACAGATGACAGATCACAGGACAAATTCTCAATCTCTTCACTGGTAGAAATAGTTGTTTCTTCAGGACCAACGCTGCATGACTGCCGAGTGATGTCAATAGAATTCGGTGCATTCACGGCAGTACAACTGCCTCTATCACCATCTCTGAGCAATGGTAGAGAAGACAACTGGTTGTTCAATTTCACAGGTGAAAGACGAACATCAGAGGCCAACGTTCTTTCACCAGGTCTAGAAATGTTATCAATGTTTCTTTTTTGTTTTACAGGTTTCAATAGTTCATCTTGTACCCCAGTAGTCATACTATGACTCCCATCACTCGAGAGTGGTCTCTTTGTCACATCACTATTTAATGAAGCCTGAATTGACCCTGCAACAGCAGACAAAAAGGGTAGTGTGTTGTTGTTTGTATCAGGTTTAGTCTTGGACAATCCATTTGCACATAATAAACCACCAGCAGCTGGTTGACAATTGGTAGCCCGTGTACCCCTAGCAAACACATTGGTTGAAATTTTAAAAAAAATTTAAATTTAAATTATTTCAGCCTTCACTGCAGAATAAAAGAAAATATGCATTACCACGCGGCAGCAGAAAGAGCTATAGGTCTCCCAGAACTCCCATTAGGAGGTGAACCTTTAACAATGCTAACAGCGGTCTGCCCGCATGATAAAAATAGAAAGTTAGAACCTTATATATCAGATGCAGAATGCACAAACTAAATTTTCAAATCCAGTATAGTCAATGAGGGAAAAACAACTAAATATCAAATTAGCACAAAAATAAAGATACACACTCAAAAAAATGAGGCCATTTAGAAAAGCAAAAATTAAAGAAACCATGAAAAAAAACATACACTTGCCGCATTGTTCACAATTGGTTTCCCCAATGAAGTATCAGTACAATCATCCAATGGAGGTGGCAACACATCACCAGTTCTCCGTTGCAAATTGTTTACAGCACCAGTAATTTGTTGAACACGACTTCTTCAAAACAAGAGAGCAAGTGACTAGACCATTGAATGAAAAGCACTACATGCAATTCGCAAGCAGAGATAATGTGCAAAAAAATAAACACAAATTAAGAAATCTAATTTGACTCACGAATTTTGATGCTCATTTAAATTCATCTACAACTACTACTATATTATAACTTGGGATCTCAATTAGAAATTCTCAACACTCTTCTCACTTTGGGACGTCCATTTCACTTTGGGAACAAGCCAAAAAAAATCTCTCAATCATTTCAAACTACTTAATTTTCTTAACTACCTACCAATATCTATTTAAAAGCAACCATATACATCAAATATTATTATAATTCCAAAAATTACTTATATTTTACATACATCTATATATATATTTTGAATTTTAATTATAGTATTATTTACCAATTTAAAAATATCTACTTATTTATTATGAATTATAATTGTAAAAGGATATTTACCCTTTGCAAAGCACATGTTGAATTATAATGTAAAAGACAAATGAAAACTTTAGTTAACTAGGGGAAGAATGTGTTAGAATAGGTATTATTTATAGGTAGTTATATCGGAAAACTACTACCTGTTGTATCCATCTCTATATCTAGGACAATAGTTGTGGTTTTTGATCTTTGCTCTTCCCTATACTCATTGTATCAAAAATTCTATCAATATAAATATTAGAACATAAGAGAGGTGTGATCAAACCCTCTAAAATATAGTCTCTTTTATTTATCTTAAGTTGGTACTAGAGTGGGTTGATCCCGCTCTGCTGCCCTCAGTCTTCTCTGGCGAAGTATATGTTGTTCACCACTGACATAGATTTCTCTTGTAACCACCGGACTTGGAGCGTCTCCCCAAGTGATGACCAATCCCGAAAGCACATTATGCCACGCACTGCCACACCGGGACTATACGTTTGCCGTTGAGGACTATACGTTTGTCGTTGCTAGACGCTTGACATCCACACGCCACCTTCCTCTCACTAGAGCGATATCGCATCTCCTCCATAGGACTTGCCAAACCTCCTCATCCCCGTTCTGACCATTGGTTCTTCATTTCTGGCGTGGTTGAAGATAAAACCTAGGGTTCTCTATTTGCTATCTTTATTGGTTTTTTTCCTCTCTGTTGGTCTCCTCAGACTTTGACGAAAATGTCCACAGGACCTGCTATCTCCTTTGCAACTCCTACCATTACCTCTAAAAAAATTGAATGGGAAAGACTATCTATCTTGGTGAACCTCAATTGAACTTTGGTTCCTTGGCAAAGATTTTCCCGATTGAACAAGATGGGAGTAATGTGCCATCTAATATGATCAAACTGAACAGTGGAAGCAAACTGATTTTTAGCTGAGTTATTGTGGCAATATGTAGAACCCAAATTGCAAGGTACTCTTGCAAGACATGCAACTCTTTTATTTCTTTTTTCTGGAAAAAGCCTCAAAATATTTTTGCAAACAATATTCAACACCTTTACAGCTCTACCAATAGGCTTGCCTATCTTAAATAGATCATGACATGATGTCAATCTGCTGTTGAAGAATTAAATATGTTCTTAGGTGTTAATTCATCAGAAGAGATTAAGAAGTTGGACAAATTCTATATGGTGATGATCCTATACATCCAGACTTTGAACATGTGGTCAAACTTTTAATAGAAGGACCAACTTTTAATTGGTTGCAAAGTCCCATCCATCGAAAGCTTGACAACACGACTCCTTCGGGTTCCAACACATCTAAGCAGAAATGTTCAAGAACCTGTGGAATCTTCTATCATGGTTTCCACATGTGGAAGAGGAGGACGCAAATGCTACAGGAGGACGTGGTGGTACGGGACATCCTCAATGCACGTACTACAAGAAAATGGATCACAATCAAGAGAACTGCTTCTCTTTGAACGACTTTCCTACCAAGATAGCCAATATCTCTAAAGCTGAAGCTGCTGAGCCCAAATTCTCCAATGAAGAATACCAAAGAATACTGGAGGTTGAAATCTAATAACTTGGCACAATCATCTGCAGATCCCAACTCATCTACAACTTCCCTTGCATCTCACAATCCGTCGAAAGACAAAGCCCATATAAAGCCCATGGATAATTGACTCAGGTGTTTCTGATTTCATAATACCTCTCTTTGTTCTCATCCCTTTTCCAAAAATTCCTCATTTCATAACTTTAGCCAATGGTTCTAAAGTTTCCTCGAAGGGGGTTGGTCAAGTTTCCTTTTCTCCTTCCTTAAATCTAAAATTTGTTCTTGCTTGTACTTTCAATCTTATTTCACTAAGTCAATTAACCAAGTCTTTAAATTGTTCATTAACCTTTGATGCCAATTCCTTTGTTATACAACAATGTGGTATTGGGCGCCTAATTGGGAAAGGACACGAATCCAGATGTTTATACCATTTTGGAACTAGTCCACACGTGTCTTGCATCTCCATCTCCTAAACTTTTACATGATCATTTGGGACATCCTCACTTGTCAATTAAAAAAAAAAAAAAAAGGTCCTAAACTTAGTAGTCTTCGGATGTTAGAATGTGAGTTATGTCAGCTAGGAAAACATGTTACATTTTCTTTTCCTAAAAGGTCTAAATCAAGACATAATTCTGTCTTCTTCTTTTTTCTATTATCCATTCTGATATTTGGGGACCAAGTCTTGTCTCATCTTTTCGTTTTAGGTATAACACATTCTTCTTAACAAGAAAAGGGTCAAGTACTACATTACTTCACCCAATAATGATGGAAAAATATAAACAATAGATTCTATCTTTCAACACGTTCATAATAAAGCTTGCTTCAAAATTCATTCAAGCAAAAAAAAGTACCTAGTATATGCTGAAATTATTTCATCTTTAGTGAAACTATCTTCTTGAGAGCCAATCTCATGCAGATATAGACAATCCGGATTGCTGCAAGGCTGTTCATGAAAATTTATCCCTAATCAAGCTTAACTATCGAATGAACAAGTTAAAATCTGAGGAATTAGTAATTTTCATACCATGTTTCTGAGCCACGCATGACAATATTTAGTGGTTCCAAAGCAAGCCCTGCAAATGTACAAACCAAAAACATACAGGGAATTAGACTATCATAGGCAAGTCATTCATACATGAATAGCTTAAATAAATCTAGATATAGGTACCTTACCTTAAAGGTCTACCCTCCAAAACAAATCCATGTACATTTTTAATGCATCGAATTGCTTCTTCTTCCTTTGAATAAGTAATATATCTGGGGGCAAAAAATCTTTCAGGAACTGCTACATTTTCTTTTATGAAGGTAAGCAAGCAGATGTAACAGGGAATATCATGAAGAGGGTGAAAACCATAAATCCTGTTTTTGGTCTTCTTAAAGTTTGTGCTTTAGAAGGTAAAAAGCTTTTCCAAAAAAGGTAAATGGGCTTTTTCTATTTCATTTCCAAGAAAAGAAATTGCTTTGGTGCAGTCCTTTTGCTGGTCATTTCCTTCCATCCAGTACTACCAAAAGAGACGTATCAAAAAGAGAAAGAAAAAAAAAATGCATACACACCAATACTATCCAGTTATTCTGAATGACAACAAGCCAGAAAAAGTAAAAGGTCTATCTAGCATTTGCGATAGAAACTAATATGAGAAACTAGCTACTTAAAACCAGAATACAAAGCCAGATTATGGCAGAAAGTGGTGCACAGTGGTCACTCAACGAAAAGCTATGGTGGAATAGCGTATGAGGAGTGACCACTACAAAAGAGAAACTCATTGCTATGAAAAACTTCAAAAAAATCGTCAAAAATCACTTAATCAATAATCATAGTAGTTTAAAAATTTATATGATGAAAAAAAGTAAAAAAATAAAATAAAATAGAAGACTACAAATACATGCAACCAGAAGAAGTCGATGGAAAATTAGCAATAACACAAAATAAAGAGAACTCAGAGTACCATGGTACCAATCCTATATATCAACAGAGCAGCCAACCCCAAAATGCTATCACAGGATAGCATGATGTCCGTTTATTGTTCTGATGCATATATTCATAGATAGACACACACATCTACACGCTCAAATTTGAAAAAATTGCCGCAAATGAGAGTCATTCATATTCTGCTAATAGAGTAGAGAGGAAATCTAGAAAGACCTGTGAGAGAGAACGACATAGCAACCAAATTTTAAGAGAGAACAGGAAACAGTGAGAGAGAACTGAGTAAATAAAAAAGGGGCATAATGTCAAAGATGGTGCAAGAGAACAGGTAAAGCCCGAAATATCAGGAAGGTATCGAGAATGATAGAAATGGCTGGACATGGTGCCAGAGAACAGAGTGAGGCTAGTCAGATGGATATAAGGAGGTAGACCCGCATAAAAGAGGCTAAGGCGCAATGAAGTGAAAAGAAAAGGTGAGAAACGAACAAAACAAACAACCGGATTATTCAGGTGGCAAGTTTACAAGTTTGCCCCCAGAAAATACATGAAATGACACTAATTTTAGGGGCAAAAAGAAAAGGAAGAAATGGATTTCCATGCTTGAGAGTAATAGTGCAAGAAACAGACAATAATGGCTGTGATTTCAGCTGCAAAAAAACACAACTCCAGTTGCAACGGATGGGTGCAATGCAATGGGGATGGGTGCAATGCAATGGGGGTTATAGGAGCACAGGGGGCCGTCTCACTGCAAGATGGCAAAATTACTGCACACTACTTAACTATGAGTACAAGAACTCACACAAACACATGTAGTGTGTGATGCACTGTCAAAGTGATTTTAGATCTCTAAATTAGGTTTTTTAATGTCAAACTTGTGAAAACCATTACATTCTGGTGGATCTTAAAGAGGTTGAATTGAGGAATATGACTCCCAAAAGAGTAGTGGCCACTATGGACAACAACAGCAAAGTGCTCCACTACAATCATTTAGGATTAGCCATGAACCACTCTGCACCACCACTCCAACTAATAATCCTGCAAATTACCACTAAGAAAAAAAAAAGCCAAGCTACAAAATTCTGGACAACATAAACTTACACACTACATGTATTGTTTGGAAACTGCTGAACAACACCAGCAGCAGTACGAGACATCGAGACTTTTAAGACCTTCCCATACTGACCAAAATATTCTCGCTGCTGGAGAAGCTGCATAGTGATAAAATATTAGTAAATTTACACAGAATAAGAAAAATTGAGAAGGTGAGGGGAAAGTGGCCTATAAGCAAAACAGATACACAAGATAACAGTTATCGAAAGCATGAGGCAAAAATTTTACATCTTCATCAGCCAGATTGAGAGGCAAGCCCACTATGTAAACAAGGTTCCGCTGAATCACTCGCACACTACTGAGCTGCTTCCGTGCTTCAGATGATTTAGATTTTGCTTTCTGGTTCTTCATCTTTTTTTCCATGTGAACTTCAGCCACCAATCTGAGCAAATCATAATTAACAAGAGAAACTCAACAAAAAGGTCTAGTTTGGGAGCTTAAACAAGTTTCTAATTAGTAAAACAGAGATTTGTGAAACAAAATTCTTTTAACTGGTGTTTTCTTTTGTTCTATCATAAAGACAAAAGATAACTAGTATATATTGTATATTACATAATATTAATGAGATAGCTTATTTATAGTGTTGGAATATATGTTTATGCAAATGCACGCATGCTTAACAAAAAGGGGAAAAAAGGCCTTATGAAAGCAACACAACATTTCAAGCCTACAAAAATGTACTGTTAACAGAATAACCTCTCACAGTTTGCAGCCATCCCAACAATCTTTTCCTTGTCATATGGCGAACGACACGCAGGGCATCGTCCCTCTGTGTCATCCTTCTCAGCCATTTCCAGTATGTGATGCCAACACCAGACACATATCTACGGTCAAGTGTAGATAAAAAAACATTATGCACCATTACTGTCAGATATAAAAAATTCAAACAGAAAACCAAAAGTAAATAACGGCACCAGTATCTTAAATACATACAAAAAAGGAGTAGCACTTTATTGTAAACAGAAAAAACAAAAAAAAAAATAAAAAATTACTGATACAATGATAGTCAGAGAGTAACCCACAGTATTTAGTCCATAAAAAAAATCAGTAACACATGGTGTACTCAAATCAGTAACCAATGCCACCTCTGGTAGAATTTCAAACTGAATAAAATGCAAAACAGGGCAGGAAGAGAGAACAATAACAGTGAAGAACGCTAAATGTTAGAAGATGAACAGAGAGTAAAATATGATCCAAAATAAATAGTGACCAGATTGACAGGATATTATATTAAAACCTTCAGATTATTGCCTAATAACAAAAATCATAGTAATAGAATCGAACCTCATAACCACATCTGCATGGTTTCAACTGCTGATCTGTCAAATCCATCTCTTCTGCACAGAGGGGACAAGTCCTTTCTCCTTCGTCACTCATGATTGTCCTGGATAAAAATTCAGCAGACCGAGAAACACAAGTCATTGTCAACAGCCAAACAAACACTGGATATAACAATGTAGATCAAACTTGATCCAGAAATTTTCCGAGTTGTGGTTAAAAAATGCGGAAAAGCCTACTTTCAGTAAATTAAATACTAGTTTGCCTCAGGAACTCAACAAAAACTACGATAGTGCAAGTTATCATCGAGCCCTTGACGCAACAAGTTAATAACAACGCTTAGCACAGTCACTTTAGGATACTATAACAAAATAGATATCATAAAAAGTCAAGCATTCGATGGCATGAAAATTTCAAAATACAAACAATGATGGCTCAAGGGAAGTGAACTACAATCATAAAACACAGCTATAATTCTTATGCATAAATCCAAATAAAATAAATAAGTAGATTGAAGTACATCCCTGAGAAACCTCACATCAACCAAACACTAACGGAGCATAAAATCAGAGAAGCAGAAAGGAATAATTCGAAATGGAAGACCTAATCACAATTGCTAAAAGCTAATAAAATCGAAATCCTAAAAAATCCGAAAGCCAAAGCCAAATTATGAATTTAAAAATTGAAGAACAGAGATAACAAACTGACTAGCAATAGCAATGATAAGTGAAATCAATAGCAAAACATAATCCGCAAATGCATTAAGGATCTATACAATAATTGATTGGAGAATTCGATCGAGGAATTAGGGCAAAGGATTGGAAGTCCATAGCTTACAGTGATGAGATCGGTAAGAGGAGATTGTTCGAGAAGCGCACGCACGAACGATAAGGAAGACGCAGGGTGAGAGAGCAAAAGCGAGCAAAGTGTGAAGAAAAACCACAAGGTGTGTTTTAAAAAGAGAGAGAGAATAAGGTTTTGTTTGGATGGGCCTTTTTGGCTTTTGCCTCTCTCCTTCACGCGTCCCCGTCGTTCCAAGTATTCCATTTCTAACTCCCTTTGCTGCCCTTTCTTTTTTATTTATTTACGGGACGTGTCCTTTCTCCCTGTTGACTCTCTCTTTATTGTTTACTCTTTCAGTGATCAGATTCTCTACGGACCTGCAGTTCTAAGTCCTTATTCCTATCTTGACGTGGCGCTTCATATACGCGACACGAGGGCACCTTTTTTTATCGCACGGCTGTGTTTGGTGAAAAGCTCCTTTCTTCGTCATCAAAAGAAACAAGGAGTTCTTTTCGAATTAGATATGATGGTCTTGATTATAAAAGTCAATTGCAATCATAATTGAATTATTTATTTACTTATTAATTTATGTATTAACAATAAAGTATTATGGACCAATTGATCATGGTATTTTAGCTGACGTGGCATCAGAGTTTTCTGCCTCGTTAAATAATTTTGATGGTTATGTTTCAGCGATAGGAGCAGGTGGCTAATCATGAGGCAAAGGAAGTTTGTTAATGTAATATAGTTATAGCAAATAGATGGTTTTAATTTAAGGATGTTTTGCACTTGAGTGCGTAACATGCGGTCTTGGATGCAAGGGTAACACTTTCACATGGTATACCAAAAGTGAGAGAATGGCCAACATACACATATAGAAAACCTAATTTTCAGCATGGTATGCATCAAATCATTAGCCAACTTTTATTGGTTTTTTCACCGGTTTTATGCTGCAATCACTTAAAAGGAATATGAACTCCCAGAAAAATCATGCACAAGAGAAGAAAACTTTAGATATCAGAGGTACGACCCTATAGCCATTTATACCTTGTAATTTGTAAAAATGTGACAAATAAGACTCTAAATACATGTAGTCACGTTATATGAGATGCGTTTATGTTTATCTCGATAAGAACATGATATCCCCACAGCTTTAATGAATTTCGTCTGCTTATGAAGATTTCTTTATTCAACTTTGATCTAAAAAATAAATTTGTATTTCATTTATATATTAGAATTTACTTATATTTTTAGTTAACATAAGATATTTTACTAATCCAGCCAAAATTTTAAAAGCTATTTTAGGATGCACATTTTTAACACTTATTATTTTAAGTGAAAAGGTATAATACTTGTTTTTTATTATCATAATGTCATCTGTTTATATATTTGGCCATTTCTTACAAAAATTGTATGTTACAAGATTATTTGTTTTTATTATAAGTTTCGGTTATAAATTAGTCCTTCCTTTAACGTTCTTTCTGAATTTTTGTGAATATCAGAAACAATGTTTGAACATCACGTAACTGAAAACTTGGCAAGAAAATAGAAAAAAAAAAAAAAACTTTTATTCCTCTAAACTGTCACATGGGGAGTAATTTTACTTCGTCCTAGAAAAATTAAAAATTTGAACTAATTTATGTAAATTTAAAAGTTTAATCATAGTTATTTAAAATTAAAATTTGATTTCAGTCCTTACAAATTAAAGATTTTGATTTTAGTTCTTATAATATTAAAATTTTAATTTTCAATCCAATGGAATATTATATTTTTATTTTTTAACACAATATATTAAGAAATATCAAATAAAAAGTATAAACTATTTTTTTATTGTTTATTAATTTTTTTATAAAGTTCATTTTATCTCTTATTTAAAATTCGACTAATTTTCTTAAAAAATTAATATAGCCATGGACAGTTGAACTCTAGGGGAGTGATTTATTATTCACATCTTTCAACTACAATGACAAATCCTAATTATTTAAATTTATGAAAATGAATCAACTAGAGATAATAACGAGTTGGTACGAGTTCGTATTCATTTTCATTTTGGATTAAAAAAATTACATTGACCTCACCTTTATACCTGTTCTTTCTCTGTTCTTATTATCTTCATTTACCTAAGTCAAGTGTTTTTTTAACAATTCATATATTAGATATATTCAAATAAATAAATAAGTAAAATGAAGATGTTTATTTGACTTAAAAAAAGTGAAAGTTTAACAAAATGAACGGATTTGTTCATGATAATAATAAACAAATAGTTGGTTATAATAATAAACAAATAGTTGGTTTAACAGATAGTGAATTAAGTACTTTAAATAAAATATTGGATTCGAAATTGTGATGAAAAAATATAATAATATTTATTCATTTTTCGTACCAACAATATAATTATAAGAAAATAACAAAATAAATGAAATTATAAACCTTAAAGAGATATTGACCATAATCATTACAGTTTTTCCTTAAAGGCAAATATCATGATTAAAAGGTGAAGTGAAATGTTTTAACCAAAGCATAAAATTTATTTTGTTGTAAAATATTTTTTTTCTTTTTGTCTTTTGTTCACATATTACTTTTACTTGTAAAATATTTCAAAGGATAGGGGCCGAACTTGTTGACATGGACTTTAACACTCTCACGAGTCAGAGTCAGCACTTAAAGTTTGGGTTCAGCAATAGAATTGTATTATGGTTTTGGGCACTGTTATTCACACTCCCTTGTTTTATATATATTTATTTTTTTATAACTTTTATCCTGTTTTTTTAAATACTCAAGAAAATAAGCTTTATTGGTATTTAATTTGTTTTTATCACATATCTCAAAAACATACATAAAATTCAAATATATTTCTTAACCCCAACAAAAGCATTGATTACACCTAAATTTTGCATTTTTTTTGAGATAATCACATTATTAAAAAAGTATTTTAATTTTTTCAATCTATCACCGATTTTTTTTTAAGAAAACTAATTGATTTATTAATATTTATATAAACATATAAGTTATTTAAATTATATTAATTTTTCAACTTTTTAAAAATGTTCCCTTTCATCTATCCACATGATGTTTTGGAATAATTTTAATTTTAAAATTTTCTCTCTCCTCTTCCTTGCAATTCCAGGTATTTTAAATTCTAATTTCAAACCACAAAACTAAGTTAAAGGAAAAATATAAAAAGTAAAGTAGAAGAATAATATTTTAGAGACTGAGATATAATGTTCCGATTCTTCATTAGCTTAAGATATCAGCTAGCTCTCATAATATTGCATATTCTTTTTAGAATACATTAATTTATTTTTGGTATATAATATATTTATTTGTTAAAATACAAAACAGGCTTTTTATTTGTGACTTGAAAGTATTGACATGCAACACAAGTACCTCTTGCGGGAGCATTAAAAACTACTAAACTAATTTATTAGTAGCTACTTATCTTTATCAACATTAAATGTAACATCTCAACCTGAAACATTAATGTAAAGATTATAAGAGCAATAATGTGTTCACAGTAGGTGTATTGCTTTTAATTATGTTTAATCATTGTTCAAATTATTTCCTTAAATTGTCCATGCTAATAGGTAAGAGGTTTTCATGTTGTAAAGGTACTATATCTATACCCACTTGATGTTGATTGATTGCCTTATGGCTTTATCAAATTATTTTATGATTTGATTTTGGGTCTTGTAACTAACTCTTGCCTTAATGGTTAGACTGCAATCATGCTTAACTTTGATATTATTTTGCATTGAATTCAAATGTTGCAACTTATTTTTGGTTGCAAAGTATTTACTAAATATAGCAATTCATCTAATTTTGGGGGTACAGGTTCAAAATTGGGTGCTTCAGAGAGTAAAGTAGTATGTGCTGAAGCCTGGCCAAACCAGCTGTTACAAATGAAGAAATCCAACTATTAGCACCTATTTTTTTCCGTTTATCACACCTTTATTTAATTTGAATATTCTTATTTTCAAGATCAGCCCTAATTGTTCACAGTTTTTTTTTCTTGCTGCGGATGGAAATAAGAGATTATTATTGCTACAAAATTAAAGAGAAAACATGAAAAGCAAGATGAAATAAACACTTAAATGGAAAAAAATTCTTCTTTAAACTTTCTTTATAATAATATAGAGATTTGCTATAATCGGTGAATCATTATATACTTAGTATTTTACTATATTTTTTAAAAATAAATAATTATAATAATAAATAAAATATAATTTTTCATTATTAAATTTTATAATAATTTTTATTTTTATTTAAAATTATTTTAACTCTAATTTATATTTTAAAAAATTAACTTATATATTAAATTATTTTTAAAAATATTTTATAAATTATCTTATAAATATGTAATATACAAAAGTAAATTATTTTATAAATTTTATATCGTTCTTTCATAAATTTTATATCGTTCAATCCATATATACCCTACTCTCTCCCAACTTTACCCTCATGCCTTTTTTCCCCACTTTCATTGTTCCATTTATTAGTCGCCCTCCTCGCCCTTCTCTTTCTTTTCTTTGATGAGTTTTTTTATCTTGCCATTGCATTTTTTTTATTTCTAATTTATTTAACATAATCTATTTTTCATTATATGTACGTGACTTTCTTCTTAAAAGAAATCTCTTTCATTCATTTTACTATTTTTCTATTCCTTTTATGTAAAGTTTCATTCACTTTGTATTCAACTTTTAACATTTTAATAGTGTAGGAGTCTAATGTAACGTACATGATATATTAAGTATGGAAACATTGCTCCAAAGACAACAAATATAGGTATGAGTATATTTTAAAATACTTTGCATTATAAATGTACTATATATATATATATATATATATATATATATATATATATATATATATATTATTTCAAACAAAAACTGTTGTAATAGGAAACTTAAAAAATTATAAAGAATTTGAACAAATATTATATTTTTTATTCTATTTGATATTCAGTTTTTAGTGTATAGTTTATAAAATAAAACTGAGAAAATCATGGCATTGGCAAAATGCTTGACCTTAATGAAATTTATCTAAGAATGGTAATATGGGCTAGGTATGTAGGTTTGTTTGTATTTTGCTTATAAGAAAATGCAGTGTGGATTAATTAGATATTTAAATTTGTCAGTTTATGGTATAATTATCAACTCGAAAGGATTAAATTGTGGATCGTTCATCCTATTTTACGGCTCACATTAACCTTTTTAATTTTTAATTTTTTACTATTGTAAGATTGTATTAACTTGTATAAAGTAAATGACCAAATTATAAATCAGTTAGATAAAATTTGAACAAAATGATAAGTCGTAAAAGTAAAGTTTCAAACCTTTATTCATAAAAATAAAATAATTTTTTCTTAAGTTAACCTTTTATAATAAAATAATTTATATAGTTTTATTTCATTGAAAACTTTATTTTTTTAATTTATACATAAACAAAAATTAGTTCTTATATTTCATATTGTTCTTGTTTATACATCACCACAAAGTTTAACAATGGTTACAAACATTATACTTTAGAATCTTGATTGATTTATTTGTTATTAAAAGTCAAATTAATATGACAATTATTGCATTTGTTATTGTCATAGCACGATGATTATGAGAAGACTTATATAACATATTAAAAAAATCACAGTAACAACACTGACAATATAATCCTTATTTTTTATTTTTTATCACAAAGAGACAATTGCTATTCTCTTCTTCTTGCACAAGCATAATAGACAGCATAACGCTTCTGCTTCACGTGGAGGCACAACAGTGATACAATGTAACAATGACGAGACATCAAATCATAAAAGGTTTAAGAATTGTTTAAAAAATAACCAACAAAAAAAAGTAAAAAAAAAAAATATATTTTATATGAATTTCTACAACACATTTACATAACTATCTTCAAAAGTGTCTAAACTACGATGATTAACTTAAAATCGTTGTCAAAAATCTATTATTATAATACTAAATTGATTTTAAAATTTTCACTGTTATCTCTCAATACTTACAGTGAAAATGGTTGCAGTTTCTTTACTTTTATAACTATTGAGAAAGAAATGCAGTTGAAGGTAATGTCAAAAGAATTACGCACTTTTGCGAAAATATTATTAAAAAAACTGCATATTGTAAATGAATAATGGAAGATTGGGAGACATAGAAACTCAACCATATATATCTCCCATCGAAAAAGGCCATAATGAGTGACAATGGATAAAATGGGTGGTGGGGTCAAAGGAAGGAGCAAGTCAAGAGAGTGAATGAAAACGAGTTCATGATAAACTTCGAAGATAGTGATAGGTGATAAAGTCACAGAAAAGACATGGGCACATGAATATCACACATGAATTATCAACTCAGATTATAAAAGATTTGCCAATAATGTTTCTAAAATAATAATTTTTTATTAACAACCCTTCTCCGACAATTATTGTTTTATCTGACAATAGAGAAATAAACAAACAAAACTGAAAATATGAAACAAGAAAATCTTCAATCATGCAGTGTCAGTGAGTGAGAGTTTCAAATGGTGCACATTGTTCCAAGATACTAATGACGTGTTCTCTTAGACATTAGCAAATATTTTAAGTTATTTTGGTAGTTAAATGTAATTTAGGAAGGAAAATAAAAGGTGTAAAGATCTGCTATAAAAAAAGCACCAGAATGAGTGACAGTGATAATAGGTATACCTCAAGTGAAGGAGAAGCACAGAACATGAACAGTGAGAGCAGCAGAGGCGGTTGGAGAAGTTTTCCCTTCGTAATTGGTCTCTCTCTTCTTCTCTTTTCCTTTGGCTGTGAGCACTAATGATATATTAATTAGTTAATTAATTGTTTATTAATGGTTAAGTAAACTGCAACAGGGTCAACGGCGGGTATGTCAGTTGGTGCTGCAGGCATACTTGGAAACTTGATTGTGTATCTGATACGTGAATTCAATGTGAAGAGCATCGATGGTGCTCAGGTTGGAAACGTGGCAAATGGAAGTTCCAGTTTGTTTCCCATTGTTGCAGCAATCATGGCTGATTCTTTTTTTGGATCTTTCACTGTTGCCTTGCTTTCTTCCTTTGTTTCTTTTCTGGTAATTAAAACTCTCTATCAATACCAGTATATGCAACCTTTTTGTTTTCTCCTACCATCTGCTGCTGCTGCTGCAGTATTATTCTCCCATGTTTTCTTTCAAAACCCTTGGTAGGAACATACTTTTCTATTTTTTGAAACATGTTGCAGTATATAATAGCTACTTCTTATCATTTTTTTTTTATTTTGTATATTTATATATTTAAAGTCTCACAATTTAAGAACATAAGTTACAAATAGCTTTTATTTATTTTTTATTTACTGAGATATATTTTAAAGATAAACATAAAAAAAAATTCTAAAACAGATAATGTTTTAGATATAACTATTAACCATAACCATGTTATTTTAGCTGATTTGAGTTTTAAACATTGAATTTTTCGATTTATTACTGGAATCAAAAGGAAAGATTTCATACTTGTGTTAATAAATTTTACATCAATAATAAGTTATAATCATTTTTCTCTCTTATTCACCAATAATTAACGTTTAAAATCTTATTTTTATTACACTTGTTTCAATGAATTTTATAAAAATCTGATAAGAAAACGATAACTAAACTGCATATAAGTCTTGTTATAAAAGACTAATCTTAAGCTTCAACTTTGCCAGGAATGGTTCATGGAGATGGGGTGACCTACTTTTTATTTATTTATTTATTTTTAGTAGTAGGTATACTACTCAATAATTGAGCTTAATGTTAATAATCTTTTGTTTTTTAAGTGCTAAAAAACCAGTTATATTCTTCTGTTTAAATGACAAGTAAAATCTATATATTAAATAAAAAATAAAATTAATGAAATGTTATATCTTCTTTTTACAAATTGCAGGGCACTGTTGTTTTAGTCTTGACAACAATTATCGATTCACTGAAACCTAACCCTTGTAACAATGGATCAAAGCCATGCAACCCCCCTTCAAAGTTCCAATATGCAGTCTTGTACGGAGGCATAGCTCTGTGTGCAATTGGTTTTGGGGGTGCACGCTTCACAACAGCATCATTAGGAGCAAATCAATTCAATGAGGCAAAGCATCAAGACATATTCTTCAACTGGTTCTTTCTGACTTGGTACATTGCTTCTGTTGTATCCTTCACTGGGATTTTTTACATCCAAGATAATGTGAGTTGGGCTTGGGGCTTTGGCATATGTAGTGTGGCCAACTTGGTTGCCTTAGTAATTCTCTTACTTGGTTACCGATTTTATCGTCTTGATAAGCCACAAGGAAGAAGCGCGTTCTTGGATCTTGCTCGTGTTCTTGTTGCATCTATCCGTAAATGGAAATCTAAGCTGTCTTCCACAACAAAGGATTACTACAGTGCCAAGGATGAGATGCTTTCAATGCAAGCTGCTACAACTCCTGCAAAAAGATTAAGGTACTAAGTTATGATTAAAGAAAAGAATTATAATAAAGAAAACATAAAGTTCCGACACTTTCTTTTAAGTGACCTATCTTGTGTTTAATATGTATCGACATGCAGTATTACATTCGAAGTCAAATCATATTCTAAGACCCTGTTGTTAAGATTTTTTAGGGCAAAAGTTAAGTTTATCAAAATGCATGAGCTGACATGAAATGCAGATTCTTCAATCGTGCAGCTCTAATAACCGATGGAGACCTTCAATCAGATGGTTCGATTGGGAAGCCATGGAGACTGTGCACAGTTCAGCAAGTGGAAAATTTCAAAGCCATGATTGGAATCTTGCCACTGTGGAGTTCAAGCATATTCCTCTCCGTTCCAATAGGTATTCAAGGCAGCATGACAGTGCTTCAAGCTCTAGCCACGGATCGTCACATAGGACCCCATTTTAACTTCCCAGCAGGTTCCATCAGTGTCATACCCTTAATTTCCACGTCCATTTTCCTGACCTTTCTAGATAGGGTGCTTTGGCCTGCATGGCACAAGCTGAATGGCAAATCTCCCACCACTCTCCAACGAGTTGGAGTAGGGCACGTGTTGAACGTGGCTGCAATGGCTGTTTCTGCTCTTGTTGAATCAAAGAGGCTGAAGATGGTCCATTCCAACCCTACAAGGGCCATGTCTGTCCTCTGGTTGCTTCCAGCTTTGGTGCTAGTTGGCATGGGAGAATCCTTTCATTTTCCAGCACAAGTTGCATTCTACTACCAGCAACTTCCTGAGTCACTTCGAAGCACATCAACTGCTATGATTTCGATGATAATAGGGATATCTTTTTATCTAAGCACGGCCTTGATCGATCAAGTGCATAAGAGCACTGATTGGTTACCCAATAACATCAATGAAGGGAGATTAGATCACTTTTACTGGATGCTGGTCTTCATAGGGGGCATCAACTTTCTATATTACTTGCTGTGTTCAACTTTATACAAAAACACAAAAATGTAAGAGGACAACGGGCTTGGATTGTAATAAGTTATGGAGTTCATTCACAACTTGTGTTTTAAACAAACTAGTTTGAATATTTCTCACTTATTTAAGATATTACAACACTACTCTATCATATGTTTATAAAAGTTGTTTAGAATTAAGAGAAGTTATTTAGAAATTTTTCCATGCTATATAACAACTCATACATGGAATATTAAAATAATATTTTTATCTATAAGTAATGTGTTTTGTGGTGGAAAGAATGATTATTATTTAAGTTGATTTAGCTCACACAAAAAAGAGAATGACAAAAAAATAGATACCTAATTTCTCATAACATCATCTATTAATTTCCATACACCATTATCATGGTTTAAATTTTCTCATAGATACCTAAAATTAAATTAGTATTTTTTTTTACAAGACAGGAACTACCTATGGACCAATAAATACCAACTGTTTGGTTTCATCATTTCAGATTCTGAATATTAATTATTTGTCAAACTCACTTGTAGTAACACAAGCTTCAGTTCTAGTGGAGATATCTAAGTATTCTAACGTTCAAGATGATAATTGGTATACAATGTTATAGTTTATCAGTATGTACCGGTCCCAGGTAGTTAGTGCTAACTTTAATGGTCTATGTGTATATGTACAATTGCAAATGCAGCTTCCATTAGTATGCTAGGAATAAAAGAGGAGATTATATATTGACGCTGTTTTATATTAATAAAATATTATATATTAATAAAATAATAAAATTTTATAATGTTAAATAATATTAAATGTGAAATAGTAATGTTAAACCACCTATTAATATAATAATTTACAAGGTCGTCTTTGTAGTGATTACTACTGTGATTTACAGTAGCACCATAATTACGGACTCAACATCTACTTTCTTTTTCAAATCTGAAAAGAAAAAAATCAGAAAAAATCTGCTAATTTGTCTCCTTCGTTGACTCTTTTCCTTTTGGTTTCATTGAAGTTTTTTCGAAATAAGGAATAAAGGATTGAATTATTGGCCTCTCACAAACTATACCAACCGCACCAGTGTATTCTTTAACCGGGAAACACCTCAAAGTACGTACAATTTAGATCCACTATACAAGATAAAAAAAAAATCCAAAAAACTAAGAAATAGAAATTTGTATTATTCTGTGATAATTTTTTTTACCGCAAAATATCTTTATTTTTTGTTAAAATATTAGATGGTAAAAACATTTTATAGATGATTGAGCACAGTAAAAATAAATTAAACAGTTAGAATAGTTTTCAATCGAACTAATATTGTAATATTAGAGTTTTTATTTAAAGATAAACTTTACATAAATAAAAAATAAAAAATGTATAAATGAAGATGAGATGTTTAGTTTTTATTTAAAGTTAGATAAGTTTTTTTTTCAAATATTTCGTTTTTTTTTACTTAATTCCACAATTTTCTTAAAGTTTTTAATTTAATTTGAATTTAGGTTAAAATGAGTCAATATCATGATTTTTCCTTAACATTGATATATCATTGGATTGTGTTCTTAGGTGGATCTTGCAAGGGAAATCAGTGTCTGTACAACACCACTACTTTTCTTTTTTATGGGCAAGGCTCCACCACTACGTATCTAGTGGGATGTACTCTTTCTAATCCCACCACCATTGATAAATTATCACGTTCTCTTTCCATACAATATCAAACCATATCACTGCACCTTCTTATACAGGAAAAATACAAAATGGAAATAAAATTATTTATTCTCATCGTGGTCATCATCATCATAAATAGAAGTTAGATTTGGCGCCGAAGATTATGATGTTTTTGGTGTGGGTGCTTCTTTTGAATCCAGTGTGAGTGGATGGTGTGGGAGTGGGACAACGATTTTTCCAACAGCTATACTAAATATTATGTTCTTTTTCTTCTCCTCTTTCATAAACGGGAGATGTTGGTGTAAGAATTGATAGTTGGTGGATTGCTTAAATCTTTATTTGACTTCTAAAAGTGCTAATAAACAATTTTAGCCTGGGCACAGTATATCCAACTAAAGAGAATTAATAACTACATTAATTCAATGTGTTGATTAGATGAGTGAACGTCTGTTGTATGGATATGTTTATATAAAATATATGAATGAATATAAGTATGATTTGGTTTACAACATGTTTTGCGGAACCTTTTGGTGTATACAAAATATTTGTGTATATGTTTTCACTTAGTGTTTTCCCTTATAATTGTTAAACTTTTTTTCACTATCAAAAGGTGATGGTTCTTTTGTGTTGGTTTTTCGGAAATTTATGTTTAGAATAGGACATATACCGTTTACATTCGATATACTCTTGTTTTTCTATTTATTTTGACTTTGTTTGTAATTAGATTGGAGTAACCTTATTACTCCCGTTTATTTTTATTCATTATTGCATACTAAAAAAAAATATAAGTATGATTTTAAATATATTTAGAATAAGATTAGTCATATATAAAAATTCAAACATTGCTCATTATCAATAAAATTAATAATCGGGATGAACATGATGATTTCGTTTTATTAGTTGAAATCTTTGTTGAGATAAAAATTTGTTTTTTTCAAAATATAGCTCACATGGTATCTCACAACTCAAGTGGCATCCAAACATTATAGTTTGAATGTTTAAGTAATAATAAAGATAGTTTAACCAAATGTTTGTAGCTTAAGTAAGCCAAAGGTTAAGATATTTATCTCTCTCACCTGAAAGAATTTCTCTCAAGTAAGAATGATAGCAAAATGTTTATGGGTTTGAGACTTTGGGAACTATATAACTATTAAGATGCTTAGGATTGAGTGGTTGGAGCTTTGGAAATTTGTTGAAAGAATTTCAACATGAATGTATCATTGAAGTATTATGAGAATGCTCAAACGTGGAGATTGATACTTAAGCGAGAAAAGAAGACAAATTTAATTTTCCTGTTAGAAAGTCTATTCTCATATTATGAGAGAAGTGAGGTCAAGCTAAATATGATTGTAAATATCTAAGTATATGTTGATTATGATAATAAGGTATAAATTGACGTGAATAATTAATGTGTTAAAATATATAATTAATGTATTATATATGTGTGTATGATATATGATTCCTTATATATATGTGTAGATACTTGGGATGATATTGAGATGTGAAGTGGGGTATAGTAAATTATTATGAAGTGTCCTAAGAAAAACATTGTATAACATCATATTCTTACCTATTATAACATGTATTTGTTGATTGCTATTATTTATAGTAATTATTTTTCTTTAAAGAAATGGAATAAATATCTCGAAAGTTTAACTATATATTTATATGCGGTGGTAATAATCAACAGCGGATGATACTATAGACTAAATTAACTTTACTAAAATAAATTCTCATACTATTCTTATAAATAAATTTTAAGTCTAATTCTATCTTATTAAAACAATTTGACTTTATTTAATCAAGGTATAATATCAAACAAATTTAAAAAAAAAAAGTCTAATTTATTATTTCTTAATTATTCCATTTTATATTTTTTTTGTGCGCTGCAATCTTGGAGAGGGAAAAATATTCTGAAAAGTTAGTTTTTGAAAGCTATCATTTAAAAAAGTTTTTTTTTCAAAAATTTTATTTTAGATTGTTTCGAAAATTATATTCTGAAAATCATGATTTGAAAATTTCAAAAATCTTGTTTTAAAAATTTTCATTACAAGTAATCTAGAAGTCATTTTAAAAATTATGAAATTTGGAAAAAGAAAGCCCTTTTAAAATGATTTCATCACACGAACCTAAACCCTAACTCCTAGGTTGAACCAAAGCTTGTGCGCTTCGTTTGCACTTTCTTCCCTTTATTTTCTTTTGGGCTTTAAGCCCATTTTATTAGTACAAGGTATGGGCTATTTCATCCCACACCCTATAATTTCAACTTGCACCTCACGGGTTGCAAAAATGACTATTTTGTCTTTATTAAAAATACATTCCATCCCCTGCTTGATTTGGTCTTTGTCTCTTCGAGCTCACCCAAAACCCTCATATCGCCTATTCTCATCCCCATTTGTACATTGTCACTTATTTGTACATTGCCAAATTTACACTTGCTTTAATCACCAAATCCTACTAATCAAAAGTAAGGCTATTCACTTATTTCTACAACGTCAAAATCACGCTCGCTTCAATTACCAAAACCGTTAACATTCAACATTACAAAAAGAGTACGGTTAATCACTTATTTCTACAGTATCAAATTTACACTTGCTCTAATTGCCAACACAAATTTATCTTTACACATGAAATAATGTATAGAAGCACTCCGCCTAAACTTCAACTTTGGACAATCCAGATTTTACACCTCTGCACTGTTTTCCTTAATGATGTTTACTACCACACGATCCACAATGTATTTGTAAACAGTGAAGCTAACATCATTTAGTATTTCTAAGGAATTAGTCAGCAAAAGAAGCCAAACCCGCTACTGTAAGCTTCAGCTTATGTTGCAATCTCTGGAATTTCCAGGAGAATCCTCTTCAGAAGAGGCATCATCATCCAAGAGTCCTAAAAGGTAGCCCTCTGCATCTTCTTCATCACTCACAATATCTGCCCTATCATGTCTCCTTTCAATATATGCCAATGTCTGCCGCCTCTGCAGGCGAAGAACATGCATTATAACATCAGGGGTAAGGGTTACTCGTGATCGGTCTTCTCTGCCTTGTCTGTTTGCCTCCATTATCTGCTCACATGAACAACAATCAGAAAACTTGCAAATGAAAAAAAATGCATTAAACATATCCTGTGTTAAGTAAAGAAAGTAGTTGAGTCATGGAAAGAGGATGAATGAAGGAAAAAATAAAGACAGAATAAATAGTACCTCTTTCACATTTCCAGGAAGAGGAGGTATATCATTCCCTTGAGGAGTCCACATTTTTACATTTTTTTCTATACCGCAAGTAGCAAGGATAGGTATGTGAGGATGGGGCTCAAGTTGATTTACAACATGTTGATCGCCTACCATTAATCTCACCAGCTTAGCTTCCTTCTTCTTCCAGATGAATATATGACCACAATCTGAACCACTCAAGACATATTCATCATTCGGGCCAAAAAAATTCACTCCTTTAATAGTCTGTGCATTTCTGTGGCCCGAGTAAACTTGTGGCTCATCAATATTCTTCAGATCCTCAGATGAAGGTGATGAACACATGCCCTCATTCTTTTGAAACAGATAGATGAGCTCATCATTATACGAAACAAGGAGTTCACTAAAGCTTGAGTAAGCTAATCCTGTAATATGGACATTATTTGAACCAATTAAATGACGAGGGCAAAAGATCCTAACAGGTTGATCTGAATTTCTAGCTGAAAGCCATTGGATTTTTCTCATGTCATAAACACGTGCATATTCATCAGAACCACCAACAGCAAAGTAATACGGATTTCTACTGTCAATCACAATGGAAGTCAACCCTATTTTGCTTGGAGTCTGTTTTCCTGTTGATGAGGAACAACAGAAAAGTTTTGTAGCAGAACTACTTCGCAAATCAAACTGCAAAAGAAACAAACTTATAACTGTATGGGGATAGCATAAAGGAGAGCTTCAACGTGCAACATGCTGTAATACTTGACTAACATGTTGAATAAATCCATCTTCACCAGAACTGTAACATATGTGGGGACTTCCAGGCTCCACAGCAAGCTTGTATACACAACCATGGTGCTTCCCCAACAATGCAGTCTCAACTTCACCATCCTCCCGGATAAGGCCAAGCCTCACCTGTTAAAAAGCACAAGTTAGGTCGACCTTAAATCAAGAGTCTGAACTATCAGTACGGCAATTTATAGTAATATTTAGATGACCGACAAAAGGCATAAAACATCTTGACAAAATTAATCAACACCCCTACAATTGTTCCTAAAAAAGAGGAAGCAAAGGGAATTGAAGCCTCCTATTTTGGGGCTATACAGAATATTTGATTTGATGCAGACTTTGACGGATTTATTTACCTGGCCATCACCAGCAGAAGTTATAATTCGACAATCACCGGAGAATGGCATAATCTTTGTCTGGAATATGTTGTCTGTGTGGCCAGATGGGTAAGCAAGCAATCTAGCTTTGGAAGCCCAATTCCATAACATAACTTGTCGGTCATCAGAACCAGATACAAGAAGGTCACCACTGGAGTTAAATTCCACTGCATTCACACACCCTTCATGACCATCTAACTTCCCGTATAAATTCAAGCTTTTCACAAGCACCTGCAAATGAAAATAAAACAACCCTCAAGAGACAAACTCCTTGACATTGAATTCATTAGTCACAACACAGCAAATCGATAGTCGTAAACTATTTTTTTTTTTTAAATTATAGATATCACCAAAGCGAATTGTGAAAAATAAAAATCTCCATACACATAGGAATTCAACAGTTAACAACACATTCAAGGAACTCAGTTATTTATACAACTATACATGAACTGTGTATAAGTATAACATTGTCCGCAATAAGGTTAACTTACACACATTATAGAACACGAGACCTACAAATCGCAGTTGGTTCACGGAATAGGTTTTTACTTTGCATTCCTTGTATTGTATTGCATAGATTTGAAGTTACAATTTGCAGTGAGAATATTTGGCACTGAGCTAATCGGAGAAATTCGGAAAGGGAAAAATACGAAAAGCGAATGAGAAATTGAGAAAACCTCGGAAGCTGAAAAGCGACGCGCAAAACCGTTGGGATGAGACAAACCCAACTCTCTCCTGAAAATATCCGAAAATCCAGCTGGCGGTCCAGTATTGGCATTAGCAATGCCCCTGCGATTATGGAGGTTTTCCATTTGGATGAGTTGTTCTCAGAGTTTGCGTCGTTTAGTTGATGCAGTTGCAGTAGCAGAAGAAGGTGTTTGATTCCTTTTGTGGAAGAGATGAGTGTGGAAGACGCGAACTGAGACGATTCTCCATTTCGGAAACGACGTGTCGTCACATGCAGACATGGGGAGATTGCGTAGACACAGATTCTCGGTTTAGATTTCCCCCATTCCCCTCTCGGCTTTCACTTCCATCAGTCAACGGCGGTGATTGCTTTGTCTCATCCAGTTTCATGGGCTGGCCCAAGTAAATAGCATTGATCCAATTCATCTGGCCCAAATACAGCTTTAGGCATTTTGGCAGTTTTCTTAGATATAGTATAATTTGACTTTTGTCAAACAGCATTCATTTGTGTCTGTACATTATTTCTCTTTACTTCATAAATGGTCGGAAATTCACAAATTTCAAGGATAGTTTATGGTATCTTTCAATGAATTAAATTATTATAAAAATATCATTAAATTTGATTTAACTTTAAAATGGTAACATAATTATGAAAATTAATTTTTAAATAAAAATTGTTAGAAATTAAATAAAACAGGATTTAATTTAAGTTAGATATAATAACACAATCATACTCTTTTAAAAAAATGCTCATACTCGTAATAACAATAAAAAAATATTTAATTTTAATTTAAATATAATAAAAAATTATATAATTTAAAATAAAATATAATTTATTTTAATTTTGAATTTAGAAATTAAAACAATAATTTATATTTTAAAAAATGTAAAATCTTGAAAAAAAAAATCAATCTTAAAGTTAATTTTGTAATGAGATAAGAGAGAATATAATAAATATTTTCTATATTGAAAAAATAAATAAATCTTACTCTCATTAGTTGAATGTAAAGTTATATAGGTAATTTTAATGAGATAAGAGAGAATATGATAAATATTCTTATAACCTGAAATTTTATATAGATAGTTGAGAATATAATAAATGAATTAGAAGTTTGGGAGTGAAAAGAATCAATTCTACATAAAGTAAAATCTTAAATTTATGATACAGGAGTGGATTCTGTGCTTCATTCCATAAATGCCAAAATGCTATCAATCATAGTGACTTATAATGTAACAAACTTTCTCATCCTCCTTTAATAATCATTTCGTCATGTTTATCACGTGCCTAAACATGGTTAACACATTAATTATATTCAACATTGATACTAATGTAACTTTGTGATTTAGAGTATATTTAAACGAATATTTCTTTACAAGTTTTTTTAGGAGGAAAGATTTATAAAACTTTATAAGTCAAAATTAAAATTTGTTTCTTTGTGAAGTAAAATTATAAAAAAATAAAAACAATATAAACGAGCTTTCATGTATTAACTTGTGTATAAGTTAATTTAGTTTATAGATAAAATAATTTCAATGTTTTTTTATTTTTCTTTTCTAAAATGAGTATATGGAATAAAGTTGTCTAAAACTACCCCTTATTGTTTTTAATAGTCCAATAAATTTTATGGAAATCCAACTTTGCACAAGGTATGCAGCAATTAAAAAAAAAGCGCACAATTACAATATACTCCATAATCCAATCTTAACACAAGATTCTTTATCAATGTGAATCAAGCATTAAAGAAATCTAAAACAATATAATAACACGATACAAAAGAGCATTTCATAACTTTCTGCAATCCATAAAAAGCTTCATATTAGTTTAAAGTATTCACCGGAATCTGCCATTTGATCATATCTACGCACACCCAATCAGTCATTTACAAGAAGCACGTCCATTTTCTTCTATTTGTTGGTTTGGCCTTCTCCATTCTGTTTTTGGACGTGTCCTCTCTCTTTAGAGAAGTTGCTTTAATGGTTATTTTTCATGTGAATCAATTACTTAAAGATAAATAATTAAGTATGTGTTGATTTTTCGTTGTATAGATCAACATGTTTATTATAAAACAATTAATTATTACTTTTTTCATTTACACATTTAAACATTCATGCCATTGAAAAGCCTAACACCTTAAAAACGAAGGTGCAAAAATTAAACGCATTTAAACGTAAAAATAATTTCTGACTCCTTTAACTTATTTTTGACGGATTTCCTTAAAAGACTAAGTTATTTCTCATTTATTCCAATGAACTTCATAATTAAATTCGTCATATACATCCTTATAGAATAAGAACTTATTGTATAACAGTAAACTTAGTTAACCAAATAAAATGAATAATTAAACAAGTCTCTAACTTTTATTCATCTTGCGGACAGTGGAAGTGAACTCTTCAAATTGTAAGTTACCAAATTGGGGCATATTATAGAAGCTCCGTACTGATGGCATTATTCAACTTCGGATTTCCATATATTTTGATCAATCCTTACAAAAAAATGGGGTTCTATAACTTGTCATCTATCAACATAAAAAAAAATAAGAAAAATTGGTTATTTCCCGGCAAAACCTGCCCTACATCATGTATATATGTATGTAACCCCAAAACAACCAAAATCCAATAGCTACATTCCGATGGATCCCAGCTGCTCTTTACAAAAATTACTCTAAACAGTCCCTTCCTTCACACTTTCCTTTCCTATTCTAAGCAAAAGAAAAATAATAAAAAACTATAAAGCAGGTATTCTGTTAGAGATATCTTCCATGACCATTGGCAGTGCCATCTTGTTACAACCCGGTAGCCAAAGGAAGTGAGCAGGAATATTTTGTTGCTAGGTAATTATCAAGCAAACCTAACAAGCATACCCACTAAATTACAGATTCTCATTCTATGCTTCCTCACTTGTGTAAATATCCTTTGCATATATTTTCCATGAAACCACATGTATAAATGGATCAATCATCATCCTCTGTTAAGGAGGCAAATGAAAAAGGCCGGAACTTGTACCCATCACCATGGTAGAATTTGTTTTGAAATTCCACCCAGTGAAGCCTCAGGGCATGAAGAAAAGCACTAAGACTCTCCATCATTAGTAGTATAAAGGCAGTTGCAAAAGAAAATACGGTGAGCCCCACCAACCGAATGATAAGATTGTCATATCTGTTTTAAATATAACCAGGAATGACATTAATTAAAAAATAAGAATATATGCATATACAATAATGGAATGCAAAAACATTACAGAGATAATTCCGAAAGCTAAAATATTGAAATTATAATCCAAGCCCAGGGTTTTCCATGCAGCTTTGAACGTAACTAAAATTTCTAAATACTCCAGTGAAGTAAAAATAAGACATACCGACCTAGCTTGTGGAGCCACCTCAAATAAACTAGCTGGTGGCCCATGCAGTATACATAATACATTAATTGTAGAACCAATATTTACTAAAAATAATTGATCGGCTGGAATTTTCTTGATGATTATATTAATAAAAATCACGAACACATTATCTTTCAAAAATTAATGTACCTCAAAAATATCTTTTAGATACTTGTCCCAGGATATTAGGTGAGAAAAAAAAAATGTTTCCAACTCATCAGCATTGACGCCCACTCCATACAATGTATCATAAACTGGGTCAAATACAGGGGAAGGAGTGCAGTAAATCATTCCGCATCCCTTTTCTAAAGGAAAGTAACTCTTGAGTAAACCCCCCAACTTAATCTTTAAAGAGATTTAACAGAACAACAATTTAGTCATCGAAAGAATGTCACGTTAAATTAGTCCTCAAATGATGATTCTTGGTTATTACATGATGACATTAGCGTCATCCCAGTAAACATTTCACTTTCTAGATAGAAATTGATGTTAACAAAATCTTTAAAACCTAATAATGGAGGTTTACTCTTAATTCTCTGAATCTCAGACAGGTACATTCTTCTTGTACAAACCAAGCAAGTCAAAATAATAGTTTAAAATAAGGCTAAATACTTTTTAATCCACAAACAAGGCAAGATTCACTTTTAGTCCCTCAAATCAAAGCATCCATCTCAGTTTGATTTTTTGATTATGAAATTGTGATATAGTGATCATTATTTCGAAAAATGAGGGCGAAAAAAGGAAACACCATGCTTTAACATCGTGTAGTTTTTGTGGATAACATATTGATATATCCACAACAATGTTGAAGGTTTCAACCATGGATTTTTGTTTCTTCTACTAAAGTAAGAAGGTTTGTTTATTAAACATTTCAATAATGCTAAACAATACAGAAAAATCTTAATAACAACGTTGAAAGTAATAAAACGTTATTAATCAAACTTACCCCCAAGCAAGAAGCAGGACTTTCTCATAGAAAACAGTAGAAAGTTCTGAGTGAGCCAAACTGTGCAATTGGAGAATAAAATAAGCCAAGGAACAAAAATCCATAATATAGGAATTCATGGAGATGAGGGAGAATGATGACTGTGCAAACCTTAATGCCCAAAGACGAAGATATGATGCTGTATTAGAAACAGAACCTAGAACAAATTCAATGGCGTGGATCATTTGGTGAACAAAGACTTCACTGAAATTGAATTCTTCATGATGTTGTCTGGCAGAATCAGGCTCAGCCTCAAGATCCACCTCAGATGTGTTCAGTAAGCCATAACTACGACCTTGGAATCTCTGTACAATGCCAGAATGATAAAAGATTAATAATCTTGACAAACTCCTCAGCATCACCTCCTTAATTACTGACTGCAATGGAAGTGTGGAACAAAGAGAAACTATAGGAAGAACAGCTGTCAACATACATAACATGAGTGACAAGTAATTTTTTACTTAAACATATTGATTCAGAAGAAAATCAATCTTATAATGCTTCTCAAGGAGAATCAATTTTCAGCAACCTTATGCAGAAATTTACAGCCAAAAAGGGGAAACTCAAACCAAGCACACGTAAATATAGGTTGGTATAATAGAGTCCTCTGGCTGAATATAATTATAAACTTTCAAGCAAGAAAATCCATACACAAAACAGGTAGATGTGGCACCTCAGTATGAAGCTTCTTCAGTATAAAAGGTTTTGGAAAGAGCATCCATGGAACTGCAATTACAGCCAAAAGCAATAACACAATCTGCGCATCAAAGCACTAATTCAGAATGATGAAAAAACTGGAAGTGACAATTTATTATGCAACAATGAATAGAAGAACCAGAATCATACTTGAAGTGGTTTTTGGCCCCAAAACAACTGATTCTCGCCAAGATCGTCAGTGGGACTTAAAAACATGTATATCATTACATGGTAAAGGTCTGCTTGAGAGCCAGTACACCACTTAATAACAATGAGAAGGGAAAGATATCCAAATAGACTGTTAAGGAAAATCATCTGTGGCACAAACTGGTACCTGATAGTAACATAAAAAGCAAGTTAAATCAACTACCAGAAGAATAGCATAATAATATCTGCACAGGCCAGGCAGAATAGTGAGACACCTTATATCCAATGAGCTTCCAAAGAACCGAGCATTAAAATAACTTAATATAATTCCTAAGTTCATATGTGCCACACCAAACAGAATGGACATCTTCATTTTCAAAGAATTCAGGAAAGGCAATTCTGAACGACTTCCACGCCAGCTGGGATCCACACCAAATGGGTATGGATCTTGGTATTTGACTAAGCCAATAGTATGTGCATCCCTGATAAAAGGTGAGGAATGTTGAAACATTAGACAGCACCAATTTTAAAACCTGGATGCTCACAAAAATCAAGAAAATGCAGAATAGGTTTCAAAATGCAAACTCACATCCAATACAAATACCCATAATTAGAACAATTCGAAGGAGGAAAAGGATAACAAATAAAGTAAAAGAAAATAGTGCAACTGTGCAGGAGATTCCAACCAAACTATTCCCAATGACATAAATATGAAGAAAAAGAACTGAGTGAAAAGTGAATAATTACTCAGTAGTCCCAGATTATGTCCATGGTTGCTGAGTAAATTTTCTGGTCGTTAAAACCAGAAACTCACATAGGATACAGGACATTTAAAGCCATTGGAACTGATATTCTCTGCTTAATTATGATATCTAGCAGCTGTAACTTTATACCTGTTATTCTCTCTTTAATCTGGATACGCAATTGTACAATAGATGTATACACAGAAGTGTAGCTGATTATTGGGCTAAAAAATAAGCTTGTACTAAATACTACCTCCCGTCCTTAATATAAAACACAAATACCTAATTCATCAAGATTAATGACGTTGTTAAATTGGTTAATTTTAATTAATAATGCCATAAATCTTAACTTTATTCCTAAAATATTCATAGAATCAGTGGTTTAATTGGTAGTTATATTTGATGACACTACTCAATTGAAGGGATAATTTTTTCAACCAATGAATATGCCTTGTATTGTTAATAGCCTAATAATAAATGCATCTACTTTTATGGGAAATGAGTAAATATATCATTAATAAACCTCACAAAAAATTAAAGGTATAAAAGGAATTTAGCAATTAATACATTTGAAAATGGTCCTATGTTTCTCATAATTAGGACAAAAAAATGCTCTATTTTCTAAATAGTGTATGTGTGTGTGTGTGAACTATCCAGTCGGAGGAACAGAGTGTTTTTGGACTACACTTTTGAGTTTAGCAGTTGATGTATAAAGGACAGTATTCCTTAACAGATACATGAAAGGATTCCACACAGACAGACAGACATACATATTGGGTCTTTAATGAAAAATTCCACCTCAATGCATTTCACGCGTCATATGTCTATGTGCAAAAAGAACCAATGCATACAAACAAATTAAACATTTAAAGAAATGATACTCACAAAAATCCTTTAACAAAATGTCACATATAATATGAACCCCAGTCCAATACCTCTCATATACCCAAAAAAAAACATCATCAATTCAGAAATTTAGAAGTGAATTTAGCAAAATGGCCAGGAAAAACCATTGAAATATTTGAAAAAAATTGGCGGGGAAATTATTTAAAATGGTTGGAAAATTGCATGAAAAAACAAATAATCATTCAAACGGAAGGAAAAAAAGTGCAAATAGACAGAAACAATATGTACAAAAAATGGTCGGGAAAACCATTTAAATGAGTGGAAAATAATGAAAACGTGGCAGGAAAATATCATTAAATGGGTGGGAAAAATAGTCAGGAGAAAAGTCCAAATGAGCAGGAAAAATGGGAGGGGGCGGAAATATGTGCAATTGGGAGCGGGAATGGGCAAGAAAATTGATGAACCATCAATTATGTGCATATGTATGAATGCAATTATGTATGTATGTATAATGTGAGAGGAGCAAATCTCATTGATATAATTAAAAAATATTCATAATTCTTTTATGGAGATATACTCTTCACACCTCAAACGCTCTCTCACTGCAAATATCCCCATATAGATAGATAGAAAGATAACAACTCTGGGAAATTATAGAAAAATGTTGATTGTAAAAGGCAAGTAAAATAGTTACATATCCAATCAATTAGTAAGGCATCATATACCAGATATTAAGACAAAGAAACATTTAACTAACACCAAAATCGTACACTCAAGCAAATAGAACACCTGCAAGAACTATCCCGGCATTTGTATGCAGATGCACCAAATATGTGAAAAGGAACAGAGAAGAATTCATTGTAGATTAAGCCACAATAGATTGAAAATAGTGCCATTAGAAGAAGCACATAGCGCCCACCAAATAACATCTCCATAAAGCTTCCAAGTTTCTGGCAGAAATTAAAAAAAATTGTGAGGGGTTAATTGCAATACAATAAGCAGAATAAAGTAAACAATGGAGTCTCTACTATCACTTGTATGCACTATTATTAAGTCCTTTGAATAAAACGTTTCAAATATCAATATATTTAGGGGCAAAGAAGTAATGCTGACATCCAAAAAACAAAATCCATCTTATAGCTAAATCATACTGAGAAAATGGTATTCACACTGGAATTACAGGGAAATATTAGAGCAGAGCTCTGTATACAGTAACAGAAGCAAAATGAATAACAGATATAAATGAAAAAATAGAGTTAAACTCAGAAGAAGGAAAGCTACTCTGTCCCTACACTAAATCCTCCCAGAATGCACTCCCTCCCTTGTATTCCATCCACTCCATGTGCTTTCCACACTCCTTTTACCATTGATTTACTGCCATCTGTCCACTCTACTAGGCTCCTCTCGAACAATCTCCACCTCAATTCCCATCTTGGCCTTATGCTTTACTATCTCTTTCTTTGATAAACCCAAACTGGAGGCCCAGCAATGGGGATTTGAATACTAAACACTGAATGCTCAGCAGCTAATAATAAAAAGCTTCATTGACATTCTTTGAACACCAACGATGATGACCCAACTTAGAAGGAAAATGAACATTCAAATGTGACATGTCTCAACTAAATATTTTGTTCACACAAGATGAACCACAACATATCACATGCCAATGTGTGTATTTGGCCTGATCCTTCCATCATCAACAACATATTTTTGGTTACATTTCCATTATATTATTGTAATACAGTTAGAATGAAATTACCTGTGTGCTAAGCTTGTTTTCACGTGCTATAAGAAGCAATGCTCCTAGCAACAGGCAAATTCCATGACCCCAGTCCCCAAACATCAAAGCAAATAGGAAAGGGAATATAATAGTCGTGTAAACTGCAGGATTTGCTTCTTGGTATCTTGCAACACTGCCAAATAAAAGGGCTATTAGGAATCCAATCAGTTGTCATGGGTTTATGAAATAGCTAGGAAGCTAGATCGCTTGTATCGACCATGTTAAATCCCTAGAATCAATCAGGAAAAAAATCAAACAATAAATGTCATATTAATATTACATGATTTAACTGTGAAGGAAGTTTTGAAACCCATTGAACAGACATTTCCTGCACCTTCCTTTCTGCAAATATTAATTTTGTATGTACTGAGATCAGGTTAACACTTGAAATTTTTTCCTCCTCATTCCCAATATACAAAGCTTTCTTATCCTTCTTCATTTATCTACTCACTCAAATACCCCAACCAGGAGACAATTCGAATTGTAGATTCCATCAGAAGATTGGTAAAAGAAACTTCATGTGAAACATATATTAAGAACTTACACATAGTTTTCTTTCACAGAAAGTATATCTTTTCAAGAAATAAGCTCAACGTGTTAGAGGTAGAACATATACCTATCAGACAGAGGTATAGCATGTCATGCAAATTTCTAAGTTCAGAAAAAACAATGCATATACCTCTCCAAAAATTACTTCAAGACATTAAATAATTCATGCTGCAGCTACTAAAGTAACTAAAAACGGTCAATATTAACTATGCTCACCCGTATGCATCAACAATTTCTTGATATGGATTTGTGAAAGTGTTGGTCCGAAAGTATGTAGGTGGCGATTCCACTGCCTCCAGTGGATGGAAGATTATGCCAACTTGAGAATTGCTATCAAAAGTTGCACGTTGCAGTGCCTCCTTCATCTGGAAAATCATTATATGCACGATCTTTATTGGATAACGAATATTGAAGATTCTTCAATTCCTCAAAAATTTGGAGAAAGAAAAAACCTGTGTTTTGGCAACCAGAGGGCACCAGCCCTCTCCAACAAGACATTTTTTTGTGACATCAAAGTTTAACATGTTCAGTGTATCGTATACAGCCTTCTCTCTTCTTACCTAGGACAAGTTGATAAGGATGAGATCTATTGGCACAGAATATATATCTCTTACATGTACACATTGATCAGATATTAGGACTGGTTTGTAGTTGAAACATAGAGAAAATAAATCTTAGAGAACAAGGCATACAGAAGCAACTCTTACCATGTTCATCCATTTTGCTAAATGGTCTGCAACAGAACCAAGAGCCTTGTTCCGGTGCCTAATCCCAGCTTCCAAAGTTGCCTCTAAGTCAGTAAGACGTGATGAAACCTGTATCAAAAAATAAAATTTTCCACCATAAGCAACATATTTGCAACTATCTGTATTTGTATCTAAAGATCATCATACAAAACCTCTTGGATTGCAAAACAAGATGACCATATAATTGGGTATAAGTGCAACTAATTAAAAAAAAAAAAAAGTCCGTATTTCAAGAGCAATATACGAAGTTAAATAGTATTTAGCTTAAATGACAGCAAAAATATACTCTCGCTGAAACTATAGCAATAAAAATCCCAATTTTATCTTGTGTGGACTTTGACCACATGTTATAATGGAAAAAAATAGACATAATTTAAGAGACCAAAAATAACATACTCCTAAGCCAAGCACCTCACCTCTCTAGTTATTTGCCTCTGCTTGCTAATATCTTCAGGAACAGGATAACAATTTGCACCGAATGCCTCACAAATTTTCAGAATCTTTGTTCTTGCCTGTTCCCCAGAGAAAAACACGACAAACACTGTTTTTTCAATCTGAAAAAGAAAGCCACAGAAGTCTGAGTTACTGTGCAGAGAAAATGGAAATATAAGCCAACTTGGAACAGGATAACTCAAAATGATAAATACAGATTGAAAGAGCCAAATTATCAATATTCTTAGAGGTAATAAGAAGGAAAGAAAACCATCTCTGTTGAAACAGGATCCATGATTTGTTCATCAGCTGGTGCCTGATTGAATAGCATATTGCCTCTTGTAGCACGAAACAACATTCTTTCAAACCTAAGAACCTTGGATTGACAGATTATCCCACAGATAAATCTTAAACCAGACGAATTTGATGACTGAGGCCTCATTTCCTGTAATAAACAATTTAGAATAGTACACTAGCTGGATGAAATAAATTTTAAAAATAGCAACATTATCTGCACTAATCATGCTAAAAGATATGAAGGATGATAAAGGATGATAAAGGATGATAAAGGATGCTACAAAAAACCTGTTCAAGCAAAGATGCTGTCTCAACATAGTCATCATTTGAAAAGACATTCTCTTGTAGTTCTCTTTCATCTGAAAGTGCAAGGTTATGACTTGAAACAAGAAAGCCACATGCCTGAAATTTACCCAAAAAATTATATCTTGAATACATGACAGAAGGCGTAGAGAAGATATTTCCTTCTCTAAAAGAACATGGTGAATTCATGAAAATACAATATTGGAATTGACGGAATACATTAAAAATGAAAGCAGATAAAATAATGTAAAAAATCTATAACTTATGCTAAATTATGATCAGAAAAATCATTATTTGATAACTCAGCTTCAACAGGAAAGTTTAATGTAACCAAAAGAACAAGAAACAGAGACATCTTTAGTACTTAAAAATAACCTGGAATATGCTCACCACAAATACCGAAGGAAAAAAATATACCTTTTGTAATACAATCTTGAATTCCAAGAGCTCATTATATGATTGCCGGAGTTTGTCACTATTAGAGTTCATTTCAATCAGCTCATGTTCATGTTCGGCAAGTTGTATCTGGCATAAAATAAAGCCAACAAAAAGTATATTGTCAGATTTAAGAATGAAAATCTTCAAGCTGAGTGATTACCACTAGCTTATGTTACAGCATCATGTTACTGTTGAGAAAAGAATAAAAAATAGAAAGAAACCTCCAAATCCTCCAAGTCAATATCTGGTTGCAATACAGTACGAGAAGAAGACAATAGGCCAGCTTTACTGATTTGATCCTTGAAGAATCGTAGTTTTCTTGACATTTCTGCACATCGTTTTACCTGCCAAAGAGAAACGCAGTTAGTGTGAATAATTAGAAGAATGAGAGAAAGAGTAATCCTCAATGTCTCAATGCGAGAGGGAGTACATTTACATAAACTCTGCGAAGTGTCTCTAGCAACCTATACTAGCTGATGATTCAGCACTATATACGACAGAAATAATAGCTAGCCTAACTTGACTGTGAAAAGGCATGACTCTCTGTTCTAGATACTACAATAGTATTATACAGTCATTACATAATGAACAGATATAGTTGCAGGGATTATATCTCTAACAGTAATAAGGGAGGAAAAGGAAAACATTACCACAATCATGATTGTACCAGTAAATCAACAGGAATTGTCATCTATGCAATGCAGATTACCTGATTAACAAATGTTCTCTGGAAGGGACTTTTATCAGCATTTAACTGCAAACAAGAAAACAGTGTCCATAAGAACTGCAATGATGACAAACCACAGAAAACTTGTACTCCAGCAACATCTAAAATTTACAAAGAAGGAAAGAAATTAGTCTGAACTACGAATGTTTCTTAGACGGCCATCAAAAGTGCAACAACTCTCACATGTTGTGTGGACAGATCTCCACGACTTTTTAAGCAACCACTAAGGAGAGTCCTCTTATAACATTCTAAAACAGATGCTAATGGCATAATAAAAACAACAGTTCTGAAAAAATAAAATAAAATAGTCCCGAACACAACAAGACCTGAATGATGAAATTGGTCAACCGTAAGTAAAACCAAAAAACACTACGTCCTGAATTACTAGTGGAATTCACCGTTATCATCAGCATTTGAATATACATTGAATCTCACAGTGCTGCATTCACATAATTCCTAGAGGTCCGCACTCAGTTCAACTAACATCCAAACAAATGAACAAACTAATTCAAGCTACGCCGTGACGCAGGCATGCAGAAGCGAAAACTCCACACTCAGCTCGAAGAAGACCTGGAGCAGCAATGCAGAGAAGGAAACGTGCGAAGAAAAGAGGAAATGGCAAGGAATCTCGAGAGAGCTAGGTCGGATCTGGAAGAAAACTTACGTCGCGGAATTGGAGAAGGCCGAGTTCGCCTAAATAGGAGATGGCGCGGTGTGCGGACTCGACGGGAATGATGAGCTGAACGAAGGTCATCTTCTCCGATCGCATCAGATCCATCGGCGGTAAGTTATCGATGAACTTCTCCATTTTCTCGATCGAGAAAATGGATCTTTCTCTAGATCTGAACCTGCTAAGCTTCGAGAAGTGGAAAAAGAAGACACTATCTTCTGCTTTCAGTTTCCCCTCTCCAACCGCAATTAGAATCGGAAATTTTCGGTGGTGCCTGGCAAAGTGTGATAGAAAAGGAAAAAAACTGAGACGAATATTTATAATAAATATGAACAGCTCTCAGTGGTCGTTGTTTTGAGTAAAAAAATTCCCCAACCTCGTCCGGTACGAATGCACAGGGTGACGGTGCGGTCATATATCACAATCTAATGGCATGTGCCCTGTAATTTTTGGCCGTCAATGGAGTAATGGGTATCTGGTCGATGACTTTCATTTTTTAATTTGACTTTTTTTTCACTTTTACAAGTTTGAAAATAATTTTTATTGTAATGAGTAAAAACACTATCTAAAAACAAGTAAAATAGTTTTTTTTTTAACTACCACGTAATTACAGACAAAATTTAATAATCATCTACAGATATTTATGGGATCATGAACATTTTATTACCAGTAAAATATATATATTAAATACTAAAATTATATCTTACAGGATAATATTTATTTTTATGTATAGCAAAAAAACGTTTTTAAATATATAAACTGTATTGTAGTCCAGACTTGTAATAAATGCATATTTTTATCTTACAACTTATGTTTTGTATATTTTAAAAAATAATACCTTGACAAAATAACTAACAAGTTTTATTTGTAAATATTATTTTAATTACCCAAATCTCTTTTAAAAAATGTTTAAATTAAGATAGAAACAATTAATTGGTTTACGTAGTTGACCAAATTTTACATATTAATAACTATATTTATAAATAATTTATTTTAGTCTTTATAGACGCTAATCTTATTTTTACTTTTCATAAATTTATATGATAAAGACTAAAAAATGTTTAAAAGATATATGTATAAGAGTGAAATATTTTGCATTAAGTTTTTTCTTAAGTATTATGAAGGTTAATTTCTCCATAATATACTGTAATAGTATAATGTAGTTCAAAACTAAAACAATTAAACGATTGGAAGTCTTTCACAAAAATTTGAATGTGAAAATGACTAAAGAACTTTGTGGTGCATTCAAAGCTAAATCACTTTTTGTTTTTTAATTTAATATTTTTTATTTATTTATAAGTAGAATTACACCAGTTTTTAATTTTAGTTTCTTTCTATCCTTATATGTATATTTACATTTTGTATTTCAGCAAAACAGTGTATTAATTTGTTTCATTTATCTCTTGAATAAGATTAAGATTAGAAGTTGAGACAAACACTCACTTTAATATTATAATTTATATCAACCATCATAACGAAGAATATTAAATTATGTTCTGCGATTAATAATTTCCATTTGTGTACATGTAGAACAAAATAACAAATATTAGCCACTCTAAGAAGATAATACAAAAAGATTATGAAAATGTGAAATTCGTTACAGTTAATGAAATCTAATATCGCCTTTTTTTATTTACCGAAATAACATATTACATCCTCGTTGAGAAACTAAAAGGAAAAATCAATTTCTCAACATGCTATTTTATTTTTTAACCTCTTTGAGAAATCAGTTATTAAGTAATTAATTTTTCATTGGGACCTTTATAAAATAAATTATTTTAGCATTGTAATATCTTTATTCTTTGAAATTTATATAAGAATAATTCATATTTTCTTACTTTTGTAGTTAAGAATTTTAATTCTCTCACCAAATTGTCCTTTTACTTTTGTAAATTGATTATTTTTTGTGTTAAGTTTGTAGATGATTAGTTTTTGTCAGTGGTTTAGTTTTTTAAGTTTGTTGGATGTACTCCAATTAAATTTTATGTAGGATAAGTTTAGATCGTTTATTTAAAATTTTAAACTTTTTGTGATTAAAGGTTTCCCGGGATCTTAATTTTGATAAATTTTTTGTTTTATGTAAAATGTTATACAAATTTTGGAAATTTTATTTGAAATGAAAATTTCGTTAAATTTAAATTAGAGGTGATTGAGTAGTTTATTATTAAAAATTAATATCTGTAAGTAGTTGAAAATGTACAATGAATACTTACTTAGTTCAGACTGATTAATTTCACCTGGTTTTGAAAAGCTAATCGTATTTATATTAGTTAAGAGTTTGTAACTATAACTGTATCAAAGTTCTACCAAAAATAATATAACTGATGTCAGAAAAGTGTAGAAGATTTATTTATGTTAATAAATTAAACACTTTAAATTATAAGATAATGATATCATTCTTAAAATATGTTCTATTGCTTAATTTTTTTATCAACATTCTCAATTTTTTTACAGCGTTATTTAATTTTTAAAATTTCCAGATTATATGAAATGTTACAAGTTGTCTTAACACGTATTTTTAAATTATTTAATTTCACCTAGTTTTGGAAGATTTTGTAACTATAATTGTATAAAAGTTCTACCAAAAATAATATAACTGATGTCACAAAAATGCAGAAGATTTTTAATATTTAAATTATAAGATAATGATATCACTCTTAAAATATGTTTTATTGCCTAATTTTTTTACCAACATTTTCAAATTTTTACAGCGTTATTTTATTTTTTTAAAAAATCCTGATTATATAAAAATGCTACAATTGTCTTAACACGTTTTTAAATTATTTTAATTTGACCAAAAAAATTTAAATTGAAATTTTTTAATTAATGAAAATTAAACGTTTATCAATTGAAAAAAAAAACAAAGAAGCCCACGAAAAATGGGTACCCAGAAATATAAATATATTTCAAAGGGTTTTGAAAACAAAATAGATTGCACGTTAAAAATTGGTGTTCTTTTGGGGTAAATAAAAAGAGGAAGTGTTATTAGAGTAAAATTTATTTTTTTATGTTATTAAAAAGTCTCAAATCCAAGTCAGGCTAATTACTATAATTAATTGAATTTAAGTTAATGTGAAACCCCCTTATTTTTCTCCTTAATACTCCCATTACACTTTTTCAATAAGTGCAAAAGTTAAATAACCAACTAAAGAGTAGTAGTTTATTGAGAAATAACCAAAATTATTTATCTTAATAGCTGAAACATGATCTATCCATATTTTTATTATGACATTTTATTTTAGTCATATAAAGTTAATATTTATATTAATTTATAAATTTATTTAATAATAATATTTTCATTATTTTCATATTTAATATATGTAGTTTGTAATTTGGATGAATGTAATGTATATTATTTTTCTAACATTATTTTTGTTCAATCTTATCTTAATTGGTAATTCAAACGTGTGTAGTTATTTTTATTTTAGTTAACGAGGAATTTGTATCTATTAATTTTTGTTTGTTTTCACTGTTACGTTCCATACTTAATAAAATATAATTAATAATAAAATAAATAACTAAATATATATAAATGGCGTAATTTTTATTATACATTGTTCTACATGAAAATAATCAAAAACATAAAAAATAAAATTATAATAAAATATGTAAAATATAAAAATGTAGTTTTTATTAATTATTGTATTTAAACGATAAGATAAGTTCAATCTTTCATCAACTTTTCATAAATAGTTTTTTTATAGATCATAAAAACTAAAAAAAAAAATTAACAAATATACACACTAACAGTTACAAAAATCAACAATGTACTACTCCAATAACCCCTATATAATGTATAAGTCACAAATAGTATAATTATTTATATAGTTTATATAATTATAATCATACTCTCTATTCTAAAGGAATTTTAAGGCATCAAAATTAATAAAAAAATAAATTGTATAATTTTTTAACTGACCTAACATTCACTTAAATATATAGAAAGCATAATAAAGTTTTTTCAATACAAGAGATCATAATTGATTACCTTTTTTATATAATCTTTTATGACTCTCTTCCTTACCTGCCCATTTGCATTTTTCACAATTATAATTTCATAATTTCTGGTATGAATATGGCACCACAAAAAATACAACCAACATGCTCAACCCTTCATGACTATAAAAATTATCTATCTTTATCAACAACTCAGTTTTTAAGAACATCTTCAATAAATAGTCTCTCTCACACATACATAATCACAAAACTAGATGCAACATTGAACTAAAGAAAGTAAGATCAACAAGTTACAACAATTTACAATATTTATATAAGTATTATTCAAGATATTAGTTTGTAAAAAAAAAAACACAATCAACACAATGATAACTACAGAGAAAATGATGACACATTAAAAAAAAAGACAACATTTTATAAAAAAACACAAATATAAGTGTGATTATTAAATGATCTTCATTAATATTTAACCTATATTCTACTAATATTATGATTGTTATTACATATTTTTTTACTAAAATGATATATTGTTTTTGTAGATTGTCTGTTAAAAACCCTATTTTATTATATCTTTTAGTAGGTAGTGATGGAAGATGACGATTTTAAATAAGGAAAATCATACTCATGAGATACTATTTGAGTAAAATTTTAATTAGTAAAATCTTCACCAGCATTGATGATTTGTGTTTTAATTATTTGAATTAAATTAGTTTTTAAGATTAACAACTTCTATTATAATCTTTAGAATTAAAATTGTCAACTTCTATACTATAATAAAAATAAAAATCATTAATGTTATTGACAAATTCAATTCAAAAAACTATAAAAACGTCAGTAACACTATGATAACTTTTAATTATTTTTTATACTAAATCATCATCTTGAAATACGACTTTAGTGTTAAATCTTTTCTGTCATTAAAGTAGTACATTATGAGTACTTTTCCGGTTTGACATAGTCATTTAATAATAAAAAAGGATTTTTTATCCATTCTAACCATTTACTTAAAGAAAAGTACACCTTTTTCTTATGAAAAACTGTAACATTAAAAATCTATTACTTTACAAGATGGTAGTTGCATTGTTGACAAACAAAAAAATTTAATCCACAGGACTTCAATATACAATATATCATTTATCTTACATCTTTTCTTTCAATTATTAGCAAACGTTCTCTTATGTGAATGCAAACAAATGCTAAAAATACGTAAGAATGAAAGACTAAAAAGCAGCTAGTGAATGATTATTTAGGACAACATAATTATTGTGAGAATTTTGAAACAAAAATATTATTCATTATCAGATTATTCAGATCAATGTCAACTTTTAATATCGCTTTTGCTCTAAGTGCTCGGTCACGCGTCATGTTAAAACTTTGGATAAATTACTTTGCGTCCACCCATGCACTAACTAAAAGAAAGCCTTTAAGAAAATGCTATTTTCTTTATGTCAAAATCAACATATTTAAATTATTTTTATTCAAACATGACGAATTCCAAAGTTGTGTAACTTGTAAAAGAAATTGTTCTAAAAACAATTCCATAAAACCCAAAAACATTAATAAATATGAAGTTGCTTTCAATTTGTATGATTCAGAATATTGCCAAACGTGTAGTATAAATTTGTTTACATGTATATCTAAATTTAGTGATTATTGATTCATATATCGAATTAGAGTTTACTTGACTGACTAATTTAAAATGTTATTTCTTAATAAAACTTGAATTTTACACACGGTAGTTGAATTTGTGTGTTGGAAAAACTTAATACAGAAACCATGCGTGTTAGGAATAAAATTTTTGCTTCACATGGCTAAAGATGGGTTGAGAATTTTCAAAGTGGTTTTAATTTAATTAAAATAATCTGGATTGAGTTTAATTGAATATGTTTTATTTTTTTATTACATTTGAATTAAACCAATTCAATTAATATGAGTTAAATTAATAAGTACTTAATTACTTTATAATTAAAAATATTTTTCTTTGCCTATTTATTTTAACATAACATTTTGAATATCCATGTTATGTATATATTTTGATTAAATAATATATTTGAAGTGATTAAATCAAATCTTAGAGGTTACAATAATCTTTTTCTACTTTTAGCACTTTTATTTCTGTTTAAAAAATCAATATAAAATGCCTTTATTATTACTCATTAATTATATTCCACGTGACAGTTTGCACCTCAAAAAAAGAAAAAAAAAAAAAAAACTACCTGCTGGTATATGTGACATTTTATTGTGTTTTTCTTGGACATTATTTATCAGATTCCAAAATATTTTGTTCTCGGAGACACAAATTTAAACATGTAATATTAGATTACGTAAAAATAAAACGTACCAAAAAAGCACACTGATTATTACACTCATAAAATTAAAAGAAAAGAGATCGGAATATATTTTGTATTCGGATTAAACCCTATTTTTCAATTTAAAAGTCATTGCTACATGTAGACGGAAAGATAAAAACCGAACCAACCTTATATTTTGGATTGGACCAATTAAACATTAAAAGAAAAAAATAACATTTCAAATTAGATCAGTTCTAAAGTCAGAAGACAAGAAGAAGAGATTTGGATTGGACCAATTCGAAAGTAAAAGAAAATATCATTTCATATTGAATCAATATGAACGTGAGGGCAGTTACTTGCTGCACTATATAAGAAAAAAGTTACTATTGCAGTTGGTATAACTTTTACTAAAATGGTTTCACAAAGGAAAAAAAGCTCTTTTCCATAGCTGCACCTTACTGTACCTTGATTTCAAAATAAAAATATCTAAAGGTATTTCTTATGTTTAAAAAAAAATATAAGTACAGGTCATAATTTGTATAGTGAAAAACACATGCTAAAAGTAAGGGAGATAGAGAAATTTTGGAGTGGACCAATTCGAAAGTAAAAAAGAAAAATACTATTTTGAATTTGACCAATCCAAAAGTTAAGGGAAACGAAGGGTAGTGCATTAAAAGTTTTATCGTGAAGACATTTTCATCTTTCTATGACTGATTAAAAGTTTCTAGAGTAATTAAAAGTTATGTAGGTGCAGGATGATTTGAGGAGGTGCAGCAAGAATGCCTCCATAGGAACATGGCTACAGGGAAGCCTACAAGGGTTACAAAAACTAAAACGGGCCTATTTCCACAACCGAGGTATAAAGCCCATTGGGCTATAAATATGCTTTACACCATGGCTAGGACATCTCAATCTAACTTGTCCTGCACCTTCGTAATTTCAACCTACAAGTCCATGTATTTTAAATTCCATAATTTACCCTCTAGTTTAAGATATTCAATTTCAGTTTTGAATTATGTAATTCGGAGACGTTTATAATTTTTTAATTTGAAATACACATTTTAAAATATAAAATAAATTGTACAATTTAAAATGTATTTTCTAATTTAAAAATATATTATATTTTCTTATATCAATAATAAATAATATTAATTAAATAAGATAATAGGATTACACCAATTCATGTGAAAGAATGTATACATAAAAAGAAAGGAGAAAAAAAAAATTAACATTAAACACAACTAACTCGCCATACTTTTGCACAGTTCAAAATACATTTTATACTTTTGAAGCATGGACACTCTTATCTTTTAACCACCTCGTGGGTGCACCTTTGAATTAAGAGGGTTGAGAATATTTTGTACAAGTTATCTAATGTTTTGTACATGAACATGTTAAAAATTTCTAACTGCGGAAGAGTAATAAGTAGATCCAAAAGTATTTTAAGACTTTATTTATTAATTTCAATTTTATTTTAGTCTCAGAAATAAATAAGAATTACTCATCAAAATTATAAAATTTAAAGAAATAAAAAATGAGGACGAAGTGCAAATATTTTTAAACTATTTTCGAATTAATTTATTATATAATCAAAAAATCATTTTGGTAATAACGTGCTTTTAAATGCCTTGACTTACTTAAAATTTATTTCGACCTAAATATGTAATTAAAAAAAATTACTTGTATTGGTTACAGAAAAATGTTTCTTTTCTTTTCATTGTCCCGCCATAATTTTCGAAACAACATCCACGTTAACTTACTCTGATAAGTCAAGTATCTTGGCAAAACAATCTTTTTAGCTTATGCTTTTCAAATAAAGTTAAAACAAACATTTAATAAACATATATAATAAATGTATTTTCTGTTAAAAAAGTGTTTTTTCTCTGAAAAAACTAAACTCATCCATTAATTTAATTTTATCAAATATTTTAAATTAAATCTCAATTTCAAACACAGACCCTAATTTACCTACAAATTTCACAAAACAAACATAAAACCACACATGATGATATTGGTTCTTGAATAGATTGCAAATAGTAAATAAATCACAGCCCATAAGTTGGTCTTAATTAAATTAGAATTCAATTCCACGTTGCTGGCTGCATGATTAAATTTGATGTTAGAAAATGATATTAGCAAGTACAAAGTAGAGCATCAAGAAATTGGAATGACGATTTTGAAAACAAGTTCATACACATTTGTTGGAGATCCAATTTCATAGATGTAAATAGATTCAAACTCCACTTTATAATTAATTATAAGATTAAGTTATATTTAAAAACTATTTCTTAAAATATATTAAAATCTATCGTAACTAAATTTAATAAACCTATTCCAATATTCATAATCAAATAAATATCTATCACAATTCCTATAGAAAATTGTGAAATGGACAACACGCACAGGTATGCTTGGCCTCCGAAATTTGAACTGACGCAAACCTGATCCCATAAGAAAATAATGATGGAAGCAAGTTGCACCGACACACGTACGTCAAAATCCATATATTTTTTTTTTTCAATTTCTTGTTAATTCCTATCAACAATAATTCATTCTAAACTCTGTTAAGAAATAGTGGTGCTTATTAAAATAATTGGATTCGTGGAATTATCATGATCGCGTTGTACGGAAAACTTGCCCATGAAGACTATGCCCCCAACTTTTTGAAACCTCATCTTACAAAATAAATTAGATTTAAACTTATTTTTTAATAATTTTATTTTTTCTAAAAAGTATAAAATGGTTTTTCTTAAGAAAATAAAACAATAGATACATATTATTATTTTAGAGTTGATCATGTGCTGTGGCATGTCTTGCATGTGAGCATTTTCTCTTTTAAGTTGAAAATTGTAATTACCAAAACGAAACAAACTGAGAAATAAGGAGATTTTTACTGTAACACTGTTTTGTTTCATGATGATAAATATTAGTATGAGTATTTAACTATTCACTAATCATTTTCATCACCTAACTCCGAAAACATCATGTGTATTAATTCTCTTCATTCGTGTCTCCATCATTTTGTTCACGTGCCAATTATCATCATTCACCAAACATCCTTTGCCCTTTCTTATCCTAATCATAATAGTACGTGGTTTTTAATATGTGCGAGATTGGAGTAAGTATATTAAATCATTAGATGTTTATCATGATTGTTATTTAACAAATATTTCATTATTTTTCAATTTCTGCTTCCATTTAAAACTGGCCAACTCAACTTCTATGGTCAATCAATCACTTTTATGAAGAACGATTAAATGAATTAGGTGATCGATTACTATTCATGCCAAAAGATTTAAACATAAAACTCGTGAACTATTCCATCCAAACTAACTCAATTACATTTTTCATTAAGTTAAATTATTGGATTAAATAAATATTTATAAAATTCAATTAGATGTATTCCGTCAAACCTATCACGTGATAAACACATATATAATTGTTTTATATTTTGTAATATAAATATTGTTTTTGCTTTATAATTAATAAAAATATTAAAACTGATTATTTTAAGATATTGCTTTAATAACAGAACAAAAAACGACCACAAAACAAAATAAAAAGAATCAAAACCAAAAATAAATATGTTAAAGGAATCGATGACATATTTAATACATATATATAACTTTTTCTTCCTACTCATGTTGTAAACAAACTAAAGTACATTAATAAATCAAATTATGAAAATTTTGCATCAATCACCATTATTAACATTATAAAAATCTTTTTTTTTTCTGAAATATATGCTAAAATCCAGTAAAGTACATAAAATAATGAGCCAAAGCTCTCCTTGGAACTCATTATTTATGAGTATCACTATAGATGTAGATTTATATGATCATGCACGTTTTTATAATTAATTTTACTATTTTTAATGTTTCTCTATCTGTGTTTTTGTTTAGAAAAACTTTGATTTGATAATCACAATTAGTATATAATCAGATGCCAACTACTGACGTTGTTGTATAATTGTATACGTGGATAAGGATAAAAAGAGACTTTTCTGTTTGAAAGATATTAGGGTATTTTGTTATGAAAGGACATAATTGAGTTTTAAGTGACGAGATTCAAGGGATTTGAGATTCTAACCCAATGCTTCTCAACCCTTGATGGAATATGCTGGACAGCGTTCTAGATAAAACTTCAAACATGTAAACCCTAAAAATGACTCTCAGTGCCATGCTGGAATGTTTTTTACACGTCATTTATCTTGGTCACATCAGTGCCACGCAAGATTGTAAAGTGGGTGTGTGCCACGTGTGGTTGTCAAAGTATAACTACTCATTTGTTTAAAAGACTTATTTGTGTTGATTTATTTTTGATTCCATTTTTAATAGTTTAATTGGTAACTACATAACTCTAACTACCCTTGTACATTTTCTTAATATATATATAGTTTTTCTTTTGTTAAAAAGAACAACATTGAACCTTTTTCTTGTCGCTCTTTATGGAAGCTACTGAAAATCCAAAATCAGAGTTATAAAATAGGAGAGCAAGCAACTGTAAAAAATATAAGCCTAATTATGAGTCCTATTTATATTTATATTAATATAGTTTATTATTAAACATAAATGGAGATGATATTGTAATATCTTATGTAAATTAACTCTTGTCACAGCAACCTATTAAGACGAACCCATAGAATTTAACCCATTTTACTATCTAGCAGGAGTGAATGTTTTCGTTTAGCTTCCTTGAAAAACTCCAACGAGCCTTTAATTATTGAATCTTTTCATCGTCGTTCTCTCAATGATGTGTGCATGGTAAAAAAATTCACCACAGCAGATTAAAATCATATACTTCGACTTTTTGAACAATAAACAGCTTCATCTCCACGCTCCTAACTATTAGTTTCCATAATTTCACATGTCAATTTATTTTATTTCACCTGAGTAAATTACTATAGTGAAAAGTTTTCTTTCAAAGAATTTAATCTCAGCAGAAAGTAGAAATGTGCAAATGCCAATACAAAGGATAGTTACAGGGTGTATTGTGGCATGAGATGTTGGGCACAATTTTCATCACTAACTTTTGCTTTTTGCATTTGTGTTTCCTGGACTCTAATAAATTTGACCGGTCAACCAACATATCTGACCCACCATATGTTGCATCAATCTTTGATTAATTTGGTTATGTTCAACATTGTCTCGTCCATACACAATGCAAACAAATATGTTTATGTCAATCAGCCTATAAGAACAAACAACAAAGCTTCACAGTATCCAATGAATGTTTTATCCAAGAGTGCCACGTCCAAAAGCATTTGCTAAGTTATTCCAATGATATTCAAATGATAATAAAAGCATTAATCCATATACAGTAACATTCATTTTCTTTTAAGTAAATTGTGAATTTAGTCTTTAAAAAAATATGTAGTCATTAATCATTAATATCATCTAGTTTTTTTTTTCTCGTTAAGAAAAAAATCAAGTCAGACTTCATTTTAAATAGAATCTAATAAACATTTTTAAGGAAAACATAAAGTTAGAAATTTATAAAATTCTTATTTGGTTTTTACGTCATCCATTCTAAGATTGTTGTCCCACAAATATCTGGGAAGGAATATATAACTCGATTCAAGAACAGTAAAGAATTAAAATATATTGCCTATTGGAAACTAGTATATATAGGTTCTTCTTTTTCTTCTTGAGGTTTATTTTAGTTAATTAAATTTCTGACCATATGTCACATGCCATGCATATTTATTCCACATTTTATATAATTAATCCATCTTTCGGGATTTGGATATCATAGCCATAATTTATTCTGTTAGTGAATATGCAGTTTGGGTGGATTGCATGTTCATATCTTCTTTGTAACCAGGACAAAAAAGTGTCCATTATATGAATTATTTAAGTTAATCAGGTTTAAAGAATTATAAATTTAAAGAACAGATGTTAACTTTCCTCTTGATTTTGATTAAAAAAAACGAGTCCAAGATATCCATGGATTGCTTGTGGAAAAAGAAGAGAGTGCTTTTTCTAGCAGCTAAGCGACAAATTAAGCATAATGCATGTGATGAAATATTTAATTATTTGCACATCAATACAAAATTAACAGTATAATGAAACTAATCATCATGCATAGCCAAATAACAAGAATCACAACACATTCCACAGTTTCCCAAAATCACGAATCTGTTGTTTCACAAATTTACGTTCGATAGTGTAATCTTTTCTGCATAAATTTTCAGTAAGTTTTATTGCTAGTAAGATCAAGGAGAAAATAAAGGTTAGATTAAATAAAAATAAATATGATATATATAAAGAAATAATATCATCTTCAATTTAAAATTTTAATACCTAATAAAAATTAACATTCTCTCTGATTACTTAGTATTTTCTATGGCTCAAACTTGCAAGTTGCCATTATAATCACGTCAAGTGATTGTTCCTGCCATCATATATCAGCATTCAACAATTAATATGATTTATAAATCGCAGTGTAGAAGACAGCATCGATGACAGATAAAATAAAAAAACTGAGCTGTTAGAGAAAACAATTATCTTTATAAAAAGAAATACATTGGTTGAGGTGTGAACTGACTGCAATGGAAATTATGTCTCTTGAGTGGCAATGGAAACAAGTGAGTTGCATTGAACAAGTGTGGGAGTTAAGACACGTCAGTTATCATTCATCATGATCAGATTCAGGATATAGGAGGGACCACCAGCACCCAAATTGAAGGACCAAAAGACCCAACAAACTGAGAAAAGCAAAGTTGATTGATGAATTGAGAGAGAGTGAGTAGTGATGATGAGTAACAGGTGAGGTGGCTAGCATAGGCATTATGAGTATACAACGTGTTCCATGTAACGAATTTAAACGATAAAAGAAGCAAAAGGGGGTGAACAAAATTTCAGCTTAGAGTGTGAACAAGTGAATGATTGAGTATAATGAATATACACAAAAAATGAGAGATACGAAGAAGACGAGTGTGAAGATCCTCTTTCACAGTAATCGGTGTCTCCAACCATCATTACCAGTCCACATCAATCAGACATTCAACAAACAGCGTCAGGAATAATTATTGTCTAATTGCTCGTTACGTGGCCCCCACCTCATCACACCCTGCAAAAACATCTACATTCTCCCCTCTTTCTTAGACCAAATCTGTGTTTTTCTTCGTGTCTGATTATGATACTTTTGTTTATTCACAGCCATGGTATTTTTTAATGCAAAATGAAGGCTCAAATGTTAGTTGGAACTTAGAAATATAGGAATCCCTACGGCACGAGGTTTAGGATTGGAGGCTGAGAAAATCGGCTTTGCATGCAAAAAATTATTGAACGATTTGGACCACCACATATTCATGTTAATTTGTACATAGGTGGTGGTGGATGCATGGTGGGCCCAGAAATGGTTGGGTCCACTGACCCACTATAGGGACAAGACAAAGACTGAGGTTAGGGATATGGTATGAAATGAAACCGTTGCACAACAGATTTGGGTACAAAATTACTCGAATTTCGAATACTTACCTTCTCTTAACCTCATTCATCGACCACATTGTAGGGCAGAAAGAATCATTATTCTCTTCCTCTCTCTATATATTGGGATTGTTTGCTTTATATATAGAGACAAGTCCTTCAGTTTCCATTACCATCCCTCACTTTGCATGAGAACTTCTCCTCAAGCTACCTATCTGTCTGTCTCAATTGTCTATCTTTATTTGCTCTCTCTCACTTTTTTCCTTCTTCTTTTCTCCCTGTACCCCTTAGCCAAGCAGATAGAAACTGCCCATATACAAAAAATCACGCCTTTTCAGGTTCCAGCCAAGGAGTGCTTAGTGTGATTCTGATTCTGTAGATGGATCCTTCTAGTGGACAACCCCAGGTAGGAACTAGGATGCATCATGCAGACACATATATGGCTTGATTAAAATTTCAAAATTTATAATTATTCTCCTTCCTTTCCTTTTCCTGTTTGCTTCGTGCGGTTTATAATTTGTGGTTGATGTTGGTTTTTAGTTCTTCTTCAAGAGCAGTTTGGAAGTATAAGCATTGAAATCCATCTTAAACATTGAGCAATTGATTTTCGTACACACAGTACAAGACTTTTATATATCAAACTTTTTTATGTGTATTTGAATGAAGTTATTTTTGTCTTTTATGTTCTTGTACTGGATTTATATATTTACTTATATAAGTCTATGTGATGCAGCAACTATTTCATGATAGATTCATACTTATAGGAGTTTATATATTATGTTGCAGCAAAACTCTAGCCAGACAGTGGAGAAGAAACCAAGGCCTCATCCAGAACAAGCTCAGAAATGCCCGAGATGCGACTCCACCAGCACAAAATTTTGCTACTACAACAATTACAGTCTTTCTCAGCCAAGATATTTCTGCAAGTCTTGCAGAAGATATTGGACCAAAGGAGGAACACTCAGGAATGTTCCAGTGGGAGGAGGGTGCCGAAAGAAGAGATCATCACCATCATCATCATCGTTCAAGAGGGATCATGATCAGACCTTCACACCCAATCTTAACCCACTCACTACATTCCCTCAGTTGTCTTATTGCTCCAATGACTTTACTCTAGCATTAGCTAGGCTTCAAAAACAATCAAGTGGGCAATTGGGTTACAATGACCATGAAATTTCTGCTCTGGGGAACCCCATAGGCTCCTCCTTTTGTGACATTCTTAGCAATTCAGGCATGAATCCCTCCTCAGCAAACCCTTCATTTTTGGACGCAATTCGAACTGGGTTCCTTGAAACACAGAATCATCTTCAGAATTTGTATTACATGTATGGAAATGGGGACATGGGGGAGGTGGACAATGGCAGTTCTGGTGGAGTTGGGGTCAGTGGAGAGATGATGCTCCCTTATAATCCGTTGATGAGCAATGCAGCCACTCAATCAGTGAGTGCATTGATGAAGCAAGAACAGTGTGGTGGCAGTGAACAAAGTGAAAGGAATTTGTTGGGGGGTTCGCCATGGCAGCTTAATGCAGACACAAGCATTGGTGAAATTGATTCAGTAAGAGCAATTCCAAGTTGGAACAGTTTCACATCTTCTTGGCATGGACTTCTCCATAGCCCCCTAATGTAGACCCCCAACTGCAACAAAAATCACAAGGCACTTCCTTGACCAAAATTTCAGCCTTAATTGAATGTGTTAAGGGTTTTTTTCACTTGGATCCTTCCTTTTTCTTGTGTTTTTTTTCCTCCTTTTGTTTAGTTCCCTAAAACTGTCAAATTTTCTGTACTATTATCTTCTCATTGATGAATAGACTAATGAAATTTCATGTTTGTTTGCCAAACAAGGCAATGAAGTGGCGGGAAAATATATAGAGCATCTTTTGCTTATTTAACAGACAGATGAAAGAGATGTGTCATATTTGTGCAGCTTAATCCTGAGCCTCTGAAGTCTGAACAGTTAACTGTTTCATACTTTCGGTGCTCTGGTTTTTTTAATTAGTGGTGGGTTTTTAAGTTACTATTATTCTACATGAAATGCAATGTTCTCACACAAAAAAAGGGTACAATATTATATTAACTTAAACAGTAAATGGAACAACTATTTTTATTGTTTTATATTTTAAATACAAACTTTTCAAAATAATTAGAAACAGATTAAAAGGTGCATTATTATAACTAAAAGTAAGACGGTTATTCAGTAAAAATTGAAGGATCTGATAAATTCTAAGTCTAACTATTAAAAAAAACTGGCAGAGTTAGTTTGAAATAGAAATGTGGTGCCGCGTGAGCGCCATATTCGGAAAGAAACCTGTGTGTCTATCATTGCGTTAGGCAGAGCAGATCCAACGTAGGATTTGGGCGTGAGAAAACAGACATCAGTTTCACAATTATGAGTGCCAGAACGTGAGTCAGTAACAATCTAAGTACTAGAAAACAAACGCAAGGAGGTTCTATTCTGTTCTATTTGTTCAGAACTTTAAAAACGTAAAGATATGAAATACAAATACCCTGTTTTCCTTTTAAAAACACGAGGCTCAGAGCAGAAAAAAAACCAAACAAGCTAAAAATAATAATATATCAATGTATAATTATTAATAGCAATAAGTACTTTGAATGTACAAACATTATGTAAAGGTAATTCAAAAATTATATGACTGACATTGTAGTAATTTTTTTACAATTACTAATTTGTGTAAACAATTATCAATATCTATTATTATTTATTTTCAGGAATTCATTTGTTTGAGTCAAACTTTCTGTTGCATATTTAATGGTATTTCAAAATATAAGAGTCTCGTGTTATTTAGGTTTAACTTGATTTAATTGTTTATGTGTCATCATCATCTTGTTTATAAAGCTTTCAAAGTGACAAAGGTGTGGACTCTAAATTGGGTTGGGTCCCTTTATACAAAGGTAAGTGCATTCTGCACCGCTATATTTGAAGTTGCTTTTCAATTTTACCTTTTGAAATTCGTATTTTAAAATGTATAATTTATAATATAAAAAAATTATTTTAGTAAATACAATTGGTATATCATAGATGTACATCTAAAAGGTATGTATTATACATCTTTTATATTTTATTTTAGATTGTGATTTTTAAAATATATTTTGAGATATTTAAAGATTGAGTGACAACAACTCAGCAACTTGATTTTAATAACGAGTGTTCTAAAACTTAACTTATTTAGCTTGCAACAGTGAGAGATTAACTTTAATTTCTGTCAGATTCTTATCTTTTTCTAATCTACAAGTTATATGGTCGGTGTAATATACACTAAAAAAGAACTAGTAGTATATTTTTTAATTTTTTTTCTCATCTTATCATGTAGTTCGTAGCAATATATCAGCATTAATACCTCCTACAACTTATTTCCTTTTCAATAATAATCCACCTTTGATTTGAACTATATTTCTTAAAAATAATAACAAATAATAAATAAGTTTTTTAAAATTAATAAATACATTTTATAATGTGAATTTCAAAATGTATCTTTTGATCTAGAAACACATCTTATAATGTATAAATCGAAATACATGTACTTGAGCATTTTAGAACATGTTTTCAGATCTAAAAATATATTACAAAATGTACAATAAAAATGTATACATATTTTGTATTATATTTTATAAATTAAAAATTAAAATTAACACAGAAAAGAAGCAAGAAGAAAAAACCCATAAGACTTACCTCTTCTAGAAGAAGAAGAATAGGTGGGCCAGAAGGAAAAAAAATATACGTTAAATATAGATTAAGGGAGGGGTAACTTGGTCTTTTCAAACATATTATGAGGTGAAGTTTAAATTTATGGGGGTGCAGAATGCAAAGCCCCCACCATTAATACGTGGGTGAACACATAGAGTTTGGGCTTCAAATTCTCCAAAAGAAAAAAAACCCTAAACACACATAGCGAGAGGTAAGGAGCCTCATTTTGAACCCAGCGACAAGGAAACATTGAGAACGAGATATAAGAAGAGAACGCTTTTAGGTGCAACTACTTAGGTTACGTTTGGATAAAAATTGGAAAAACATTTTTGTGAATGTTAATATGCATTTTCTAATTCCAATATACAAAATAAAAAAATAAATTATTGTCTTGAGAGTACAAATATTTTTGAACTTTCCAAACTAAAATCCACCTATGCAGTGCGGTTTTGCGAGAATTTCCATCAAATAGAGAAGAAACAAACATTGCGACGGATGATTAAATTAATGTTTCTTGATACTACCAAGTCCCAAAGAAAATATAATTTGATGGATTTTCTAGATAGTGAAATGATGGATCATATAAAAGGGCTTAATTAGTAGACCATGTTCACAAAACAAGGAGAAGGTTGTGGTCCGACAAAATTGCATAACATAAACATTGCAGTAACATAAGATTACATTGCACTACAACATACTAGAAACTGGTCTAAACCAAACAGTGACTATTTTTGAGGTTTCCTCCACAAGATTCCGATCTTCTTCAGCATGTTACCATTTTTCTTGGTCTGAAAATCATCGTCAAGTTCTTCACAGAAAGGTGAGTACTTATTCATCATAGAGTTATAGTTGTTGTCTAAAGACATTGATCTCTCAGTCAGCTTCCCATTGTTCCCTGCTGAGAGCATAGCAGCAGCTGCCTCTGCAGCCTTCCTCCATTGATCAGACTGTACCTTCAATCTTCTCAGTTCAGCTTCTACTATTGAAGTTGCTGCCTGAGATGCTTCCAGCTGCTCAGCTACCCTCTCCGCCTTTCGCTTGCTCCTTTCTGCATCTTCCATCACAATACCAAGTTTCATAACAGCCTCACGTTCGGCAGCCTTAGCTGCGTCAAGTTCTGCAGCAACTTCCTCCCCCACTTTATTACCACCGTGTGGAAAACTCTTACTGATTTCTAACTTCAGCATTTCATTCTCTTCAGATATGCTTTGTAATGTTGTTTCCTTGTCCATCAGATCACCCTTTAACTCAGCCACACATTCATCTAGTTTTCGAAGCTCCTTTTTAAGTTCAAGTTCTCTTCGGGATGAATTGTTCTTTTGAAGCTGCAAATTCAACTTCTCATTCTCCTCCACAATGCCCTGCAACTCAGTTTCCTTATCCAATAGGTTAGCCTTCAAATGTTCAATATCAGCATTCTTTCTTTTCAATTCTACCTCTAGCTCGGATACCCTATGGCTTGATTCTGATTTAATGTGCTCAATCAACTCATAGGCTTTTCTAAGCTTCACTGAACACTGAGTATTTTCTTCCTGGTACTTAGTCTCAGCAGTCTCTATGGCAGACCTCAGAGAATAAATTTCTGCTTCAGTGCGATTAGGATCCTCACCCTTTTTTAATATCTCAGCTTTCGGTTCCATGTTCCCATCATCTGCTACATTTAAAGAATGGTTGCATTTGTTACTAATGAGGCCAAACTCAAGTTTACTGACTAGTGCCTCAAGTGAGTCCACCCGTGTTCTAGATTGGTCTAATTCCGAAGCAGCAGAGTTGTATCCGTGCAAAGCTTTTGCAGCATCAGCTCTCAGAAACTCAACGGTTCTTTTTGCAGCTTCAAGTTGTCGCAAAGTCTCATTGACCAAAGCTTGTGCCTGACCCGATTCTTTAGAATCCCTGAGTTGATTTTTCATGTTCTCCACAAGTGAAAGAGATTCTGCCAAGTTATCCTTCAAGTTTAGTAATTCCACGTCCGATGATTCTGCAATTTGGGTGTGTGCATTCTCACAATTAGCTACCAATTCATGTTGAACCTTGAGTTGCTGAATTTCATCGATAGCAGAGGTCAGTGCAGCAGTGTTGTCTGAGAGCTTCTGTTGGGCAGCCTTGAGTTCGGATTGCCACGCCTTATCATGCTCTTCTATAGTTTTCTGGAGCTCAATAACACGAGCTTGTTCAGTAGCAGAGAATTTCAGAAGTTGCTGTTGAGAATCTTCAAGTTTCACAGATACGGCATATAGTTGTTTCTTGGACTCTTCAGCATCTTGCTGAGCTTGCTTCTTGGATGAGTCAGACAAACTGAGCTGGTTCCTCACAACCTTCAAATCCTCTTTGAGTTGAGAAATCTGAGATTCTAATTCAGATATTCTGCTAGGTCGCTTCCTCTAAAACATCAGAAGATTACAGTGGTTTACAATTCTGAGACAAATTTCTAGCTTTTGGATAATTGTTATGAGGAATTGTATAAAACAAGGATTACAAAAACCCACGCACAACAAAAGAAGAAAAACAATAGAGGCCCAGAAACAGCCTAATCTTTCACAAAGCTTGAATATACAATGCCATCAAATATAGTATATAGAACCAATGATAAGTTATTACATGGCAGTGAAGTAGCTTATTCTACCAACTCTCTTAATTTATTTGAATGCATCAGATGCTCGAGAACAGAATCCTTCAAAAAGGCGACTTTAATATCTATCTAACAGATAACGTGCATTTGTACAGGAATTAAGTGCCCACATATTAGACGCCCCATTATTACGTTTTCATTAGCTCTATCAGTATATTGTCCAAGAATATCAATAGAAATAAGAGGTAAAATTAAAGCCAACTCTAACCCTTCAACTAACTAGACAACTGTTAACACCACCTTTCCAAAAAGCAAAGTTTTTGAAAATATAAACATAATCATAGCAACACACTACAATTTCCACAAAAAACAAAAGCGCTTTTGGTAAGCAAAAGCACTTTTTAATCAAAATTACATTGCTTTTGTTACACAAATAAAAGAAGTGTCACCTACCTCTGGAGCTGGACTTCTGGGGGATCTGCGCTCGGTGACTTTGGGACTTCTATTATCCTTTGAAGTTTTGTGAGCTTGGTTTAATGAAGATGCAGTGTCTAGTGTAGCAGGCCTGAGTTGGCGTCCACCACGAGGGGACACTTTCTGAGGCACTTCAGAGGAGCTACTTCTGAAACCATAAAATCTAAGCGTAATGAATTATGATGATCATGTGAGCAAAAGAAGTTGCATTGGTATGTGGAAACGCACATTTCAGAACTCTAGCAATAAAGACCAGCAATAAACGCTTTGCTATATAAAGCAAAACCAATTTCTTTAGACCACAGCAAAATCTGAACTTTCTAGTTGCTAACACGTTAGAGAGGTTTCTCTATGTGGTTTGAACATAGAGTAGAGTGGATGCTCCTAAATCCAAACCATAAGACAGATTTGAACAGACAAGTTGCTGAGTTAAGCCCGAAATTGCGTTTACGTTTTGCTGTAACGAGTAATTGAGTAATAAATACGTGAGTTATACTCCTTAAAGTTACAATCAAGTCTTTTTGTCAGAAGTAACGTAAATATCTTTAACCATATAATTAATTAATTCAACTTCAAAATTAATACTTTCTCCAAGCATTAAAATTCTTATTATGATTATTGATTTTCATGGTAATCACTATTCAAATTTGAACTTCAAAATTCCTGCCGAAAATGTTATCCCTTCAATATATATATACATATATTGTCAAACATATGTCATCGTACGATGAAAGATAATTAGAGACGGAACAGTCTGATTCTGTTTTTTCCTTCATCCAAAAAAATATGATAAAGTTGTCACATAACGTGACATTATAGCCATTTGAAAAAGGCAACGCAGAGAAATAAATTCCATTTAGAAAAACAAAAACTTTTGCTCACAATACGAGTGATTATAATTATAATTGTAACTGGGAATAAAAGCTCCCTGGGTCCAATCTTCCATTCCGCAGTTAACGCCGCCTATATAAAACGCACTTGAACGACAAATCATTAGTCTTTTGAAGAAAACAACAAAAACTCAAAGTAACAAAAGCACAACAAACACATTTAACGTCAGAGACCCGGGCTTTCTACTAAGGAATAAAACTAACCAAAAAAACAAAAAGACAAGCATCAAAATTTAATATTCTTACTACCCAGATTGCAGAATCTTTCAACAAATAGCTAATAGCTCGATATGAAAATGACACAAACTATGTGAGGAAATTTGTGGGGAGCATTAAAAAGTTGAATCGAAGAGGACAAATTGTGAATAGTTGAAAAAAATTTGCTTGCACTCGTGCTAAGTTAGTAACCATGTGTGAACTTTTAACTATACCCGTAAATTGGAACAGAGTTATATACAGTTTATGCATTAAAGTTTTACATCCATGAGCACACTTTGTTCCAAATATAGTTGTTGACATTTGAATTTGAAAGTATGAGAATTGAGAAATTGCACATCATAATTAAGGCGAACAATCCCGTTGATTTAGCCTTATAATAGCATTTAAACATCCCAATATAATTATTTTTAACTAGGAATGGCAATTGAAGCTTACCTTGTCTTTGGGGTCTGCTGCATGGTTTAACAGCCTTGTGTTCCAGGAAAGTAAAAGGGGTTAATAATTATGACCTTGCTACTTGAATGCTCCCTGACCCACAAGGACTATAACAGTTCAGAAAAATATCATTAACTGATGAGACAAGTGGGAATCCAATGTGAAGGTCAATGAAGTTGGAAGAAAATAAATAGGTTCATGCAGGATGAATGCATTCCTAATCATCATCACATATCAAGCCATAAATGCACAACAATTGCTTCCACCAAATTTCACTTTTCATTTCTAAAAGTTACTCCTTCATTATTCCCTTTTAGACGTACCTGAAGAACATGTATCTAAAATTGAAGACATCACTTAAAAATACTATCAGGGCAGAGATTCTGGCTAGCACTGTAAAAAGATAAAATAAAAATTACAAGCCTTTTGGTACTAGTATATTTGGGTGAAATGTGTGGAATTCAGTTTGCAACATGTTATACATCAATTTAGTTACATGAAAAAAATCCCAGAAAATATTTTAAGAGGCATGTTCTACTGACAGGAGGCAATTACAGACGCGGTCAAATCTTCATCCTATTTTACCCATATATGTGAGTCATGTCCCATTCATGTACAGTGGGCTTTTGGGTAATTGCAAAGAAAAAAAATATTCTTAACTTCCATTTAGCCTTGAAAGAAGGGCATTCATAGTGGCCATTCAATGACTTACACATCGACATTTTCCCATAATATTTTCAATGAGGAAGGAAATAGACATGACCATTATCATAAATAGAAAGAATAGACATGATGCTAATACAGATGAGGGAGTTTTACAACAACTTGATATGCGTGCTTGGTGGACAACAAGCATTGAACAGGGAAACACCAAAGTAGAAAAAAAGGGAAAATCACTTCATGAAAGGACTTTCACTTATTTAGAACAAAGGAAGCAAATCTAGATAACAAACGAGAAAGAATCAGCAACAAATATAGGAGGTAGATTCAACCTTTGAAATTAAAAAATGAGATACTCAATTTGCCTTTGAAAAAAAGTGTGTGCTAAAACATAAAGCGACGAAACATTGCAGCTCCTAAACTTCGAAATAGAGAACCGCGTTAATGCCACTTTTAATGTTAGCATAACTTTGCCACTAAATAAATAATGCAGCAGTTTAAAGTGAAAAAAAGCGGTCAAAAAAGCAGAAACATCATTAATAAACTTTTTTATTTTTCCGGAAATTAAAAAAAAAAATCACAATTCTAACAAGAACAAGGAGAAGAAGATGAAGAACTTGAAACCTCCAAGTTATAAGGAGCGTAATGAAAACTCTGATGTAGGAGGAGATCTTGTTTTCCAAAGTGTTACAGTGGCAATTAACCTGGACAAAAAGTAATTAGCAAGATAAAGTTTAAGCACTTATATTAACATAATTATAATAGTAAACACTCTGACAAATTTCATGCGTGTTTTCCTGAATACAGAGGACAATGCAGAAGAAGAAACGACATAACAGGGATGAGTGAAAACCTGTGATATTAACTAAACGATGAATGTTTGTTGAGTGAGCTTGTGTGTGTGAGTGTTTGGTGTAAGCAATAAGGTGAGTGTTGAGGTGAAGAAGAGAAACGCGAATGGGTGCGTGAGAGGGGAGAAAGAACAGTTCTTAGACCATAACAGAACAGAACATACATATGTGTTTGTCCTTTCACAACGTTAATTGCTTTCAAGTACCACGTTGCGTCCGCCACTACCATTTTATTCGGAAAGAAAATTTTATTTTATTCAGTTTCTTGAATATACTCTAATGCTCTGTTTATTTCTGCTAACGTGCTCTATAAGCAGATTCAAATGCGAGTTTGAAAAAGAAAAAGCGCAAAAATGTATTCTTAATTATCCTTCAATAAGTAAAATAAAAGAAAAAGAAAAACAATATTTCACACTGATAAACAATTATTTTATATGGACAATGTTTATGCATATTACTGAAATATAATTGATATTCCCAAGGCTTTCTGCCTCAAGTTCACTTAGTTAACTGTGAGTTCACTGAGCAAATTGGACAGTGTCTCTTTCGAGATTTTTGTTAAATTATCTGAATAAGTTGTATCTTCACTTAAAGTTTCTAACAGATTATGAGTGGTTATCGATCTAATACCAAAAGAGAGATTTAAATTTAAGATCAATAAACTCTTCTTATAGAAAAAAAAATTACATCTTCTTTTGAGTTCTATGAAATATTGAGACTAAAAAGTTAATTTTTAAATAAAAATAAAGTCAATAAGTGTGAAAAAGCTAAATATTTTAATATTTAAAGTAAAATGAGCACTTATCATTATCAATTATATCGAGAATTTGTTTACATTATATAGAATTTAATCCTTGTTTAAAATAATGTATTTATTAATTATAAATTCTAATTTTGAATAATGAATTTTTGTTACAATCTATTTTATCTTTGCATTTTAATTCAAAAATAAAAGACTAGATAATTTTATTTCATTTAACAACTTTATATGGAGTATTTAAATTAAAATAAATAAATATTTATATCACCATATTCTAACAAGTTTATATTACTTTATGAGTTTTTTTTAATATTTCGTGTTTCAATTTTAGTAATGACATTTTTTTGCTCTATTAATTGTGCCAGATTTTGTAGTCTTATGTAATTCTTTTATATAATATTTATATTCAATCTTTAATAATTTATTTCTTATATTTGTCAGTTTTCTAAATAATTATTATAAACAATTTTACAATTAATAATAAAAAAAAAACATAACTTGTTAAGTTACGGGATTAGTGAGAAATTGTGGTAATAAATGAACGTGACTCTAAATTATATTTTTATGTACATGTATTTGTAAAAACAAAGTACACAGTCTTTTGAAATTTTGTTTCCATTATTTAATATGTGAAAAGATACCCATATATATTCACATTATTTAATTACACACATTTTATAAAAACAGAGTAAACAATTATTTTATAACTTATTTACAAATATCGTTTAATAAATATATCACATTACCAAACAGTCTTTCATAACATTTCAAATTATGTCATGCTAGCAACCAAATTGAAGTCCAAATATACAAAAACATATGTTACTTTAATTGAATGGAAACTAGTAAAATAAATATTTTTTTACAATGATCATTTTCAATATTTTATGTGGATGGGCGAATCATATAAAGGTTATTGATATAAAAAGTAAGTTTTTTTTAACTATATAAAATGTAGTTTTTTTAAAGATATGATGTTATCATTTATTTGCGTTAATAAAAAAAATATCTTACTGTAAATTCTATTAGTTTATTTGAAATCAATATTTTGATATTCAAATTTTAATAATGTGAGAATGTTAAAAATTGAGCTTAGTTAGTCAAACATTTAAGAACCTCACATTTTATCTATTTTTTTAAGTTTGGACATAAAGATTTTGTGTCTAATATAAGAGAAAATCCTATACTAAAGTTGGATTATGAACAGGAGTTAATTTTTTTATAAAACAGCATTCAAATTGTTTGTAACAACATTGAAACAATAATAAAATTCATCCTTCACTAATACCATTTATAAAAGTTTAAGGTTTTCTAGTTGATGTTTGATATAAAAAAACATAAAAAAAAAACATATTAAATATCAAGTAGGATATCAAATAGAGAACAATGACGAAAAACTCGAATGAATGATCAATTGTCGAAATAAAACTGCATTAGAAAAACATTAGGATCTCATTTTCAAAATGATTTAATTTGTCAAGGAATTTAATTGAGTAATGAATTTTGAATTAGATTTTGCATAAGATATTCATATAGATCAAAAACAAGTAAATGTATAGGTGACTAGGAGTGAACTATGGTTGAAGTAGGAACCTAAAAAATAAAAATAATTATGAAGTGAAAAATCTAACTTTGTAGTGAATTAATCGAGGATGGAAGTGTTGTAATTAAAAATTTAAACTTTTGACTACGTGAAATGTGGTGATCAATAAAAATAATTTGAACTGAAGAACAGGAAAATGAATATTTTTTTCTCAAGCGTTGTTACGACGTCTAAGGAAGAGGTAGTACAACAATAATCGAGAGAGATTAAGAGAAACGAGGAATTACAATAACAAAAAAAAAAAAGGAAAACAATGCATAAAAAAATAAAAAATAAATTGTGTTTGCATTTAGTATAATTTATAACTGATATAATATGTAATATGTTATTTACTAAATATCATCCTATTTTTCTCGTGAAAATTGATATAACTTAAACAATACAATATGATAATTACGTATGAAGAATATTGTCAAATAAAAATAATGTATAAATATTAATAATAATTAATTACAATATAGTATTTTTATGGTGAAAAAATTTATTATAACAATTTTAAAAGAAAATTATGTCTACAATAACATCTAAGATCTCCTCTTTAATTTAAACTTGGTAAATGCTTGTGAATAATAAAAAGAAAAAAAAAAGAAAACAATGTCCCCATTGATAATGAAGTTTTGAGTTTATTTAAACACAAACCGTTGACACCATAACAAGTCAAAGTTTCTTTATTGGTAACTTACATAATAAAATACAGGGCGTCTTGTTATTTAACAAGTCAAATAAGTTAGTAACAACTATTAGTTGTTATGGTCTTTATGTCAATTGACTTTATAAAAACATGTGTCTTGTTATGTTGTGTACAGTTATTTAATTTTAATGTGTAGTTTAGATATATCATATGGATATTTTGTTTATAAACTCTGCATATTCAATGCCACGATCAAATTGTATAGTCGTATTGCAAAATAAAAGAATTCCGTCATCATCTATGTCTATTTATTGTTAATACAGAATTCCCATGTTATTCTTCTACGGTAATACATGAAACTATGTGCTTTGTTGCGGAAACTTTAATGAACATTATTTTTTCCAATAATATAAGTACCAAAATGCAAAAAATAATGTCATATCAGTTTAAAAAAATATATGCAGCCTGGGAGTGGACTTTTTTTGTTACTGGGAGGGTTTATATGTATATGAAAGAGATATATTTTATTGATTTTTTGAGAAATGATGACGTAAAAATGTAAAAACTAATTAAAATAGTTTACTTTACTACTTAACAACCATTATGATATAACCTTAATTAGTTATCAATGATTTTATTGGATAACAGTTCATTGGTCTAATAAGACTATAGATTTTGTGACAAGTGATAACGACCGTTAAGTATAATTCTATTCGAAATTTTTATGCAATTTCAGAATGATGTAACAAGGAATCTTCCAAAGTGTACAAATTTTTTTATATTTCAGTTATGTTAACTGAGTCTCTTAAATATCTCAATTTTATGATTTATTCACTTTATAAATGGAATTTCTGATGTATACAAGACATAAAATCGTATAATTGTGATATTTAAAGAACTCAACTAATATAGTTAAAACTTGAGAAATTAAAATTACACATTTACGCGTTTAAAACAATAAAAAAAGGAAATTAAACCTTGAATATATGTTTTATTAAATTTTGTGGAGATATTTTGGTGTTTTGAAGGAAAGATATAAGGTCTACTTCATATTAGAAAATAAGTTTATGCAAAATCATCTTATATTCTCAATTAATCTCGAACTATCGTGTGTAGAATATATATTTATTGTCTCTTAATCATAATTTATACCAAAATTTTGTAATTAAATAGCTATATAAAACTGTTCTACAGTATGACTATATTACCATTGAATTCTTACACATTTTGGTTTTGTGATAATACAAAATCAACATTTCGGTCAAAAGACATATTTCTTCCCAATGTACACACATGCATATATATATATATATATATATATATATATATATATATATATATATATATATATATATATATATA
>Ga0099824_1000013_pt1 | contig 93243 bp, 42 predicted proteins | sample SiratrowhiteBW_FD_76837 | JGI IMG/M metagenome (GOLD analysis project Ga0099824, IMG submission 76837) | Root nodule microbial communities of legume samples collected from California, USA - Siratro white BW | ecosystem: Host-associated > Plants > Roots > Nodule | place: USA: California... | reverse complement strand
TAGTTTTACAGAACATCAGTTGTTACCAATGTATTGACGAGGGGACAACTTAGTTCATGGCATGGCGACTCAACTCAGACATCTTCAACAGTTGCCAAAACAAACAGATTCAACCAATACAACTCTAAAAAACTTACAAAAGACGTTCTTTACTCCACCATGAACCAAGAACAAAGTCGTAAATGACATAAAAGAACAAACTTTACTTTCAAACCAACACAAATCAAACCGTAAACGCAAAATCCTTTTCAGATCCAGAACAGAACAGTAAAATGAAACCGTAATCGCAAAAAGACTTCCTTTTCCATCAAAAAATCGCATAAAAACCAAAACTTTACACGCAAATCATTCAACAAACAAAAAAAATCATCCTTTTGCATGAGCAATCACTGAAAAGAGCAACCTTTACACGTTTAAAAACCAAAACCAAACCTAAAACGAACCTTAGCAAGAGTGGAGACCAGCGACAGTGGAGACGAGACTGAGAGAGTGAACGAGACACCTTTCGAATGAGACGAGGCGGAGTGCGTTAGGGCTTCTGGGAGGAGGCGAATCTTTGAGAGGCAGAACACTGAAAGGAGGACGAAGGCTGAGAGGACGACGACCGCTGAGAGGAGGAGGAAGGCTGAGACCAAAAATCTGAGAGGAGGAGGTCGAATGAGAGGAGCCGGGAGTTTGAGAGAGAAAAGGTTTCTTTGAGAGATGGAGATCGAGAGAGCGGGAACGTATGCAGCCTTTTCGGATTCTGAATCTGTTAGGACACTGCCATGCTGGCTTACATGCTGGCTTAAAATAATATTATTTTTGCCACATCAGCAGTGTGAACTAGGAGTATGCCACGTGGTAGTGTCAATGTAACATTACTCTAATTCCATATACTCTCATGCTTATTAATGCCAGAACAAAAACCACGCTCCTTGCTCAACCAATTGCATTAATCTCATGAATAAATATTATAATGGGAGCACACTTTTCAAATCCACTCATTCTTCTTACACAGTACCAAAGCAATTAATACACTAAGTCTAAAATCTCACACGTTTACTATTCTTTTATCTATTATTATTTTTGTTTATCTTTCTTAATAAATCAAACCCAAACCTGCTAGGCCCACGATAACCCTAAAACAAAATAAGAACGAGAAAACTATTGACTTTGGTGCATCATTATGAGGAAGAGAACGGCGCCGCTACTTGATAGAGAAAACGGTGGTGAAGCAAGGTTGAACCTAGACCTGAACGTTGGCGACATAAAGCTATTGTAAGGAGCGGCGGTGGTTATGGTTCGTCAATGGCAGCCCGTGGCGGTTGGGGTGGAGGTTGAGTGGCGGTAAGGCTTGGTGAGCCAGCCCTTTCGACGACCGTTACAGCGACGGATGCTCACGGCAATGGTGGCGGGAAAGGAGAGCACGGTGGCAGCAAGGAGAGAGTTTGGCTTTCTTTGGAGGCATGGTGATGAGGTAAGGTGGCTAGGGGGTGCGGTTTGAAGGTACTATTTTGGGGCTTGAATTGTAGATGGCAAATTGTTGGAGGAAAGTGGCATGGAAAGAGTTTGGAAGAGTCTAGAGATGGTGGTCTTAGTGGGGTTTGAAATTCGCGGAGGTGGTTTTCCAGAATGTTAAAAGGGTGTTGGAGCTGGTTTGGCATGGTGGAGATTTGGGAAAGACTTTGGGTGTCTTGTATGCGTGAGTAACAATGACCTGGGGGTGATGGCTCAGATGTGGCAGTTTTTTTAATAATTTTTTTTTAGTTTCAAGCACTATTTTATTATCTCAACTAACCATTTTATTTGCTGGTGAATGCATGATGTATGTTTAACAACAACAAAACAAATGAAAAGGGACTGCAAAAGACATAAACAAAAACAAGAAACAAGCTTGATTTGCTTTATAAACAAACTCCCTTTATTTCTTTCTCCTACTGCATCCTCTTGACCGGTGAAAATTCTGTATATGTTTCTTTTGAATTGAAAGAGAGAAATAGTTTACTTCTTATGAATAGGAACCAGAATGAGAAGCAATCCTTGGTAGGTTTTCAAGTTCGGGAACACATCCTCCTCTCCAATCAAGACCCCCCGCTCACCTATATGAATCCACAGCCAAAGAAGGACAAAAAGAGTCTGCAGAGTTGACTTGGTCTCATGTTTGGACGCAAAAAATTTTACTAAAAACAAGCGATGTTTGGCAGCAGCAGAAAGTTTGACAGGAGGAATTTAGTTAGAAAGGGGCAATTTTGGTTGCAGAAGGAAGTAGTGGTGATAGCAACATTACAGGGAAGCAGTGTAGAGGAGAGAAGCAAGCTGAAGCATTGAACATAATTTGGAGTTTTTCTGAAAAAAGGATGGTGCATCCTACAGGAAAAAAAGTCCACTGATCCTAGGCAAAAGAGAGAGAGACTTCTCCGAATTCAAATTTTTTCCTTTTTATTGTATAATATTTAATTTTTCAGAAAAGAAAATGTAAAAATAAAATTGCATATGAAAAGGAAATATGCTTTTTTTTTTTTTTTGATTGATTTTGATAAAGAAGGTAAAATCTAAGAATGAGATAAAAGCAAACCTACAAAATGAAGATTATATTTTTTTGCCTTTTATTATTTTTACTTTTCCTAAAATGAGAAAGAGATAAAAAAAGAAGATAAAAAAATAAAATTAAATTAAATTAAACCATATTTTTATTCAATAATAACAAAATAAACATTTTTTTTAAAATGAAAGAAAATAAGAACCAAATCCAAAATTTTAACTAAAGAGATTTTTTATTATTATTAATATTTTGAAAAATTATTAAGTAGATCCGGACAAAATTAGGTGTTGACAGTTGCCCCTCTTTACTTTAATTTTACTGAATAATTTGAAAATTAAATTTACATATTATCAAAGTAAAAGTTAAGTAAAGACATAAACACTAATTTCGTCCGGTTTGAACAAGAAGAGAAATAAAAAGAAAATTTCAAGTATCTAGATCAAGTCTCAAAAGAGAAGTCATCGTTGAAAGACTGGAAAGGGAATAGTGAGGTCGTGACCTTGGATTGAGCCGAGAGGGTCACGAATTGTCACGTGCTGAAAGGTTGAGGTCGAAACCTTGGACTGAGCCGAGAAGGTTACGAACTATCACGTGTTGAAGAGTTGAGTTCAAAACCTTGGACTGAGCCGAGAGGGTCACGAACTATCACGTGTTGAAGAGTTGAGGTCAAAACCTTGGACTGAGCCAAGAGGGTCACGAACTATCACGTGTTGAAGAGTTAAGGTTGAAACCTTGGACTGAGCCGAGAGGGTCACGCCGATTCTTCTTAAAGGTTGAGATCTTGATGACATCGAGAGGGTCTCACAAGGTTGCGATCTTGATAACACTAAGCGGATCACATATCATTACACACAGATGAACAACAAGTGATCATCAAAAATACGGAAGAAAACTTTTACAAGTGTGATTCTTTGTAAAGACCTTGGCAAAGCTGAATGGGTCGCATAATGTTGAAAAAATCGAGATCTTGACTATGTCGAGAGGATCACGAACGACGTATGAATGTATAATGGCATGCATGAAGTTGAATTCTTTTGATGAAAGCGCATGAATAATGCTTGATGGTTTGTTTTGTTCTTGTCAATGGATGAGTACATGAATGAATGCATAATCCTCATTTTCTATTCTTGAGAGTGCATGAGACTCTATTTTATCTCGTTTTTCAACTTTTGACCGAGAATGCAGGTATGAAAACTTGATCCTTGATTTTTGGATGAGAGTACATGGACACATGCATGGGATTCAATTTTCATTTGTTGTTTTTTTGTTGACATTTAGAATCGATTGTTTTCTTGGATATCGTTGAATTCAACTGACATCAAAACTTCGCTCTTCAAAACAAGGGATGTTGCAAATCTTAAAGTTAATGTTAAAATTAGGGGCATCATTGACTTTTCTTTTTAAAACATTTTAATGCATGCGCTTGAATCTATGGGTAGATGGAATATGTGAGATAGAAAACTGATGGGGTTCGAAGGGGAACTGAGATCCCGCAGCTTCAGATATGTTATCATTCACATGCCCTTCCGAAATCTGCCCCAATTTCAGTGGGATAGTGGGTGAGCTTGATGACGCGTGAATGATTTATTTGTAGGGTAGAATGAGGATAGTCAGATTTGAGGAAAATTGGTTGATGTATAGAGAAAATAGGATCTTAGAAGGTCAATGAAAATTACCCCGGTTTAGATGTGTAGGGATGATGATGAGGTCTTTTATGAAAGGTGGCTCGATTTTAATAAGGTGGAAGGAAAGGATTACCCCAATATAGGATTTCTCTCACTTGGTCCGCCTTCGGTCGACTTATCAGTTGGTAACAGAGGAATGCCGTCAGACAGGAGCTCTTCAAACAACTTTCATTTTTGTTACCGTTTCTTTTTCTTTTCTCAACTGAGTTGTTAGTTATATCCTCTTGTCACAGGGTTAAACTTTTTGAAAATTAGAGCAATCATTCCTTGATCAATGTAGGCTTTATTAGGCTTGTAACGTGGCCAAGGGTTGAAAGGTTGTCAAGAAAAGGATATGAAGGCTCAAAACTATTTAAGGTTTTTAAAATTTTGACACAAAGATCATCAGCCAAGTGTGGTGTAAAACAGTCAAGGTTTTCTTCTATAGCATTTCCTTCTCTTCATCATTTTTTGTTCAGCATTTTTTTTTGCTTTTCATCACTTTGTGATAATATTTCTTATTGTGAATTCACATCATCTTTTGAGGAATTTTTCATTGATTTTTACGAACCTTTGATGTGCACCTTGACTAGAGTTTTATCTTAGTAATGCTCCTTGCTTGGGTAATTTTGAGAAGAACTATATATATATTTTGTTGGCTCAAGAAGGGTACAAAGGATTTGAATTTTTTTTTCGGATAAAGAAACATGGCCACATGTCATTTCAAATCATTATTGCTTTATTTTCAAAAAGGTTAACCTTGAAACAAGATTCAATGCCTCCCAACACGTCATTTTTCATCACCATTTTCTTATATATTTTTATTTGCTTTATTGTCCTATCTTTTGCCTAGACTTCCTTCACAAGTTTTCAATCTAGCAGACTTTCATTATTGGACTGCTCCTAGAGGTTAAAGGTCAACCATTTAACCAACCGAGAGAAACCTAACTTTTTTCAGTATGGTACTCTTGGTTTGTAGTTCCGGGCGATGGTGAAAGCTACTAGGACGAATCTTTTTATTTTGGGATTTTGGAGATGAGGAGAAGCCAGAGGATTTCAAACAACATGCTTGCAAATGTTTCATTGAAAATTGTCAGCTTTTGCCCCTTATTAGAACACTGAAAAAATTTTAGAATCCCTATTTTATTTTAATCTCATGAATTCAACGATTTGTGAACAACGATTCGTCATGCAACGCTTGGCTCAAAAAAATAAAAAAAAATTCTTTCATTTTTATTGATTCTGCGACACCCTTCGAAGACTTGCTTTTGATGACAACACATGAGAATTTGTGTAACCTCCCATGGTATTCACTTTCGTTCCTTTTTATTTACCCAGTATGACAAAAATGTGCGAAATGAGATTAAAGAAATAGAAAAATTAAAATTTATAAAGAGAACAATGCAAAAGTACCAAAAACGGTGTCAAATACAAATCATGAACAAAAGCAATATTTCTGCACAAGCACCCTGTCATTACAGAATCATATCAGGCATAAAATTTCTTGACCATGTCGAAGTTAACTGGTAGAGGTAACTCCTCCCCGTACATCTTTGTTAAGATCAGTGCTCCTCCCGAAAATGCCCTTTTTACCACATAGGGACCTTCATAATTTGGAGTCCACTTCCCTCTGTGATCCTTCTAATTCAAGATGATCTTTTTCACTACTAAGTCACCCTCGTGGAATTCTCGAGGACGAACTTTCTTGTCAAATGCTTTTTTCATCCTTCTTTGGTATAATTGCCCATGACACACTGCCGCTAACCTTTTTTCCTCAATAAGGTTAAGTTGATCATATCGGGCCTGAACCCACTCGGCCTCTTTTAATTCGATTTCCATTAACACCCTAAGAGAAGGAATCTCAACCTCGAATGGTAATACTGCCTCCATTCCATATACCAACGAGAAAGGTGTTGCCCCTGTAGATATTCGCACTGAAGTACGATATCCATGCAAGGCGAACGGAAGCATCTCATGCCAATCTTTATATGTTACCACCATCTTCTGGATTATCTTCTTTATGTTTTTGTTCGCTGCCTCGACTGTCCCATTCATTTTCGGGCGATAAGGAGAAGAATTATGATGGTGAATCTTGAATTCCTCACACAACTCTGTCATCACTTTGTTTTTCAAATTTGTGTCGTTGTCAGTAATGATTCTACTAGGCAATCTGTACCTGCATATCAATTCTCTTCTTATGAACTTCGCTATTACTTTACTTGTAACATTGGCATAAGAGGCGGCTTCCACCCACTTGGTAAAATAGTCGATCGCTACTAGGATGAAACAATGTCCGTTTGACGCTTTTGGCTCTATCGCTCCAATGATGTCTATACCCCACATAGAGAAAGGTCATGGTACAGTTAAAACATTCAAAGTTGTTGGCGAGACGTTAACATTGTTTGCATACAACTGACATTTATGGCACTTCCTAACATGCACGCAACAATCATTCTCCATGGTCAACCAAAAATAACCAGCTCTCATGATTTTTCTGGACATGGAATGGTCATTCATGTGAGTTCCGAAAGCTCCCTCGTGAATCTCTTTTAAGATTAACTCTGCTTCTTTCTCGTCGACACATCTAAGAAGCACCATGTCATGACCTCTTTTGTACAGTACATCTCCATTTAATACGAAGCTCGAGGCCAACATTCTCAGCATTCGTTTATCATTTTCGGAGGCGGTTTCAGGGTATTTTCGGCTTTTGATGTATCGTTTGATATCAAAATACCAAGGTTTGTCGTCTGACTCTTCCTCTATGACATGACAATAAGCCAGATGTTCATGGCTCTTCATTTTGATCATTGGTAGCTCTCCCTCTTGGTTTAACTCAAACATGAAAGATAGGGTGGCGAGAGCATCAACCAACTAGTTATCCTCTCGCAGAATATGGTAGAATGTTATGGTGTCGAAATACTCCACCAATCCCTTAATATATGCTTGATAAGGAATCAATTTTTGATCCCTAGCCTCCCACTCTACCTTTATCTGGTGTATTACCAGTGCCGAATCACCATATACGCTTAAGGATTTTGCCTTAAATTCTATGGCTGCCCTAATTCCCATAGCACAAGCTTTGTATTCTGCCATATTATTGGTGCAATCAAAGTACAGTCTCGCGTCATTGGCATATACTCATAATCACTGCTCCTATACCATGACCTAGTGCATTAGACGCTCCATCAAAGAATAAGGTCCACCTATTTTCATCACCATTATCCCCGACTGTAGCAAACAACGCAAAAATATCCTCATCCGGAAACTCAGGTTGCATTGGTTGGTAATCTTCAATGGGTTGATGGGCTAGGTAGTCTGCCAGAGCACTACCCTTGATGGCTTTTTGAGTGACATACAATATGTCATATTCGAATAACAACATTTGCCATCGGGCTATTCTTCCTGTGAGAGCAGGTTTTTCGAAGACCAAGTTGTATGGCTGAACATGTACTGCCTTAACCGACGAGTTGCCCAAGTCAAAGCACAACAAGTCCGCTCTAGAGAGGAATAACATCGCTCGTAGTCAGTGAACTTCTTGCTTAGATAATAAATGACATGCTCTTTTCTACCAGTTTTGTCATGTTGACCTAGAACACAATCCATCGATTCATCTAGTACTGTCAGGTATAAAATGAGAGGTCTCCCAGGAACTGGCGGACGCAGTACTGGGGGCTCCTGCAAATATAGCTTGATTTTATTAAAAGCTGTCTGACAATCTTCATTCCATTCCACGACTTGGTTTTTGCGTAACAACTTGAATATCGGCTCACAAGTGGCAGTTAATTGGGAGATAAATCTAGCGATGTAGTCCAACTGCCCCAAAAAGCCTCGAACTTATTTTTCTGTGCTCGGATGTGGCATTTCTAATATCGCACGCACCTTGTCTGGATCTACCTCTATCCCTTTTTGGCTGACAATGAAGCCTAGTAGTTTTCCGGATTTCACGCCGAAGGTGCATTTAGCTGGGTTTAGCCTGAGTTTGAATTTCCTCAATCTCCCAAATAGTTTCCTCAAATTAATAAGGTGTTCCTCCTTAGATCCAGATTTAGCGATCATATCATTGACATAAACTTCGATCTCTTTGCGCATCGTGTCGTGGAAAAGAGCCACCATTGCTCGTTGGTATGTTGCCCCAGCATTTTTGAGACCGAATGACATCACCTTATAACAAAAGGTTCCCCATAACGTGATGAAGGTGGTTTTTTCTATGTCTTCCGGTGCCATCTTAATTTGATTGTATCCCGAAAATTCATCCATGAATGAGAATAGTGAGGAAGTGGTTGTATTGTCTACTAGAGTGTCGATATGTGGTAGTGGAAAATCATCCTTGGGGCTAGCCCGATTCAGATCTCGATAGTCTACACACATTCTGACTTTTCCATCCTTTTTAGGCACTGGGACCGCATTCGCCACCCATTGGGGGTATTTGGCTACGGTCAAGAATCCTGCATTGAATTGTTTTTCCACTTCTTCTTTTATTTTCAAAAACACTTTCGTTTTCATCCTTCTCAACTTTTGTTTGATCGGAGGGCATTCTGGTTTGAGAGGCAATCTATGTTGCACTCTGTCGGAATCCAATCCCGGCATATCCTGGTATAACCAAGCAAAAACGTCTTTAAACTTCCTTAGTAGAGTATGTAATTTTTCGCGTGTTTCTTCTGTCATATTAGTGCCTATTTTAACTTCCTTTTCTTCATCTTCTTCACCCAGATTAATTGTTTCGACATCTTCTCGATATGGTTTTATTTCTTTCTCTTCTTGCTCTACTAATCTCATCAACTCAGGAGACGGTTCACAGTTTTCTTCGTAATCATTTTCCGTATTATCGACGGGGTGCATAAAATTAGGGCACGAAATATTGGCATTGTTATTTTCAAAATTTTCATCAACAAATCTGCATTATTCAAGTTTACGAAAATAAATAGACAAGAAGAACAAGCAAAGCACAAAAACACAAATTTATAACAGAAAATGCGCATTCAAGTCAACACTGAGTCTTTTAATCAAAGCAAAACACAAAAGTAGGTAACGCCAAAGTCTTAAGTCAAACCAAAAGGGCTTGCCCCTTTTTAAAAAAAAGAAAATTACATTTCATCACACGTAAACACCATGGATAAGTTCACAGATTCCCAGTTGCCAAGTTGCACATCCGGTGGACAGGGGCACACAAAATTTGAATCTTCATCTCCATGCTCCTTCTCGATTGCAACCACTTGATCAACATTTATCCATCTTGTGCTTCGGAAGCTCTGCTTGATGTCGCACAAAGTAATTCCTTTTGCTTTTGGCTCGCGACCCTCTAGCTTGGTTAGGCTTATTTCCTTCCTCTCTTCCATTGTCCTCCTCTTATCTGCTTTGATAGGTTTGTAACCCAGGCCATATCTTCCCTTGTTTTCGACCAGCTCCAATGGGAGTATAACTCCTTTGCCATCTTTGCCAAGTCCCATTCCATACTTATATTCCTTTTTCAGCATAGTTTTTGCTATCATCAAGGACGTACTTGACAAGTATGGACTTAACTTGAAGGGCTCGACATATGCGGCGCCTACAATCTCCAGGGCTTGGAAAGAAGTTTCTAAGGCTTCCTCATCAGTCTTGTCGCAACCGAGATCACGACGGGGACGGCGAACAAAAATAAAATTATTTCTTTTAAAACAGAGGAGTCGCCACCATAGTTTATTAGGAAAAACTATGGAAAACCAAAAACAAGATAAGACAAGTTTGCGAAATGGATTTCGAGTCTGGGAGTCGGTTACATGTGGGGAAGGTGTTAGCACCCCCACAACGCACATCCTAAGACGGTACCTTTAATTAAATAAGTAACCTGAGTGTGATTTTTTAAAACATTTATTTTTCCAAGAAAGATATTAAGATAAAACAAACAAAATATTTTTTTGGTTTTAGGAAGCCCGACAAAGTTTGACCTTGCTCTTACGTATCTCCATCAGGGATGGAGAATCAGGGTTACGTCGTTCTTTGTTGATAAGATTGTTGGTTGTCTTGATATTTTATTTTTTTTTAATTTTTGAAAGCTTGTGTTTGAAAATAAGGTAAGTGAATGACACCAATGCCAGGTTTAAAGCTCGGGTTTTGGATAGTAGTGCCAGGTTTAAAGCCTGGGCTTTGAGTGAAGTGTCAGGTTTAAGGCCTGGTCTTTGGGTAAGGTGCCAGGTTTAAAGCCTGGGCTTTGAGTAACAGTGCCAGGTTTAAAGCCTGGGCTTTGAGTAATAGTGTCAGGTTTAAAGCCTGGGCTTTGAGAAATGGTGCCAGGTTTAAAGCCTGGGCTTTGAATAAGGTGTCAGGTTTAAAGCCTGAATAAGGTACCAGGTGCAAATACTAATTGGGGTGGTGCAGGAAGTAGCTCCACTAGTCAGAAACCACTTATGATCAAGGCTTTTTAGGGATTGAGAAGAGTGTGGGTGCAGATCTAGATTAATGGGGTGCAGATCTGGATTAATGGGGGTGAGAAAGTAGATCCGCTAATCAGAAATCCAACCAGGGTCGAGGGCATTTTGGGGATTAAGAAGAATTAGAGTGTAGATCTTAATTAATGGGGGTGCAGGAAGTAGAGCCGCTAATCAGAAATCCAACCAGGGTTGAGGGCATTTTGAGGATTAAGAAGAATTGAAGTGTAGATCTTAATTAATGGGGGTGCAGGAAGTACCGCCACTAACCAGAAACCCGTAGTGTTGAGGGCATTTAGGTAATTGAGGGGAGTGGGAATAGAATAGCCCAACTCCTAAACCCTAAGCCACCACCACCTTAACCCTAAGCCACCATCACCTTTCTTCACCCATGATGAACAAAAAGTGGCAGCAGCGATAAGGAAGGAGCGGCAGCGGCGGCGACGGCGGTGGCGGTACGGTATGGCGGCGACGGTGCGGAAAAAATGGCGGTGACGGCGGAAGTCATTTTCGGGTTGTTTTGGAGTGGTTTTGGGAGCACAAAATACTTGGACAAAATACAAAGAATGTATGGAAGATGGAAGATGATGAATTTTTTCTATTATTTAAGAAATAAGAAGAAAAAAAAAACAAAATGTCGTAAAGAGCAAAATGACCTCCTTTTTTTATATTTTTATCTTTATATGAAAATGAAATGATGAAGAAATAAAAAACTATCACAGAAGATAAGAACACAAGATTTACAAATTTCAAACTTCAAGATCCATATGAAAATCTAAACTTTACAAATCATACCTGTGAGTGTTCTTTAAAAATGATAGTCTCCTTTACAAAAGTTTCTTGCTTCTCAGTTTTAAACTGAATGTGGATAGTAAGACAGAAGAATCAATCCTCTCTTCTTCTCTACTTTCTCTCTCTTTTTTTCTCTTTTTCTTCATTCCTCTCAAAGTGATCAGTCATTCTTTTCTAACGTAGAGCAGTTACCACTTAAGTGAATCTCCTTTTTATTATTTCATTTATTTTTATTCTGAAAGTAGTTCAGAGCAGTTTTGAAAGATTGACTCTTTCTTTTTTTTTCTTTTTTTTATTATTAAAGATGAAGTGTAGACGAACGTGAGATGAAACAGTTTGAGAACGGTCATATTTTATTTTTTATATTTTTCTGTTATTCTGGAATGCACCGTTCAGAGCAGTTTTAAGATTGACTGATTCTCTTTTTCTTTATTATTAATTTTTTTTTATGTATTGGAGAAGGTGGCTTGTTATCTGAGCAGTTTCAAAATTGTTATTTTATATATTTTTTTCAAATAATACGTGGAGTTAAGGGAGAGGGAATTTAGAGAAGATTGATTTATTTTTTATTATTTTTATTATCTTGAACGTGCAAATGAAGAAAACAGTTTTATTTTCTTGTTATTTTTTATTATTTTTTATTTTTTCCTTATTTTTAGGTTATTTTGTTTCAATTTATATTTATATTTTTTGTTATTTTCGTTTTTTATTATTAATTATTTTTTTAAATCACCACCTTTTCTCTTTTTTTCTAAGTTTTTTTTAATGGAAAAATTGAAAAAAAAAATTATTTATTATTTTTTCAAGAAAACTTAGATTAATAAATATATATTCTATGTTATTATTTATTTTTTCATTTTTCCTTTTTCCACTTTATTATTATATTTTAATTTAAAAGATTACCCGGACAAAATCGGGTGTTGACAAGCCTCAATATGTCAAGTAGATAGCGGTCCACGCACCAGTAGATCTTCTACACCGGAGACTATTATCAGCTTGTCATCCACCATAAATTTCAGCTTCTGGTGCAAAGTAGAAGGCACCACACCAGCGGTATGAATCCAGGGTCGCCCTAACAAGCAGCTGTATGCCAATCATACAGCTAGTCAAAGTATCATACATCTAATTGACAATCATATTTAGCACATGAGAACGAAACACATAAACACTAGACTACATTTTGTAAGATACGTTATTGAGTGTACAGATGTTAGGATCGAGAAAATAGCCTCGAAAGAAAATTCAATAGATGTGTTTATGAAGTACCATGATTAAGGTTTAAACAATGTTTATAGTTAGTTAATTTTTCATTTAAAAAAAAAGAAAGCTTAAGTTTAGAGTCAAGGTGAAGAATCACGATGATTGATTCTAAATCATGTACAATAGACTATCTACTGAAGAACTTAGTCACGAAACACATAAACATTAGACTACATTTTGTAAGACACGTTATTGAGCTTAGAGATGTTAGGATCGATAAAATAGTCTCGAAAGAAAATTCAATAAATGTGTTTATGAAGTACCATGATTGAGGTTTAAACAGTGTCTGGTAGTTAGTTAATTTTTCATTTGAAAAAAAAAAGAAGTTTAAGTTGAAAGATCTTTCATGATTTGGGGTCAAGGTGAAGAATCATGATGATTGATTCTAAATCATATACAATAGACCATATGTTGAAGAGCTTAGTTAGATATTAAGATTGTCTGATGTGAAGGAAAAGAAGGTCATCTACTAATGATTGCTTAGTAGAATTAAGAAGAATTAGTTTATCTATATATGTGCTTGTTGTGATTATCTTACAATTTTTATTTGAAACAGTTTCTATTACTTTTTACTATAGGATCTATATAGCTTTGTGAGCTTAGACCAAGAACGCACTATACTGTAAGTAGATTGTGTATAGTCTGTTTGGCATTAATAAGAATGTTTTATTCAATATTATTTTTGTGTATCTTTAACCAAGTTGATTATGATGATATGAATCAGTTGAGACAACGATTATCCACTAGTAAGGACCAAATTCATGATATGAGCTCCCAGTTCAAGTCCATTCAGAAATTTATTGGTGCAGTCCTCCAATACCTACCCCCTCCCGCTGCAACAACTGCTCAAAATATTTTTCACCAAGCTGATTGTCATCCACAAAATCAATAACAACAACAGAATGGAGAACAACGCAATGAGCAGCCACATGATGAAGAACCACAAAGAGATAAAACATAATTCGCATAATAGTTATTAGTTTCTATAAACGGTATTGATATTAACTGAGACATAGATATTGTCATTTTGGGATTGTGTTGTAATTACTTTTATTATGAGGTGCAATTAACTCTTTTGTATGTATTTATGAAATATAATACTTTCCATCTTTCTTTTAATTCATTAATGATATGGATTGATTACTGCTTATGGAATTATCTCTTCAAGTACTATCAAGTATCACAAACAAACAAATAAATTTGATTTTGAAATTGATAAACAGATTACATACGGATCCAGTTCGTATAATCATATGTAATTACATACAGAGTTTCGTATATAACTACATACAAAACATATCTGTATGTAATTACATACGGACATTACATACAAATTTATCTGTATGTAATTTTAAATACGAATTTTAAAATCCGTATGTAAGTGTTACCTACAATAGTTTTACATACAAATTTTTATCCATATGTAATTTGTACGTAATTTCAAATTACATATGGATTTTCAATGTTATATACAGATTTTGGCCGTAGATAATGATAAAATTTCTTGTAGTAGCCTAAGGTTGATTTACCACATGTAGATACTTATTTGGATTGGAAAGTGGAACAATTGTTTTCATGTGATCAATTCCATGAAAATAGGAAAGTCCCTTTGGCCACTCTTAACTTTTAGGGCCATGCCACGCATTGGTGGTCTACCCTAGAAAGAGAGAGACGCAAGAGGGTAAATATTCAAAGGAAAAAGCAAAAGAAAACCTTTCCCAAATTTTGGTTAAAGAAAAAAGAAAGAAGAGCTTTCCTCACACATACACATTAGCAAAATTAAATGTTTCAGATGTTTGGGCCAAGGACATCTTAAAGCCCAATGTCCTTGCATGAGAACCATTCTTCTCAGAGGAAAAGACATATACAATAACAAAGTTAAGGTTGCTAGTGCTAATGAAAATAGTAGGGAGGATGCATTTGCATGTGAGGGTGATCTTTTTATGATTAGATGAACCCTCAACAACTAGTCTAGTTCATAACCTGAGTCTTAATGAGAGAACATTTTCCACACACAATGCAAAGTTTTAGAAAACATGTGTTCTATCATTAGAGATAGTTTGTTGCAACACTAGAGTGGTTTAAAACTGAATTTAACTATTGTTCCTCACCCTAAATCATACAAATTGCATTGGCTTAATAAAGATGGGGACATTACTGTGAATAATTAGGTGAAGGTCAACTTATGTATGGGTAATTATGACAATTAAGTTTTATGCGATGTAGTACCCATGGAAGTTTGTCATGTCTTATTGGGTAAACCATGAAAATTTGATAAGAAAACTATGCACAATGGTCTAACCAGCAAGATTGCATCTTGGTGCATTATGTATTGTACTTTGTGTTTTTAGTGGAATCTTTGCAAGGTTTGCAAAGAAACTGCTTAAAGAAGAGTAAACTAGTATAAAAATATTGTGTATTATCTCTCTAGTCTCTTGTTTCTTGTACTAGATTTTGATTTCTGCATAATTTGTTGAAATATCAAAATTTAACTTAACTGAAAGTGGAATTTAATTTATTAGTTTTTTGTGAGATTTCTAATATGTAAAAACTGGTATTAAGTGAAGTGTTTTGTATTTATGTAAAACTCTTGGTCACATTTTCAAACATATTGTTTCACTGGTTATTTTTCTGTATTATTGGAGTTTGAGAATTAGTGGACATTTAATACATTAATTGTAAATTTCAACTGATCATTTTTCTTTTGTTCTGATAAATATAATTCACTGTTGCGAGAATTAAATCAATCAACTTTTTGTCAGGATAACCAAATAAGAATTAAGAATTTATCTGGTTGTTTGCAAATTACAATTGATTGTTTTTGTACTGGTTGACAACAAATACTTTAATAAATTGATTTAATTAAAGAATTTCTTTTTTAAAAACTTGTTTTTTTTGTGAAAAATCTTGTATAGTTCAATTCCTTCTTGAACTCGGCCTAAATTCTTTCCAACATCATGTATGGGATGGTCAGTAGCAGACCAAATCTGGCTCATGTTAGTGTTGTTAGCAGGTACATGGCATACTCTGGATGAGCTCATTGGTGGGCTTTGAAATGGGTGTTGAGATATCTGACAGGAACAATATCATCTGGATTAATATATAGAAGGTTTAACCTTGATAAGACTACTATAGAAGGACATGTGGATGTTGATTATATAGGGAACGTTGATATCAAAATGTCACTTTTTGGGTATGTCTTTACTTTGTTTAGTACTGTTATTTGTTGGAGATTTAGTATGCAATCAATCGTGGTGTATCTACTACCCAGTAGAGCATATCACACTCACAAAAGGGGTAAAGAAGGCAATGTGGTTGAAGGGGATGATGATTGGAAAGATGGGTATTGTACAAGACTGTATGATTGTTTATTGTGATAGTCAAAGTATCATACATCTAATTGACAATCAGATTTACCACGTAAGGACGAAACACATAAACATTAAACTACATTTCGTAAGACACATTATTGAGTTTGGAGAGGTAAGGATCGAGAAGATAACCTCGAAAAAACATTCAATAGATTTGTTTATGAAGTCCTTACCAAGATTGAGGTTTAAACGGTGTCTGTAGTTTGTAAATTTTTTTGTTTGAAGAAAAAGGAAGTTGAAGTTAAAAGATCTTTCATGATTTGGATTCAATGTGAAAAATTATAATGATTAAATCATTTACAATAGACCATTTGCTAAAGAGCTTAGTCAAATAGTTAGATTATTTGATGTGAAGGAGAAGAACACCATCTACTAAAAAATTCTTAATAGGATTAAAAAAAATAGTCCGTCTAATATACATGCTTGTTGTGATTATCTTACAATTTTATTTAAAAGAGATTTCTATTACTTTTTACTATAAAATCTATATATAAAGGCTTTTAAGCTTAGACCAATAACACACTATATTGTAAATAGATTGTGTATAGTCTGTTAGGTATTAATAAGAATGTTTTATTCAATCTTATTTTTTTTTATGTTGTGTTGATATTATTGTCAAACCCATCATAATTTAATAAAAATAATATAATTTTTTTTATTAATTAATTTATATCAACCGTCTCAAGTAAGATTAACATTGTCCAAAATTGAGAATTGCTTTTTTTTTTTAAATTTGGCAAAAAGTAATTTCAAATAAATATGGTTTTTTTCTAAGAATATTATTTTTTTAAGAGGTAAAACCAACTGGAGACAGTTTTCCAATTTAAGATTTGTGAAATATAGCTTCTTTAGGAAATATTTTTTTCGTTCTACCAAATCCTCGAAGTTTAGGTTTTCAATAAGTTAACAAATAATTTATAATCATATATGATAATCAAAATCAAATCATGCTTCAAAATGACTGAATGTGAAAGATAAATCACGAAAAATATTATTAAAGTGCAATAAAGGAGTAAAATATAATCAAGCATAATCTGAATAATATATATTTATCTTCTTACTTTTTTTTATTTCTAATTGTTTAGTTTTTATTTCAGTTCCTAAAAAATTATAATTTAGTTGTACATACTCTTACATTAGAATTTTTTATTTTAATTTCTATTATTTAGAAGACACTAAAATGTTATTCAATCTCTAGCAATCGTGTAAATTATGTTGTCAAAAAATAATAATCGTGTAAACTATTAATGACTCCATAACAACATAGATTAAAATGAATTTAAAAAAAAATAGACCAAAAAATTAAAAGGACTAAAATACAAATCCATACCAATATGTAGAAAACCTAAAAATTGGAATTTTGAGTTCTATCTCTTATAACGACGTCGTTTTAATGAAGCTCGTTCATTCATTTGAGTGTCAGCGTCACTAGGGAGTCCATACACGTAGCACACGCTTCCTGCGGTATCGGGTAATAACAAGAATAGCTACAAATTCCATCAACGGCCGTTATTGATCGTAGACCTTGGTAAAATCATGACCGTTGATGGACTAATGGCTCTCAAAAGTCTTGTTCTCATTTTTTTATTTACTCCCACAAGCACCTTTGTCTCTCTTTCTCCGTTTTCATAAGATTCAATTCAATCATCACTCTTCTAAGGTACTTCCCTGTTCCCTCTTGTTTCCATTTTATTCACTGTTAATTTTCTGTGTTAGGATCTCCCTTTTATCCAATTCTACCATGGTTGTTATGGAAGCATTTTGCACTTTATGTTTTGGATTTTTGTGGGTTGGTGTGTTAGAATGTGATCATTGATAGAGTGTTGGTCTTTTGGTTCTGGGTACCCTTCATCTTGATCAGTGGGAAATATATTAGGAAATAGGGAACTAGACAAGCAAAATTGTTAAATTCAGTGTGATCATGATATGGTTTTGGTGCATAAATAATAACAAAATTAAACATGTGTCAAAACAAAATTAAGCAATATTGGATACTGGTGATCAAGATACAAAAAATACTTTTCATTATAATTTCTATTCGTGTTGTCAGAAATAAAAAAAAAATAGTACTTAATTTTTTACTTTGTTTCATGTTTTCAAACATTAGCATAAAAAAAGTATTTTGATGTTTTTAGCCTTTTTTCGTATAGTGTAAATAGGAAACAGAACTGCACAAGCGTGAAGAGAATTAAACATGCCCTAAATGTTTGTTACTGGGAAATAGAAAACGTTGTTGTCAAATGTTAGTGACTTTGTATAGTGATTTATGAATAATATGTATGTAAATTATTGATGTGATCCTGATTGTTGCAACTTTTCTTCTGTAAATTATTGATGTACAAAGTTAAATTGTGACTGATTTTGCCTTTGATTTTTGTGGTTGGATCTTACCCAACTAATTTATTTGATTGTTAAGTATTTAGATATGTCTTCATCTCATAAGCCGGAAGTGGTGGAAAGGGGTGCTAAGGGTGGTGAAAAGACAAAGGAAGAGGATGGGAAGGGTGGATTTCTTGATACAGTGAAGGATTTCATTTCAGACATTGGTGACAAGATTGAGGAAGCAATTGGGTTTGGGAAGCCAACTGCAGATGTTACAGGGATACACATTCCATCAATTAATCTTCAGAAGGTAGAGCTTGTTGTTGATGTTCTCATAAAGAACCCAAATCCGGTGCCAATTCCCCTAATTGACGTAAACTACTTGATTGAGAGTGATGGGAGGAAACTAGTTTCAGGATTGATACCGGATTCAGGTACAATTCATGCACATGGAGAGGAGACTGTCAAGATTCCTCTTACTCTGATTTATGATGACATAAAGAAAACCTATGCTGATATTAAACCAGGAAGCATAATTCCTTACAAGGTAAAGGTTGATCTCATTGTTGATGTTCCTGTGATTGGAAGGGTCACTCTACCTTTGGAGAAAAATGGAGAAATTCCCATTCCATACAAGCCTGATGTTGATGTTGATAAAATTCAGTTTGAGAGGTTTTCTTTTGAAGAGACAGTTGCTATTCTTCATTTGAAGTTGGACAACAAGAATGACTTTGACCTGGGCCTCAATGCACTTGATTATGAGGTCTGGCTTGGTGATGTTAGCATTGGAGGAGCAGAACTTTCCAAATCTGCAAAGCTTGTCAAAAGTGGGTTTACTGACATTAATGTTCCAATTACATTCAGGCCTAAGGATTTTGGCTCTGCAGTTTGGGACATGATCAGAGGACGGGGGACAGGCTACTCTATTAAAGGACATATTGATGTCGACACTCCCTTTGGAGCAATGAAATTACCCATCACCAAAGAAGGAGGTACTACCCGGCTCAAGAAGAAGAAGGAAGATGGAGGAGATGATGATGATGAGGTTTGTTAACTTCTCTCTAATTCATTCTATTTTTTGCATGTTCTACAGAAAAATTGCCCTTATTTTAATGTAGTGTACATTTGTGGCAAAATAAGGGTGTCAAATGAGTGTTTTATTGTTGGATTGTCAATTATCTTGCCTTTTTGCCTCAGAGCATACCGTTTACCCTGTTGCCAATAAATATCTTGTTCTATCTTAGACTTCATCATCAGAGAAGTAGAGAAGTACTTTTACAGCACCACCTGATATCCCTGAGCTTATAGATTGACTATTATCACATTCATTACTTAAGGACCCTGTTTTTAATTCAGATCTCAGATCTATAATACTTGTCTGGTAGTTATAGAGTATAGATATAGTAGTGATTTCCATAAACAAGTTAACTAAAAGAATTCTGATTGATTGGAAAGCTGAAATGGATTTAGTGAAGATTTTGTTCTCTGATCTGAAAACCATTTATTGAACAGAAAAAAAAAATTAGTTATAGGTTGTTTTTCAAATCACTCATGAAACAGATTCTTAGAGTAGTAGCTAGAAGTAAAGTTTTTCTAAACAGGCTAAATGGTCAATAATTGGTTGTGTTTCTTCTGCAGTAATTTCTTGTGCTGTAAATTTAAGCCTTTAATTTTTTCTTTTGCAGGAATGAAGAAGATATTGCAGCAAAGTTATTAGAATAGTATCTGTTATTTTATATACTGGGTCCATTAGAAAGTTAAGCAAAAGGCATATGTGAAGGGCCCTAGTGATGGTGATTGTACGAGAGTTCAAGTTGAGGTTTGAAATGATGGTTATGTCTGGTTATTTAAGTGAATATCAGATTGGCGTTTGGTCCTGCTCTTGAAGCCATGTTCCTGTTAGAGTACGTAATTGGTGATAGAAATTCAAAACTGTGCAGTGATACTCTCTCAAAGTATAATTATGTGTCAATTCTTTTAGTCCTAAATAAACTGTGGTTATGTACTTGTTACAATGGTCAGATGGAAGATCATGTTTATAGTGTTATGCAATTGACGTCATCTATAAAAAATAGTTTGTAATTGTAATATCTAACTGACCCTATAATGTATATTCTGTAGATGTTATTCAAACTATATTATGTAATGTTTAAATTTTATTTAGTGTCATACTTTTTTCATGTCATAGTTATGTTTCACTAAATTAGTGTACTAATATTTTGTAATATACATAGAGACTCACTTTTTTAGATTGGATTCACCAGTCTTTAAGTCTTGAGAATTAGTCTTTTTTTATTGAAAGATAAGTTATAGAAAAACTTACCTATATGATGTTCTTAAGGAGAAACCGAATTCTGATAAATGAAGGAATTCGGTAAAAAAAAATATTAATTAATTTTCAATCTAACTTAAATGTCCAACAGTTTATCAACACATGATTTGCATGAAATAAATAAAATTATCTTTTAAATAAAAGTTAAAAAAAAGTGTATAGTCAATTAATTTAAAAAAATAAAAATAATATTTTTTTTTATTTTAAAAATTAAAAGAACTAAAAAAATATTCTTTCTTAATAACATTTCGGTGCCGTACTCTCAACGTCGCAGCCTTTCCCACCTCATATCATCAATCACCATTTCATCCCTAAAAAAACACCAATAAGCCCATTCACCATTCTCATTGTCTCCTCTTTCATCATTGCCATCGACCGTTCCAACATCCACGACTCTGCCAAAAGTGTTGCGCCCCAGTCTAGAAGCAGTGAATCTCTGTGTACCTATCTTATTGTCATGGTGCATAGATCATGTATGAAAATGAATAAGTAAAATGGGCCATTAGTTTTTTTTTGATTAAAAGTTAATAATGTAATTGGAAGCTTGGTTAATGCATTAGTTACTTCATCACCTTAATATCCTCTTCATGCACCCCATTATAAAATTTTAATTCTACAATTGCTCCTATAGCACACCCATCCGGTATAGCACACCCATCCGGTTTATGGCAAAAAAAAATGAAAATCGGATGGCATCCCATTCGATTCACATTGCGAAAAAATTAACAATCGGATGAGTATGTCATCCGGTTGTCATTTTCTTTTGAAATAACAATCGGATGGCATGCTCTTTCGGTTGTCGATTTTTTCATAATGAACCAGATGAGGGTGTCATCCGGTTCTCATTTCCAAATAAAATGAAAACGGGATCCGGTTCTCATTTTCAAATAAACTGAGAACCGGATCCAGTTCTCATACCCCAAATCAGAAAATTCTTCCATTCGCCGTCGACAACGCTCCAAACCTCAAATCAATTACTCTAATCAGTAATATCACTTACAAATTGCTAATAAACACTAAAAATTACTTATCTATTGTTTGTTTAAAGGATTAATTGAAGATTTGAAAGAATGGAAATAAACAAAATATGTGAACAAATGCTGAAATGACAATCAGATGGCATACTCATCCGGTTGTCAATTTTTTCGCAATGTAAATCGGATGGAGGTGTCATCCGATTCTAACTTTTTTGCCAGAACCGGATAAGAGTGAGAGATGGAGGCTAATTTGGTCCTTCAACTTTTAAAATTAAGAGCATAATTATCATTTTATATTTTGTACAGAGTGCAGGAAGAGGATATTAAGGTGTAGTAAGAACTCGTCCATATTGTTCTAAAAAAAAAAGTCAAACCCATTTGGCTGACTATGCAACTTCAATGTCGCAACCTTTTTCTCTTATTTGCACCTCACATTTCCTAAAACAACCTAGACTCATTTTACGGACCCATCATTTGCTGTTTGTTACTTTTTCTTATATCCCTATCATGTACTTTTAAGAAAGAATTGCACTTGTTTCACAGGTGATATCTGATCACAGTCCTTTTTCTCATATTCAGGAAAAATCTGGACTTATTTTACTGATCAGACACTTCATTGTTCACACCCTCTTTTTTTTATATTCGCACCATGTTGTTTAAAAAAAAGATGCATTTAATATAAATTTCATAATAACAATCATTTCAGTATTTGTATGATTATTTGTATCATTTGATACTCAATATCCTTTTTTATAAGAAATTAAGAACAGGTTTTTTTATAAATAAAATGCACGAAACAATTTATCACATTGATAGTTTATATTATCTTTAATTTATAAAAATATGTCATTTGGGTTACCTTATAATCTAACCAGCTAAAAATTATAAAATCTTAAAAAATCAAATTCTCAAATAACAAATTTTCAAAAATAAAAAATACAAAATTTTAAAATTAAAAAATATTAAGACCGAAAAAGATAATGTATTTTTTTTATCATAGATTAAAATACGTATGAATAAAAATTAACAAAAAAAAATATTTTGTTTGTCTTTGCTAGCACTTTTGTTTTTTTTTTCTTTTAACAAAAAAATACGTAAGAGTAAGGTTTTATAAATTTTTTAATAATTTATAGAAAATAAATCATATTCAAATCATTTTTATTTTTAAAAAAGTAAATACAATATTATTTGTGGAGACAGAATAAATGGTTGTAGTATATTAAAAAATAAACTATATAAAAAATTTTGAAAATTAATTAATGACTTGAAATATATAAATACAAAATAAATAAAATATTATAAATAAATTCTAAATGTATAACAATATATATATTAAAAATATAATGCAAAAGTGAATAAGTGAATTTAAAAATTATAAACGTTCTAAACAATAAAAATAATTATTTATAAATTATAAAAGTAATGTACAAGTAATTGCTTGCACTTTATTGAATAAAATACTAAATACATATTTTTATTGTATTAAGCATTTAAAAATAGTTATTTATTGTAATTCTAAAATTTATTTACTATCTTAATTGTTTGGTTAGGACTGAAAGAAGAGATTTTAGAAACGTAAAGAATATTTAAATCTTAAATAAATAAGATTAATAAAATTATTTGAAGAAAATATTTTGTTTCACACATATTAGAAATAATTTTTAAAAAACATGTAAATTTATAACGAATTTAATTTTACTAGATTAATTAATTTTTTTTATGGAATATTTGATTAGTTATATAAAATGTATTAATTTTATATTTAATTATCTGTATTGAATAAAATTCAATAAATATATATATATATATGTATGAAAGTACAATGTCTCAAGAATGGTTATATTAATTTTAATACATAAAATTTAAAACATTTAATCTTTATTATAACATATAGTGAATATTTTTTTTATTTCAACTTTCTTGTAAAATAATATTTGAAATAATAGTATGATAATAAAAATTAATAATAAACTGTATATACAAGTATCAATACTTTACTCACATCTTGATTACAGCATGTTAAAGGAAACATGGCGTGTCACAAGAAAATATAACTTTCAAATGCTCAATTTACCAACAATCTCTTCATTATTTTTATTTTAAATTTTATTTATTAAATATTTTTTTTCTCTCTCATACGGAATGAGGTACACAAATAACTTTTCTAAATAGTAACAAACTTTCTTGATAAATAATAAAAAAAATATATAATAAATATTAAGATATATCTATATTTTTTCAAGTAACATTAAATTAGTTATAAAAAACTAAATATTTGAAAATAAAGTGTTAAACTGAATTTTTAAAATTAATCATATTAAATTATAAATATCTTAACAACATCCAACATTATTTTTATTATTGTTAAAAAAACAAAATATAAGAAAGATATTTATGTAAATGTAAGAAAAAGAAAAATTATTTAATATATAAAATAACAAGGACATTATTAGTATTTTAAAAATTTGTTAAGTGGCGGAAGCATTATGTATCATGCAGGAAGCAACTGCCTTATAGTAACTATTGTAAAAATGTAATGATTGTTATAACATTTGTTAAAAATATGTATTTATTATTAAATTATATATTAAATAACATAAAAATATGTAAATGATAAAAAAATTTACCTTAAATATTATTTTATAATATAAATTGTACCTCTAATTTACCTTTCCTATAAATGTAGAACTAATTTTATATTATAATATAAAAATATGTAAACAATAAAATTCAAACTTAAGATATAAATATATAAAGAATGTAACTTAATAATTTGGATGTATGTTTGATGTAAATGATGATATCTATTTCTGTATTGATTTTGTAAATGTTTCATTGTATGTTTATTTCTATATTGGTTTTGCAACTATTGTAAATAATATTAGTAACAAATAAAAGTATTGTCATAGGTAATATATAAATAGTGAAAACAAAGCCTTGAGTTTGGTATGATATGCTAAAGGAAGATACAAATGAGGTGTGTAAAGAAAATAAAAATATTATATCAATTTCACTTACATTTAATACGCGTCAAATAATAAACATGAGTTTTAATTGGATAGAAATGATTTAGCTCAAACTACAACTAATGGAAATACAACTATACCTATGAAAGTTATGGATGATGACGACGATTAAGACGAAGGCAGTGATGATGCAAGTATTAATTTAACAGATGATGAAGAAAACAATATTATTGACGAAGATGATAGTGATAAAAATTGATTATTATTTTATATCATTTTGCAAAACAAACTTGTTATTACTTACGTTTATTTTTTTTTTCAATGATCTATATTTAAATGAATCATATCTATTTTTTTATTTCCATTCATATATATCTATATAACTATTATTTACTTTTATATTTATATATATAGAGAGAATAGTTTAGATAATTTAAATTTTATATGTTAAATTCAAATAATAAATTTAAATTTAAAGTGAATATATTATTTATTAATATCATAATAAAAAGTATAAAGATATAAATAGATAGGTAAAAATATCAAAATAAATGTTATAATTATAAAATGGCACAATGGACCTAGAGTTTTTTTTTTTACCTTAACAAAAGGTTATGGGTTCAAATCTAAAGTAGAACATATTTAGTATTTTTTTTTCAAAAAAGTCATAATAATTAAAAATATTGTTATATAACATAAAGTAAAATAAATTTAATATTTCTTAATAACAAATAACTAAAAATGATAATTGTTCATCTATAGATGTTTAATAAATTTTATATTAATTTTATTTTTATTATAAGAAAACTGATTTTATTATATTTTTTTTAGTAACTATGTAAATTTTTAATATGAATATTGTGACATTTTTTTAATTTTGACAAATAAAAATATTGTTACAATTTCTATTTTGTCTTTTGGTTGCATTGAATATTATATATTTAATTATTAATATGTATAACATAGTTATATTTTAATACGTATAACATAGTTCATATTTTAGAACTGAATTATACTGAAAAATAACATTTTCTTTGAAATTTAAGATAGAAACTAGTTCTGTTTAAAAAAATCTAACTGAAATTTATATAGTATTGTTTTCAAATCATAAAGAAATGAATAAAAACACAAACTCGTACGTTCAGAATGAAAGTGTATTTGTGATGGGACAAATGTTTTCATCTCTTTCAACATCACTGCACTACACACACTTAAATATGAAATTTAAGTTAAAATTTCATCCATTCATTGGTAGAAAAATAAATTTTGTATGAAATTTTACTGTTGAAGTTTGAAGTGCATGCATAATATAATCAGACACAAATTGACATACACAAATTGACATGTTTGTTATTTTGATTATCTTTTCCAGATGATGAAAACAGTGTTATGCATGGTGTTCTTGACAAAGATCGGTTAGTTCTAACAACAACAAAGTCTTCAGTTATTCCTGAATTCTGGTTGTCCCTGTATGCAGGAGATTTAGATTAGAGTTTAGAAGTACCTTATATATGGGGATTGAGCTTATATTTATAAGCCCTTATGGGGTCAGGGCTAAATCATTCTTAATAAATAGGAATTATGACAATAAATAAGAATTATAGTGATTAATAGCAAAGTATTAATCATTATGAATATACAATCAATTATCATAAAATATATTGAATGAGATCATATTAGAATGAACCTGGTAAAACATGCGAGTAGGTACATAAGCCCCTCAAGCTCGGAATCCATAAATAATGTGCAGGTGGACCGAGTTGATGGATGAACAAGTTTTAACGTTCTACAATTAGTGCAGGTGTAAATATGACTTGGTTAATGCGCCTGTCCGACCATATGGTACAAGGCCCCCCAAGTCCTCGAGGGCAGCTATGGTGGTCGAAGAAGCTATGGTGGCCGAAGAGGATTTATTTCCAAGTAAGCAAATCAAACCTTTAATTCCAAAGGTGTTGCTATTAGAGGGGTGACACTAATTCCAAGTTTTGTAATAATGATAATGACTCATCTCTCTATGCTTGAGTGACTGGCAATTGAAGGGTCCTCTGTACAGTACACCATGTTTTCCAAGCTTTTCCAAGCTTGAGTGGATGATATCTGGCTGACATAATCATGAGTTCTTTCTACCAATTGTTTTAGATTGGGTTTGTGAAGTGAGGACCGAAGTGGTTATCGGCTCTTGCACCAATCATTTTAAATTGAGTTTTGAAGTAAGGACCAAAGTGGTTATCGATGAGGACCAAAGTGGTTATCAGTGAGGACCGAAGTGGTTATCGGTGAGGACCGAAGTGGTTATCGGTGAGGACCGAAGTGGTTATCGGTCTTCTTGAACTTGACCCTGGGAGAGCTTGACTTGAGGTGAACTCAGCCATGTTGATCATGAAACATGAGCTCTATAGTTTCAATAAGTAACGTAGATGTTTGTGATACATATAAGTCCCATGCGAAAACCAAATTAAGAAGATACTAGAGAGAGTAAATGTGTTCTTTTGAACATAATAATGACAAACTTCTAACGATCAATTATTGAAACAAGATGAGTCATATTTTGAAAATTAAAAAGATCAGAAAAATTATCTGAGTAATTGGCTCTTGTACTAAATGATGCCCTAAACATGTTAGATCCCCAGCAAATGATGATGCAAATGGGAGTGAGAGTGATACTGACAATACATGTGTCACTGGGACAGGTTCAGTGCCACCGAAACTGCTTGCACTCGTAGGTTGTGTTTGGCTAAAGCTACTAAAGCCAAGAGGACCACTCCCATGAGATAATAAGGTATGAGATCCTGTAGGAACTTTTTAAAGAATAAATGTTATTTTGAATATAACACTGACAAGCTTATAAACGTTAATCAAGTGGATCAAGCTCTGAATCAATGGAACTTCCCAACTTTTAGCAGTTTGTAAAGCATACGATACTAGTGAAGCAAAGGTTGCTATTGGTCTTCATGTTATGTCACCTTTAAATCCTAACATTGGGCACTATATTCCAAAAGTGAAAAGCTTGGGTGCAACAGAACTATTCCTCACATCTTGAACAAATTGCATGCAACGAGTGAACTTTCCTCAAATTCTCAACATTGGACTCAACTTGCCAATTAGCCAAGGCAAGCATCACCCATTTTAAAAGAGATTTAACTACCACATCAGCCAGCCAAAGACTACTCCCAAGAAGAGCTTCAGCCAAAGAGACAGCCATAGCAAGCATCATCTGTTTCTCAAAACTATCAAGAATAATAGGTTCAATGGCACTTTGAGGGCTTCCATCAATGTCATCAGACCGTGGCAAAGAAGATAGTTCACCACGATCATCTGCAACAACAGAGTTTGTATAGCTAGTTGCTTGTACATTCATCTGTGTCCCATTCACTATGACTCCTAGTCATGGCCACAGGATCATCTGGTGGCTCCTCATTGAGGTTGTCAGCAGGTGGATAACTAGCCATATCACGACCAAGTCTATTATAAAACCTTCTGGAACCTTGAGGTGTGTTGAATGATGACATATTTTCATTGGTGAGGCTCATACATGATTCTCTGACCATTTTCTCCGAATTTGTTGATTGTAAAATAAATCACGAACAACAACTGTGGTGCCTACTTCCTTTCTATCATCATCAATGTCAAGATATATAAACACTTGCACCCTTTCAATTTTCACATTTGTTTGGCCTTCCATGTGTTCTTGTCACCATTTCCAACATAGAGACATTAGAAATTGAAGCCAAAGCCTCCCCACGGAAATCAAAATTCTCACTTGTAATATTCAGGTCAACCAAATTAAGAAATTTTGATGTTGCATATCTTTCTCTCCGACCTTGAAAAGATAAGATTATGACCTGGAAACGTTTTGAAAATGACGCTGTTAATGGATTTTCAGCAAGTGTACTGAGTCCTCAAGTAATATAGTAAATAAGAAGAGTATCGTATCCACAGAGAACAATATTTAATTGAAAACTGAATATTAATCAATGTATGGTGAACAAATAATAACAATGATTTTGTTTGGGGAATTTAAAGAACGTAAGAATAAAGCAATTAAAAGTGATAAAAGTAATAGTAATAAAAGCCTTGGGATTGAATTGTAACTCTCTCTCTTTCCCATACACTCATAATTAAGTAATTATGTCATCTCATTAAATTACCCTTCTATGTAAATCAAAACCTTTTCAACCTGATTCTCTAGCATTAAAATTCATAGATTAAATTATCTAGCTCTATTCCTAGTTACTAGATTAAATTAATCGGCATTAAGAACATTTGCAATGAACAGTCATTACGTTACACTTCGTTCTACATGCATGCAATGAGTTGAACGTTTATTTCCAATTTCAAATAATGTTTTCCAGTCAAAATGAGAAATCTAAAATATATAAATGCTAAGCAAAATGTTAACAAAGGTATTTAAATTAAATGCATGTGAATTTGAGAATTTACATTCAATCCCAACAAGAAGAGAAATTAGCTACGCATGGTAGCCATGAAAATACAATAGACAAGGAAAAAGAAAATTCTTGATCACAACAGCGCTTCAAGAGATCTTCCAAAGATGATGCCTCCCTTGTTCACCCTAGCCTCTCTTTTATAAATCATCCCTGTTGTTTGTTATAGAGTGGCTGTTATTTCATACTTCCCCTTCAGTAGCGTCGACGCTTTCGTTCAGGGCTTCTTTCTGATTTAAGTGAGTTTTAGCTTGAGTTCCCCTTTTAGCGTCAGCAAGAAGTCAATTGTAATCTGTTTTTCTGCTCATTTTCTTAATTTCAGCGTTTCTCATTTTCTCTTCCTTCAAAATTTATCTAAATCTCAAAAGCATTTTCTTTTTCCACAACCAAAATACATTAGACAGAAAAATCACCAATCAAATCTCTAACTAAACAAAATCCTTACAATTCTTCTAATTAAAACAGATTCAATACTAAAAATTCTAACAAATCTACGTGTAATTAACCAACCATTAACAGTTAATAGTTATGAGACACTACTATTTTGTTTCGTCTGCTGCACTAATGTAGTATTTTCTTCAACCCCACAAACATTTTCATCATTGATTGCTGTCAATTCTAAAATCCTTTTATCCGTGACGAGTTGACGGATCAAGTCGTCGGAGTTTTCGGTGGCGCAGGTGATGAGTAAGTGGCACGTGTGTGAAGAAGCTGTGGCAAATTTGCCAGATCTGTTACTGTTGCAGTCACTCAAGGCAGAGGAAGAGGAAGCGTCGTTGATGCTGAGTTGGCTGAAATTGCGTCCTAGGTAAGTGTAACTTTCGGTTCCCATGCGAGGGATTAGGATCCGAGGCGAAGGTTCGTGTTGGAGTTTGGATGTGAGGTTCGGAGCGAGGTTAATGTGAGGGAGAAAAAGGGAACTGGTCAAGGAGTTGGGAAAAGCGAAGATTTATGGATGGGGAGGTGGGAGTGGAATAACATTTTTACATATGTATCCTAACCATGGTCTGTGGGGTGACACGTGCGCATATAAAGATTGATTTTACCGAATTCAATCTCTCAAGCACGTGACGGGACTGCATCCTTTAAACACATGCGTGCTTGAGTACCAACATCGTTTCTCCATGGAGCGTGTTTATGCTTCTCATGAATTTCCTCATTCGAACGTGTTGTTGTGGCGCAACGACGTCGTTGGCGGCGTTGTTGTGGCTCCTCATTCATGGTTATGCTGGCTTTTATGATTTCTATTCGATACAATTATTTTGTCAGGCTAATTTCGGCTTCACAGTAGACGCTAAAATGATCTTGTCAGAAACTGGTTAGTTTCAACAACAACAAAATTTTTGGTTGCTCTTAATACTCTTGGATTCTGTTGGTCGTTCCTAATACTTTTAGATTCTGGCTTGATTCTTCTCGTAAAGTCCACCGCCCCGGAAGGGGGATCCTGCAGGAATTCCAATGTTCAAGTCAGTTTAGGATTAGAGTGTGCAGGTGGTTTAGAACAGAGTTTAGAAATACCTTATATATAGAGATTAAGCTCATATTTATGCTCTTATAAGGTGAGGACTGAATTATTCTTAATAAATAGAAATTATGACAATAAATAAGAATTATAACGATTAATAGTAGAGTATTAATCATTATGAATATACAATCAATCATCATAAAATATATTTTGAATGAGATCATATTACAATGAAGCTGGTAGCAACATGCTAGCTATTTATGGTGTGTCACAAAAAAGAATGTAACTTTCAATATAACTTTCAATATACAGCTATTTATGGTGTGTCACAAAAAAAAAATGTAACTTTCAATCTTCATAGAAAAGACGCCACGTGAATCAACCTATTGCTTCTCCAATCCATATCATTTAGGTATACTAAAATACTAATCATAACAGATTTGACTAAATTATTATTTCAATAATTAAATTTCATAGATGTAGTAATATTTATTTAATATAATATACAATACAAAGTGACAAATTATATATATTAATCAAGTTATCAATTGCTATGTGTGTTTTACATGTTTAAGTATCCCATACATTACAAGACTAATTTTTAGCTATCAAATGAAATTGTGACTAAAATAGTCATCAAATTAAATTTTGGTTGCTAAACAATTACAAAATAAAAATAATGATTGAATTTAGTAACCAATTAAGTCAAGATAATTAGTATCTAACATTACTTACCAATTTTGTAGTTGTTTAGCAACCTAAATCTAATTTGATGACTATTTTGATCACAATTAGCAACTATTTTATTTGGTAGATAAAAATTGATCTCTAAATAACTTTTTTTACATATAGTGATAGTGATATAGTTGAAAATATAAAAAATAAACTTCTTTTCGCATTTTATAATTTTTACTTAGATGTTTTCTTTTCTCATCTCTAATTTATACATTTCTTAAAGATCATATATTCTTTCTCTTTATCCTTTATAGTTTACTAACAGTCACTTTAGTTATTTTTATTTATATTTGAATCTCTTAATCTTGTACTTAGAAAAACAGTTGAATTTATATTGATTTTAGACCAAATTATAAACTACAACTCAAAGTTTATGTATTAAGGTATTTATTAGTCAAATTTATTAACCAAAATATTTCTTGAAGGTTATGTTTGATAAAAAAAAAAAATTCACCTTACATGATATATGAAAATTAATTGAACTGTACATATTTGATCAAAATAGTTAATAGTTATTTAACTGGTTTATAAATATAAAAGGCATGTTTATATAATTTTATCCTTTTTCCAATCAAAATTTATTTTTAGAATAGGTTTTTAGGTAATTTTAAACCTTTGCTATTTTTTGTTTAAACATAAAACATTTTATCAAAATTAAAAATAAATAGTATACACAGTTTAATAACTAAAACGAGCGACACAACATCAAACACAATAAATCATGACTATTACCAAATTATTCAAAAATAAAAAACACAAAATAATAATAAATTACAAATTCAAATATTTTCAACAAAAATATTATATTATAAATTGTATAATATAAAATAATTAAATAAATTATAACTAAGTTAAAATATATAAACTCCTCAAAATGTAATTAATATATAGGAATAAAACAAGCATGTAAAGTACATTGAGAAAAGAAATTCACTGACTCTTTCTTGATATCATTTTAAGACTAATCATATATCCATTAAATGAGAAACTTTTAATAAATATGTCAAAAATGAGAGTGTACTTTTAGTGATGTGAAATCATTTACGTACAAAATTGTTAATATTTTTTCACAATGTGCTATTTATAATTTTCCATGTCTTTGTAATAATTAAAAACTGTTATTTTATTCATTATGCATATAATAATAAAATCCAAAAACCTAAAATAAACTTGACTTTTCATTATTTTCTTACTATTATCATGTTTTTTTAACTATTATTATATAAAAAAAATTACATTTTAGTTTCAGATGAAAAACCCATCAAAATTAAAAATAAATTAGTTGTTTTAAAAAAACTATAATTTTTAATCTGAAATTGATAATATTATTTTAAAATCATCAAATCATATACACCTTGGGTTAGTTTAATTTCCTTTAATATTTCTATTCTTCTTCTAGAATTGTATCTAATTTGATTTTATTTAATTATTATCAAATAATATCTGATTTTAATTTAAAACTATTGGTATTAATCTATATAGATACATTCATATTTAACTATATGGCAACTATACTCTACTTATCACTTCATCTTAATAACTAATTAAGCACAATTTCATCATTCTTAAACATTTAAGATTTTGAATATCTAAATAAAGTATATAAAAAATCATTACACAAGCATATTCTAATAATGAAAATTAAATATGTAACACCAACTATTTCAGTCTTCTAATCTAAAATTCTAAAAGAAAAAATCTAACTCAACTTTTCTTATTTGATTTGAATACATACTCTTTCAAAAGAGCTTTAAAAATCTGAAAGTTTATGTTGCATATATTTTTTTTTTATTTTAAGTGAGAGCATAATGTTTCGTTGTGATGAAGTGTGAAGCTGGGTTTTCATTCCCTTTTTCGGATTTTTACTATCTAGGAATTAAGTGCTAAGTATGGTATAAAGAAAAAGAAAAAATAATTTTATTTTTCTATTTTAAATTATTTTAAAAAGAAAAGAATATGATATTACGAATTCAATTATTGAAAAGTATGATATTATTATTATGACCAATATAGTAACCAACCATTTTTTTTTTATATTTATATATTTGGTCACTAAATTGGTTTTAATAAAATTGGTCATTAAATTAGTTATAATAAAATTGGTCATTAAATTGGTTTCAATAAAATTGGTCATTAAATTAGTTATAATAAAATTGGTCATTAAATTGGTTTCAATAAAATTGGTGACTAAATTGATTTTAATAAAATTGGTGACTAAATTAGTTTTAATGAAATTAATCACTAAATTAATTTCAATAAAATTGGTTACTAAGTTAGTTTTAATAAAATTAGTCACTAAATTGATTTTTAAATTAGAATCTAAATTGGTATTTAAAATTAGTTACAAAGTTTTAGCTACTTATTATTATTAAATTCTAAAATAGTCTTTAATTAAATTAATAACCAATTTTATCATTTTAAAAACTAATAAATTGATTTTTAAAAATACTTTTCTTATAATAAGATAGGATCCCGTCTTTCTACTAGTGATGGTAATTTTCAAAAGACAATAGCTATCTTTGATATTACCAGCTGGAACCACAAATATCTCTACCACAAGATCATTTATTTTTAAGTAGCTACCACAAATATTAAATTATTATACTATACCAATGAATTAAATCTATCAAACAATGTCCTGTACAAAATCTACCTGCATATATTTTTGACAAATTTTACATTAGTGGTGGATTGACTAGACTAAATTATTTTGAGATTTATCTTTGTCTAATAGGTTGAAAAAAAAATATATTACGTCAATTTAATGATAAAAATTTATATTCTTATTAACTATCTTTTATAAAATACATGTAATAATATTAATATTCCATGGAAGACAATTTTTATATGCTTTGTTTAAATACAACTGTACGATGACATAGTTAATATATGATATATCATCAAACTAAAGAAAAGCCTAATATTAGGATAAGGAAGCTTATGGATATTTTTTAGGTTTCATTGTAATATTTCTTATTTTTTTTATTTTCTTGACTAATTAAAAATAAACTAATTAGAGAAAATCTTGAGATTGCATATAGTCAGGCATCTTTAGGATTAAAACTATCACATATTTTTAATTTATATATTATTATTAGATATTTCAGATATTTTATTAAATATTATTACTACTCTTTAAATTTAAAGAAGAAAAGAGAAGAAAAAACAAGTTATTAGGGTATAAATTTAAAAAAATTAGATAAATAATTTTATAGTGTTGTTATTATTATTAAAATTATTTATTCATATATTCATGTAAAAGATAAAAAGATTATCATGATTGGGATATTAAGACTGTAAAGGTTAAAAAAAGTTATACATTTAATTAAAATCGTTATAAATATTTTATTCTATTAATATTTATCATGTTATAACTTTAATTAAGAGATAATACACGAATTTTACATTTAGTATACACAAGTCATAATTACTATACAAACATCAACATTACAATAATATATTTATTAATATTAATTTTTGTTTTAGTAAGTATAATATTAATAGTACTAAAATAATAATAGTATTAATAATAATAATATAATATTAATATTAATAATAATATTGATTATAATAATAATGATATAAATAAATATAATATCTAAAGTAATATTAATGATATTAATATTACTCTTATTAACAATTTTAATATTAATATTAAAATAATAATATAATTAATAATAGTAATAATTACATTATTATTATTATTATTATTATTAATTGTATTAATAAATAGTAATAATATTAAGTGTAATAATATAATAATAATAATAATAGAATCAAAGTAATAAACTAAAATTAAATATAATATTAATAATATTATTAATTATATGAGTTAATAATAAAATTAAATAATAATAATATATTTTTACCAATTTTAATAATATTTTTAATTCTTATTATTAATAATAGTAATGTTAATGTAATTAATATAAATAATAATTAGTAATAATATGAAAAGTAATAAAATGTTACTAATAATAATTATAATTATAATAAAATTAATTATTAATATTATTTACGGAAAAATTAATTACATACAGATTTAGATCCGTAGATAATAAATCTGTATGTAAATCCGTATATAATAAATTCCTATGTAAAAATCCTTCTTTTAACTACTTATAGAAATTAAAGTTGTTGTTGGATTAACCTTGGTCTTCTTCCATGTATTTGCCTTCTTACCCTTTCTAAAGATTATCAAACCACAAAATGTTGCATCATCTTCATTCACTTATGCCTTGAAGAAAATCTTTTTCACATAGAACCTCTACTTGACCTCTTCAAGCATGTTGTAATACCTTCTTATACTTAAAAAAGTTCACCAAATTCTCCTGGGAAAGTAAGAACAATAAAAGTAGAATTTTGCATTGTATATTTAGAAAGTAAGAACAATACAATAAAGATTTGTGTGTACTCTCGTTCATATATAATTTAGAAAGTTATATTTGTTCGACAATAACTTGTTAGAATATTTCATCGTGATAGAACTTTTTTACATTACGTTAATGTTTTCTCTTCAACATCATAAAAAATCTCATTTAAAAAAAAAGAAGAATCATTGAATGAGCTTTTTCTTCTTCCATTTCTAAAACATGTCTCTCTATATTTGATATACTCCCATGTCTACTCAGTTCATGAGATTTTTCCACTTGGAGCAAAGATCATCCTCATAGTTTAAAAAATGTTGTTTCCATTCACTTTCTGGATCGTGGAAGTGATATTCTTATTGTAAGAATTTATCAATAAATGTTGAAAGAAATTAAACTAAATCTAACACTTGTCTGTTGTGTATCTATTGTTGAATTAAGCTAAAAAAACAATAAAAAGTTATGCAATCATTATACAAATCATACCAAATAAAAACAAATTTAGATAAAAATAAACGTGTTTATTATGGAAATTTTTACATCAAATTGCATTTACTGAAATATATTCAGATCACTCTTACACAAACAATGGTTAAAAGTTATTTGAGATAAAAAAAATTAACTATTTTATTTGAGATAAAAAAATTTAACTATCTAATATTTTGATCTATTACTCTATCAAATTGTCTACATCTACAAGTTTCACAACTGGAGATTCTAAATAAATTCTATACGATCTTTTTTTTTCTATTCCAAAAATATAAAAAAATACGTTCAATTCCGATAACCAAAGCAAAAGTTATAATCGTTTTAAGTTTTATCCAAAAATAATTTTTTTCTTTTTTAATTTTTTTAAATTTTTTTCTAACAAATTAAAGGACGTATCCTAACAAACAGAAGATTAACTAATGCAACAAGCAAAAACCGAAATTAGAGTTACTTTATAACCACAACTTGATTCGTTATTCCACTTGCTACTCTATCCTTAACAAAGAAACCGATGGTCTCCGAAAATGGTGCCAAATGTGATCGAAGCCATATCCGGTCAAATAATATCAGTAAAGTGTAGTACTAGGAAGTGACTCCTAAGTTGTCTCCCAAGGACCTAATTCCTTGCCAAAGGAAAGAAAACACACTAAACGGGGGAGGGGGTTAGACAGATTTCAACAAAATAGTAATTAACGAAACTTAAACCAGTGATTAAAAACAAATTATCCCCTTGATTTGAAACTTAAACCAGTGATTAAAAACAAATTATCCCCTTGGTTTTGAACGCAGTCCAGTTATCATTGGTTTCAAAAATTTATAATGACCTCCAACCCTTTAAACAACCCAAGTTAATTAACTAAGCGAAAATTAACATGAGTGTTCCTTATGCGAAACAAGCGCTCACGCAACATTCACCCCAACCCCTAAATCGCGCAACTCCCTTCACTAAGCGTGAATAGAGGTACAAGTTTGTATTTACCGAATCACTAAGCGTGAACGGTCCAGTGAAAAATAATGGGCGCGTAGAATAAAATCAGCAGTAAAGGAGCGAAACGAATAAGCATTAAACCTCAAACTTTTTCCACAATCTCAATCAAGGGCATAACTCAAAGGGATTAGCCTTTCATAAAAATGAATAAACAAAGCGAAGCGAGATGAAGAAGGAACGAGAGTTAAATAGAAAACGAAATTAAATATATAACGAAATTTAATTGAAACAAAACCGAATTTAATTGCAGAGAGAAAACAAATTGAGTTCTAGAGTCGAGAGTCTCCAGTGTATCGAACTCCTTTGGCTTCACCTCCTTTCATAGGCGGCTAAACCTAGGTCAGTCCTGAACACTAAACCTAATGGGCCCAAATCTTTCAATTTTGGTCTAATAAATAAAAACTAAAAATAAAAATTGAAAATAAAAACAACTCCTCTTCAATTCTAGAATTAATTTCCAAGCCCAATAAAATTCCAAAGCCGTCCTGAAAATAATAATAAAATTAGCTCAGAAAATCCAAATTAAATAAAATTATGAATTTCTGGTAAATGAAGCCCAAACAGTGAAATAGAGCAAATAATAGACAGTTAAACACAAATCACTAATAAAAATAGGTACATAAAGACAAGTAAATAGGAGAAAATAGTGACTCATCACATTCATATATGTATTTGCACAATCTTGTACTCACATATATACAATTTAAATTAAGATTATATCTTTTCATTTTGTTCTACATTAAAAAGAAATGAAAAGATTATAGTTTAACAATAAATTACTCCACAACTTTCTTTACTAAGCACCGCTATGATCTTTAACCATCCAGTTTATGATTTTTATCCTTTGCAATATGTCGCAACCAGAATCACAACGAGGACAACGACCCGAAAAGAATTAATATTTTTGAAAAATTAGAAAAAGGGAGTTGCCACCATAGTTTATTTTGAAAAACTATGGAAAAATCGAAGAAAATATAAGGTAAGTGACAAGTAAAACAAGTGTGTTTTTTAAAATGTTTATTTTTCCTAAAGAAGACAAAATGCAAATAATAACAAAGAAAATATATTTTTTATTTTGGGGAACCCGACAAGGGTTTGACCTTGCTCCTATGTATTTCCATCATGGGTAGAAAATCAAGGTTACGTAGTTCATTGCTTGAGCAAGTTTGATTGGGTATTGATTTGTTTTTATTTTTTTAATTTTTTATTATTTTTGTGTTTTTCCTATTTTTTCCTATTTTTAGTGATTTTTGTGAGTTTCTGGTTTTTTGGGTGAGGTGAGGAGTGGGTGGTATGAGACAAGGAGGCGACGAGCGTACTATCAATCCACACAAAATGCCAGCGAGCGTGGCTTGCGCATGGTTTAGGTTGGTCTACAAATGATGGTTTGGTGGATGAAAAAGTTGTGAGAGGACAACTTTGAGGCCAATTTTGGATGGTCAAATGGCTATGGAAATGAGCAAACTTGGTGTCAAATTAAAGGTGAGTTTAAGGGCTTTCCATTGATTACCTATACACCCCTAGCAACTTCAAGGAGTGGGAGAACGAATTCCCCAAAGTTGGTGTGTTTGATGAATTTGAATTTTTAAAGTCAAAATTTGGTCTTCTAAAATCAGTTTGGGACCCCAACTTTGGGGTCAAAATTAATGGTTCAAATGGCATCATAAATGCACCTATGACATACCACTACAAAGATCTTGAATAGATATTTCTAACAAGCACAAATAAGGCCCTTGGAGGTTCTTAAATTGAGAGAAAACTCCCTCGAAAGTTAGGCACTTGAAAACTGAAATCTGCCCCATAACTTAGTTTCTAGAAAGAACCCAAAAACCAGTTTGGGGACAAGTTTTTCGAGCTGAATTCGAAGGCTCAAATGGTAACATAAATGCACCTATTATAGATCACTGAAAAGCTTGTAAAACAACATTCCAAAGACCACTCTCACACCTTCTAATGGTTCAAGGATAGGGAGAATGAAATTTACAAAGTTGGCTAGTTGGCTATCTCTCATGACTTAGTTTATAGGAAGCCCAGAAACCAGTTTGGGGCACTACTTTCGGGGTGATTTTGGGCGACCAAATGATCTCATAAATACACCCACCTTAAACCAACTGAAAGAGGGTAAAAAGAGATTTCCAATGATAGCTCATGCACCTCCTAAAGCTTCAAGAAAAGGGAGAACGAACCTCCCAAAGTCAACCCCAAGAAAAGGTTTATGATTTTATGTGGTACTCAGAAAATATTCCAAGTTACCTATGCTGGACCCGCATCTTGACACTCATTTTTTAGGGATCTAAAGGTTTCATGAATGGGGTTATGACATACCACTGGAAAGAGGGTAAACCCAACTTTCTAACGCAACCCCCAGCTCCTCCTAAAGGTTCCTAAATCTCCTAGAAACGGCTTTCAAAGTTGGGTTCTCGAGCACTGAGCTCGCTGGACTAGTTTTCCAACAAGTCTCCGGCAACGTCGAAACGTCGTGCCATGGGATGGCGAACGTTCCTCTCCTCCTCCTCATCTCAATGGAGGTGGAATGGAGGAGAAATGAGGTCTTTGGTGGGAGAAAGTGAGCTCACAAGGCTCGCCGATCATCTTCCTCCTTGGGACTTGCACCAGTGAGCCTCCGACGAGACTCAAATAGAGGTTTCAAGGCTTCTTCAAGTTATAAAAACGGTGGGAATCAGATGGGGGAAAGAGACGCACCTAATGGAGGCAAAAAACCTGAGTTTGATGGCAGTTGGTGGCGGAGCTCCGGCGAAGCCCGATTATTCAGCGAGAGCTTCTCCAAACTTTTTCAAGCTATTCTAGACTATGACAGCGACGATGAAGGGTTTGGGGCTATTGGTGTTGTCATTGTGGTGGTTGTGAGATTTGGAGGAAGGTTTGTGGTTCAAAAGTTTAGAGGTGGATGTGGGGTTCTTCGGAGGCTCGGTGAAGGTGTTTTGGAGGTAGCTATGGAGGTGCATGGTGGATGTTCATGGTGGCAGTCGCAGAGGTGCATGGTGGGGTTGTTTTGGGGCTCCTTGGAGGTGTATGGTGGACGTTGCATGGCGGCTTACCATAGTGGTTTGGAGGTACGGTTTTGAGGAGGTATTGTGGGGCACATGGTGGTGGTTTCGTGGTTGGAATATGGTGGAAGGCGCATGTGAGAGCTTGGTGTGTGCACGTTGGTGTTGAAGTTGTGAATGAAAAAATGGGATCACATTGGTGTATGCTCTCTCTGTTTGTGTTCGTGAAATATCATGAGAATGTTTAGTGGATGAAGAAAATGGATCGATCTTCTGTCTCAACTGTAGCGCGGTATCTGTTCTTTTTTGTATATCAAGAGAGAAAATGAGCTGCAAGAGTGAGTTTTTCTTTTTTATGTAAGTTGCTATTTTTTCAAAAAAAAGAGTGGAAAAAAAAAAATCAAGTGCAGAAGCTTTGAACGGAGTGTATGTGAAGACTGAAGAGTGTCCCTTTTTATGTGTCTTCATAATAGCATTTTATATGAGTCAACATATAATCCTCCTTTTTTGCATGCCTTGGTAAAAAACAATTATTAGCAGGGACCCAAAAGCTTTTTCAATGAACAGAACAACTTTTTACTTTGTCTTTATTTGTGACCTGTGAGGTAGTGGAGCAGAAAAGTTGTCTTTATTCGTGACCTGTAGGGTAGTGGAGCAGAATTGTGGATCCTAAATTGCAGATTCTGAAGGATATCAAAATGTTTCATACCATTGTGTGTTTAAAACCTTTCTTCTCATTTTTCTTTTATATTTTTTCATTTTTTTCTATATTAAAAAAATCAATAAAGATGAAACTTGAAACTTTAAATAAAAATGATAAAAGAGAGAACGTATGTATATATTTTTTCCTTTTTCTTTTTTTTCCTAATTATTTTTCTATTATTTATTAAAATCTGGTTTTTTTGAGAAAATAACATGAAAATGATAAACTGGATAAAAGTTTGAATTTATTTTATTTTTCTCAGATGATGAAGATGATCAAAATTAAACTATATTTTTTTTATTTTTTTTCTTAAAATGGAATAAAATGAAAATGAAAATCAAGCAATAAAATTTAAACTGAAAGATAATTTTTTTTAATTTTTCAATAATTAATCAGAAACATTTATTTTTTCATGTCGACAAAATTAGGTGTTGACACAGTATCTTTACCTCCTATAGTAAGAAAGGTGTGGGTTCTTTCTCCCTCTAATGTGCTCTATGTTGGGTTTAAGAACACATTCAAGTTTCCTTTGTTTTCTTTTTCCATACTTAGATATTTTCTTTTATCAACATATCCATTTTTTTTGACATTTTGCTTTTTTAGTTCAACTAAGTCCTTTTTGGTAAAAAAAAGAATGTAATCTGATGACCTTTGTTGTTTATTGTTTGTTTGTCATGTTCCTCATTAATACCTGTGTTATGAAAGTTTGATTTTGATTAAGTCATACAATAAAATTAAAGTGGCCCCATTATTAGAAGAATTTTCAAAAATAACGATAAAAGTTATAAATAGATATAGATCCTTTGGTAAAATATTATTACGAAAAAATTTTACTTATTTATTTATAATTTGACACTCAATTTACTAACGGATCAAATATGACTAGTTATAAATAGATATAGATCCTTTGGTAAAATATTATTACGAAAAAATTTTACTTATTTATTTATAATTTGACACTTAATTTACTAACAGATCAAATATGTCAGTCATAGATAATTTGGCAATCTCTTATCAAGGAATAAATTCTTTGCCAAATTATCCACAGTAAATTAATCATCATATTATTCCTTATTAAACTGACACTCAATTTATCCACAAGTAAAACCATTGTGTAAGAATAATAATACTAATAATATTAATAATAACCATAAAAGTAATAATAATAATTAAGATAATTAATAATAAATAATTATGATAATAACAATATAATTAATTATAACAACAATGATAAGAATAATTATTATTATGACACTACTACTAATAATATTAATAATAATTATATAATAATAAAAATTCAAAAATAATTATATTTTATTAATACTAATAATAGTACTAATAAAAATAATGATAATTAGTATATGAATAATTTTTTTTTGTAAAATTATAAATTCTATATATACTTATAGGATCTAGTTTTGATACCCTCTACGTACATTAATAATAAAATAAACAAAATTTTTAATATTTTTATAAATTCAATTTATCGACGAATGTTTTACTTTTGAAATTTTTCTGATAATTTTTATTTACAACCTAAATTTTGGTATTTACCGACAAATTTTAATAGTTGGTAAACATAATTTTTTTTTAACGCATAAAGACAAATATCTTCCTATCTATTAGTAATGTTTATCCAAATTTAATATATATTCTTTTTACCTTTTTTCTGAATTAGCGGACAAAATCATTTAAATGTTGAAGTCAATGAAAAGTTATAAGTAAAATAATAAATACATAATTAATAATTAATGAGTAATATATAATTTATTATCTTCATCTATATATAATATTTTAATAAATTTTGTATTTAAAAAAACTTAAATTAATTATCAATTTTTTAGTTCGAATTAGCATTTGATTTAATGCATACATAGTATATTTATTCAATATAATCACCAAGGCCAAAGGTTCTATATGGCATTACTTATGACAATATATACTCTTAAAATTATTTTTTCCAGATTATGTATCTGAAAGTATAAAAGTGCGCAAATAAATCAATCAATTGTTGAGTCCAAAACCAAGAATGATAAAATAAATAAATTTAACAGACACATTTTTATATTTCCTTTAATATATTAAGATAAAATCTAAAAAATTAAAATATATGAAAAAAACTTCATCTAACTAAAATCTACCAAATTTAATGAATTTTTAATAACTGGTTACCTATGTAACTTTTTTCTTATCTAAAATGGTGCATTTTTTAATTTTTTTAACTAGTTCATGAATGTATGAATTAAGTTTGCAAGTTTAGCAAATTATGCCTATAACTTATTTATAATAATGCAAATTAAAGAGGAAAATACAGTATGAAGTTCTTTATGACGTTAAAGGCAATTTGTTTAAGTAAGAGTTTTTATGAATTTAAATTTTCCTCTTTTGAAGATACTAGAGGTATTTTGGCTATTTAAACTTAGAGTTTTTGTCTGGATCTTCTTCGCACATTTGCCTCAACCAAAGATTTTGTTCTTGCTTCCGTGAAATTGAACAAGGCACAATATTGAGTTCGTCGCATGGCATATGAATATCGGAGGCAATTTACTTAATTGTAAGAGGAATTGAGACTCGTCTTGCGTTAGATGATTACTCCATGAATAAAATGAGTATTTTATTTGTTTGGGTTCTTGTGGATATTAATCTTTTTAATCAAAGCAAAACCGAAGTTGGAATAGAAAATCGGAGAAATTTTTGTTGATGTTGTTAGGTAGATTTCTGCGGTCAATGTTGGAGATCTGATTTCATATATCTCTATGAGGCAAAGTATGGGATATATAGATCATTTCCACCGAAGATACCAATTATCTCCTTTTAATATATAATTTTTTAAATGTAGTTTGTAGATATTTTAAAATAAATTATATGAAAAAAACACCTGTTTCAAAATTAATATAATAATAGTTAAAAATATTTATAGACAATATTTAGACGTCTTTATATTTAATTTGGTTATCTTTCTCAACAATGAAGACAAAACATGAAGTCATGGCGGGTCATAAGAGAAATGCAAATAAAAGAAATATAGTTTTCAAGTTGAAAAAGAAGTTGCATCATAGTGCGTGTTCCTCCAATCCATTTTGTCTATGCGTACAAAAATACTATGCAACATTCATTGGTTGAACATGGCTGTGCAGTTTATAATATACAAAACATTTTTTCTTTAATTTAGTATTTAAACACTAGTAAAAAAACACATCCTACATCAGGATAACACATCGGTTAAAATAAAAACGAAGTAAATAAAAATGTCGTGACATTTTTGTAAATATTTAAAGAAATATTACGTCGGTTAACTCAAACCTGATGTCATCATAATCTACGTCGGTTGTCACTCATAACCGACGTAAAAAAGACTGAAAAAAATAAAAATTTGAAATTTGAAAACTTTGTAATGACGCTGAAGATACTACGTTGGTTGGGAGGTGCCAACTGACGTAGTATGTAGCCCATATTATGTCAGTTGGACTTTCCAATCGACGTAATATCCTCCTCTTGGCATGCGAGTGAATTTTGAAGAAAATTTGGTAAAATTTGTTCAGATACTACGTCGGTTGGGACCCAACTAACGTAGTATGTCCCTTGAGTTAAAATTAGGGATTTCAAGATAGATATTAACTCTTGGGTATCACTTTTCTCTTACTCTTACATTTTATTCTCCTTCACCTTCTCCTCACCCTCGCTGCCTCCTCCGCATCCTCGTTTGTTGCCTTCTCTTCACCCTCACTCAGTGTCTTCTCTTTTGAACCTTCACGTGGTACCTCTTTTATTCTCACTAGTTTTCATTTGTATTTCGCGTGGTGCCACTTTCTCTTCTCACATTTGGGTTAACTGGTTTTTCTAGGGTTCATTTGGCAACATTTTCAGCTTCTTCCATGTTTGTTTGGTGTGCGCAGGTTGAATGTTTGGTTCGACACCCCTTGCCCCTTCTCTTTACAAGAGGTTAGCAATTTTGTAAAATTCATTAAAAATAGTTAGAAATTTATTTTTGACCCAAAATTTTTGTTAGCATATTCATTTAGTATATATTTGATGGTAGAGTTCTTATATTATATAGGTTTATCATAGATTTAGGTTTTGAAAAATTTAGGATAAAAAACTTCAAACGGTCATAACTTTTGATAGCGAGCTCGGATAATGACGCTTCAAAAATGAAAGTTGCTCGAAATGGGGTAACAAATTCGCTGGCCAACCACCCAAGGCGATTAGGCCTTTGAAAATTCCAAAATTCTATCGTTTAGGGTTTCTTCTTTATATTAATAATATTTTAAATGAGAATGAAAAAAATATTTTATATTAAGATTATGAATAATATACTAAATATACTTTTTGATAAATTTTTAAAACATAAGAAAAAAGTATTTATTAAAAATATTTCAAAATTTATGTGTAAAAGAAAGTTAGTGATTGTAACAATATTAAAATATTTTGAAGTAAATATGTTGTTATAAAAAAATGATATTTATATAAATCATATATCTAACCCTATAACTAATTTAAATAATGACGACAAATTTTTTATATTTTAATATTATAAATATCTAATAGTAACTTTTGCACAATTTTGTACTAATTTACTGTTTTATATATGAATCTGTACATGTTTTTTAAATATGTATAATTTTCTTGTTAATAAAAGAAACTTGAAAATGGAGAGCAAAATTATAACAACCTAAAATATTTGTCATCTGAGTAGAAGGGGTAAAAATAAAATGTATTATATTATTAAACTGAAAACAGGAAAAGTTAGGAGTCAAGTCTCGTTCCCATACTCTTAAAGAGAAAATATAATAAAGAATTCTCATTATTTCACAAAGTGAAGAATACAAAGGTTAATGATGTAAATAAAGATAAAGAAGATCTTGTAAAAGATAGAGTAAAAGAAAGAAGAATGACTACAAGAAGGAGACAAAGAAAAGAATAAATAGATTCTAAGGAAGATTTATAAAAGAAAAACTAAAAGAAGTTAAAAAAGATAAGTTGTATATTTTAAATATTAAAGAATATTCAAAAAGTATCAAAAAATGTTTTATAATATTCTAAAATTACAAGAATAAATAATTAAAGACATGAAGAGACACATGTGAAAGAGTAACTATTTTCATATGTCACTTTTAAGTGTGTGATGATTGTAATTATTTCATATATTTTTTACATTTGTTTAGACAAAATTTAGATGGTTAGAAGGCATATAAAGAGTTCCTAACTTTACATATCATTTCCAAGTGTATGTGAAAGTTCTAATTACTTCACATGTCTCTTTCTTCTTTTAAGTGTGACTTTTGTAAATTACTTTCATATGATTCTCCTTAAAGTTGTGAACTACCTATATGTCTATCTTAAAATCAAGGAACCATTTATGTGTTAATCTATATTGTAAATTAATTTAGTGTTAAACATAAGATTACTGAAATATAATTATTAACTTAATTAGTCTTAAGTTCACACTAATGATTTCTTTTTGTTAAACACATTGTTGATGACTCTACATGCTCCTTGACAATGACATTTGGTTGATGACTCTTCATATTCCTTGGCCATGATATTTTTTTGTATAAATAATTGTCAAACTTCTTGTAAGAATTACTCTTAAAGAAATATATGAAATCAGTGAGATATCTTTAAAAATCTTAAAAATGTTCTTGACATTTAAAATTTTATTTAGGATATTACAGTCTCTTGAAATATAATTTTAAAATGTTTTCATTGAGAAAAATTCACTCAAAAAAGTTATGCTGAAGAGAATATTGAAATTATTTTTTGCATAATTTCACTCAACAATTTAGAAATTTGTTGAACCATTTTTTAACGCAGGCTTGAGTCAGTCATTTTCGGCTTGTAGCAACTAATTTTCAGCATTGCACCAAAATTGCATCTAAAAGTTACATTATATGTTTAAAAGGTATTACTTTTATTCGTAAATTTAAATTCATTGAAAGAAATTTAAATTTACCCATTATATATGATTTTTATGTATAAGAACATTTGTATTTATGACTTTAACATATATTCTAATTTTCAACTAAGATCAAAATATATTTAATTGTCTTATTCAAGACTTATTGGTCTAACAAAAACTTCAGCTTCATATAATAATAAAAGGTTCATAAACAACATATTTCTATTTATCATCCTCAAAATTTATTCATATGAAAATAATAATTCTATATAAAAAGTAGGTTGTCCTAATCTTAATGTTGGGTACCCAAGAAAACTTAAAATAATTATTGAATACCAAAACAAAAATACATGAATATATTCCCAAAACTTATTTAAACAAATTAAAAATTATTTATCCATCTATAAATAACAACTACAAACAAAAAAAAATGATTTAAAATTTAAGAACAATAAAACAAAATAGAATACAATTATTAAAACAAAAAATTCATACATTTTATAAGGAGTAAATATAGTACTTTCAGATTTTCCATAATAAAAAAATAAAGAAAAAATTTAATAAGGACCAAAATAGAATTCGCTAATTTTTTAAGAGGCTGAAAATCTATTTAAGTTTTGTTACATAATGAAAATCAATTAACAGATTAACTTTGTGAAATATTTTTTCTGCTTGAACATAAATTAAATTAATAACACAAACAAAACATCTTATGCAATCATGTCCATTATCATTCCATTACATCCCATTACATTACATATTTTAAAATAATTTCATAACTCACTGAACTATTTTAAAAATTTAAATTGGTTTTGAAATTTATTTTCTAATTGGATTTATGTATTTTTAAATCTGTCGTACATGTTCAGATGTGGTGGTGTCAAACTACGGTTAAACATTTTATCTTTTAGTTTATAAACTTGATAAGAATTGTTAAATAATTGAAGGAACTGCTCAATAATTTAACCTAAAAGATTCAACCACTAATAAAAATATATTTGTTATCATTTCATTTTTATGCAATAATTGGTGTAAATAAGAGGGAACGTTAGAGGTACATTCCAGCACGCAAATTGTACTTTCCAGACCCCATTTTCCCACGCCAAATCAGTAAATCTAACGTTTCGTTAATCACCACTAAAACTAGAAAACTAAAACATCACTTCAGTTCCGAAACAATTAAATACAATACCTATATTAAAAATTTTCAATTAATGTAATAAATAAATTTTAATACACATGTTAGAAACTATTCGATGACTTAAAATCATTCTTAAACTTGTACTTGTTTTAATATATCAAATGCAGGTAATTCTGTACGATTATACTAAAAACCTAATTACACATTTGTTATTGTTATTCAGTTTTTATATTATCATTTATACCCACCTTATTCCAAATCATTCAGAAATATATTTATAATTAAATATATATAATAATATATTTTTTTGACATTTCAATAAATTAAATATATATTTTACAATGTCTCTATCTTTTACGAGTCAGATTGTTTTTTTGCATATAATTTTTTTTTCTTCACAACAATAATTTGATAATTAATTTTTATAACTACAAGGCCCAACTTTTCAATAGTATCATTCTTTTCACCTGCATTTATACTTTCCTGTGAGAACAATAATTATCACAACATTTTCTATATTTATAATATTAAAGAAATAAATACTAAATATATGTTTTTATTAATGGTTATAAATTATAAGATTGATGTCATGTTGACTTCCCTGATGACAAACAAAACCTAGAAAAGTGCGAGTATTTTCAGAAGTACCCGCTTCCTGGCTGGATCTTTGTGTGTTACACTCTTTCTCTCTCTAAGATCTCTTTCTCTCTCTCACCTAATGAGTTCTGAGAGAGAAAGAGAAAGCTGCAACTCTCGCCACTTCACATGGCTCATGAAGTCATGCTTCCCCAGCCCAAACGACGCCGTCGCAACACTCGCCTCACCACCGCAACCCCACACTAACACCGCTGCTCCCGTCACCACCCTATCCTCGCTACCCGACGACATCGTCCTCGACTGCCTCTCCCGCGTGCCCCCGGCCTCCCTGCCCGCCCTCTCCCTCGTCTGCCGCCGCTGGTCCCGCCTCCTCCGATCCCCCGCCTTCTCCCACCTCCGCCGTCGCCTCCTCCTACTCCGCCACACCGCCGTCGCCCTCGCCGCTACCGAGCTCGGCCTCTCCGCCGCCACGCTCCTCGACGCCGCCTGGCAGCCTTCCCTCTTCGTCCCCTGCTTCGACGCCCTTTCCCTCCATGACTTCCATTCCCTACTCGCCCACGCGCGCGCGTGCTCTATTGGTCCCAGGATCTACCTCGTCGGCAGGAGTGCCACACTGCAGTACGACACGTGGACTGCGTCGGTTTCCATGCGGGCGGCCACAGTTTTCCCGCGCAAAAAGTTCGCGCTCTCTTCCGTCGCCGGAAAAATTTATGTCGCCGGCGGAAGTTCTCGGACCGCCGCCGTGGAAGAGTATGATCCCGAAACCGACACGTGGGACGTCGTGTCCCACGCGCCACGTATGCGTTACGGCTGCATTGGAGCTTCGGCTGATGGGGTCTTTTATGTCATCGGCGGGTTGAGAATTGGCGCATCGGGACAGAATCTGTTCCCAGGCGCTTCCCGTGGAACTGAGGCTCACGCGGCGTATGCGAGTTCAATGGATTTGTTTGACGTGGAGGCGCGTGTGTGGCTCCGGAGCCGAACGGTTCCTAACGGAGGCTGCGTGGTGGCGGCTTGCGCTGCGGCCGGGCGCGTGTATGTACTCACCAGCCACGCGGTGGAGTTTTCATTTTGGAGCTTCCACGCTCGGAGGAAAAGCGACACTGGAAAAGGATCGGGAGAGTGGTGTAGGATAAAGAGCCCGCCACTACCGGCGCAAGTTAGAGTCGACACGAGGATGAGGTTTAGTTTTGTAGGAATTGGCGATAAGGTGGTGCTGATTCAGAGTTTGAATGAGGTGAGAGGGGTGAAAGAAGGGTTTGTGTTGGTTTATGATTGCGCCACCGGAGAGTGGGGCAGAGGGGTGGATTTACCTGAGGTTTATCGACGCGCTACCTATGTGGGTGTGGAATGCTAACATGCGCCGAACTTGTGGCATCATTGTAGTGTCACTAACAGACAATGGTTGCGTGAGGGTTCATGGGATAGGGTGTACCTAAGGTTGTGTGGTCCCGTGCATGAGCTATTATGATTGGCCTGTTCTCTGAAATGTACTTTCCATTTTTTTATTAAAAAATCTAAAGAATTCACATCTATTGGTACTGAATGCATCTTCACGTTCTTAAATTCGTGATCTTGTTTTTGTTTAAAAGAGTTTAAGGTTTTTACTACTTTGACTCTTGGATGGTCAATTAGTCATTTTGTTTTTATTTGCTGAAATGGAAAACTATGCATTTTTGAGGGTGAAAGCTAATATTCTTTTGTATGTTTGTTTGCATTCTCTTCAATTCGATGAACTGCATGTCTTTCCTTCTGGTAAGTTCTAATCTTTAGGTTGTCCAATGCATTTAATGAAGAATTGTATGTATATACCAATAAAATTTCTGAACGTCATGCAATAATAGAAACAAATTTGAGAGAAAAATTAGATTGTTCATGAGTTTGAAGGCCCAGATCTGTGTTGTTTTTTCAAATATAAAGAAAGAGCAGAGGGTAATCATGCATTTACCAAGCCTTTGCATCAATGATGCCTTTAGAGCAGAGTAAAATTCCATACCAAGCTGCAAGCATTAATCATTGTTAAAGCCTACAAAAGAAATTTCTAGTTCGATTGGACTTCGTACCTGAAGGCTAGTGGTGCAGACCTACTTATACAGTAGTATTGAAGAAAAGGTAAAGAGCAAAAGAGATTTAGAATTCACTCATCAGATTATATAAAGCTGAAATTCTATACTTTTTTGAGAAGCTGAATCCACAATATGTAGGGTAAGCAGGTGGCTTTTACCTTTTCTTCCCCTCCGCACATACTATGCTCTATTTGTTTAAAATCTCAGAAGAATATGATTTTGAATCGTTAAAAGTAATTGGAATGTGAATCTAAATAAGTTTCAGAAAGATTTTACATTAAACCACGTATTACAGTATTACTCTTGGTGTTTCCAAACAAACACTAGTTGCATTGCATCAACAGCAACTTACAGAACTGGTAGAGCCTAAAGTCTGTTATTTTTCTTCCGTGCAAGTTTCACTTTTACATCTTTTAGGAACAACTTCTAAAATCAACCAAATCATCTATATCATTCGAAACTCCCCTTTAAATATTTTTGTTTTGATCGATTTGACCTTTTTAACATTTAGTATGAGAACTTTGGTTATCCGAAAACCATTTTCTATTTCAACAAATTTTATAATAATTTTAATGATATTTCTACGAATCAAAATCTAGATTATAGATAAAAGAACCTGTTCCCGTTTGACTCTGAAGCTCAATAGGGTAATTCCTAAATAACAGGAATTAAAATATAAAAATTTAAAATTTATTGAGGAAAAAAGAATACACGTCAAAAATAAAAAATTGATGAAGAAGGAGAGAACAAATTTATAAAAGCTATACATAAAAGAGTTGTTCTAACTAGAGTCTGTGGTCTTCATTAGATGGTTGTTGTTGCACAACCAAAACTGAAGCCGTAGTATCTGTATCATGTGAAGCAAGCAAATCACCAATGACCCCTAGCTCTGAATACTCAGTCCAATGCTCCAAGCCAGAGGTCTGAGAACATCTAACCCCATAGCGTCTGCCAACTACAATAAAATCAAATTTGTTGGCTATATCTTTGATGAGAAACATTGTCTGGGAAGCATCTCCTATAGTAATCTCTTCATATCTAACATTTTGTAGATTAACATGAGCTCCACTTATTTCCCTCAACGCTTCATCATCAATCATGTGATCCCAATTGGAGGCCTCTTTGTCATGTGCCAACAACCTGAACACAAACAAACTATTATCAACATCTTTGGCAAACCTCTTAGCCAAGTACAAAGCCTCTCTATCATCAGGTCCACCCAAGAAAACCATGGCTGCTCTGATACTTGTTGAGTTGAAGCTGGGGCCACGGTTCACTAGAATCCCAACAGAGCAAGGTGCCCTTTCCAAAATCTTGGCATTAAGTGCCCTTATGTTGCTATCCTCTGACTCAACTGAACCATCCCCTCCCCATTTCACATGAAATGGAAGGACTATAAGGGCTGCATTTTTGTCCAAAGCAAGGTTGCACACATCTTCATCCATGAACATCACTGGGGATATGGCAGTGTAGGTGTTGGCAGTGACACAACCAACATAGTCACGCTCGAAAAGGTCAAAGGCTACAATGAGTTCCCCAGAGTAGTTGTAAGATGATCCTGAACTTTGCTGAAGTTTGTGTGCAATGAAAATGGGATTGGACCTTCCAACTAGCTCCATGAGGTGCAAAATTTCTGCCACTAGTGTGTTATCTGGTGCAGGGGAACAAAATTCGAGCACGTTCTTGATGTGATTCAAGTGCCATGGCTTGTGGATGCATGCAACTATCCGAAGCTCACTGTGTTTCAAGCTCATGATGTTCCTATGCTGGTACCCTGCGTATTTCCTTGAAGGGTCATACAATGCCTTCACACCAAACATCGAAGCTGTACCTAGGACCAACACTGACATGATCATAACATCTACTACTACTGTACCGTGTACCTGCAATAGTTCAAGTAGTTAGAGTTAGTTAATTAGTTCAACAACTCAACAAAGAATCGTTAATCTTTTACATCTTAACCTACCTCCACTTATGTTAGAAAGTAACCATAAAAAGGTGAAAAGATAAGTTAAAATACATCTTTCTCTCTATCCAAATTGCCATTACATTATGTTTATAAAATAATGACTAATTTGAAACACTAATTTGTTTGTGATCATTGCAAAACCATCCAATGAAAACCAAGATATCGTGCTACCTTTTTATCAGGTCGTTCTATAGATATCATCATTCCTCACACTTGAACTAGTCTAAACTTTTGTATATTTTGGAATACATAAAAATTACTGCATTTAGTAACACTAACATGTGATGATAGGTAATGTAAGTGGCTTTTGTTTTTATGTTTGAATAAAATGGATGTTGCATGCGAGGTTGAACAAGTAAGTACCATTGATTCGTAGACGAGGAGATAGGAGCAGATATCCACAACCCCTTTGGAGCTCAAAATGAGAGCAAGACAAAAGCCATCCTTGAAGGGAATTTTACAGTATCGGCAAATTCCCATGCACAAAACCCACCTAACCAAGTGCACCGTAATGATGACAGCAGATAGGACGAGTACTAGGGAGAGAGAGTTACATTTGGTGAGATCCACCTTCATGGTGCAACATGTGACAAAAATTGAGGAGAGGAAGTACTTGGAGAACAACTCAAGTTGGGAAACGAGTTCAGAGCCCAAAGGAGGACCCTCGGGGACTGCAAGGCCAAAAATAACAGCCCCTACTAAGAAGGGTTCACCGAAATTCCTGGCAAAGTAGCTCAATTCCAAGAACACTACTATGATGGCATAGATGTATATCTTGTTGACAGATCTACCTTCTGGGGTCCTCTTCACGATCCACCTCATTGCAGGACGACCAACTAGTAGAATGCAGGATATGTAAGCAAGAAATGCCCCCACGTTTCCAATACGGATAGTCATGCTCATGTCCGCCTTCCCAAAATAGGCAGCGCCAACTCCTGCCCAGATTCCACCTGATACATTACCAACACAACAATTTATTATAAATTCATTTCTATAAGTACAAAACTTACTAACTGAGACTATGTTTGTAAGGATTTGTAATAGAAAAAAACAATCGGTTTATAAATAAATAAATTTATAGGAATTTTATTTTTTTATTTATGCATAAATTAATTTTATCTTAGCTTCAAATTTACTTTTTGATTTTTACAGTTTTACGAATTTTAATATAATGTTCAATTGTTAACAAAGAATGTTAATGAGGAAATTATTACATTAATCATTTATTTATACAGAGGACCGAAATGGTTCAATTTTGGAAAATTGAAAATGAACTCTGCTATTACAATTTGATAGGTATCCAAATTAAACATTTATTAAATCAGTAACATTTTACCATACAAATAATTAATACAAGTAGCAGTTAATATTTTTTTACATGTATCGGTTAAATGGAGAATTTACTAAGAGAAAATTTATGGAATTAAATTTTTTCGTACAGTTAATTTTTAGAGCAATAATTAAGTAAGTTATACTTGAAGTCACGTGTCATTTTGTTTTTCCATTACTAACGAAAACTCATGTAATTATTAGTCAAAAATCTAATTCTACGTGAGACAATGAAATTGTAGGATTTTGAGGTTACCTGAAACATCGTTGACGAAAGCTGCAGAGAGTGCGAGGCGTCCGAGTTCAGAGTTGAGGATTTTGAGGTCATGGAGCAACGATGAAATGACAGCGAAGGAGCAACTACTGTGAGATATGAAGACCACAGGCAAAGATGAAATCTCATCTCCCATTATCTTCTCCCACATGGAACTCATCATGGTCACGCTCCCACACCCCAACATTATGGGAATGCAATAGGAGCAAAGTCCTATCACCCAAGCCTTTCTCCCTGTTTTCGTGATCAAGCTTAGGTCCATCTGCACTGAGTTCAGGAAGAGGTAGAATGAGTACCCCAGCGATGATACTGCGCCTAAGATATCTGCACTCCCAAAGGGGAACAGCATCTTCTTGTACTTTTCTAATGGTCCTGTGGGAATTGATGGTCCCAGCAGAAAACCAGTCTGCAAAACAAACGGATCTCAAATGTCATTCATGTTTCATAGTTTTATCATCATTTTTCATCATCGATCTTGTTGTAGCTAGGTTAGATTAGATTGGACTGAAAACATTTTTACCCAAGGAAAATGCTATGTAGTATTTGGGCGTTAATTGATGGATTCATCGTACACATGAAGGAAAACCAAAAATGTTTTCATTTGAACATAACATTGCATGATAACAAAACCCGAATGATGGTATTGAAACTAGCAAAAGAAAATTGATGACTATGTATAGAATAAAAGGATAGATACCAACCATGACTTGTGAAACGAAATAAGGGATCCCTAACCGTTTGAGAATGAAATGAAAGCTTTGTGTGATGACGAAGATGATAACGAATTGGAGCTCAAGCATGGTGAATGAAGATTGTGAAGGTATTGCACTTGCATGGTGATTCAATATGCCATCAGATATTATCTTCATTGGATGATTCACGCACACATTGTAGACCTCAAATCGCAATGATGGTACTTGGTGCAATAACGTGACTGAAGAGAAGAGTGTCTGGTTCGAATTCATCTTGGTGGCACTCGCAGGGTCTTGAACAAGGTCACAATTGATGAAATATGAATTATTTGCTATGAAGAGAAAAGAATTATCAGGTACATTGATGAAAAGTAGAATTAGGGTTCTGCAAACTAGAAAGAGAGAAACAAGGTGCAAAACCTTAGAGTCAACAAATTTGTCATTACTTTATTAGGGGTTGCAACATACCTTGCTTAGTTGTTGCACAATAGTTAGTTAGCTTTGTCTTCTACAAAACAACTTGTCCATGCTTTTTCCATAACAGAAAATGTTTTCTAACACCTGTTGTTTGTTTATGTTGGGAAATCTTTTTTCTTTTCGGTGGACTTTTTTTAGTATCTTTTTAAGGCTTCAAATTAACTTTTTCATTCTTATAATTTCATCAATATGTAATTTTTGTCCGATAAAAAATTTATTGCATAGTTAGTTTTTCGGATCTTCATGATTTAACCATTTTAGCAACACAATAACAAACACCTAGTTTTAGTAATAACATATGTTATAAAGTTTATTATTAAATATTGTTATTAAATAGCTAATGTCATAACAAACAAATACACTAACATATTTTTTCTTAATTTAGATTAGATATAGTGGTGGATCAAAATTGTTTACTTTTGAAAAATTTAAAGATTAAACATGTAATTTAATTTTTAAAAGGAATAAAATTGTTCATTTATCGACTAAGAACCACCCTGCCACATTGATACAAAACAAGATGATGAAATGCCGCACCACTAGAATCTTAATTGAAAGATCTCATGAAGATTTTAGACCTCTACTCAAGACTTTTATTTTAGAATCTTTTGACTTGTATTTTGACCAAGTAGTTATAGGTTTCGATCTTGAAGCAAATGTAGTCCTAAATGTAATTTAAACCCTATTTTGGGTTCGATTAAGTACATGTGCGGCACTTGTATATCTTCATGGCTAGAAGCTTCTATAAATTAAGCATTTAATCATATTTAGTTCATGTGTCATATGCCTAGATCTACATGCACGTGGGAGCATGCGAGAGAGGAGAATTGGCACTTGAATTTGAATTTCAAATTTCAATGCAATATCTTTACGTATATAGACATGTAATTTGCACACTTCAACACTTTTAAATGATACAAGTTTAACGTTTCAAGAGTCATCTTTATATTCTTATCTTTTAAGCTCTTCCATAAGGAGTTTTTCTTTTGAATGTCTTCTAAACTGACAAAATAATAAGACAAGAAAGTAGAGTCGGCTAAACTGATGCAAACATAAACATAAAATAATAAAGGGGGTTTGACCGACACTTTTTGTGTCTCTTTTTTTGGGATACAATTTTATGGAGGTTATTTTGTCGTTTTCTTGTAATGACAGTAATGGTGGAGAAGAAATCTATTGGAGTCAAAATAAGAATTGAACACACTAGAAGAAAAAATACATTTTACATCGATTTTGCAAGACATTCTACATTAGTTTCAAAACCCATGTTGATGTAGGCGATATAGAAAGTCCCGGACTTTTTTTATCGATTCCAAAACTGATGTAATAAGAGCACTCAGGAAGAGATACTACATTAGTTAGGAGCCACAACCGATGTAGTATCTCCTCTATTACATCGGTTGTTACTCACAACCGATGAAATTTCTTTATTTTTTTTAAAAAAATTAAAAATTTGGATTGATAAATCTTTAATCCATACAATGAAACACTATAAAAAATTTCAGAATTTAAAATAGAAAAAAAAAACTCAAAAATACTAAAAAATTTAAAGACAAATAGTAAACGATAAAATTTTAAAAAATTTTTGAATCTAATGTCATTTTTGGAGCGCGTGCATCATCTAGGCCGATGAAAACTAAATTGTTTTTGTAATAAATAAATAAAACAGTGTTAGCCTAAATGACACTATAAAATGTATAGTTTGTGTGTTGACTAGGCCGACAAAGATATAAAATAAGAAAAAGAATGAAAAATGAAAAGTATCTACGGGACAATGAAAAAAAAATTGTAAGTAAATAAAAAAGAAAGCGTCAAGTTATCCACACATATTAGTACTAGATTGGTTAGTACTAAAAATAATAAATTAAAATGAAGAAATATTTAATTATTAGTGATTTTTTTTTAAAATAAATTTAGTGATGAGAAAATTAAAAAATACAAATTTCATGATGAGTTGTTAAATTTGAATTCAAAAAATTGAAGTATTTTGTATAAAATCTTAAATAAAAACTATTAATAATAAAATGATAAAATGTAAAAATATTGAAAAGAATAAGAAATGGGATAGATATAAAAATAAGTTACAAATTAATTATAAAAAAATAATTACTAAATTGATTATTAGAAAATTAGAAAAAGATAATCTAATGATATATATTAAAATTCGATAGTATTTTCCAATATAAAAATTATAAAGAAGGAAAATATAAAAATATTAAGAGAAATGAAAGATAATATAAAAGGAATTTAGTAAAGAAATAATAGGAAAAAAGTAATTATGATTATTTAATTATTAATTTCATAATGACAAAAATAGAAAAATTAAAATTTGATGATAAGTATTAAAATTAAATTTAGTGAATGTTACAAGTAATTTTTATATAATTAAATAAGATACAAGATGTCATCCTATTAATATAAATGTTGGCTATAGTACCACATAACGAAGATATATTATTGGATTAATACTTTATACTAAGATATATTATATAGTTAAGATATGATATTAAAATTAGTGATACTACTCATATAGTTACTATAGTTAGGAAGAAAAGTAATTCAAACTATTTTATGATAATCTTTATTACAAAAGTGTAGACTTATTTTAAAGATTACAACTTTAGTCTTTTTGTTTATAAACACTATGTAAATGTTACATAAGAATATTAATAATATATGATAATAGCGGGAGTTATATTTAACAGATCTGGCGATTTTAACTCCTACTAAGTGTGTTACCCACAGTTTGGACTGGAGGATTCAACATCGCTAACATATTATCGGTGATTGCCAACCCCCGTTTGCAAATCTCCGCTATTTCTGGTGGTTTCTAGAAATTTTAAACTTCATTGTGTTTTTTTAACCAGCGTTAATTTCTTGTGTTGTATCATTTTAAAAATGGGTTTTATTAATTTTTTATGTTGTACTTTTTTCAAAATGGGTTTTATTAATTAATTAAACCTTAGTTAATTTATAAAACAATTGAATAAATCGTAAAATGCAAAGACTTTAAAATATTGATATTTACAATTGAATGTAACATTCATAAAAGGAACAAAGACCAAAGTCTACCAATTCAATGTAAAATGCTATGTATAATAATTTTTCTTCAAGGTAAAATAATAATTAACAAAGTTTGTAAACTTCAAACTTTAAGGCTCGTAAACATTACACTATCATTTGTTCTCAGTCATAAAATTAGGCATAATGAAAAAGTAAATAACCAATTATGATTATTGATGTTGATCATTTGTTTCTTTGGCAGGAACACTTTCTTGCTCAGATACCTAATAGATAAAAAATAATCATAATTAATAGCCTTCATATTATAATATAAAATATATGTTAATTTAACCAAGATTTAAATATTATCATTAACTCCTAAACATAACAAAGTCACGATGCAGTTTTTCAGGATAATTTTGCACAAAAAAATAATGTCAATGTAGAAACCTATTTTAAAACACAAAATTAATAAAATTAGTCACATTGCGTTATTCACCAACTATGTTCAATACATATAAATTGCAAGAGGATTTTATATTAATTACTCCATTTATTGTGTAATTGTTTCATCAAAGAACATATGTACAAGAGAATATTGGAGAAATATTGAAAACATTTAGCATCATTTTAGTAAAGAATATTGGAAAGCTTATTCTATAAGCTTGTCCTTCTCTTTTCTTCAATAAATAGGTGTGTATTTTATGTACAAATAAGCTTGAATGATATAAAGAATTACTGCAAAACTTTTTGAGCACTTTGTTTGAGCTCCTCTTTGTTTGCTCTCCTTAGAGTTAGACTTAGAAAATCTTGATAGTTGGCCTAGCCTCTATCAAGACCTTCTTCCTCCTAGATAATCATCTCCCACCATGCCAAAACTTCTACTCCACACTTCCACTGCTCACATTCCATTCCATGGTTCTATCTCCATAAACAAGCTTCTGCAACACTCTACGGAACTCTCCATCCATTTTTTACTTGGTGCAAGTTTCCAAAGCTTCCTCCACAAGCTGGGCATGAACGTGAAGCAAAACACGATGAGAGCTCCATCAGGAAGGGTGTATCTGAAGATTGAACTTGATGGATTTATTTCCACCTTTGTTCCTTCCGCCTATCACTTTCACAGACTATGACTTCTGGATTAATAATCTCGACCAGGATGATCCAATAATTGTCACCACCACCACTGCTAAAGAGTTCATAAGGTGCTCATTAACTAGGGAGGCTTAGCCGATGTGTTATATTGGTCAACCTTCCAGAAGTTTGACGTTTCCAGCTTACTCATCAAGTTTTATCCGAATACCCTACACTAGAGGTTATGCAATTTTGTTGACGATCTTTGGTATTAGTGAGGCACATTGAACCTTGACAATTTAGTACATCTTGGTGGAGGCCGACACATCCTATAATGTGCTAATCGTTCGTAGAACTTTAAACCATCTTGGGGTTGTCGTTCTTACACCACACATGGCCATGAAGTTCCTCACTGAATATGGTACAATCATCATAGTTAAGGCTAATCCATAGGCAGCTCGAGCATGTTATACCTTGAGTCTCAAGGTTAACCTTTACTTGATAAAGAATTTGTCCAATGACAAAACAACTCAGACCAACCCAAAGATCAATCTTCTTGAAGATCAGAAGACTAGTATGACCCAACAGTGCCATAATGTTGAAGTACTACTCCTGTTCGATGGGATCAAACCTTGATCGTGAGGTTGATCTTAATCCTAGGATAGAGTTTGAAGAAAATTGTCCCACTTTTGATGAGTCTATGATTTCAATTCAACTCGATTCACAACCCAACCAATCGACCAATGTGGGGAAAAGTATCAACTGACTACTGGGAAATAAGATCAAACGCGCCCTGGTCACCAATATCGATATGTTTACAAGGAGCCTAGCAAACATGCTAAGAATCAATCTAGACTTCTTGAGCGACAAGCTCGCCATCCTCCCTCAAGTGAGATCGATTGCCTAAAGGAAACAAAAACTTGGGGATGGAAGATGAGTTGTAGCTTATCACAAGGTTACTCAAATTTACAAGTCGATTTCACTAGAGAGATTGTGTATACCATGTGGCTAGAAAATGTGCTAATGGTGAAGAAGTCCCACGTCAAATGAAGGATGTTTGTCGACTATACAATCTAAACAAGGAATGCCTTAAATATACGTACCCTTTACCAAACATAGATCAAGTTGTGGACATCATGACAGGGTACAAGTTATTCAGTTTCCTCAATGCCTACTCAAGGTATAACTAGATCCAGATATACCCCTGATCAAGAGAAGATAACATTCATGACTAAAGCAGACAATTATTGTTACAAGGTCCATTCGACCTTAAAAATGCTAGAGCTACATTCAGCGTTTCATGGACAAAGTTTTTAAAGACCTTATCAGAAACACCATGGAAATATATGTCAATGACACGGTAGTAAAGTCATGCAAAGTTAAGGATCACCCGTTGGCTTTAGAGAAAGTATTCAACAAAGTCTGAGATCACAACATGCGCCTTGACTTGAAAAAATGTTTCTTTGGGTTGGCGAAAGAAAATTTCTCAGCTTCATGGTCACCCAAGGAGGGTTGAAGCCAATTCGAATAGTTGTGAAGCCATTCTAAACAATCGAGCTCCCTCAAAGAAGTTCAATGCTTGAATGAGAAGTTTGCCACCCTCTTAAGGTTTCTTTCCAAGCTCATTGTAAAAGCCAAACTACTGTTCAGGTTGCTAAATGAAGCCTAAAAGTTTGAGTGCGACAAAACATGTGAAGAGATGATTTAGAGGATTCAAATTTACTAATATTGGTAAGCCTAAAAGTTTGAGTGCGACAAAACATGTGAAGAGATGATTTAGAGGATTCAAATTTACTAATATTGGTAAGTCCTCCACCTCATTGTGCACTTTGCAGTCTTTCTCTCGGCCTAAAGCATGCTACTGGCCCACAAGGAGGGGAAGAGACAATATTTAGCCTATTTCACTCTTCGGACTCTAGCCAGGGGAGGAAAGGGACTTAGTGATTAAGAATTTGTACTTGGTCTTGTGTTCTTGACACATAATCCGATATTATTTCCCAAATTTCAACATTGTGATACGCACCAACTATCCAATCAAGTAGTTGTTACGAAAAGCTGAGCTTGCTAGTAGGATGATAGCTTGGTTGGTCGAGTTATCTGAATTTGGCCTCAAATATGAGAGCATAGGGCTTATGTTAATAATAATAATAAAGTAAATATTTGTATTACATACAAATTAAATCCACACGTAAAACTTTGGATGTAAATCCGTATGTAAAAATTCATATGTAATGCTGATTTTGCATACAGATGTGAATTCATATGTAAATTCGTATTTAATGTTGAATTTACATACGAATGTGAAGCTGTATGTAAAATTTCTTATCTAATGAAAATTTTACTTTATGGATTTTCATATGCATGTAATTATGTATGTAATTTTTGATTTTTTTTGTAGTGGTAATGAACTCGGTTACATTTACATATTTAATCGTTAACTAAACTATCGTCGATGACATCTTTATTTAAACTAAATTTGGTTACATCCAAAGAATGCTCAAAGTAGATGACTTGCCATATCACCTTTTTAAACCCAATCGAGTAACCTTAAAGGCTGGCCTGTGCTAGATTAGTAACCTCAACCTTAAGCTTCGTCTCATCTTTGGATGTTTTTCAATCTCCTCCTTGAGGCGTGGAACTTTGACTTTAGCCTCTCGGAGCTTGGTCTTTATTATCTCCGCACCAACCTCATCCTCTTTTAGCTTGCTCCTCGCCTCCTTGGTGCTTTCAAGCCTTTGCTTCATCAATTCCAACTTGACCTCAAAGGCTTTAATTCTGCATTAGCCTTGCACAATCTCAAAAGACTTTACAGTAAGACCTTGGTCTCACTCGGACTTGTCCTTCAGCAACTCTTAATGCTTGTATTATGCTAATGACATCTAGAGTGGCACCATTAAAATGGTGGGATTGCCATACATTGAGAAAGCATGATCTCGATTGAATCGAACATCTATCCTAACCAAGGGCCATATTAAGTAGAGCTTTTCTGCTTATGGGCCGAGGAAGACGCTTAAGAATTTATATGTCAACCCTCTCCTTAATCTAGAGCAAATACTCAACTCGTGACTTGAACTTATCTTGCTAGTACAATGGGAATATAGGACAAAAAATGACGAAAAAAGGAAAGACGCTTTTAGTGGTCTTGTGATGAACACTTTAATTTAAAGAATCTATCTTTGAAATTTTTGAAGGATGAGGAGTATATGGTGAATAGGGGGTCGTGTTAAGTCATATTCAAAGAGATCCAGCCTCTTGGTCCCATGCTTAAGTTGGTAAAAGTACATAAATTTGTTTATTGTTGGACGAATGTGTAAATATTGACAAATAATCTGGAAAGCTTTGAAAAAGGCCAACTATTCGAATGAAGTTGGTGAGGAGCCACATTCTTTGTCGTCAACATTAGGGTCTCAAAAATTGACAAGGGAAACAAAATGTCGAATTCCTTGAAGAAAAACTCAAATGCATAGGTAAAGTCCTCATGGTTTGGTGGAGGTTTTCATGTAGACTCGATCAGAGCTGTCAGACACCTCCACCAAGATGTACTTAGACATAACATTCAAGCAGATATTAAATAAGCAAACAAATGCCTTGGAAGGAGGCTTTGTGCTTTTCCGGCAAGAAAACCATAACTTTTTCTTTACGCATTATGACGAAGTCAAGCATTTTAGCACCGGTGTAGTGGGGCCACCATGGTGATTGCATCTTGGGAAGGAGGAGAAATTTCTTCCAACTCATCCCTTTCTTCAGAAACTAGTGACTCGAGGAATCATCTAGCCTAATGGGGATAACCTCCCTATTAACCAAGGGGTTACCTCCACTAGGAGATAATGATGAAGATGGGATAGACATTGAGAAGAGGACTTACCTAAGGTAAGAGGATGAAAGGCTTAGAAAAACTCAAGAACACTCGAAGCAAGACCACCCACAATGGGGAGAACAATGAAATTTCAAAATGCTTCAAGTGATTTATGAAGTGAAAATGAAGAGGAATAATGCTTAAATGCAACAAGGAGTCGATAGTTTTATTCATATTTATTCACTCAGTACTCTCTTAATATCTATATGCTTTTACTAATTTGAGCATCAAAAAATTTTCTGCAGGTGGATCCCTACTCGAAGCACGTTTGACAAAGCTTGAACGTTAACTCGGTTAAAGCTCGACTTCTTTAAAGTCAACAACAAAACACCTTGAAAGATTCCAGCTCAGGTCCCGATAAAAAACAACAAATCATTGTTTATCAACTGTTGTACAGTGCAAAAAAGCCTGTGAAAGTTGTAATAGATGGATCGGTATTACATCAGTAGGTCATTGTTCAGTGTCTAACCATTTCCAACAATTCTATATCATGAGCTGTAGTAAGAAAATTAATATAATTTGGAAGGGATGTGGTTAGCCATTGTATAAGAAATCTGGAAACAAAGAAACAAGGTAGTGTTTAAGAACATGGTTGTAGATGATTTAGATATTTTCTGTTTGGCACAAATGACATGATGGTTATGGACAAAAAATAGAAGGAAAGGTGTTCACACATCTTATTCTCACTGGTATCTATGTGCAACCTAGAGTTTGCAAACTATGGTGTAAGATTGGCTATGCAAAGGTGATATTGCAGCATAACCAACAGTTTGAAGTCAGAGTTAATACAAACATTATGGTGTTCTTGGTAATTTGGGTTCGGAAGCACCGTATGACAGACTGACTTCCAACTATGGTTTTGTGTCAGGATGATAGTTCTGTAGCTTGTAGCATTTCTTTATTTACTATTGACAATTGAGCTGTGATTGTGTTAATAGTGTAAGTAGGCTGTAAGGGAGAAGGGTATGGCCGACCAAGGCCTATGCGTGTTTTTTTGTTTTGGTTTTGTTCTACAGGATAATGTTAGAGGCTGGAATAGAAAGAGTCAAGGTAGTTTCTTGGAAAGTAAAGGGCGAAGGTGGCTTGAACTTGGGTCCTCGGCCCTGGAGCTCGACCTTTTGGTGATCGGCCTTGGAAGGTCGGCCATGGAGCTCGGTCATCTAGCAAGCGACCTCGGGTATTCTTCTATGCAGCTCGACCATTTGGAGAGAGACTACATAGCTCGACATTTTTTTTAACATCAAAAAATAAATTTAATTAAAAGAAACACTTCAGGAGTGCTTCAACCCTAATACAACCCAAGTAGACCCGAGATCAAGTAAGAATTCATCCTATATGTCTTTCCCAAATATACATGTAATATCTTACTCATCTTTACAAGAAAAGCATACAATGATACTACCGAATAAACATTACGTTGCACAGGTATATCCACCCAAGTACTAGAGTGATACAAGGCCAAGCACTATAGCAACGATGTGTAGTTGGCCTGTACAACACACCAACACTCCCTCACATTCCTTTGCTGCTCACAGGCCCTAGATTTAGTCCTCCGTACCTGACTACTTATACCTGCAAAAGAAACAACTCCTATTCTACCATATTTATCAATCCGTAAAATCAATACCTTCCTCTTTTTCTAGAGTTCTTTCTATAAACACCTTTCACATTTGGCTAAGACACAAAACAATGTCTGAAGACACGTCATTCGGGAAAAATGCCAGTCATAATAAGAGAGTGAAGTTCTCATCATCTTGTATTTAAGCTATAACCAACCCTTTAGCTATGCTAAACTAAAATTTCTGCAACATCCACTACCCCTTCTTTAAAAACAACCTATTTTCTATGTTCTCATATCTTCGATACTATAGCCACCCACATCCCTTTTCACACTGTATTACTACTCTGCCTTAGACCCGGTAGATAGAAACTCAAGAAGTGGAAATAGATGTTATTGGGTCTAACGGACACATTCTCTACCCACCTCTCACAAAGATCCCAAACATTTTGTGCCACCTTACAGGTAATGAAAAGGTGTTGAGAAGTTTTTACTTCTTCTTAACACAAAGGACATTGCATATTCCCTAACATCACTCTCCTTCTGACTAAGTTAGGCCTGGTTGGTAACCTATCCAAACATACCCTCCAAGCACATACTAACGGTGATGGAGCTATTTTTAGAGTCCATAACATTTGAAATGCCTCTGACCGCCTTAGATTGTCCTGATTCAGAATACTGTATCCAGACTTTCCCGTATACTCGAGTTGATCATCACCTACCCACACCAACCTATCATGTCCTTCTATATTCCATTAGACTTTTGAAATCATAGCCAATAGTTGTTCTTCTAGGTGCTTTTCCCAAACAAACCTCTCCCTACACCAACCGAGGTTTTGATGATCGGCCTTGGGAGTTCAGCCATGGAGCTCGGCTGACTAGAGAGCGACATTCGGTGTTCGGCTATGTAGCTCGGCTATTTAGAGAGCGACTGCAAGGCCCGACCTTTGGTGATTGGCCTTGGGAGGTTGGCCATGGAGCTCGGCCTTCTAAAGGGCAACCTCAGGTGTTCGACTATGTAGTTTGGCCTTTTGGAGAGTGACCACAGAGCTCGACCTTCTAGAAATTGGCATAAAGAGGTCGACCATGCCTTCTCAGATCGATCTCGGGGTGTTCGACTATGCAACTCGGCCATTGGGAGAGCGACCATGGAGCTTGGCCTTCTAGAAATCAGCCTTGGGAGGTCGGCTATGGAGCTCGGCCTTCTTGAGATTAACCTTAGGAGTTCGGCTATGGAGATCAGCCTAGGGTGTTACACTAAGGAGATCAGCCATATGAAGATTGGTCCCGGGCAGTTCGGCTATGGAGCTCAGCCATCTAGTGATCGACCTTGGGAGGTAGCCTTTGGAGGTTGACCTCGGGAGCTCGGCTATGGAGCTCGGCCTCGAGAGGTCGATTATGGAAGCAGAGGATATATTATTGATCATGTTGTGGTAGAATTTCTTTGGATATTGTGGTGATATTATTGGTCATGGTGTGGTGAAAAGTATTCTTCATTTGTTAATTCAATTTTTCTCTAGATATTGTGTGTGGGGAGTTGTTTTCATGCAAGTATTCTGTGCAGATCTAGCAGTTTCTATCACTGGATGTATAGTTTTGAGGGTAGAGCTGGTAGTATAATTGTTCAGTAATAGGGTTGAAGCATCCCTAAAGTGTTTTAATTAATTATATTCTTCACCGTTCAAAACAAAGTATTCTATTAATATATCTATACTTTTACTAACTTGAGTGTCAGAAAATTTTCTGTAGGTGGATCTCTACTCGAAACACGTTCGACAAAGCTTAAACGTCATCTTAAGAGGACTTTCAGCTCGGTTAAAGTTCTGACTTCCTTGAAGTCAACAACAAAATATCTCGAAAGATTCCAGCTCAGGTCCCAATAAAAACAAATTTATTTTATTTATTATTAATTATTAAATACTTTTATATTATATTAAACATTATACTGTTTTTAACAATATAAAATGTTGATATTTTTTTAACATAATCAGATTGATTTACTCTTTTATTTTTCTGTATTTACTTCCCTAACGAAAAATCATTATACTAATTACAATATATTTAAATTTAAAGGACTGAGACCGGGGATCCGTTTCCACGGAGAGTAACCATCCACTTCCCATGTTTTGAAGGGAGGAAACCACTCCAAATGTTCAAATTTCATTCTTTGTTTATGCTCTCCAGATCCATTCTCAGAACCAGATTGAAATCAGGTAGGTGAAATTGTTCGTATTTTATATGAAAAAGTGTTTTTTTGTTTTTTAATAAAGCAAATATGTTTCTACCTTTTAAGGTATTAATTTAATACTGTGTTACTTTAACAATAATCAGGGTTTTGTTTTGTGAGAAACTGATTCTATGCAATTATTTCAAATATTTATTTTAAGTTGAAAAAATTGGGATTCTGTGACAGATAGTAAACAACTAGTCTTGAATCGAATAACACTAGCAAATACAAAATGGAAAATGTTTTCAAAACTGAAAAATTGTCAAATAATGTGGATAATCATGACACAGCCGTTGACTGTTGCTGTACTACTAAAACGGAAGCCCTAGTCTCCATATCAGGTGAAGCAAGCAAATCACCAATGACCCCCAACTCCGAATATTCAGTCCAATTTTCCAACCCAAATGTTTGAGATGATCTCATTCCATAGCGTCTACCAACTACGATAAAATCAAATTTGTTGGCTATATCTTTGATGAAAACCGTTGTCTGAGATGCATCTTCTATAGTCTTCTCTTCATATGTCACATTTTCTAGTTTTCCATAGGTTCCACGCACCTCCCTCAGCTCCTCATCATCAATCATGTGTTCCCAATTGGAAATATCATGGTCATGTGCAAGCAACCTATACACAAACAACCTGTTGCCAAGGTTTTTGGTAAACCTCTTAGCCAAGCACAAAGCCTCTCTATCATCAGGTCCTCCCAAGAAAACTATGGCCACTTTGTAATTTGCTGAGTTGAAGGCAGAAGGGCCTCGGTTCACAAGAATCCCAATGGAGCAAGGTGCCCTTTCCAAAACCCTGGAGTTAAATGCCCTTATGTTGCTGTCCTCTAACTCAATTGAACCATCCCCTCCCCATTTGACATGAAATGGAAGGATTATAAGGGCTGCATTTTTGTCCAATGCAAGGTGACAAACATCTTCGTGCATCAGTGCCATTGGGGATATGGCAGTGTAGGTGTTGGCAGTGGCAGAACCAGCATAGTCACGTTCAAAAAGGTCAAAGGTCACAATGAGTTCCCCAGAGTAGTTGTAGGAAGACCCTACTTTTTGCTGAAGTCTGTGTGCAATGAAAATGGGAGTGGACCTTCCTACCAGCTCCTTCAGATGCAAAATATCTGCCACTAGGGTGTTCTCTGGACAAGGAGAACAAAGCTGGAGCATGTTTTTTATGTGAATCATTTGGTATGTCTTTTGGATGCATGCAACAATCCTAAGCTCATGATTCTGTTTCAAGCTCATGATGTTCCTTTTTTGATATCCAGCGTATTTCCTTGAAGGGTCATACAATGCCTTCACACCAAGCCTCGAAGTTGTTCCTAGAAACAACACCGAAATGATCAAAACACCTATTACTTTTTTATTTTCTGCCTGCAATGGTTGAAGAATCAAAACCAGTTAGTTAGATCAGCAATGGTTGAAGACAAGACAGTACGATCATTTTCATGATGTCCAAAATACATACTTAGAAACATGCTTGAATGAGTGATCAAAGAATTAATTAAGTACCAATGCATCGAAGGCCAGGACATAGGAGCAGATATCCACAACACCTCTGCTGGTCAAAATGAGAGCAAGGCAGAAACCATCAGAGAAGGGCATTTTACAGTAGCGGCAAATTCCCATGCACAGTAGCATCTTAATCAATTGGGCCAATAGAATGAACAAAAATACGACCACAAAGTACGATAAAGGTTGACAGTCTCTGAGATCCACCTTCATGGTGCAACATGTGACGAAAATTGAGGTGAGGAACCAACTGGAAAACAACTCAAGTTGGGAAACCAATTCAGACCCCAAAGGAGGACCTTCAGGCACTGCAAGGCCTAAAATAACGGCCCCTACTAAGAATGGTTGGTTGAAATACCCTGCAAAGAACCCTAATCCCAAGAACGTCACTATGATGGCATGGATATATATCTTATTCACGGGTTTCCCTTCTGGGGTGTTCTTCACAATCCACTTCATCGCTGGTCGCCCAACTAGTGGAATGCAGATTAGGTAAACAAAAAAGGCCACTACGTTTGTAACTAGATCACGATATTCCAACTTCACGCTTTTCACAAAGTCAGCGCCGAACCCTGCTGCCACTCCACCTGATCATAATACAACAATGCAAATCACATACATGATTAGCAACTTTAGTCACCGTCCATCCAATTAATTTACCTTTGAAATTTAAATTCAATGGAATTTACAATTATTTAATTCAACTAACTTTTCAATTTTGTCCTACATTTTGTTTTTCTTATAAAAGGTATTAAATAAATGAAAAAAAAACATAATAACACATTTAATATAATTCTTAAACTATATTGTTACAAATAAATTTACAATAGTTTTATAGATTCCTACGAAATACAAATATAAACATAAGGGTACTATAAAATGGTTATAAAAAAGAACGGGAAATTCTATGAAAATAGGCAAATTTGATTAACCGTGTGCTAGATTTAGCAACTAGTGTTAGCTTCGCTAAGGTTTTGACATGAAAATAAAAATAGTTTGACTTATAAAAAAAATGATTTGATTTTACCAGTTAGGTCATTGACGAAAGCTGTGGAGAGGGCAAGTCGACCGAGTTCGGAGTTGAGGATTCCGAGGTCGTTGAGCAAGCTGGAGACGACGGCGAAGGAAACGCCGCCCTGAGTTACGATGACCATAGGCAAGCTAGAGAAACTGTCGTAGTCATCGATTACGAATCGCAGCTGGGAAGCGACCAAGTTCATGACAGCAAACCCAACAATTACGGAGATGAAGTAGGAGGAAAGTGCGATGACCCATGCCTTCTTCCCCGTTTTCGTGATCAAGCTTAGGTCCATTTGCACTGAGTTTATGAAGAGGAAGAATGAGAATCCTAACGATGACACTGCGTTAAGGATGTCAGCACTCCCAAAAGGGAACAACATCTTCTTGTACACTTCCAATGGCCCAGTCGGAATTGATGGCCCTAGCAGAAAACCAGCCTGAAAAAGATGCAAACCCTAATGGTTTAATACATATTTTCTACAACCGACTTTCTAACTTGGTTTGTAGATTTTTTTTTCTCACGTTATTAGTTAGTATTGTCTTAGAAATATGCAAGTCATATGGTTTAGGATGTGGTGCCAAACAGGCTTTTTAGTGATGACATGTTGGTGGTCAGTTTAAGATCATGCAATGTAACATGCCCAGATGTAACTTGCTTAGGAGAATTGAAATTAGAATTTGCCATGTTTTGGATTCAGAGTAACAATATATCAAACCTATTTATTCAACCATGTTAAAAGAAAAAAAAAAAAAAAAAGTCATGGCAATCTGGCTACGAGTATAATAATCTTGGCAATTTTTATGTAACTTGAAATCAGGGGCAGTCTTTAAGGTTTTAACGTGTGTAAATATGTTATCGGGTCTAACCGTGAGTGAATAAATTATAGGGTTCACTTTAAACCTAGGTTCAACGTGTTTACAAACTCACACAATGTAGTTCAGAAAAATAGTTGGTGAAATACAAAACAAAAGGTTTAAAATAACGAAGTCTCTTGGTGTAATTGGTTCAACTTAATTTAAAAATTAAATAAAAACCTATATAGCTATAAAGATGTGTAAAACAAATTCAGCAATACAGACTATATATGAAAAGGATTATTTGAATTTTCGTAAAAGATTGATCCATTGTCACGTGTTATTACAGGAAAGGACACGAGTTATTTATGTTAGATGGACACATGCATCGACGAGTCTTTTTTTCATATTGTATGAAACAAAAGGAACGAGAGACTGAAAGAAGCAAAAGGAAAACGATGATGAGCATATAGAAAAGGGACGCACCATGACTTGTGAAACGAAATAAGGGAACCCTAATCGCTTGAGAATGAAATGGAAGGCCTGCGTGACGGCAAAGATTATAACTATTTGAAGCTCAAGCATGGTGTATGAAGATTGTGAAGGCAATGATGCATTGGGATAGTCCCAAATGCCATCGGAGATTATCTTCATGGGCTGATCCATGCACACATTGAAGATCTCACGTCGTAAGAGAGGGAGGCTGACCGTGAGCGTGGCCGAAGAGAAGATGGTTCGTGTGGAATTCATCTTGGAAATTCAAGCAAAAACAGTTGAAGAAAAGGTGATAGAAGTGAGAAAAGAACAAGTGATGGAAATGGTGAATCACGATGGAAGGAAAAGGAAGTGCATTAGAAAGGTGGGAGGGGAAATGCAATTAGGGTTTTACCAACTAGATACAGGAAAGCACCAAGGTGCAGCCTGAGTTTACTTAATTTGATGGTTACGAGGAACTTGCATAGGTGTTGCACTCTAATTTATTGGCTTCTCCATATATAAAACAAAAGTGAAATCTATCTGTAACAGATCATGTATATTTTATAACATTCTATTTTGTTTATGTTTAGGGTGTCATTTATCTTTTCACTGGACTCTTTCTTATTATGTATTTAATTTTTATGTTTAGGATGTACTTTTTCTTTCCACGTGACTTTGTTGGTCATATATTTAATCCATTTCTAAAAATAGTTTGTTTAAATATTGACATTTTAGTGAGTATTACAAGATTCTTGTATCAGTAAGAAAAAAGTAACTTACATAAATAAAGAAAGAGAATACCACCTTTAACAACAGCTGTTTCTGCAGTAAAAAATTTAGAAATCTCCTAAATAAATCCTGTACTCCCTCTTAAAGCATATAAACAAGGAAAACACCAAGAGAAATATGGGTATAAAATGTCTTTATTTTGATACCCATCATAATAAAAAAATGGCCGGCAGAGCGTATACATCCAGTGGCTTTACCAATCAACAATCTAGGAGGATAGTTAACATTAGTGATGTGGAATGTGTACTTCTTCTCACACTTTCCAAACAGTTTGGGAAAACGGAATATGTGAGAAAATATTCCAGAGGTAGGTTGTATACGTAAACACTTTGGGTTCACTTTAAGAGGAGATGAATTGAATTATTGAAAATTTTTGTTAAATATTGTTTAAAAAGTTGAAAGTTTGTACTTAAATAGCTTAACTGTAATTTGTAAATATACATTAAAAAAACAAGAGTAATGATATTTTCACATTCCTATGTGTCAATATATTCATTTGACACTCCTACATGTCAAAAAAATAATATTTTATTCTAAGGTACTAGCGTGTCAAAATACTCTCACTTCTCTCTTCACTTAATCTTTTCTTGACTTTTTGTCTTCACTTCATCATTTCACTAAGCTTGGAGCAGGGAAAACCTTTCCCTCTTCAATTTGTCATTTCAGCTTCAAAACACATTGCCTTCATGTTTGCTTTTCTGTTCACATAATCGCAAGAATTCTCCTTTTCCTTCTCCTTCTTCGTTGCTTCGGTAAAAACCACTGGCATGAACATTCACATACCGTGAAAGTGCTTTCACTATAAAGATGTGGTGGTTCGAGTTTACTATTCTTCTCAAAGTAAAGGTTTGTCTTTTATGGTTTTTTGATGAAAAAGGAAAAATCTTTGGTCATTTTACAGTTTAGTTTTTTATTGATGTACGATTTCCGTTAGAGGTTTAGGATTTTCATGTTTGAATATTTTTGTTACTTCATTATATTTTTGTTACATTTACCTATGGCATGATAAGGTTTTATTTTTTTTCAATTTCAACTTTTAGTGTATTTCATCCATGGACACCATGAACGCCAACAGTATGTTATCGTGTGCTTTGAAAGTGCAAATGAGGCAAAGACTTTTTATAAACAGTATGTAATCAGAATAGGGTTTGATGTTAGAACAAGATCATCGAAGAAAGGAATCGACAATCAAATAAGATTTTAGTGTGCTCGAGGGAAGGTAAATATGTATTAAGCATCCTTGCAGAAAGGAAGTCATTTCCAACACAAGCCAATGAATGCCCCGTCCGTGTTACCCTTGCTAAAAAGAGGGCAAATGGTACATAACAACTGTCAATGGGGAACACTCCCATGACTTAGTCCAACCAAGTCAAGGTTGTTTCGGGGCAACAAAAAAATTAATCTTCGGGTTAAAAGGACTATTGACTTGAATGATGAGACTAGGGTATTATATTTTAAGATTAAAAGGACAACAACTTATTTTTGTGAATCACAACTAGTATTAATACGCACAAGTGTATTATATTTTAAGATATGTCTTTCTGTACAAGTTTGTGAGATGAGATGACTTCAAAGTTCATCAAAGTGATGAACCCAAAAATATTACATTTCATTATATATCTAGTTCAAATGTCGACGTACTCCATATCCTTCTTATGAGTATAATTTAAGAAGAGAACAACCTAGTTTTTGACTTGAGATGCCAAAACTTCAGCTAAGGTGTCCAATTATTAAAAGAGGGGTAACCTTTGGGGATTTTTGACCTCACAATCAGTATTAATACGAACAGCGATATAAAATAAACTTATTTTTGTGAATCAAAATCAGTATTAATACGCAGAGGTGTATTATATTTTAAGATTTTGTGTCTTTATGTACAAGTTTGTGAGATGAGGTGACTTCAAAGTACATCAAAGTGATGAGTCCAGAAATATTACATTTCATTATATACCTAGTTCAAATGTCGATGTACTCCATATCCTTCTTATGAGTATAATTTAAGAAGAGAAAAACTTAATTTTTGACTTAAGATGTCAAAACCTCAGCTAAGGTGTCCCATTATTAAAAAAGGGGTAATCTTTGGGAATTTCTGACCACACAATCAGTATTAATATGAACAGCTGAATCATAACTAGTATTAATACGTACAGGTGTATTATATTTTAAGATTTTGTGTCTTTATGTACAAGTTTGTGAGATGAGGTGACTGCAAAATACATTAAAGTGATGAGTCCAAAATATCACATTTCATTATATATCTAGTTCAAGTCAAATGTCGATGTACTCCGTATCCTTCTTATGGGTATAATTTAAGAAGAGAAAAACTTCATATGTATTATATTTAAGATGTGCCTTTCTGTACAAGTTTGTGAGATGACTTCAAAATACATCAAAGTGATGAGCCCAAAAATATTACATTTTAATATATATATATATATATATATATATATTGTTCAAATGTCGACGTACTCATATCCTTATAATACTTTTACATCATGTCCTGCAAAACAAAACAGAAAAAAGTCTGAATTAATACAAACCCAAGTTGTGCATAATTGTAATTAATTTAATGACTTTATACCGAAAGCACAAAGTAATATCAAAATACAATTGTAGATGATGACTCTTATGTGTTTGTGACATTTGTTCCTAACGATTGCAGCAAGGACAAAAATCCACCAGATTCAACATTATAAACCTGTAAGCATCATGTGAAGAAAATATAAGTAACTTTAGGAATGCAAATGTTTTAATTTTTATTTATCATGAACCGGTTGTCTTCCGTCGTTCATTCCATGTAAGGTGTTTGTCATGTAGTCTTCAGAATCGTTGTTAACCCCTATATGAAGTTCTTGAATTCCGGTGGAATCCACATTGCACTACAATGAAACAAAACAAATCCCATTAATAAGTAAGAAATAATAAATAGTAGAGTTTAATTAGACCAAAAGTTAAATTAATACTTATGCCATTATTGCTTGTACTTCTATGGTTGGCATGGACTGTCTTTTTTCGTCTTTGAGCCTTCTTACACGCTGACTTTAATCTTTTAGTTCAAGGTCGTCCCTTTCTCTTAACTGGTATAGGGTTATGAATATATGTGTTCATGTTGTCGTTCATGGAATCATTTCTCTCGGGTGTCTCATCCCCAAAATGGCTCTTTGGTAAGTAGTCAGCTTCAATGACATACGATTTGGTGGGTGGAGACATGTCATGCCTGTCGGAAAAGGCTTTGACATGGGCAAATAATAATTGACTTATCGTAGCTCAACAAATGGAAGGTTATCGTAGCCTCCGACGGCATGGACTAATGACTGAAAGGTTTTATTCGTCCTTACCCCAGCCTCATCATTCAAGTCAATAGTCCTTTTAGCTCGAAGATTAATCTTTTTGTTGCCCTGAAACAACCTTGACTTGGTTGGACAAAGGTCATGGGAGTGTTCCTCATTGATAGTTGTTATGTACCATTTGTCCTCTTTTTTTGTAAGGGTAATGCGGGCGGGACATTCATTGGCTTGTGTTGGAAGTGACTTCCTTTCAGTAGGGATGCCTGATACATATTTACCTTCTCTCGAGCACACTAAAATAAAGTATCTTCTTTGATGTCGGATCCTTTCTTCGACGATCTTGTTCTAACACCAAACCCTTTTCTGATTGCATACTGTCTATAAAAAGTCTTTGCCTCATCTGAGCATTCAAAGCACATGCCAATGGTAGGAACAAGAGGTTCGATATTATCAAAACCTTCATCATTAACTGTATTTGACGATTCATATTCTTCATGTATGTGAATACGTCCAATGATAACATATTGTTGGTGTTCATGGTGTCCATGGATGAAATACACTAAAAATTGAAATTCAAAAATAAAACCTTATCAACCATAGGTAAATGTAATAAATGAGTATTCCTGAGTAATTTTTTATTATACCCACTCTTCTCGGCAAAATATAATGAAGTAAAAATAATATTCAAACATGAAAACTCTAAACTCCTAATGAAAATCATACATCAATAAAAAATGAAACCGTAAAACAACAAAAAATTCTTCCTTTTTCATCAAAAAGTCATAAAAGATGAACCTTTACTCGGGAAGAATACACTAAAGTCGAACCACTACACCTTCACAATGAAAGCACTGTCACGGTATGCAAATGTTCATGTCAGTGGTTCTTAACGAAGCAACGAAGATTAAGGAAAAGGAGAATGCTTGCGATTATGTAAACAAAAGATCAAACATGAAGGGAATGTGTTTTGAAGTTTAAATGATGAAGTGAAGACAGAAAGTCAAGGAAAGATTACATGAAGAGAGAAGTGAGAGTATTTTGACACACTGGCACCTTAGAATAAAATATTTTTTTTTTGACACGTGGGAGTGTCAAATGAATGTATTGACATATAGGAATGTCAAAATATCATTACTCAAAAAACAATAAATTAAAATTAAAAAACAATCAATTTAAATTTCAAACAACAAAGTTTATCAGAAAATTTAATCAATTGAATTAGCAAATCAATCGATTGAAATCTACTAGAATTTTTAACACAAAATATCAATCACTAGCCCACAATAAACAATCAATTAGACAGACAAAATAATGAATGTAAAATTCTCATATTGTCACTAGAAGAAAAACAATTGATTGAGTTACAGAGTTAATCGATTGAAATTTTGTGAATTAAATGTGTAACAAAAGAATAAAGCAAATTCATTTAATATCAGTGTATGCAGTGCAAAACACTAAAAGAAATCGGTCTAATTAAAAGATGGTTATGCAGTGAAAAGTAGTATGTGCAGTAAGCTTACCAAACCAAGTGTAAACTAGATTAAAACAGAATAACAGTGAGTGCAGTATGCAAAATCAATTGGTTGATTTAAGAAACAACTGATTAATTTTATTCAAATGCACTGATTTGTAGCAAGATGAAATGCAAATCAAGTTTGAGGGAGAGACATATCACACATACAAGATTTATATTGGTTCACCCTTCCTCAAGGGCTACATCCAGTCTTTCTTACCAACAAGCAAAGAAAGTTTACTAACCACACTTAATTGTAAACCCTATACAATGACGAGTCCTTCTTACACCTTGCAAGGAAGTCAAGAACCCTTGTAGCACCCTGCTACACACATGCAGAACCAAACTGCATCATAGTACAACACTACTGCACAACTATAGAACCCTATAGCAGTTCCAAAATCCAAAATTCAATATAAATTATATACAAAATCACAACTACAAAAAATTTGAGCCAAAAATAAGCTTAAGAACCAGTTGTAGAACATTACTTGATACAAAATTGACGTAGACCAGTGCAGAGATATCACATATCAGTGGAAGCACATGAACAACATTTTCTTGAAACTTTCTAGATTAAATATTTACTTAGCTCTCTTGAAAATGATTATTTGTCTTGATTTATAAAACGGTGTTACTTCTCAGTTCTCTCTCTTTTGTACTCCGTGTGTTCATAAAGTTATTAAAAACATGTTTTAAAATTATTTTTAAACATATTTAAAAGAAACAATTATTCATTAAAACTGTTAGTTATGAGAAATCAATCAATTGAAAATCTAGTTAAATCAATTGATTTTACTTGACAGGATTTTTACTTATTTATCTTTTTCAAAACAGTTTTAAATTAATTTCTTAAAGCTTCTTGGATCAACCAATGGTTTATGAACCTTACACGTGATCTAATCAACACACACACACTACGACAAAGTCTTCAAATCATCTTGAACTTGAGTTGTTTATGGGTCAACTTCACTTTGATTGCTCTTGACTTCTCTTGACTTCATCAAATACAAAATATGCAAGATTTCTAAAAATCTCTCCCTATTTGATGAAGACAATCCAGCGTGTGTGAGTTTCTTCAATTAAGTGTGCAAAACATAAAACCAAGTGATAACAGACTCTTATTATATTTCAAGTAAACTGATTGAAGTTCTTACACAGTGTATACCAAAAAATCAATCGATTGAATTGAAAAATAAATTAATTGATTTTTCTTACTAAGTCATGAAAACAAAATTACTTAACCTTTTCTCTCCCATATTCATATACTCCCCCTGAATGGTATGTTCAAGACTTAAAGCCCACGGGTCATTCATTTTACAGTTTCAAACAATTTCATATTACAACTTCAAATGAAAATAAGATGATTTCATTAATCACTTTTAGAACACATTACATCATTATCAAATACAATCTTAAACTCAGAACAACTAAGAACAATTTCAAGTAAACAAAATAACAATAACTAAAACTCGACTAAAACTAGGGCTACCAAACATAACTAATAACAACATCTCACAACAACCAAACAAACACACATACATATTCTCCCCTTTATCAAATAGGAAAAATGAGTATGATGAATGACAAAATATAGTGAGATGATTCCTAAAACAGATGACTATGAGAGTAAGGAAATATGCAATTTAATCCTCAACATCTCTACCATCATACATCTTAGCCAGATGCTCTTGAACAACTTTAATTTGGTATCCAAGTGTTGAAATTGAGCTACACAAAACTCATGGTTAAGGTGTCCAACCTTCTCAACAACATTTGCTCAAATCTGGATAATGGTTCACTTTTGTCAACTTGAAGGCATAAGGAATCAAAGTCATTCCTTCTCCAACAGTAGCAACACTTGTTCCAATACCTTCATTACCACCATTAGCAGCAACAGTAGAAGAAGGCATACCACCTTCCTGGTCTTCAGCTTGACTAACCCAATAGTCATCATTGATCTTCTTTAGACCTATCTTGTGAAGAGTTGCAGTTGTTACTTCATTGTGTAGTTTGACAATTTCAGTGTCTCCATCAAGCTCAACCCCAAAATACACTATCATCTTTGGAACCAAAACAACATAAGGAAACTTGTAATCTGTAATAATCTTTGACTTGATCATGTGTTCCTTAATGACATGAACCTAGTTCCCTTCCACCTTGTTGATGATGCAGTGCATAAGAATGACGTCTTCCTCTGTTAAGACCGTATGGTTGTGTCTGATTTGCATTGTCGAATGCATCCCAAATTAACTAGGAGGCTAGATTTTGCAATATAGCAAACCTAGGTCATTCTTCCAAGGACCACTCAAACCTTCTCAGTCACTAAAAATACAAAATAGTAGCACAGTGGTAGGGGTTGGCAAGTACGACACTTAAACAAAATAAACAAAAAAAATGATTCAAGCAAAATAAAGAAGTTCACGTAATGAAAATCAACCCAGTCTCCCTTTGGTTCTCCCAAATCCCTCACCGGTTCCTAAATATTATCCCAATTATATTTGTGGGTTAAACAGATTGGAATCCCTGCATCTATTTAACATCCTGAACACTCCACAATTGCAGAGAATTTTATCGAACACCTAGTGTGCCAAACCAATACAATCGCATGGTGAGCAACATCATCGGTTCGACTTGATTCTGACTCGAGACTCCACAATACATTCCAATCGGACTATGTTCATTTCATTTACAGATTCAATCCAACAATTAAATTCAACAATCGAATTAAAACAACAAATGAGAAGGTAATTGTGGAAAAAACAATACAAAACGCGAACCTAGAGATAAATGGAAACAGAAGAACCTCTAGGGACTGGATTGAGTAAAAGCATTAGCCACTCATGGTGGAATGAACACGAATAATAGCCAATGAATATGAAAATAAAAGTGCAGAAGCAAATGAACACGGAAATAAAATTGCAAAAGCGAAGAACGAGCCAAGAAGTAAGCGAAATTGTATTCAAAATCTATCTCAAAATAGTTGTTGGCAACTGCCCTACTAACTCACTACAATATTCAGAGTTTTTTCTGACCTAAGGTGGCCCAGGCCCACCTGTAAGTTGTCCTAATAAATCAGAAATGCACAGTTTTGATCCCAACTCATTTGGGGGTGCAATAACTAAGTTGTCCTCAATTGAATATTTTCGCTCAAAGTGTTGTTCAGATTTCGTATGCCAACTTTAAGGCTGATTTTGTACACTTTACAGTTCGAATTTGGTCTTGGACCCTCTCACAGCGTTTGTATATCTTTGTGTTATCTACAAAATGACATAAAGATTAAGTTAATCCAAGGTCTGTATCAAAAGTTATAGACAAAATACAAAACATGCTCATGTTTGGAAATTTTACAAAAATTGAGTCAAATTTTCAATTAAGGACCAATAAGCCCAAATACAGTAAAATGGTCTAAAACTTGTCATTATTCTTATCACTAAGCAATAGGAAAGTGGTTAAAATAAATACACATCAGTGTCCTCTAGGTGTGAGCAGTAAAACAATTACAAAGGCAGTGATCCTTGGATTCATTGCAAGTCCTCCTACATTGAATCCCCTCATTGCAACATGAGGATTTCTCAAACAACTCTTGAAGAACTGAATCTTGTTGAAGTCTTCCAAGGCAACAACATTTCCTTTACCAGCCTTCACACCAATAAAGTTTAGTCCAACTACTACTTTCCTCACAGCTGGAGTTATCTCCATGTATAAACCTTTCACATGAGATATCATCTTCTCTCGACCAATGGACAAGTTTGTGAAGAAGTTTCTAGTGAGGTTCAAGAACTTTGCCAGCTTTGGATGCTTTAACATTTTTCTCACATCATGAAGCTTCTCATCCTTAAGCCAAGACAGCTTTAGATTTTTAGGACTATTGATTATTATTTTGTTGTATTCCAATAGGTAGATTTTAATGTGGTCCCGATCACCAGGGAACCATGTTTCCAGGTGCCCAGTTTCTGCGACATCCACTCTGCCTGAGTTTTTTGTAGCCTTTGTTCTCTTTCTTGGGTTACTTGAAGAGACTGTGGCTTTTTGAGAGAATTTCTTGGTAGAGACTTGAAGAAATGTTTCTAATTGATTTTGATATGTAGTGTGAAATGAATGCATGCAGACCATGATACTTATAATCTTAGACAGATTTACATAGATGCACGGAATTGATTTTGCAATTAATTGAATATCAATTTCTTCTTCCATATGCTTTTCACACGACAATGCTTGAGCGTTTTCCCATAAGTGACTTCGACGTATCACACTCGTTTGTAGACTTACTGACTAGTTAAGTGTAGATGTGCAATTTTGTCCTCCTGACAACCATTAAAAGCTTTTTTCAACCTGTGATAAGGGTGATTACATTTCAGAAACCTTCGATGACCAATGTAACATGTCTTTCTTCCATATTTTAGATGATGGTAACTTGTGTTCTCTTCACATATAGGCAAGCATGATGTCCTTTAACACTATAACCACTTAAATTTCCATATGCCGAGAAATCATTAATCGTGCAAAATAACAATGCTCGCAAATTGAAATTGACCTTTTCATATGCATCAAAAACCTTGAAGACTTCATTCCATAACAACCTCAAGTCCTCTATCAGAGGAATTAGATAAATATCTATGTCATTTCCTGGTTGCCATGGTCCTGATATCATCATAGACAACATCATATATTTTCTCTTCATGCACAACCAACACCACAAACTATAAATAATTAGCAAAACAGGTCATGAACTATGTTTGCTACTTAAATTACCGTATGGATTCATTCCATCAGTTGCAAGACCAAGTCTGAGATTTCTTGGATCACTTCCAAACTCAGGATACAGAGAATCGATTTTCTTCAATTGTGGTGAATCGGCAGCATGTCGTAACAACCCATCACATTTTCTTCCATTTGCATGTCATGTCAAGTTTTTTGCATCCTTAACATTGCCAAAAAAACGTTTTAATCATGGTATAATTAGAAGATACCACAATACTTTTGTAGGAGGACCCTTTTTCATGTCATCTTCATCCCCGTCATCCTTTACTTTGTATCTTGATACCCCGCATCTAGGACACTTATGCAATCCTTCGAACTCTTTCCTATACAATATACAATCATTTGGACAAGCATATATCTTTCGATACTCCATACCTATTGGACACAATATCTTCTTGGCCTCATAGTGACTAGTCAGTAATGTATTACCTTATGGAAGTATTTCATGCAACAATTCCAACAATTCAATAAAGCTTCTATCAATCCACCCATTTCTTGCCTTGGTATTAAATAATCATAATACTGCTGACCAACGTGAAAAACATGAACAACCGGGATATAATTCTGTTACTAAATCATCTTTCAATAAATCATACACATGTGCTTGGTGAAAACTATCTTCTCCAATATCACAAATCATATCTTCCATATGTATTAGAATGTTAACATTCAGTCTCAGATACATGTGGTAAGTTAAGAACTTCACCATGCCAAGTCCACATTGCATAGTTCTTCAAGAAATCATTACAAAGAATATGCTCTCATATCAACTCAATATCTAGTCTTTTCCCATTCAAAGAATTCACACATGGATAATAATATCTTCCATTCATTCCTACTCCATTTCGTTTAGCAAATTCTAGAAACTCTTCGACACCTTTCTCATATAATTCACTGATTTGACTTTCATTTATCCAACTTCGATCCATGTTTACTTACAGTAAAAATATTTAATATATACTATACAATGCACATATTAAATACAAATTGCCAAGGATCAAACATCCTTGGACTCAATACCCAAATGTGAAACATATGTATCCAAGCACACATAAAAAACATTTCAATCATACAACAATGCCCAAATAAAAAACAAATCGTCGAGGTCGAACATCTTCGGACTCAGTACCTAAACGTGCAACACAAATACAAAATAATACACAAAATACATTTCAATACAGATAACCATTCCAATCATATATATACAAGATTTCAAACATAGTAAAAAACATATACATCATGTAGAGTAGTGGAGACGCGAGGCGCAGATAACGTAAATAGTGGGAACACGAGGCGCTAAGAACCAATTCCTCCCATAGCGGAAACGAAATGGCAATGTGAGCAACAAACGTAAGCCACACAAAATGTTATCAAAATCAGTAAATGAAACAATAAAGTGAATGAAACACAATGGGTAAACGAAAATGCAGGAGAAAACCACATGCCAGTGAGATTGTGACCGAGAACAAATGCCACCCAAAACCGAAACAAAAATGGCAATGTGACGACAAACATAGACAAGAGAGAACACGAGAGAGAAAATGCCTCTTTTGGAGATGATTGAAGGCTCAAAACAGTGAAAAGGGTTCAACAATGGTGAAGCGCAATAGAGCGAAGACGAAGGCGGCAACAACGTAAAAGGAAAACTAAGGCCAGGAAAGTTAAAATAAAGGGATATTACGTCGGTTGTAGAGTACAAACCGACGTTGGATGATACAACATTGGTTATGAAAGGCAAAACCGACGTTGTATCCAAAACCTAAAACCCCAAATTTCTCCAATTGAATATCTGAGTGACTATATAATGTGAGTTTTAAAGGATAGAACTGATGTGATCACCTTACCCTAAATCCAAATTTCCACCATTATGTTCCAAACAACTCAGAGGCAAATATCATGTCCATTCCAAGGCCTGGAGACCGATGTGATATATTCATATCCAATCTAGTGTTTTTCAAAAAAATTTTAAATCTTCCCAGGCATATATAACGTTGGTTCCTAGGTGGGTAACCAATGTTATATATGTCTGGGATGATTTTTAAAAAAAATTGAAAAACACTTAAATTTCAGAGACACATATCACCCCGGTTCCCAGATTGGGAACCGACATGATATGTGCCTCTGAATTTAAGACTTTCAATTTTTTTTAAATCTTTTTTGCAGACACATATAATGTCAGTTCCCCACCTAGGAATCGACGTGATATGTGCAACTCTAAAGCAAGAATTTTAAATTTTGGTTTTTTAATCTTTCTAGACATATATAACATCGGGTTTGGAGGACAACCTATGTGATATCGATTCCAATATTTACAAAATTGTCATTGCATTTTTGTTTACGTCAGTTCTGTTTTAACTGCTATCATATCCTATCATAGAAAGCGTTTTTTGTACTAGTGGACATGTGACTTTAGTTGCCAAAAATTTCAACTGAGGTGGCCCCTTGTTAAATAATGGACAGCCCCTTATAATATGAGAAATCCCTTTACATGTAACATTTTTTGACTTTTGGAAAATGTTTTCTGAAAACCAAGTTATCTATTTCGAAAAATATTTTTCGAAAGTCAAAAATTGTCTGAAAAAAGATTTTTGTAATTCACTTTCCCTTTTATAAAAAACTTTTTCTGTAATGGTTTTTCCTCCCACCTCCTCTTCGGAAAACAATTTTCGTAATACAAATGTTACCTATGAAAAATTTCCGCAATTAACTTCTACTTATTTTGCACCCTTACACCAAATCAAAATAAAAACCAAAACCAACTTACCTCACTCACAAAAACACTGCCAGAGAAGACTATCTTGCACCACCCACCAACATGCTCGTCGGAGACATCACGCACCACCCACCAACCACCTACAGCATCGCTCCTCACTTTCAATATATATACTGCCAAGGGCATTCCTGGTATTATCAAAAACTGATGGGGTACATGAAGCAAACACGGGAATGCAGGAAGTAATTTCCATGAGAGAAAATGGGTGCAAAAGGAAAGAGCTTTGCTTAAGCCCATTCGTAAAAACCCAAATAACCCAATGCTGAACTTGGACTTGGGCCAGATGCAGTTAGACTTTTATTCCTCATTCTTTTAACCGAAAAATAATGTACTATAATTTATGTATTGAATCAAAATTAAAATCCAAAATTGAACAAAATCAGTCGAATTAAACAAAATATTAATTACATATTCATGTTTAGAAAAAAAGTATAATAAAATCGATGGATATGATGATATGAAATATTTATTATTTAATATATAAATTTTTCCAAACAAGCTACCTTAAAAATGTGTAACATTTGAAGCCATATCACTATGCATCCCACCTCTTATCCATAAACATGGATGAAAAAGAAATATCTTTGACAAAAGAAACTGATGAGATTTGAACATAATTAATTTTCTTAAAGTAAATTCAGTTTCTTCTATGAACATACCTTTTTCTATACTTTTTGAACAGTTATCAAGATTAGATCAGTCTTCAATATTCATAATTAATATTTATTGTAAATTCAATTTCTTATATGAATATATCTTTTTATACTTTAGATCGAGGTTAGCCTTTTATATTCATAATTAATATTATTTTGTTAATATATTTTTTTCAAATATAATAAATATATAGTACTTTTAAGATGATACCCGTGCATTGTAAGGCTCAAGTGTTAGCTAAAATATAAGAGACAACAAAATCAATATAATATGACCATTCTATTATTAATTGAAGGATTTTATTAGAGGACACATAATTAAAATAGGAGTATAAAATAAAATTGGAGGTGGATTGCAACTTTATTTGAAGTTAAAATCATACACAAAAACATGTATAATTCTCTAGTTTTGAAAGATTACTGTTATTAAATGTAAAACATTTTAAATCATATAAAATTTCTTTTTATATATTTATTTATTAATTTATTTTTTATTTATTTATCCATAAATTTTAAGTTTAATATCTATCCTTTTTATATTTTTAATATATATATATATATATATATTTAACATATATTATATATATTATTATATATTATATTACATGTTATATATTATATTATATATGAATTTTTCATTTACATCTCCATCAGAATTCCAATATTAAAATAATTTTACATAAATAAATTGTTTAATCTTGAACATAAAAAGCTTTTTGGACTAATTTGTCCTTTATTAAGTCATTTTTAAATCTATATATATTTAACAATTTATCATTTAGTTATTTATATTTAAGATTTTATTTATTTATTACTTATACATTTGTAAATATTCATTTTAATACCTATCTTTAACATATTATAAATATATTATATATTGTGTTATATACTAAAGATTATGAATTATGAATTATGTATTATATATTACATCATACATTATATTATATATTAAATTATATTATATATATTAAATGAAAGAGATATTCACGCGTTAATCAGACTTTCGTTATATTTTTTTTTTAATTTTAGAAAAATGAGTTCTTCAATTTTGAACATTGGAAAGTTTTACCAGACATCAAAGATTAAATGTTTTGTGATTTTGAATAAATCCCATATAAACTTCTGTTTATATATTTGTTTATTTGTTTATTTTTTAAGTTTAATATCTATCTTTTTTATATTTTTAATATATATATATATATATATATATATATATATATTATATTACATGTTATATATTATATTAAATAGAAATTTTACATTTACATGTCCATCAGAATTTGAATATTAAAATAATTTTATTTAATAATTTTATAAAATAATTGTTTAATCTAGAAACATAGAAAAGTTTTTTAGACTCAATGAGTAATTTCTCATTTATTAAGTATTTTTAAATATTATTTATATTTAAATTTTATTTATTTATATATTTGTAAATATGCATTTTAATACCTATCTTTTTCTATTTACATATTTTAAATATATTATATATTATATATTACATCATACATTATATTATATATTAAATAAAATTAATATTCGCAGGTCAATGAGACTTTCGATATTTGAAATGAGACTTTCGGTGTTTGAAATTTGAAATTTATATTATTTTTTTATTAATTTTAGAAAAAATGAGTTCTTTAATCTTGGACATTAAAAGTTTTATCGAAATCAAAGATTAAATGTTTTGTGATTTCGAACAAATCCTGTATAAACTTCTATTTATATATAATTTTTTATTTTTCATTTTTTATTCTTCATTCATTTATTTATAAAGTTTAATTTTAATATCTATATTTTTTATATTTTAAATATATTACACATGTCATATATTATATATTATGTTATATACGAATATGAATTTGTATTTACATGTTAATCATACTTCGAAGTTTGAAATATTAAATTAGTACTATTTTAATAATTTTATAAGAATGAATTGTTAATATTGGAGATTGAAAAGCATTTTCACTTAATAAATGATTTGTCAAGCTTCAAATTTTATCTGAACTTTTTTCTAAAATCTTAAATCTATATTTAAGATTTAATTAATTTATTATTTATTCTTTTATAAATATTTATTTTAATATTTATCTTTTTTTATTTATTTTAAATATTTTAATATTTAAGAAGATATTAAGCTAAACTTATTGAAAGACATTCGGAATAGGTTAAAAAATATTCAAAAAGGCATTTGGCTAAGTTTTGTGAAAGACATTTAGAAAAAGCTAAAGAATATTAAAAAAGACTGAAGTACACTCGGAAAAGCTAAAGGATACTTGAAAAGGGCCAAAAGATACTCACAAAAGACTAAAAGATACTCAAAATTATGATATATTGTCTATTTCTTTTATTTCTATTCATTTTTATATTGTATTTCACTATTTCTGAGTCATACTTTGAGATTTTTCATCCAATATTATTGTATCTTTCACTATTTAAAATGTTAACATGATTTAAGGAAAAATGCATATATGTATACTACTAGTTCTTGGACCCGCACAATACACGGGTATTTTGCAGTATATTTTGACGAAGTTCTTCTATGTTTAATTGTAAGTGTATTCTTGAAATTGAAATGGAACAATGTGAAAATAAATAAAATCATATTCACATAAAAAATAATAAAATGCAATACCAGTGGAAATATTAAAGTAACACATACTATTTTTTTTTCTTAAATCGCGTTTTATTTTAAGTTAGAAAAATAAAATAATCGTGGATTAAAAAAATAATAGAAAATGATCAAAATTGTTCAAACAAAGAAAACAACATTTTGAATATAAAAAGTAAAGCTTGGTCAATGTTCCAAATAAATAACACCCATATGCAAAAAAAGAAATGAAGTGCAATAACCGTAAATAAATTGTTCCTTAAATCATGTTCGAATTACAAAAACAAAGGTTACAAACATTACAAAACATTTTGTGTTAATAGATTTAAAGTTGAGCACCTTACACAAAGTAGATGAAGTTTAAGACACGAATATGTTCATTTCATTTTTCAAATGTTGCTGCTTTTAGTGACTGTTTAAGACAAAGAACATCTATTATCATCATCCAAGACGACACCCTAAAGAGTACAACAACACAATAGTTTGTGTTAACATCAATAAGTTATATATTTTGTTGGACAAAATATATAATTAAAGTTTGGATTGTCATATCTTACCTCAGTTTGGAAGTTTTGAATGATACTTAATAGTGATTAAATATTATTTTTAATTGTAATTGATTGATCAATGTTTCAAATAAATAACATTATACATATATGCATTTTTCCTCAAATCATGCTGACATTCTAAATCGTAAAAAATACACTAATAGTGGATGAAAAATCTCAAAGTATGACTCAGAAACAGGAAAAGACAATATAGAAAAGAATAGAAATCAATAAAATAGACAATATATCATAATTATGAGTATCCTTTAGTCTTTTTCGAGTATCCTTTAGGCTTTTATTTGGTTGAGGGAGTCAATTTAAGGAAATGGATTTGGATGAATTTGAATGGATTGTGTATAGATGGTAAAGTTGTTTGGATTAATGGATAAATGGTGAGGTTTGGAGGGATTTGAAAGAGATGTTTGTGAAAGTTTATGAATGATGTGATAGATATAAATTAGTTTTAATGAATAAAATTTTGTAATTATAATTTTACCCTTAACTTTAAAAATAATTAAAAATAATAAATTTTTAATTTAGTTAATTTTAATAGTTTTACTTTTTAAAAATTTTTAATAATACAATTAACTTTATTTAAATTAATTTAACAAAATATTATTAAATTGATAAATATAATTAATAAATTAAATTTATTAATATTTTATACTAAATTTACACAATATTATTACTATATTGAATTTATATTATTATAAATCAATTAATTTAATATATAAAATTTTTATTTTAATATTATTATTTATTATATTATAATATATAATTATTATATATTAAATTTATAATATATAATTGATTATAGTTATATGTATATATTTAAGGATTATTTTGTAATTTTAAGGGTGTTGAGTTGACATCCTTGCCAATCTCTTCAAAGGGTTGCATATCATCTCGTGCAAATCATCCCTCATCTATCCATGCTAATCCCTTGAACCAAACATCTTCAAAGGGTTGCATATCATCTCATGCAAATCATCCCTCATTATCCTTACTAATCCTTTGAACCAAACATGTGTGATCTTCAACAATTCATCGTCTAATCTTTTAGAGTAGAACCACTCAAATCTTCTTATCCAAACACTGTTAGTCTTTTCCAAGTGTCCTTTAACTTTTTTTTAGTGCCCCTTAGCCTTTTCTGAATGTCCTTTAGCCTTTGTTGGATATCTTTCATGAAACTTAACTGAATGTCTTGTCTAAGTATCCTTTAGCTTTTTTCGAATATCTTTCACAAAGTTTAGCTTAATATCTTCTTAAATATTAAAATATTTAAATTATATAAATAAATAAATATTTATAAATAAATAAATAAATAAAATATTAAATATAAATAAATAAACAATAAAGTATCTTAACATTTAAAAAAAAGTTCACATAAGATTTGAAGCTTGATAAATGAAAAATGAGTCTTTTTTTTTTAAAAAAAAAAATTACATTTCTACATGAACCAACTTTTACGAAATTTCTATTCGAACAACTTCATCTTTTAAGGTGTGTTTGAATTAGGGAGAGAATTTGAGAGAGTGAATTTGAGTTGATTTGAGATGAAAGTATGTAGAAAGTTTGGTTGTTTGAATTAAAGAAAAGATGGTAAGATTTAAGAAGAAAATTTATAAAAATTTGAGAATGATATGATAAGTATAATAATTATTTTAATATATAAAATTATTAAATTATTTTTATAATTAAAAATTAAACATAATAATAAGAATAATACTATTATCATATTGCTTGTTTTGTGCAGTGGTAAAAAGACTCCCTTTAACATTCAACTGTCCTCGTTCAACTCGTAGTGCATTTTCTATAATCTATAAGTAAAATTAGTGACTTGTGTTACTTGTACAAATTAATTCAATAAGTTTCATGCTAAAAAACAATTAATATTTCTAAAAGTGAGAGTACCATGAAATCATTCGATTTCAGCCCCCACATAGTAGTATTTTGAAGAAAAAATAGTATAATGTGTTTCCCTAAAGCAAAAAAAGTAATGCTTGGATAATGTCCCACGTGAAATGAGAAACCAAGCTATAACATGAAAGCATAAAATGTGTCATAATTTTTTTGGTGCGTTTCCTTAAAAAATAGATGAAAGAGGCAAATTGTTTACGGTAGGCTGTCCCCAGAATTAATGCACCAGGTGACTGCTGGTAGACTATTCTATCCTATCACTAAAGTTTAAAATTGTGCTCACTATTGTAATTTCACTGTGATTTGCAAATGAATTGTGACTGCTTCAAAAATCTTGAGGATATGGTAAGTCTAAGATCATGCAACGCCTGTTTTTTGACAAATCATTACATTCTTGTGATTTTGAGTTCTCAGCTTACATGTGAAAATGCCAAGTTTGTTGGATGTCAATATAGCTTTGCTTATTAGGTGCAGATTCAGCATCTGCTGCCAAAATTCCCACCTAACTATAATCATGCGATGGCAAAAGTCAATCTTCTTATTTGCTTCCATACGTTAACCAAAAAGCCAAAAGGTCTTATTATAGCTTTTGAGAAAATACCTGGCAGATTCACTATAATAGTTTGGTGTGGCTTAGAGTTGCTACAGAGTATAAACTTATATTGATATATAATAGATGTAATCAAGCATACCGTATCAGATCAAATCTAGAATGGTACATTCTGTACAAAAAAATTCAAAACTAATAAAACTGGACTCTATATGATTATATTGAAAAAAAAAAATCCAACTCCTGATGCTAGAAAATGAATCCTATGTTTGATACATCAATGAGCTAATGGACAAATCCTGTGTTGTCATTCATGACACAGGTTCACCTACCCTCAACTAAATACTCTGACCAAGTAAGAGACATTGAGGAAGAGTTACGAATATCTTGAAAAGTTGGGTGTGAAGCATAGCTAAAGTACTGAGAATACTCAGACAATATATCCCTTGATTTCAACTGTTGGAGAAAATAACTATCCATATTCTCAAATTCTGAATCATCGACCTCGTTTTTTCCTCTAGAACATTCACCACTTGTCTCATTGTGGACCTGACCTTTGGTTCAGGGTAGGCACACAACAAACCCAAGTGCATTAACCTCTCCACTTCTTGCTCACTGAACTCTTCCTTAGCCCTTAATCTTTCATCAAGTGCAAAAACAATTTGCCCTTGTACCATTAGTTGCCAAACCCACTCCACCCATTGTGACTTACCTTCTTCCAAAGGTCTCCTTCCACATAAAACCTCCAAAATCAAGATACCAAACATGTAAACATTTGTCTGAGTGGAAGCTCTTCCAGTCTTGAACACTTCGAAAGCCATGTAACCCATTGTTCCAACCAATTTTGTGGTGCTAGTAACTTGACCATGGTTGTGCATTCTGGCTAACCCAAAATCCCCAAGCCTTCCATTCATATCCTTATCAAGCAAAACATTGTTGGCCTTGATGTCCCTATGCACAACCTTAGCTTCCCACCCCTCATGCAAGTTCAAAACTGCAAAAGCCACATCTTTGATAATCCTTATCCTATCTTCATAACTTAGCATCTTCCTCTCATCACAATCAAACACCATCTTATCGAAGCTACCATTTTCCATGTAGTCATAGACTAAGAAGAAACTCCTAACATCTTTCTTGCACCAACCTCTCAACGCTACCAAGTTCCTTTGCTTCAGTCTTCCAAGGCTTGAAACTTCAGCAAGAAATTCTCACACGCTGTCATTTTCATGAGAAATGTGCTTCACAACAACCTCCACCCCTCCCCTCAGAACACCCTTGTAGACTTTCCCATTCCCACCAAACCCAATCACATTCTCCTCAGAGAACCCCTTTGTTGCTGCCTCAATTTCTTCATACAACATTTTGTGTGGCTAATACTCCAGCTCCCAATCTTCCATTTCCTGCCTCTTTCTTTCTCTCTTACGCTTCCTCTGAATCAAAATCAGTGCCAACAAAAACCAAGACACAAATAACTAAGAAAACTCTAACAGTAAACCCTGCAACAAACCCCTTGGACTTAAAAATTAAATCCTTTGGAAGAACAAAAGACGGTAGCCCAGTAGTAATAAGTTCATCACACGATGAAATATTATCATTGCTGAAACTTCACCCTAAAATCTTGTGACTCTCGACTAATTGACACTTGAGCAGGGTATCTTTCCAAAGTAAATGCCTGAATTTCCACAATCACATGATATAACAAATTTAGCAAAGTCTAAGTAAAGGTAAGAACTGTAATAAGAATAAAAATCAAATCACTTCTTAAACTATAATATTTTTATATTAAGGCCTTCTCTTTCTTTATTCATAGTGTAAAATGCACATATAAAACTTGTAAGAAATAGCTTAAGTTGAAAATCTGCATAATGTACCATATAGATCATGCAACACAGCTTGAAATTGTAAGAAGTGAAGTGAAAAAAGAATAATTTAGAAGACAGTTATTGAATCAACCAAGCAAAAACAATAAAAGGAGAGTAGAGACATATTGCAAGTGAAGTTAATTAACAACACTGTGATTAACTTCAAATTTGAATAATCATGCATCGATAGGAGAACAATAGGTCAACTATTAATTTACATGTCTTTTGTCATGTGTTCCATGTGTTCTTTTATATTTTATTACTATTATTTACTACATATAATTTGACAAGAACTCATAATTGATCCATGTAGGAAGATGCAAATGACACTTTCATTATCCGATACTTAAATTTTACGTGATAGTTATAAAAATACTCAAAATATACAAAAATACTTGTGAGTTTAATACAAATAGTTAAAGATTGCACATATGTCGATAGATACTCATGAAACATTGGATGCGCAAAATAACCAAACACTATTTATTAGCATAGTTCACAATTTTTCATTCTGAAAATATGAAAAATTAAAGTGATAAAATAACATCAATACAGTTTCCAAAGTCCTAGTTCTATTAAAAACATAAACATGCGATTGAAGTCTTCTGGTACTATTCTTTCATATATAAGGCTTTGGAAGTTGTATTGGAGTTGGAGTCATTTTAGGAGGCGTGAAAACATATCCATTCTTGGGATTGATATGTTGTTGTGGATCCGCATAATCTTGAACTTATTCTTCACTGTTTTGCAAATGGAAAAATCCTGATGGCAAAACACATATATCAACAAATTAACACTCTTCTCCAAAAGATCACAAGTAACAACAAATTCAAATTTTAACTAATTAATGTTAAATTCCTCTTTAAAAATATACCATGGTAACAAAATATCTCATAAAAAACATAATTGTAAAAAATAATAAATTAGAGACATCCAACAATACAAAAAAAAAAAAAAAAAAAAAGTAGGGGGAAAAAAAAACAACTTTGTTTAAAAAAGACCCACCTAAACACCCCAAAACCCCCTCAAAAAAAAAAAAAAAAAAAAAAAAAAAACAAAAAAAAAAATGCCCAGGGTAAAACAAAAACTACCACAAAAGCAATTCTAAAAAAGCTACCACATAAGCAATTCAACCCCACTTTAAAACTAACCAAAAACCCTTGTTTTCCCCCATCCCTTCCCCACCCAGGAC
>Ga0099824_1000011_pt1 | contig 94007 bp, 59 predicted proteins | sample SiratrowhiteBW_FD_76837 | JGI IMG/M metagenome (GOLD analysis project Ga0099824, IMG submission 76837) | Root nodule microbial communities of legume samples collected from California, USA - Siratro white BW | ecosystem: Host-associated > Plants > Roots > Nodule | place: USA: California... | reverse complement strand
ATATATATATATATATATATATATATATATATATATATATATATATATAACCTAATCACTAACATGTCAAATCAAGTATTTTTTGGAAAAGTCAATATAAGTTTTTTAAATAAAAATGTATTGCTTGTGTAAAGTATCCTTACTTGACTAATGTTAATGTTAACTCTCTTTTACTCAAATTATAAATTTACACATCAGTGATAGAAACTATCATTTAAGTTAAAAAAATCATTAATATTTCATGTATTAATTACTTTTTTTATATCATTTCTATCATGATAAGGTTTTAATATATTTCGAGTGTCAAATATGAATAAATATTATATTTTAAGAATGTAAATTAAATATTAAATGATCACCATAATTTGGTTTAGTTTAGGTTAATATACAGCATCTTTTTTCTATCTTTCACATGTCATGAAATAAATTATTCTGTGATATTTATTCATTATTTTTATTGAATCAGTAATATAATTTATTCAAAATTATTTTATTTTTGAAACATAATCAAGACAAATTTTCGTAAAAAACTATATAGTTCATAAAAATACCAATTTTTAAAATTAATTTATTAAGGTTGTTATTGACACATAATTGGTGATTATTATCTTAAATTTTATATATTTAAAATAACATTTACTATCTTTCATAAAAAAAATGGTTCTTATTATTAAAATTTGTCTCCAGCCAATAGATCTGGTTCGCTCCCTGTGTCTAATAATATCATGCGTCTATGTGTTTGTGGAAGGTAACTTCACCATTATTTAAGGGTGCCTACAAACTACATTTAGTGTTTTTCAAAGTCTAATCTATTAAAATTTTTTAATCCAAGAAACTTCATTCGTTGAAGGAGAAATCATCATAACTTTTTCTTCTTTTCCATTGTGGGGAACAAACACATAATAATTCAATTTTTTTTTAATCCATAATTACCATCTTCATTATCAATTCACTGTTCATGATTGAGAGGTCTTGTTGTAGTGAAACAAAATACACCACTTATCAAATTCCTTACAATTCCTCTACCATAGGGGCTCTTCCATGCGGAAAAATCTCATAAGCACTGTGCAATAGCTAATAATAATTAAGAAAATAAAATAAAACGGTTTATATTATCAATCTCACTTTTCTTATTTGTTATTTACTCATATATACTATTAATTAGATTACATCATTCTAAGAGTAATAACATTGTTTTTTCTCATTCTCTTATTTACTCGTATATATAACTTCCTTAATAACTTGTCTGTTTTGATTTAAATATAAATTTATGTTACAGCTCAAAAATATTTATTATAAACTTAAAAATATTATTTATTACTTTTAATTTTATAAAATAAGTATACTAATTGCTTTAGCAAATTAACTCCATTCTAAACTTTTCAATTTTTTTCATCATTTTAAAGTTTTTAATATAGAGGAAGCAGTTGCCAACAGATAAAAGAACTATGGGCCTGCGGCCCAATATGTTATACCCACATTGACATCCCTCTATACTACATAAGCCCAGCAACTAGGACTGCATCTTCATGTAACTTCAAGTGTTTCTTAAGACATTTCTAAATTTTTAGAAAAGGTCAAAATTGTTTCTTATTATTACTGTACATACCAAAATGCCTTTAACATTAACTTTAAAAACCGAATAAAAATACTTTCGTAATAGACAAATTCGGAAGCTAATTCCAGATTTATAAATAACTTTTGGAATTACGTATTCTAAAAAGGGAGATATCACTAAAAATACTTTCAAATAGAAAAATTTAGAAGCTATTTCTAGATTCGGAATTAGCTTTCAAATTTACCTATTTTAAAAATATTTTTTTATAAAAAATAATCCTAAAATAGATGATTCTGAATTTAAAAATAGCTTTCAAAATTGTCTATTTCGAAGTTGAAAGTATAAAAAAATCATTATATCATTAATTATCTTATTATATTATTGCTTATCCTGAAATTGTATATTTTGAGAGTGAATGTTTCAAAATAATTATATCATTATCTATTATGAAATTATATCAAAATAATTATATCATTGTCTATTTTGAAATTATATCAAAATAATTATATCATTATTTATTATGAAATTATATCAAAATAATTATATTATTGCTTATTATAAGATTATATTAAAATAATTATATGATTGTCTATTATGAAATTATATCAAAATAATTATATCATTGCCTATTCTGAAATTATATCATTGTCTCATTATATTATTACCTATTTTGAAATTCTTAAATAGGTAATGATATAATTATTTTGATTATTTACTTTCGGAATAAGAAATTTCAAAATAGACAATCATATAATAAAATAATTAATAATATAATATAATGATTTTTTTTACACATTCAGTTTTGGAATAGACAAATTTGGAAGTTATTTATGAATCTAGAATTGGCTTCCAAAATTACCTACTACAGAATTTTTTTCTTTTTTTAAAAAAATACTTTTGGAATGGGCAAATCTAGAAGTTAATTTTATCCGAAAATAACTTTTGAATTTGTCTATTTTAAAAATATTTTTAATGACATCTTCTTTTCAAAATAAACAATTTTAAAAGTTATTTTTAAATTTGGAATTGATTTTCGAATTTATCCATTTCCAAAGTATTCTTATTATTTTTAAATAATAAGAGAACAATAGTCTTTTTAAAGGGCAATTTAAGAAAAATTTAAAAACTTGAAGGTGCCCAAGAACCTTGAAGGTGCAGAAAGAAATAGTCAACAACTAATCGTAAGTTAGAAGGGGCCAGATAAATGGAAAATGCCCACAATAAAGTAACATATTCATAAAATATACCGAGGAATTTTTTTTTAGACCCTTCAAATACAGGTATTTGAAAATGTAATATATTTGCATAAGTATAATTTCCTTAAAAGTAATATGTTTTATTACATTTTTTAATCATTTTTAAAGTAATACATTCACTTTTTTCTTTTTTTAATTTTGTTTATGTACATATTATTGTTCATCATTTAACTTGTGCTTAAAAAAAATGACAGGTAAATAGATATCTCCGTACAAGTTTATTTATTAAAATAAAAAAATAAGATAGATATTTATAATATTAATAAAGGAAATTCTGTATTTTAACTATCTCTTCTGATATACAATTTTTTATAATTTTATCATTTAATTATTATTTTTTTTAATTCAAACAACTATTCACAATAAAAAAATAACGTACAGTAAAATCATAAAAGTTATAATAATATTTTTTTTGTCAAAAGAAGAAAAATGAACACATAGATATATGTATTTCTACTAATATACAAAAAACACTAAATAGAAAAAACAATAGCTAATTTTAGATTATATTTATTTATTAAAATCATACGTGTTTCCACACTTGTATAAATAAAAATAATCAGCAGCAAAACTACAGTTAATTTAGATAATATTTATTTATTTATTGACACCAACTTAAATGAAAATTAAAACAGGTTATAAATCAAAGTTGAAATATTATTCAACTTTTGCTTCGTTGTCAAATATAAAAGTCTTCAAACAAATTGTTGTTTTAAATAAACGCTTGCATACTTCAGAGATTGTTTCTAGCTTTTTGTTTACTATGATAGCAAAGTTAATACTATTAAGTTGAAAGGGAATCCTTTTATTAAATGGAATTAATGACACGTTTGAATAAAAGCTTTCTGACCAATTTTTATATTAATTTAGCTTCTGTTTTCATTCAATTTACAAAATTGTATTTCACTACAAACAATATTAAATATAAGAAACCTAGTTGGAATGATCAACAAAATATCCCTAAATTATAACTGTTTTTTTTTTTTATAAACATGGTCAAAGAGTTTACAATATGCTTGGTTTATAATTATAACTACATTGCTGCGACCGATTCTGAAAATTTCACTCTCTTTTTATTATTTCGTCTTATAATCTTCCATAAATAAAAATATTATATATTATTATCTTTTATATAATTTTTTTTATTTTATGAAAATAAGATAGTTAGTAATAAAAAATTATTATATAAAATTAAATATTCTAATAATTTACAAGTTAGATGTATGTAGATCTTAAACACTTATTTTTTTAATCTATGTGGGGTCACTTTCCACTATATTTTAGTTTCCTTTTTTTCATTTTTTTTATTCTATTGTGTTTTTTTATATTTTTTGCATTAGTATTTTTCATTATGAATTTAAAATATTATTTAGGATAAAATAAAAAATAATAATTTATATATACTGAATGATTTTTTTTATTAAATGTCCTTCATTTTATATTTTTTATTGAGTTTAGAATATTATTACGAGTAAAATAAAAATACTTGATATATTTATTATATATTGTTATAAATAATAAAAAAAATTCAACAATTATCAAGCTTTCATTATTCCTCTTTTTCTCGCACAAATCACATCGTATATTTGTAGCGAATTTTTCCACTTTTTTTTTATCTCAAGATTGTAAATAATTTACATTATAATAAAAGTATCTCATGATAACTACCTATGTTTTAAATTTGAGAAAAATAACATTAATAAAATTAACTTTTAAAATCACTTAACTAAAGTGGAATACAATCCCAACTCTTACTAAGTGTGATGGGAAGTTGTTCTCTTCAAAAATATAACAAGAATGCATTCTTTCATCATGTGATTTTTTTTAATCCACTTTATAGTCTATTTCACGTTTTCATAAGTCCATTACATATTGCGAAGAAATAAAGTTTTTTCATATTGTTAGAGTGAATAGATAAAAGGTATTAAATTATTTTAAGGTTTCTTGTTTCAAAATATGAGTCTCCAAATTCAATGGGTGGTTGGGAACATTTTACCAACTAGGAAGTAGCTATAGAAAAAAAGAATTGTACTCTATCGATAAAAAATTTAAATTGTCTTTTTTTGTAAAGTTAATATAAAATTTGGTGAACATGTTCTTTTTTTATGTATATAAGAGTTTATGGCATCTGAAATACTTATTATGGCTGGACTAGTATTGGCATAGTGCTACCGCAAGATGCAGAGAGTCATTTGTGGCAAGAGAAGTAAGGCGAGCCTAATTCAATAAAGATGTGGAATATACAATAAACATTATATTATTTAATTATTGTTTTTGTTTATAGTTGTTTTTCATGTTCAGTTATATATAAATTTATTCATACCTTTTATAATATATATATATATATATATATATATATATATTACGATAAATATGCATCAAATAAGCAAACATATTATATTCTTCATTCTTTATATTTTCTTTCCGTGTATTTTATATCAACAAAGCTTATGTAACATTTGAGTAATTTTTTTTAAATAAAAGGGATAGTGAAAAAAATTATAAAATGTAAATAAATAAGTTTACTTTAACAACTGTCAAAAAGGCAGTTAATTTAGTGATTTATTTGTATCTGCTCCTTTCTCTATCTTTACAAAAATCCTATGACTCAAATTTCTCATTATTTAAGAGATTTAACTTAAAAAATTATATAATAAAAATTAACTTTAAATTCAAACCTTTATTAAAGTTCGAGTAAACTCTTCTTTAAAGTATGTTGGTTAGTCAACTATAGAGACTAGGAGCTACACGAGACTCCACCAGTGGAAATGGTTCAATGAATGAATTTTAACCCTTTATCTATCCACTTTACAATCTAGCAGCATAATTAAGCATTTCCTAGGTAACTCCCCAATCTGTGATTATTGACCTTCTCTTCCCATCTATTCCAGCCTCTGTTACATTGGAAGGCACTGCAAGCTTTGGCTGCATGCAAATAAAACGGATCACAAGTATAGTATTTCACCCTGTATGATTTATTTAAGTATTTGATTTAGTAAAAATTTAGGATAATTGCTACCCAGTCCTAAATATAATACATTTTTTTTCAAAAATGAACAAACGCAATTCTTTCGGACTTAAGTAGGAACTAGTTAGTATTCTATTACATACTTAATACAATTACATTAACAATTGGAAGCTGTTTTCACTTAAAATGGTTAGAAACATACGTACCAAATTACTACCTCCATTTTATTGGTTCTTGTATTTTAGCCCTCTCATTCTAATTTGTAATTTTAATTCAACTTGTGATATTCTAAAGATTTTAATTTTTAAAAAATAAATATTATTTATACATATTAAGATAAACATTAAAGACTAAATATAATAATTTCAAATTCTGAAAAGATAAAACTAAAAAAAATAGATAAATTAAAACTAAAGTTTACTTGTTTTATAAATATTCAAAAATAATTTTAAATTTTGGAATGATTAGAAAAACATTAAAAAAAACAAAATTAAAACTTGTTATCCTTAACGTATTTAAGTTTAAAATGAATATACATATATTAGAAAACATCGTTAATAAAATAGAATGTATAGTCAGTATTAAAGCTTATTACTACGTTATTAATTAAACTATTATATATTATAAATTTTCAAAAATATGCATAAACTAACTTTAAAAACACAACATTAATTATTTATAATTACTTAAGGGTGAAAAAAGAACTTTTACAGTAACAACACTTATCTCTTGACTATAATAACATGTACACAGAACATTTGTTGAATTTGAATTAAAATACTTCCTTAATATCGCATTACATATAATCACATTAATGTTACGACAGTTAAACAAATATATAAATGAAAGAAAAACAATCAAATTTTAGACTTGTTTTTACTTTGGAGAATGAAACTTTAGACTTGTTAAGGATTAGTAATTTAAGAAGAAAAAATGTCAAGGCATCAATAAATATGGAATAGAAATCAAAAGAAAAAAAAAGAGAGGCATTAATGAATGACTTACCATCTCTATTCTACACAACTTATGCCAAATAAGTCATCTCACTCTTCATCAATACTATCACTTCAATCTAGCAAAATCTACCATTTACTACATTTCTAAGAACAGAATATACTAACCAGTCATAATTAAGTATCACAAACCTATGATAAGCCACATGTTCTTGAAAGCTGAAATACATGTGATGCAGGGATGGAGATCCATGCATCTCTATGATAATATGCTGCAGCCACAGATCAGAGGCATTCAGAAGACAGTTTAACAAGTTACACAAAACATGAACTTTGGATTGGCCAAATCAAGTGTGTGAAGCTACTCATTTGTTTCAAACTATAACCATGTCCTGAGGTACTCATTCTGGCTCTAAGCAATTGCCCCTTTCCTTGCCCCATCTATTCCTAACTAAAACTACCAGAATACAAAGTTAATTGAACATGTTCATTAGACGATTAAAACAAACTACTTTAGATGGCAGCAGAATGACATCCATCATCCACATTCTTTATATGCATTCAGTAATTAAGACTACAATATCAAGGAAGTCTAACAGTAAAGTTGCCATAAAATTTAACTTGCCAAATTGGAAAAACGCCCACACCCAGGACATGCTCCAAATCTCAAGCAATCGTTCATGAACAGTTTATGTCTTAATCAATTTAACTACCTAAAACAAAGGTGTATCGCGGGCAAAAACATGCATGGAAAAGATTGAACAAAGACAGAAATACAACAGAGTAAGAAAACAGATTAATAAGACCTCCAAAGCGGAGACAAAATAAATCACTTACCTGACAGCATTATAAGCATAAACATTATAGAGAAACAACTAAGTAAAACAATAAAATCACACATTAACTTACCAAAGTAATAATGCTTTGAAACAGAACAATAAACACCCTAATTACTAGTTGAAACAGAATAATAAAGTCACCATTAATTCACCGCACTGCATAACAGAGGAACCAATCAATAAATAAAACATCAATACACGGTCCCAAACCAACCAATTAATCAAACAGGCAGATATGAATGTCAAAACAAAGCCAATGTGTCCATTATTATCACATCCTAAAAGAGGATCTACATAGCGAGATTGGAAGTAACTATTTCTACATTTTAATTTGCAATCAAACTATCACTTCCTAAAGGAGGATCTACATAGTTAGATTGGAGCTAACTATTTCCATATTCTAATTTGCATTCAAACGAAGTCATCACAACAGGAAAATTATTAACGGAAGCGGAAGCATAAATAAACTGAAGAAACATACATGCAATAGGAAAATTGATTTCGCTTTATTAATTTCAGACCTATCTGAGTAAGGTTTTTTGTTTTTGCACATAATTAAACAACAGTGCTACATCTGCACATCAAAAACACTCTACATCCTACAATATAAGAATCGCATAAAATTTAACTCAATTCGAGACGAGAAGATCGGCGGCTAAGGCGTCGATTACGAGATCGGGCGAGTCCGCGGTGGGCGAGACGGGGAGGAGGAGGACAGACTTGGCGGCCATGAGTTTCTTGCGCTGCGGACAGCGCGGGCCATAGATCCTAGCGACGAAGAACGGGAAGGCGGAGTCGGATGCGGCGGCGGCTGCCTGCGGCTGTTCGGCGGCGGGGAGCGGCGAAGGCGAGGGAGGACGGCGGAGGGAGATCTGGTGGCGGAGGACGGCGTTGAGGCGGTGAGATCTGGCGCTGATGCGAGAATCGCGAATTCGAGCGAGGGCGCCGGGTTTGAGGTACTTGTGGAAGGAGTGCGAGATGCTAGGTCTGCTTCTGCGGTTCATGGCAAAAGAGAGTGAGAACCGAAGGCTCGGAGAATCGGAGGCACAGAGAGAAAGAGAAAGAGAGAGAGAGAGAGAGAGAGAGAGAGAGAGAGAGAGAGAGAGAGATTGCAATGGAGAGATGAGGATTAGGGATTTTAAGGAGGGAGATAGGGGTGAGAGAGGCGGGAAAGGAAGAGAGCGGGGTGGGGTGAGGGTTTCAAAACGGAGGTTCAAGGAGGCGGGATTTTAAGATCTTTTGTTTTGTTTTTGCCTCCACCCAATTTCTTTTTTTCTTTTTTTTTCACTTCAATATTCATCCACAGTCTTTCGTCATTGGAGTCTCCGTCTTTTCTCACTCCACATACAAACTTTCTTCCTGGTTTCGTTTTGGTTTTAATGTTTTACTATATAAGTTTTTATTAAATTTACGATAATTAATTTATATTTTTTTAATACGTGAATTGTTTTGTGGCTAAAATTTACCGTAACTAAATACATTTAAATGCTTAATTAATAATGTAAATAGTAATGTATAAAAATTATAAGAAATTTCTAAATTATTTTTCTATTTTATCCTTAATAATATTTTTAAATCATAATAAAAATTTTACAATGAAGAATGACTATGTAATTAAATAAAATTAAATAAAGCATCGTAAAAAGATAGAAATAAAAATTAAATTAATATACAGTATAAAGAAACTCTCACCTAAATTAAAAAAACTGTCCTCGTTTCATGTATAATGAAGTTGTAAGTGTTTAAAATGTTCAATTCTAAATAATCAACAAAAAATATTATAACATATATTTAAAAATTAATATAAGATACACAAATAATATGTTTAATTATCTTTTTTTTTGTGTATATTTAGATATTGCGAAATGACTTAATAAGAGATACAGAAAAAAAATACCCAATCGCACCTTTGTTTTTCCATAAAAAAATAATTTTAACTACTAGAATTATAGAAAGTTCTTCTCGTTGTTATTAAAGAAATCATTTATTTCTTTAAAGTATTGTTCTCTTCATTATAAATTATAACTTTTCATAGTTATAAAACTCGATGCAATACTTGATTTAAAATTAAAGTTTTGAATTCAATTTTTAGTGAAATAATTTTTAAGAAATTGTTGTACCTATTTAACTATATATTGTTTTAGATATGTGAATGATATAAACATTATACTATAACGATATACATCTTTACGAGATTGTTGGAGAAGTGTAACAATATGGTGTTTAAAAAGGATTTATGACATTTAAGTGTATAATGTGTGTTGTACGTAATTAAAATAAGGTATGAATTGGTGAAATTGTTATTTTAAAGATAGTAAAACATATAATTATATGGCTGTTGACGTGTAATGCTTATGTGCTAAATTATTCATTTAAACGATATATATTAATATTAATTACATTCGCTCATTGGACGTTCAAATTAAAATATATTATTTAAGTTATCCCTTGAATGAAAGATATATTGATAAAAGTTTCTCTTATAAGATATTTAACACTCAAGTGAAACTAAGGTGCAAGCGAAGAGTAAATGTAAATATATGAGTAAAAGAAATTAAATCGATTTTTTCTTGTTTAGACTTTGTGTCACTTTATTAATATTAATGTATATTTTACGTAAATATTCGTATTATATTGTGGCCTAGTGTGATATTATGATTTTTTTATAGGTACATGTGACGGGAATACTTGTGATAATATTATTATTTGAATAAATATGATGTCTAAGTGTAATAATTATTTTGAATTATTAAGATACATTTGAGAATTCTTATAAACTTATATATTGAAGTGAGTCAATGATAATTTGTTACGATGCTCTCTAAAATTAAAATATGACTTATAATAACTAGTATAAGTTACATCATTTGAAATATTATATTATGTTTTAAAAATTCTTAACTCGTCCTTATGTATTTGTTGTGTAATACAAATTGTTATAATCATAATTTTGATGTATAATATGTATTATAAAAATATTATATATAGTGTATAGAATGTTATAAAAATAACACAATTTCCACTATATAAATTAATAAATGATGACACAAACAAATGTAATCTGATTCCTCAAAGTAAACTAACAAAACAGCTACAAAACCACTATTCTGTAAAATTAAACAAATACTATAATAATATTTTAAATTATTCCAATGTATTAAAATATCAGTTAAATTTTTTTAAGTTCAACTGTAATTACTTTTCAAAATATAATTTAAAAATAAGTATTTAATTTTAAAAATAACTGATATAAATTAAACTTAAGAACAAAATTTCAAAAAAATATAAAAATATGATTAAAATAAAACCCAAAACAATAATTTTACTAATAACAAATATAATAGTATTATAGTTAAAAAGTACATAAATATTTTTTGTATTTAATAATTTTTTTACTTTAAATCCTTTTTAGATAAAAGTGTAACATTCTAAAAATTAATTAACAGAAAAGTGTGGAATGCTAGGAAATATTAAGGGAGAACTTCGCGAGGAAAACAACTTAGTTATATAATCATGCGTTAAGTCAAATACGATTAAAATCTTGTCAAAGTCAGAGCAGGTTTAAATAAATATGTGTAAAATTATGATTAGATATCTTCCTTGATGAGGGGTTAGTATAAGCTTGAGATCTATTCTTAGATTTTGTTTGGATCGAAATGATGAATTTAAGAGAAAAAAATTGAGAAAAAATAGGATGAAAAGTGAAATTGTTTAGATCAAGAAAAAAATAATAAAAAATAAAAGAAATAAAAACGTAGATGATAATTATTTATATTTGTTAATTCTCACAAAAATGCAAAAAAATAAATAGAAAGTTATGAAAATAAATAATCCTCTCCTTGAAAAACTAAAATAAGTATTGTGACATAAATAAACATAAATAACACTTACTATTTATAAATAAATAAAGTAATCATAGATAGAAAATGATGTCATTCGAAAAATAACGTTATGAAAAGCAAAATGTGAAGATTATAAGAAAAGTTATTGTTATCTACTACAAAAAACTGTAGGTAATACAAAAAAAACTAGCAAGTAAAACAAAGTCACTTACAGATTATCTATGAAAAAAAAAATATAGATAGATTGGACGTAGGTAACTATTAACTAGATATTCTCAAAATTCGTAAATAGTTTTATACACTATTATCCATATGTGATGTTTGTGGATAATTAAATATGAATTTATTTATAAATAATTTACCTACAAATTTATCTATAGATAATTATATATGAATAAATTGTTTGTAATTGATAACTATGTGTGTACTAGTGTAACTGAAATCAATATTTTAATGGTACAAAAATGTAGAATACTTTTTTTAGTTCAAATTATACGTTTCTCTTTTTGATGAGAGAATAATATCTAATATTGATTAAAAATTAATGCAATTAAAGTTCACCTTATACTTGTTTACTTTGTTCACTTTGTGTATGTTTATTTTCTTATTATATTTTAATTAAAATAAATTATAAATTCAATTAAAATTTAAGAGTGTTTTTTTTCAAGGTTTACAATATTGGTTGAACAGGTCTTAATTAAAATAAAACTCAATTAAGACACTTTTAATGTACATTTTTTATTTTTCCTACTAAATTAAAAAAAAAATCTCAATAACACACTTCAGTCATTAGAGCAACACTTACAAAAACTATGCACACTAGTAATTTTTTCATTTGCTTCTCTTTATTCATTAAAAAAAAAATCACACACACATACTCACGACACTTGCACAATTATGCTTTTATATCTCCTTTCTTCGATGAAAACTACTCACACTCTCAAACTCATAAGAAAGACAATTTTGTTTTCATATCTTTCATTTTTTTTATTCTTTTTCATCTGTCTGCTCTTTTATGTACTTATATTCATTTTACAAAAATAAAATATAGAAGCATTGTTAAGTTAACATTATAATGGCTTTCGAGACTTTCAACCCTAACAGCGATTCCTTCTTACAAAGTGTTCACTCTAAAAAAAAAGTGGTAAAAAAATGCTCCAGGTAGTAGACCAGACTTGGCTTCGAAGCCTGGAATATGTATGTGATCCAAGAAAAATCCAATACAAATTTTGCCAAAAATATTATAGGAGGGTTTTTTTTATTTGAAGCACCACTTGACGGTAACTCAAAATGATGTAGTTGCTTGCAAACGTATGATTGCTGAAGTAGAAAAATAAAATGTTCGAAGTTGTTTGAGATTGAAGACAAAGACATCAAAACTAAAAAATAAGATTAAATAGAAGGGTGTGAGCAACATTATAAATATTTTTAAAAAGAAGACAATCAGTTCATAGGCCACAATTAATCAATTATTTAAGAATGATCAAAGTAAAAAAAATACTCATAGAGTTATAACATCATTTTTGTATGAAAATGTCATCGTAGAAGTGACTTATACTACACTTCTATTTGCTTTATAGAAAACTACAAATTTAAGAATAAATGATCACACACACACGATGTCACATATAGTAGGGTTCAAAAACATAAAGTAGAATGGAACACCTTATTTTTATTATTTTCTTCATCGTAATGTTTTCGTTTTACCTTTATATGGAAGACTAAATTCCTTTAGGTTAATTCTCTTAAATTTCATGTTGAATTATGAGGTTTCATGGAGTAAAGTTTATTGTTAAGTTTTTTGTAACAATGTGTTTTTTTGTTGATCTTTTTAACATGTAATTTTTGCAAAATGAATTATTTTTGGACCCTTGTTGAGATTTCATTTCATTAATAATTGTTTGATTGACTTCAACCTTGTGAGAAAATTAAAGAATAATAATCTTACGAAAACAAAGAAGAATTCACTATTGAGTGAACTTGAAAGTCAACATGTTTTCTTTACTATTTTACTTTATCTAATATATTTGTTTACATTGCAATCCTTAAACCCCTTATATTTTTTACTATTATTACTAACTTTCAATGCTTGTAGATGAATTGTGAACATTGATTAACTATATTTAATATTATATTTGTTGGGAGATAACTTGAGGTTAACTTAATTGTGAAAATGACAACAATCAACTGTCTTTGTGAAAAACAATTAGCATTTATCTTTTACTTTAAGACTTTATATAATTAACTTTGTCTTGACATATTTACCTTTATTGTTTTATCTTTCTTTAAATTTTTAGGTGTGGTGGATGTGAAGATAAGTAGTATACAATCTAATATTTTTAGAAGGATGCAAAAGTGTTGAGGAAAAGATAACTTTAGTGAGTCTAAAGGACATTTGTAGATCATGAAACATGTGTGGCCTACCGGTGAAAGATGTTAAGGTATTTAATGACTATTTATGGCAAACTAGGCATAAAACATGTTTAATCAAAAAAGTATGTGGTGTAAAGTGTTAGAAATAGAGTACAAAAGGCAAAGAGAACCTCAAAAATGGTGAACACAATTGATGTCTACAATAGAGGGACTTTAAAAAAAAAGTGGGGGAGAAACTCATTCCAAATGGTGCTCGAATGAGGTTAGTTGGGTTTTAAGAGATGAAATGAACATTGTGTTTTGGTTTAATAAGTGGAAAGGAAGAAAGTGTTTAGTTTTTACCTCTCCAAGATTATTCCTTAATTTCTAAGAAAAAAATGGACATAATGAAAAATATGGGATATTGGGTACTGTTCTTACTTGACTCGAGGTCGAATCACTCCCGGTGGCGAGTCACTCCCGGTGGCTACACTGATTGCTGAGTTCCTGAGGTCGTCCCGGCAGGAAGATCACCTACAGAAGACACTCTGACGCTCAAGTCAGTAAAAAAGTGTTTTTAGGTGTCTCACTAAAGTAGAATAATGGTGTATCCTAAAGAATGTTTTTTCCCCCTTTTTCCATGCCTTTGATTCCCCTCTTTATAGGCTCTCTTTCCAGTCCGTTTTCCATCCTCCTTCAATGTTGAGAGACGTTGTGAATCCCGAATTAACACCTGGATTCGTAATTGTCGCTAGTAGTAATGAAGAGAGATATCAAGTAAAACCGATACTGGTGCGGGCGAATCCGGCCTGACTATAGGGTAGGTACACAAACCCCCCCTAGTTCGGGATTCCAGTCGCTGGTTTACCACAACGACCGAGTAATCATCGGTGACGTATGCCAAGTAAGACAACCGGCTCGAGGTATTTACGTTCTGACCCCCTTTCCCGCCTGGGCGAGATCGAACTTTCCCCCCCTCTTTTTCTCGGGTTTCGTGCCGAACTGCTGAACTATCACTTCGTCATTAAATGAAGTCCAGAGAAGTGACCTCTGAAAGACCCTTCTCTTTTTCCACAGGATGATGCCACGTATACCCTGCATAGCGTGACTCGTCCCCATCCGTCCGATTCGGCCTTTGGCCTTCGAGCTGGAGCTTGTATTGAATGGAAGGCAGACTCCTCGACTTCTTACTCGACTCTTTGCCTTCTTGCAACAATTACTTCTCCAGCCTCTTGACCTTCCAGGCTCTCAACCTCCCAGCTCCCTTGCTCGACTCCAGACTTACATTACGCCTCTTCCTCCTTCATCTAGCAGCAATTTCCATAGGTACGCCCATGGCCTCCTCTTCTTATTCTGCTTCTTCTGGTGTTCGTAAAAATCCATTAGATAGGGAAGTGACTCCCATGGGTGAAGCGAGCTCCTCTGAGCGCACTGCCTCCGTTCAAGGTGATCGTGAGTCCTCAGAGGGTACCCCTTCGCCCGCTCCTCACCACCAACCAACTGGTGTTATTCCAGTGGCTTCAACTTTGCCTGATCTTTCCAGGAAAAGGAAAAACCCTAATCTCTTCACCACAAACCCAGGGCCCTCGAGGGCTTTGAAGAAAGTCAGGAGGGTAACACAACACCCTCCCATTGCCGACCCCGAGTACTCTTGGGTGCATAGCTCTGTAGATAGGCACGCTTCCAAATTCGATACTAGGACCAAGGTGGATCAATTTGTCTCTGTGTACCCTTCTTGTGAGGATTCGGTTGCTGAGCACGCCTTGGCTAGGCCTTGCAGAGCGCACGAGCGGGTGTACATGAAGCCTCGCCTCAATAGCCATGACTTCATCTATGTTTACGACTATCTGTTCAAGGAATACAACATTACCTTTCCCCTGACCGACTTCGAGGCGGGCATGCTAAATCTAATGAATATCGCCCCGAGCCAACTACATCCCAACAGCTGGGCTTTCCTACGATGCTTCGAGCTGTTGTGTGACCAACTTGGATTGGCGCCTTCTGTGAACGCCTTTATTTACTTCTACCAGATGAAGTTCGAAAAACTCGTCGGCTGGGTCTCTCTAAGCTCTAGTCACGGCAGCCCTCTTTTCACCTTGTACAACTCGTCTTACAAGCATTTTAAGACGAAATTCTTCAAACTACGCTGTCACCCTGAGGATGAGGAAAGACGACTCATGTTCCACCCCGATCACACTCCGCGACATCCTCTGTACTAGCAGAAACCTACTCGATTTCCGCCCCGACCTGATTATCAACTTACTTCCGAGGAAAAGGAAGTCATAGATGCCGTTAGGCAGCTTCCTCGCCCCCTCAAAACCCGGGCACTCATATGCCTTCCACTCGTAGATGACCCCGACTCTCTATTCCTAGGTATAATCTCCGCAACGAGTCCATGGTTATCACTTAAGTTGCTCACCCTTGTTTTTGTCTTGCAGAAATCATGGGCAACAATGTGGACATGAAGAAACTCCGTGCCAAACTCGGGGGACGTCGCGACTTCATGGCCGATCTTTAGGCTGCTAAGAGGCAGAAAAGTGACGCCTCTAACTCCCCCAGCGCTGCTTCCGCCGAGCATGACTTGAGTGCCCCTGCCGACTCTGCTGCCGATACATCGCCCCATCCTGCTGAGGTCGTCAAGCCGATCGAGGCCTCCCATCTATTGGTCATGACAGGTATTACCCCTTCTGAACCTGCTCCTGAAGTCATCAATCTAGAAGGTTCCCCCGAAGGCGGTACGAGCTCACCTCGTCCTTTTGCCGAGCCCTCTCTTGCAACCAACATGCAGCTCCCCATGATTGACGTAACTACCAGTTCGCGACCCCAGGATCTTGGTCCGACTTCTCGTGGTCCGGGGCCTGCCATCCGCCTTGCCCATCTCAGCATCAACTATCTCAGGGTCCAATCCAACTGGCATGTCGCTCGCCAGGCCAAAGATGTGAGCTGCGTCTACCCTTATGATGCAGAATTAATGAACAAAGTGGGCGAGGTCGGTTGCCTTAAGGCAGGGGCCGTTATGCTAGCGAGGTGCCTATCAATCATGCAGCATCAACGCCGGGCGGCCGAGGGACGCTCTGATCTTCGCGAGCGCGTCTCCGACCTCGAAAGGTAGGTGGCGGACCAAACTCAAGCCGAGAAATTACTGGAGGTTGAGCTGAAGGAGGCCAAGAGGGCAATGGCCGAGAAAGAGCATGCGCTGTCCGAGAAGGAAAATCAGGTTACCCGCCTCCAGGAGCTGTACGATCAACGTGACGTGAAATCGAGCTGACCGATTGCCGGAAGGAGCTTACCCGGGTAGAGGCGTTGGTGAGCGAGTTACAGGACGAGATGGCCCGAAAAAGTGTTGTATGTGACACAGAGAAACTCACGCTTGAAAAGGCCTGTGTTGATGTTTACGAGGATGGTTTTTTCAAGGCCGTGAAGCAAGCTCTGACCCTGACTCCCGAGATTGACCCCTTCCGTTTTGACATCGACCAAGATGATGATCAACCCGAGAAAGACCCAGCTCCTACCTCCACTGCTTGATTTATTTTAACTATTTTAAGGATGATTGTATAATCGCTGTGAATATTCTGACTTTTCATCTAAGTATAGTTTGTTTCGTTGAATTCCAAAATGTCACGCTTTAAGGATGACTGTATAAGCGCTACTTTAATTGCACATCAAAGTATGTTGAAACCTTGATCAATCATTTGCACGTTAACGTATATTGGACTGCGACATTAAATATATTCGTTTACTGCTTATTCCCCTGTAATTTTTAGGGTACTCTGCTACGAAGGGTTTTCGGGTACGGTGTAAACTCGTTCACTCATCCTTGCTTTAGTTCATAAGGTGCCCTGCGCTGATTTATTATCGGGTACGGTATATACACGTTAACCCGTATTACTCTAGCTGCTAGGGCGTGTTGTGCCTCGGGTACGGTACATGCCTGTTAACCCGACACAATTATGACTCCAGGGACCCTGAGAGTAGTTGCTTTTGGGTACGGAGCATGCACGCTAACCCGTGCAAGTTTGACTCCCGGGTCCCTGGGCCGAGTTACCTTCGGGTACAGAGTATGCATGTAAACCCGTTTACTAAGCGCTTCCTTCTAGGTGTATCGGATAATTACTAAAAAAAATAGGCTTAAAAGGAAAGACATTTTATAAGAATTTTACTCTTATTAACACCGGTCACGGGCCTCGTTAAAACCTTGCTTGTCAAAACCCTCCTTAGGGAAAAAATTTAAGTCAAGGAAAGAGTACTTCGTGCCTGTATTCATTAATCAATTTTAATACATCTTGAGGTGAGTAGCATTCCATGTTCGTGGTATGAGTTTGCCACCCGATTCTTCTAACTTGTATGCCCCATTATTAAAGGTATCTATCACTCTAAAGGGCCCATTGTAGTTCAGGGCCAATTTGTCCTCTTGCCTGTTTCGGCGAGCTTCTCCTGTCTTTCTCCAAACTAAGTCATCTTTCTTGAAGCTTCTTTCCCGTAATTGGGTATTGTACCTCCGAGCCGCTCTCAGTTTGGCAGCCTCATCCCTGACTCGGGCCTCTTCTCTTACCTCCTGTATTAAATCCAAGTCAACCCGAAGTCTATTTGGGTTACTTTCTTCGTCGAAGTTAGCTCTTCTCCATGATACTTCCTCGAGTTCTACTGAAATCATGGCATCAGACCCGTACTTGAGTCGGTAAGGGGTTTCCTTGGTCGAAGACTGAGGTGTGCAATGGTATCCCCATAATAACCCTGGAATTTCCTCAGGCCCTTTAGATGCCCTAATTTCTTCTTTATCTCGTTCAGGATTACCTTATTGGCTGCCTCTACCTGTCCATTGGTTTGGGAATGCTCTACGCTTGACACGAGATGCTTTACCCCAAGTTACTTCAAGAACAGTTCGACCCCGCTGTCCGTAAACTGCCTGCTTTTATCAGTTACGAGGCTGTGTGGTAGACCGTGCCTACAAATGATATGTTTTCACAGAAAGTTTTGCACTTGCCGAGTTGTTATCGTCGCGACGAGCTCAGCTTCTATCCACTTGGTGAAGTAATCGATGCCGACTATAAGAAATTTTACTTGCCCCTTGGCCAATGGGAAAGGGCCTAGGATGTCCACACCCCATCTGCTAAAAGGCCATGGCACCCCCATTTGATGCAGCTCCTCTTGGGGTGTGTTGAAGACGGGTCCATATTGTTGAAATTTACGGCATTTGCTGGTAAATGCTTGGGCATCCTGTCTGATAGTCGGCCAGTAGTATCCGGCTCTGAGAACCCGCACTGCCATAGACCTGGCACCCGAGTGCATGTCGCAGATTCCTCTGTGAAGGTTAGCCAAGAAGTAGTCGGCCTATGCCTGATCTAGGCATTTCAACAGAGGGGAAGAAAACCCCCTTTTGAAGAGTTCACCATTAACTATCGTAAAAGAAGCAACTTGCCTTCTAATCTTCTGGGCCTTCGATTTGCTTGCGGGCACTACATCGTTGATCAGAAAATCCAAGATGGGGGTCATCCAGCTTGTTACCCCGGGCTGAATTTCAAACACGCCTTCTTGGTCCCAACTGGGAGTGTTCAAGACTTCTTGGATTAGCGTTCTGTGGTGCACTGGTTTTCTGGTGCTGGCCAATTTAGACAAAATGTCAACTCTATCGTTGTTAGCAGAGGAACATGCATGACGACAACATCTTCAAATTGGAGGATTAGCTTGTGGGCCATGCTGTAATATTTCTGGAGCAAAGGTTCTTTAGCCTGGTACTCACCATTCATCTGTCCTGCCACTAACTGTGAATCTGTTTAACACCTGAGGTTTCTGACCCCTAAATCATTTGCCAACTTTAATCCCGCAATTAAGGCTTCATACTCAGCTTGGTTGTTGGAAGTTGTGAACCCGAATCTGATGGACTGCTCGATGACGATCTAGTCGGGACCCTCCAAGATGACTCTGGCTCCGCTACCCTTCTTATTAGACGATCCATCAACAATTAGTAGCCACGCCGTGTTTTTCTCGGTTACCGGGGGTAACTCGGTTAAGAACTCGGCCAAGAATTGTACCTTCATTGGTCCCATTGATTCGTAGTGAAGGCCGAATTCAGACAGCTCTACTGCCCAGGCCGTCATCCTTCCTGCTAACTCAGGTCTTTGCAATACCTGCTTTAGGGGGTAATTGGTTTTTACCGTCATACCGTGATTACGGAAGTAATGCCGCAGCCTCCTAGCCGCGAACACCAGGGCTAATACCAGTTTCTTAATAACTTGATAGCGTTCTTCAGCTGGCTGGAGCGTTCTGCTTATAAAGTACACGTGACTTTGCTTTCGACCCTCTTCATATACCAATACGGAGTTGATTGTCGACTGGGCCACGACCAAATATACCAATAATGGGGCCTCGGGAGGTGGGCTGATCAATATCAGCGGTGCAGATAGGTCTCTCTTAATGTTGACAAACATATCCTCACAAGCTTCGTCCCATGTAAAATTCTTGGCCCCTTTCAGTAACCTGAAAAATGGTTTCGCCTTCTCGGTCAATCTTGGTAGGAAACGGGAGAGGGCCGCTAACTTCCCGTTCAACTATTGAACCTCCTTCAAGCATATGGGACTCCGCATGCGCAATATGGCCTTGCACTTGTCGGGGTTTGCCTCGATTCCCATCTGTGTAATCATGAAGCCGAGGAATTTCCCGCCTCCAACTCTGAGGAAGCACTTTTCAGGGTTGAGGCGTAAATCGTTCTTTCTCACTCAATCAAAAATGACCTCGAGATCAGTAGCGTGCTCCTCGGCCTTGGCTGATTTGACCAGCATGTCGTCGACATAGACCTCCATGATCCTTCCTAGGAGGCCTGAAAAGATCTTATCCATCAACCTTTGAGACGTCGCCCCGGCATTCTTGAGACCAAACGGCATCACTCGGTAGCAATAATTAGACCTGTCCGTCATAAAGCCTGTCTTGTCCTCATCAGGGGAATACATTCTAATTTGGTTGTACCCCAAGTAGGCGTCCAAAAAACTTAGCAATTTGTACCCCGAAGTATTGTCGACCAACCGATCAATACTGGGCAGTGGATATGTGTTTATCGGGCAAGCTTTGTTGAGATCGGTGTAGTCTACGCACATGCGCCACTTACTATTAGACTTTTTTACCATCACCACATTTGCCAGCCACGTGGTGTAAACCAACTCTCTGATGAATCCGGCACTGGCGAGTTGTGATACTTCCACCTCCACCGTTGCTCGCCGCTCTTCCCCGAGCTTCCTCTTTCGCTGCGAAACAAGTGTTGTCTCGGGAAGGAGCACCAACTTGTGACACATGAAGCCTGGATCAATTCCGGGCATGTCTGCGGGACTTTAGGCGAATAGGTCAGCATTTTTCATTATTACCCGAACCAATTCGTCTCTAATATGCCTCGAGGCTCTTAAGCTTAGTTGGGTGACCTGGCGAGAGTCGGTACCGAGCTGAACTGTTGTCATGGGCTCATCAAAAGTAGGGCGATCCTCCTCGAACTCGGCTCGTGGATCTAGGTCCACCTCCTTCCCGTCCGTTGAGGCGTTACTTTCGGATTGTTGCCTTCTCTCCTCCGTGACATTATTGCATTCAACTGAGGGGAGCTCAAGCTCCTCAGTCTACGTCTCCCGCTCCGTTACTATCTTTAACGAATACGAAGTTACCTTCAGGCTCTTTACGTAGCACAACCAAGCCTCTTTCGGGTCCGCTTTAACAGTTATAATGGTTCCGTCGGGAGCCGGGAACTTCATGGCCATATGGGGCGTAGATACAACTGTCCCCAACTGGTTAAGGGTGCGTCTTCCTATCAACACATTGTACGAGGTGTCTGCGTCAACCAGAATGTACCGGACCACCAGCGTTTTGTACGTCTGACCAGCTCCAAAAGTCGTAAGGAGATCTACATATCCCCTGGCCTGAACCCTCTGGCCAGCAAATCCCAAGAGCGGCTCGACATACGATTGGACAACGGATACCGGGATGTTGAGCTTCAAGAAGGTTGCCTAATATAGCATGTTAGCCAAGCTACCTTGGTCAACCAGAACTTTGTGCACCCTCCAATTGGCGATGGTGGCAGTCACCACCACCGGATCATCCTGGTTAGGGTCACACACCGAGAAGTCAGCGTCTGAGAAGGTTATGGAGGGCTGTGACCAAGGTGGCGGATGCGTAAGCGAGTTGACACTTCTCATATATCTTTTCCTGGAAGAGTTGGACGAACCTCCTCCGACGAAACCTCGAGAGATAGTACTGACCAAAACGTTAACGGACCTTGCAGCCATGTTAGGGTCCAAAAAGTCTTGTTGGGCTATGCCACCCGCCGCCTCGGCTTTGCGCTCTCTCGTCTTATTTCCTTCTGGAACCATCCGTGCCTGCCCCCTAACACCTTGATGGCGGCCTCCACGACCACCTCGGGGCCCAAAAAGTCTGGGCTCTTCTCTCGGGGCGGGCTTCTTTGAACAAAACGGGCCAGGGCTCCTGACTGGACGAGCTCCTCGATAATATCGCACACCTTGGTGCATTCCTCAGTACTATGCCTGATACTTTGGTGGTAGCTGCACCTGAGAGTAGGGTTTACCCCTTGTTGGGGTTGTCCCGGACGAGGAATTTCGGACGAGATCCCGGCTACATGCCTCCTGCAAGATAGCTTCCCAAGTAGCATTAAGGGGTGTGTATTGGTTATACCTGCCAGGGCGGACCTTTTTCTGCAGCCGGGGGTTTTCCTTCGTGATCTGGGGTTGTAGGTTCCGTTTCCTGGCGTTGGCGTTCTCTTCAATACTCATGTACCTGGCTGCTCGTGCTCTTAAGGCGTCCATATTCGGCGGAGGATCGGCATAAAGTGAATCTAAGAGGGCGCTAGGTTTCAACCCCACCAAGAGCGAATGCCTGGTTACCGCCGAATGAAGGTCGGGTATTAACAGCGTTGCCTTGGTGAAATGGGTCATGTACTGACGTAATGATTCGTTATCACCTTGAATGACATGATGTAGGGAAGCCGATGATGCAGAAGTCAGCTTGCTGTCGGCGAACCTGGCTGTAAACCTGGCACAAAGCATTTCGAACTAGTCAACTGAACTAGCGGGTGGAAAGTAATACCAGTCTAGGGCGGGACCCTTGAGTGTTGTTGGAAACAGCCGACAATGAACCTGTCCGTCCGTGGAAAAGAGATTTGCTTGTGTCATATAGGACTTGACGTGAACATCAGGATCCAAAGTGCCATCATACGTATCCATATACGGCCACTGCCATTTGGATGGGAGTTTTGCCCTCATTACCGATGGGGTGAAAGGGTGAAACCCCCCAATATGCTCTTTTAGATCCTCCCTCAATGGAGGCGGCGGGACTTCCTCAAACGGCATACTGTGATAATTTTGAGATCGATGGTATCGACTTCCCCTCGTGCTCCCTGGATGTCTATGGGACCCGCCAGTTTGTTCGGACCAAATGGTCTGTCCAGCATTTCCAGTTTGATCCGTAGTTGGTGTCTGACTCCAAAAGGTTTCCTCCTCTGAGCTTTCCTCCGGCGTCTCTCCCTCCCAATGGGTTGTCGGCTCCTCTTGGGAATCCTGAAATGGCCAACGTCCTCCCAGTCAAAAGGTGGTCATTCGGTCATAAAGGGTGTGCATGTCTTCGTCATGGTGCCTCTGCTGATTGCGGAATCGGGCATCAATCCTGTCATGCGCCGCCTTAAGAGTATTCTGGACGTTGGCCTTGCTTTCTTGGAGGGCGGTTTGTAAAGCATTCTGAACCTTCACTTCGCTTTCCCGCAAAGCTGCCTTTATGGCGTTAACACTTTGCTGGACAACCCCTTGGAGGGTTTCGATGATTGTTGGATCCATCCCCGACACTGAAGGGAATGAACGTGTGGTCCTGGGATGAGTTGTACCAGGGCCCCACGGTGGGCGCCAAATGTTTTTACCTGACCTGAGGCCGAATCACTCCCGGTGGCGAGTCACTCCCAGTGGCGACACTGATTGCTGAGTTCCTGAGGTCGTCCCGGCAGGAAGATCACCTGCAGAAGACACTCCGACGCTCAAGTCAGTAAATAGTGTTTTTAGGTGTCTCATTAAAGTAGAATAATGGTGTATCCTAAAGAATGTTTTTCCCCCTTTTTCCCTGCCTTTGATTCCCCTCCTTATAGGCTCTCTTTGCAGTCCGTTTTTTATCCTCCTTCAATGTTGAGAGACGTTGTGAATCCCGAATTAACACCTGGATTCGTAACTGTCGCTAGTAGTAATGAAGAAAGATATCAGGTAAAACCGACACTGGTACGGGGGAATCCAGCCTGACCACAGGGTAGGTACAAAAAATAGGTGACAATGAGATTTCCAATACAGGAGAACATGATTTGCATGGAAAGAAAACCTAATATATAATTTTGGGAGCAAAGTTAACAACTTTACAACTAAACAGAGACCGTGTAAATAAGTAGAAGTGAGAAATAAAGATTCAAGTGATATTTTTAGTGTACAATTTGCATACGAGGTTCTCTTTAGTAATTCAAGGTAAAGGTAAGAAACAAGCTATTTGGTCAAAAACATGAATCATAAAAGTCCTTACTATAGTTACTCAGTTGATTTGGAGGTGTATACAAAATAAGCTACCTACCAAACATAACTTTAAATAAAAGTTGAGATTCAAATATAATTTATTGTGATAACAATTTAGTCATAGATATATTATTCATAATTTAGTACACTATAATAAAATCAAATAAATTGAAATCGAGAAACACTTTAGTAGAGATAATTGTGATGAAATGTTGTGGTTATAATTTATGTTCTTACATTATTTTAGTTAATAAACACTTTTTATTGAAAAACTTTTTTAAAATAGATTCTCGGATGTTATGAACAAGTTAAGATATATTAATATTCATTTATTAACTTGAGAAAAAAATTGTTGTAAATAATAAATTATTAGGATAAAAATATCCTTAATATCTAAATAGTGAGTTAAGATTTTTTTTACATTTATTTTAATACATTTTTATTTATTTATTTTTTAAATTGATTATTATAAATATAATTGATGATAATTATTAATAAAATAACAATTTATTTATTTTATATAGTTGAAATTTTTATCTGTGGAAAAGATCTCTCATCACAAATTTTTTATTCATATTTTGAAGAAAATTTATTTAAAATTATTTTTCTTCAATATATTTTTTTATAAAAAACAATCAAATAATTTATAAGAATTGAAAAAGTAATAAACTTAGTCAAAAAAAATTTCCTAGATTTTTTTTTTCAAATAGATCTGAAGAGATGTTTAGTGAACGATACATAAAAAGAAATAAAATTTATTTGATTAGTAGAAAGTATTGTCGAGAATATTTACATAATTGCTTTATTTTGCTTTATCAAAAGCCTTTACTTTACTATCATATTAAATAATTTAATTAAAGTAACATGATATTTTTTTGATACATTTTCCATTCTTACCAACTAGAGAAAGTTAGTTTCTTATCTCGTTACCTCCCCATTTAAATGTCTTGGTGGGACAGCTGAGATCAAATTCGTTATCGAAAAGGAATATTGAAATATTATTTTTTAATAAGAAAAAATCAAATATACTTTCTCAACTTCTTATTTGAAAAACTTAAAACTTTTTCTTCCACCAAACATCCCTATCGTTAACAAGTCACTTTTTTTTTATTTAAATATAATTTTATTAACTTGATTTGTCAAATTTGTTTCTATATCAATAACGCAATGCTTTAATTTTTATTATATATAGAGGTACAAAATAACGTGATACTTTACAATTTTTAACATATTAAGAATACATGTAACCTGTTGCTTATTAAATTAAAATACTTTTTAAAATAATAGAAGGCTTTTTAAAATAAATTTTATGAAAATTGACTGTATTAATTTTTTAATTTTGTTCTTTAAAAAAATGTGGAAAGAGTGTTTTGTTTTATAAAAATAATCCAAAATACTGGTCTTGTGAGGAATCGTCAACGTTTGTGCTGGTCCCACCATCGAGTATTTATTCTCGGTCAGCTTGGATGGCTGAGTATTATTCCGACTTTCTGAAACAATTTCAGACAAGTACTTTTAAAAAAACTTTTACTCCTGATAATAAATAAACTAAAATCAGCTAGAGTACATCGCAGGCGCATGCCTCTCAATCAACCCTAGCCACTTGATGATCCTTGCGCTTTCAACGGTAAAGTGATGCTGACCAAGTTGGTTCGTGATCACCATTAACAAAAGTGAACACCGACACTCATAGTATATAAAAAAAAACAAGGAAAAGAATAAATGAATAATTAATTGCCTTGAGCTACGAGATCAATATAAGGAAAATAATAAATGAATATAATTAATTGCATTGAGCTACGAGATCAAGGATGAAAATTAAAGATGGAGAAAGCACGTGGAATGATTCGTTAGGCATAGAAAGCTAATAATGAGAGGAGGGAACGGTGGTGGTTTTTCCGCCGATGGTGGGAATAAAGTTAAATGAAAGAATTCAACTTGAAGAAGCCACTTGGCCAAAAAATTTGCCGGGAACCAGGGTATATTTATTATCAGGAGTAAAATAAAAAATTAAATAACCTATAAGAGGTAAGGAAGAGTGCATAGTATAGAAACACCCGCAGAGGAACGGGGTTCGGGTTTCAATAAAACTGTTACTGCGCGATTAATAATTGGAACACATAAACACACATACCGTAATTTCGGGCACTGTTATTTCCTTCTAGAACTAGAAGAAGCCCTAATTTGCGTTTGCTCTCCACGTTCTCCACACGCTTCTCAGCATACGAATGCTTTGATCATGGCTTCCGCAGCCTCTTCGCTCCTCCGAGCTTCTCGCTCCAAGCTTGCTTCCTCTACCTCCACCTCAGTTTCTAGAGTCTTCTCTCGCTCCGTTCCGCGCCGAACACCCGGCTCCTCCTCCGCCGCGCGCTCCTTCGGCTCCGCTGTTCCGCGATGGAGCCACGGCATCGATTGGCGCTCTCCTCTCGGCCTCCGCCATCAGATCAGAGCCGTCGCTCCCCTCATCGAACGCTTCCACCGGAGGATCGCCACTAGTGGTACTTCACTACTCTCTCCCGCAATATTGGAGCTCTGTTTCTTTTGATCTGCTTCGCGCAGCTTAGAATCGTTCTTTTCGGATTCGATTTTTCGTTTTTGATCGGATGTGAAGTTTGAATTGACTGAATTCCTGTTGCCTTTTTCTTTTTTTTTTTTCTGGAATCTTCGGTCCGATTGTCAACGAGTTTAACAGAGGAAAAATCATATATTCACAACAACGTTTAATCCATCATCAATTCATATTATTATTATTATTATTATCATAATATAGTTGTGAAATAACGTTAAGAAAAAGAAATAATAGTATATTCCCAACCTGGTTTAATTTAGACTGAACCTTGTTTAACTTATCAATTATTAATTCATACTGTTGTATTATTATAATATAGTTATGATTGTTTTAGTTGTTGAAATTTTATTATGTTTCTTATTTAGTGCTTACGGATTATGCTTTATCTCAGTGATATTTAGTTTAGTATTTCTAATGTATGCTGCTGAATTTTGTCTTCTGATCGGTCATCTGATGTAAGTGCCATTGCAGCTGTTGATAATCCTTTCAAGGGAAATCTAACGAGTCTCCCTAAGCCTGGTGGTGGCGAGTTTGGAAAGTTCTACAGCCTTCCATCGCTCAATGATCCGAGAATTGGTAATTGCTAGCGTAGTTAGTTAATTTTATTCACTGGAATTTTGGTTGGAATTTGTGATGTAGGTGATGTAGTTCTATTATCATATTCTAATAATTAATGATAAAATTCTAGTTCTTCGTTGCTGATGGTTTCAACTTTGTGGGTGCTTGACAGATAGATTACCATACTCTATCAGAATTCTCCTTGAATCTGCCATCCGTAATTGTGACAACTTCCAAGTTACCAAGGAAGATGTTGAGAAGATTATTGACTGGGAAAACTCTTCTGTGAAGCAAGTTGAGATTCCTTTCAAGCCTGCTCGTGTTCTGCTCCAGGTAACTTGTTCAATACTGGGTGCGGCCAAAGAGTTGTTGTCATGGATGTGTGATATAAAATCATTTGGGTTCTTTCTTTAACCTTTTTTTTCTCCTCACCTCAGGATTTTACTGGAGTCCCTGCTGTTGTTGACCTGGCTTGCATGCGTGATGCTATGAATAAGCTTGGCAGTGATTCTAATAAGATCAATCCTCTGGTATACGTCATTCTTATAATTTTTTTGTGCTTTTTTTCTGTGTAGTCATTGATGATACTTTCTAAAGAGATTTCAAGTTTTTATGTGCTATGTAGTGCTGTTTGTGCCTTATACTTGTAATTGCTTTCGCAAGTAATTATTGGTTTTTTTACACAATATTTTTCTTTGTGTATTACCGACTGTCTAACTAAAGTGTGCTGTGCTAGTGTAACTTATATATATATATATATATATATAAGATTTCCTCCTGATTTACTATGTATATACGTTTTAAAAAATTCTAAGTATGATATTAGCAGGGTCATCATACATAGTTAAAACCATTTTGTTGATATCTTGAGCCATGCAGCCAGTGCTAATTTACAATCAAAATGACTTTTGAGGGAGTTTATGCGCTCAATTAAAAACTAGTTTCTCTAATACTGCTCAATACTAATTGATATGAAATTATACTTAACATGTATAAAATTTGATTTTGAATTTGTTTAAGATCAAATCTTGTTTACTGTATTGTTTTTGAAGTTGTAAGTGGTAAGAAGGTTTGAGAGTGAGACTAACAAGGAAACTTTTAATGATTAGATTAACTGTGTAGGATTTTTTTAAATATTATTTGTAAGAAACTTGTGCTGTTGCATGCATCGCAGGCTATTTTAATTTCTCAAGCAGATAATTTGCTATTTCAGAGACAGTATATTTTGTACTAATTTTAAAAATCATGGTAATGGAGCATTTTATTGAACTAATTTTCCTTCAGAGTGAATCTGACAGAACTTTTTCTTCGAAGTTTGAGTAATTACTAAATACCGTTTAAAACTAACTGTTGAACCTAGTTATTCTGATTTATAGAAATTTAACAAATAACCCCCCATGGCCATATTTCCCCTATATGCTATGTTTGCTATAGTACAAGTGTTTCTGACTCTTGGCTATAATTGTTGTCAGGTTCCTGTTGATCTTGTTGTTGATCATTCAGTTCAAGTTGATGTAGCAAGGTCAGAGAATGCAGTGCAGGCCAATATGGAGCTTGAGTTCCAGAGAAACAAGGAGAGGTTTGCTTTCCTTAAGTGGGGGTCTAATGCTTTCCGTAACATGCTTGTTGTCCCTCCCGGTTCTGGTATAGTACATCAGGTAAGCTCTAACCTAGCAGACATTAATAATGATGTTATAGAATATATTTTTTATGGTTATTTATTGTTATTCTTTACTGTTAATACCGGGGACGTGGTATGTCTTGTTGTAGGTCAATCTTGAATATCTTGGACGTGTTGTTTTCAACAATGAAGGCTTGCTCTATCCTGACAGTGTTGTTGGGACTGATTCACATACAACAATGATTGATGGGCTTGGAGTTGCCGGATGGGGCGTTGGAGGTATTGAAGCAGAGGCAGCAATGCTTGGCCAGGTATATCTACTTCCAAATTTTGGTTTATTTGTGATGAGTGTGTTTTGATCATAATATAGTCCTTCCATATAAATGTGATGAATTCTGATAAATTTTTCTTTAGAATTATGTGTTTTTCTCCTTTAACTCAAAATTAGCTCATGAAGAAGTTTAGCTACAGTGATGTTTCTAATGCTGTGTACTTTGATAATGACAGCCTATGAGCATGGTGTTACCTGGTGTTGTTGGGTTCAAGTTATCTGGAAAGTTGCGCAATGGAGTTACAGCAACTGACTTGGTTCTAACTGTGACACAAATTCTTAGGAAACATGGTGTTGTGGGGAAATTTGTTGAATTTTATGGTAATTAGCCCTACTTGCATTTCCTCAATTTTTTTAGCTTATGCTGGAATGTCCCAGCTATTTAACAGTATTTCATGGTTTTGTTCTATAGGTGATGGTATGGGTGAGTTATCATTAGCCGATAGGGCCACAATTGCCAATATGTCTCCTGAATATGGTGCAACCATGGGCTTCTTCCCTGTAGATCACGTTACATTACAATACCTCAAGTTAACTGGAAGAAGTGATGAGACTGTAAGTATGAACTCATTATTTTCCAATGATGTGAAATGCTTGTACTATTTCTTGAATTTCATTTTTGACATTATAGGTGGCAATGATAGAGGCCTATCTCAGGGCAAACAAATTGTTTATTGACTATAATGAGGTAATACTAGTTGAATACCCTATGTACTCCTTTTGGACAAAACAAATGTGTATATGTAAGGGTATGGAACATTAATTTATTCGCTGTAAATACAGCCTCAACCAGACAGGGTTTATTCATCCTATCTCGAATTGAACCTTGATGAAGTCGAACCATGCATCTCAGGACCCAAGAGGTAAGACACTTACTTTTTGCAAAACATGTTTTGTAATTAATGTGGGTTTAAAAATTCCTACTTTATAATCTGTGGTAATTCGTACTGAATACTCCTTTCAGACCTCATGATCGGGTGCCTTTGAAAGAAATGAAGGCTGATTGGCATGCTTGTCTAGACAACAAAGTGGGATTTAAGGTTAGTAATGCTGAGATGGTCAAGTAAGGGTTAAGTTTCCTGTCTCTTTTTGTGTGTCCATGGTGACTTAAAACTAACGTATACCAAATGATGATCAGGAATGGAAGTTCAAATTGTTGCATCCAACACAAATTTCTTCACTGTTTAATGAATTATATGATTTTAGGGTTTAGGGTTAAGTTTCCTGTCTATTTTTGTGTGTCCATGGTGACTTAAAACTAACGTATACCAAACGATGATCACGAATGGAAGTTCAAATTGTTGCATCCAACACAAATTTCTTTACTGTTTAATAAATTATATGATTTTGTCTCTGCAAACTTGGACAATCAAATGGTAGCATTATAAATAGCCCCACCCAGTGCACAAGAGAAATGGCAACATTATGTTAAGAGAAAGAAATTGCCATTGTTTCTTGAAATTTGGATCTAAGATATGTTTGATATTAGCTGAGGTGAAGTGAGTCCTGTTTACCAAATTATATGACTTTGTTTCTTCAAAGTTGGACAATCAAATGGTAGCATTATAAATAGCCTCACCCAGTCCACAAGAGAAATGACAACATTATGTTAAGAGAAAGAAATTGCCATTTTGTTTCTTGAAACTTGGATCTAAAATATGTTTGACCTGAAGTGAGTCCTATTTCCTGAATATTATATTCCTTATTTTCTATGATCATTGTACCGAGATTTCAGAAAGATTATGATAATAAGAACGAAAAAAATCAATCCTTTTTCTAATATTAGTCATTCTGAAAGTTTCAAGTTGTAGACTTTAACTTGGTGACACAGTTGCTGTCATAAGGCATGCAGCAGTCTAATCTTCTTGCATGTTTTCTTTGAATTCAGGGATTTGCTATACCAAAAGATGTACAAGGAAAAGTTGCAAAATTTGATTTTCATGGGCAGCCAGCGGAGCTCAAGCATGGCAGTGTTGTGATTGCTGCAATCACAAGCTGTACGAATACATCAAACCCAAGTGTTATGCTTGGGGCTGGTCTTGTAGCAAAGAAGGCTCATGATCTTGGTTTGAAGGTTAGGCACCGAAATATATGTTAGAAACTGTGATTATGGTACTTCTAAACATGTGCTTAAATGATGTTGTCCAGTTTTTTGCCACTTCTAAAAATGACAAATTGTATTGTATTTATGCTGTCCTTATCTAGATAGTAATTGTAGATGTTTTCACTGGTTTCCAGGTTAAGCCGTGGGTAAAAACAAGTCTTGCTCCTGGATCTGGAGTTGTTACAAAATACCTACTTCAGAGGTAGTTCACACTTCATAGTAGAATATCAATTTTGTAACTTGTATTATAAATGTACTTTCCCTGTTCAGTCTGCACAATTCTTGAGAAATGTATGCTAAATTTGAACTTGTTTTAAATTATCTGGTCAGTGGCCTGCAAAAGTATCTAAATGAGCAGGGTTTCAATATTGTTGGTTTTGGCTGTACCACATGTATTGGAAATTCTGGGGAACTGGACCAGTCAGTTGCTTCTGCCATCTCTGAAAATGGTAAGTGAGATATCAAATATTGTTTCTATAATTGAAGCTAAATTCTGTGTCATTCTTGCAATTGTCTTGCTTATGACTTTGAGATAAACTCCTAATTGGATTCTTCTTAATATTTTCTTTACTGATTAAATTCTTATAATTGTCTTGAGCAGATATAGTGGCTGCTGCTGTGTTGTCTGGGAACCGTAATTTTGAGGGCCGTGTGCACCCCTTGACAAGAGCTAACTACCTTGCGTCTCCACCTCTAGTTGTTGCTTATGCTCTTGCTGGCACAGTATGTTTCCCTAATCCATATTTCTATTGTGTATATGAAAGGGTTTTTATTCTTGCTTCTTTCATATTGTCTGATTTTCATAAGGATAGTTAGATTGTGATTGCCAAGTACTTTGTTGGAAGAAACAAAACTGATATGTTAAAACTGCTGGTCTGGAGGCTAACCACAGGCATTGATGTTGTCTGGTCCATCCTCTTCATATATGTGTTAAGCTGAATTCAAATCCAGTGCTATATGCGTTATTTTCAATTCTATCAAATTTTTAGGATTTTTATATCCAGAACTTTGGATCTTGACTTGCAATTGGCTATGGGCTTAGGCTGTTTTTATTTTTTCTTCTGGCATTGGGTGCTTTGTCTCCCACTAATATATTCTTTCTGCCAACAATATTAGGTTCATCTAGAACATTGTTTTAGTACGTTGGATTCATTATTAGCTGGTCTGTTAAAAGGTTGATGAAATATAGGACCTATTACGTTGAGAGGGTGTTTTTTATTTCCATTTTTGTTTTCAGGATTGACCACAAAAAGGCCATGTTTTTCAATTTTTTTTGTTTTCAAATATTTGTATATGGAATGGTGAAAGGTTCTTGTTTTATATACTGAAATTAAAATAAAATGACATTTTTGTAATTAAAATAAAAATAGGAAAAAAAAAAAGAACTGAACATTTTCTGAAACTAAACTTGCCCATAGAGTGTATACACTGTTAACCTATCAATTACCTTTTGGTTGAATTTCCAGGTTGACATTGACTTTGAAAAGGAGCCGATAGGAACAGGGAAGGATGGAAAGAATATTTTCTTGAGGGATATTTGGCCTTCCACTCAAGAAATTGCAGATGTAAATGATGTTTACTTTCCTCATTATGTAAAATTTACAGATTTGATTGAGTAGTGAGGTTAACTTTGCTTACTCGATTCGTAGGCTGTTCAATCCAGTGTGTTGCCTGACATGTTCCGAAGTACATATGAAGCTATTACCAAAGGTAACGCCATGTGGAACCAACTGCAAGTTCCTGCTGAGACCCTGTACTCATGGGACCCCAAGTCAACATATATTCATGAACCTCCATACTTCAAGGACATGACCATGGATCCTCCCGGAGCTCATGGTGTGAAAGATGCCTACTGTCTTCTGAATTTTGGTGACAGTATAACAACTGATCACATTTCTCCTGCTGGAAACATTAACAAGGACAGTCCTGCTGCCAAATACCTTCTGGAGCGAGGGGTGGAACAAAAGGACTTCAATTCATATGGAAGTCGCCGTGGCAATGATGAAGTGATGGCGAGGGGAACTTTTGCAAACATTCGTCTTGTTAACAAGCTCTTGAACGGGGAGGTTGGCCCCAAGACAGTTCACATTCCCACCGGGGAGAAGCTTTATGTGTTTGATGCAGCGCAGGTAAATTATGTACTAAATAAGTATAACATGCCGTTTTTTCCTGCTTTTGAACATTTCAAGTGGCAGACTTTTTATTTCATATGATATTTTTTGACCTTGTCTTGAGTCACTTTCCAAAATTTAACTAACAACCATTTGCTGAGTGAGGAAAAACGTTGTTGAACTTTTTTGATTCGGTCTTGCTTATTCATGATGGTAATCACAAATTCACGACTTGTTGCAACGACTGCAAGGCTTATTATTGCAACAAAATCTTCTATTATTGGACTCTCCCCCTTTGAGGACAATAATGCATTTTCTAAAAAGTTTTTTAAAAAATTAGACAGTTTAACATTTATTGAAGAAAAGGAAAAAAGAACTGAATGAGAAGGAGCTTTTAGAAAAAAGACTAACTTCGCTTTCTTCTCCACTCCTTATTCTCCCTCATCACTGTCTGCTGCCCCCAGCCAGCTTTAAGGGTTATCTCTCAAGTTTAAAGAAATGAAATCTACCAAACAATTTTTACTTTTAATAGTTATTTTATCTTTAAGTAGATTTTAAACCGGAAAACTTCTAGACCAAATAAAGACTTGATAAAGGATCAACATCCACTGGTTACCTTTTTATTTGTGCTAGGACAATGAGATAAACTGTCTGATTTTAGCCCTTTTAAGCTTCTAATACCCATGAATTTTGTTTTATGCCAGAGATACAAGGCCGAGGGGAAGGACACCATTGTTCTGGCTGGAGCTGAGTATGGTAGTGGGAGTTCCAGAGATTGGGCCGCCAAGGGTCCCATGCTACTGGTGAGTCATATATAGCCTGTCATTTGGTGGCTTTCATGACATATCTCCTTACTTATTCCTATTCCTGACTTACTTGATAACGTGTACATATTTCTGACAGGGTGTCAAAGCTGTGATAGCTAAAAGTTTTGAGAGAATTCATCGTAGTAATTTGGTAGGAATGGGTATTATTCCACTTTGCTTTAAATCTGGTGAGGACGCTGACACATTAGGATTGACCGGTCACGAACGTTATACTATTGACCTCCCGAGTAACATCAGCGAGATAAGGCCTGGCCAAGATGTCACCGTAACAACGGATACTGGAAAATCTTTCACCTGCACAGCTCGCTTCGACACTGAGGTAAATTAAGCATCTCCCTAATTCATGTGTTCGTTGATGCAATTTAATGTAAACTGTGGTCTACTATTGGGTTTTGCTCGGGCCCGAGCACCACCTTTCGGCGTTCCAAAAACTTGTCCGTAGATTATTGTGTAACACCCTTATATTTTCAGGTGGAACTTGCTTACTTTAACCATGGGGGCATTCTTCCGTATGTGATCAGGAACCTCATTAAGAAGTGAAGTCATCGGTGGTGGAAAATGTTAAAGTGCTGTTGCCACTCCGTGTACACCGGTAATAAAATGAGATAAATTAAATTCAATAAATAGGAAGGCAATTTTTTGACGCTTCAAGGTGTTTATATTAGGCCTGTAAAACATCGAGTGCATTGATTATAGTTTTCTCATGTCTGCGTTCTGTGCCTATTGAACAATGGGGACGATTGTATTTTGTATAAGCTGACGTGATCCATGCCGATGGCAATATTCTTTTAATTTAAATACCCACTTTTTCTTTTAATGTCCACAGAGAAGTTGAAACTGAATGGAGGTGCAGAACATCAAGGTTTTCAGTCCCACACAATAATGATGATTAAGCACGACCTTAGTTCGAATTGATTTTTTTTTGTCAAAGGTTTTTTTAAGATTTTGTTAGGCATTTATAATAGTTTGATCTGGCTTATATGTCTGATTTTTATGACACGTTTCTCTTCTCCTTGGCTTACAACTTTTTCGTTTGTTACCGTTTGTTGTCCTCAACCACGAATTACATGTTCCTTACAATAATCCACTCATTAAAGGTGTAAAAAACATAATGTGATGTTAACCACAGCATAGAAGATAGGCAAGGCAATTATATGTTTATTATTTGTAACAATTACAGAAAAATATTAATAAAATAGATAATAGTTATCTGTAACAATTACAGAAAATCAATAATAAAATACATAATAGTTATCTGTAACAATTACAGAAAATCAATAATAAAATACATAATAGTTATCTGTAACAATTACAGAAGATCAATAATTAAGTACATAAATATTTATCTGTAACAAATACAGAAATTTGATAATAAATAGATAAATGGTAAATTAGTAATAATATTATATTATATTTAAAAAATTCAAACACTAACATAATAATTTCATCATATTAAATACTAAATCAGATGTGAATATGGAGTCACAAAAGTAGTGTGAAATAGTAGATCTAGTTTTACAACCGTGGAAATTAAAACCCATTTAAGAGAAAAAGGAAACATGTTGAAAATAAATATGAGAAAAACAAAAGAAGTAAATAATCATGTATGGCGATGAAGGAGAGTAGTCTCCAAAAAAAAAATGAACGGACTTTAAATAGTAACTTCATCGTACTCGTAAATACAATTAACATATCAAATATGTTGATAGGGTCTTGTTTGATTTATGCAGTTAACGGTGAAAGATGAGATATTAATGTCTCGCTTTTTACTTTTAAGTTTTTGTTTTAGTGTCCTAGTATTATGAGAGCTACTTAAAGTGATTTCTGTTTTTAAGTATTTTCTTTCAACTTCTTTGATGACATTATTAAGACGCTTTAAATAAATATTACAGTTTTACATAATAATAAATCATAAGATAACTTAATTGACTCAAGTGATTACAAAGTCATTAAATCGATCTGTCTTAATTTTTTTATTTACCTTATTTAGGTATTGCTAAATGAGAGGATTTTAAGTTTAAAAATTCTTATTTCACTTAGTGATTAATTGGAAATCATTATTAAAACACAGTAAACATACTTACAAGTATGGGGAAAAAAAAGGAAAGAAAACATAAAATATATATATTAAATATGAAATTTTATATTTTATATGAATATATCAGAGTATATTATTACTATTTATATAATTATCATAAACACTTAGTTAACAAATGACATTTGTTTTAATTCAAATTAGTAGTAAACTGTATTAGTATCATTTCTCTATTTAGTTTAAATTTATCAATCAACTACTTGTTCATTGGTACTATAATCTTTTAACTCTGTTTTTTTTTTTTAACTCTTTGATTACTTAGGAGGCAAAATATTGTTTTAACATGCTTGCTCCTTTTATGAGTAATAAGATTTTTAGTCGAGAAGTTTATAAGTGACTCGTTTATTAGTATTTTCATTGATTCCTTTTCTTTTCTTTTCTAATTTTTATTTCTCTAATAAGTTCTCAAGTCATGACAAGTTTCTATTGAGTCTGCAATGTATTAAATATCAACTGAAGACGATACTACAATTAATTATTATTCCAACATTATGAAACATGTGCTTTATATATCATAAACACATACCCTATTGTATTTTTCTTGCCCACTTTTATCAACACACCAATTTGAATCACAATAGTTAATACTTTATTAGAAATGTTTGTCATGTTTTGAAAACAACAATTAATACTGTAAAGTGCCTTTAATATGTCTCAATACCTTCTTAGTTGTAAGGAAATGTGAAAGTCTTGAATGAACCATATATCTACTAATCAACCTCACTCCATAAGCTATGTCTATTATAAAAATATTTCAATGAACCCACAATATGTGGTTACATGGTTGCATAAATTATCTTGTCATTTTCTTTCATCTCTAGTTTTATACCACAATCAACTGGTGTTTGGATAGAATTACAATCCTACTTAATAGATTCTTTTAATATTTCAATTGCATATCTCTTTTGATGCATGAAAACTCCATCACTATTAAATACATATTTTATTTCAAAAAAATAAGATATAAATCCCAAATTTGTTATCTCAAATTCCAACATAATTTTTCTACTGCAAGTAACTAGTAGGTCATTTACATAGAAGTAAAACTATCATCAAATCACTTATAATAGCTCTAACATAAACTCCATTTTTAAAAAAAAAAAAAAAAACAGTTGCAAAAGGAAGCAATTCGTTCTTTTATTCCATGCTCGAGGAGCTTATTTTAGCTTATATAAAACCTTCTTCAGTTTATACATCTTATTTTCATGTCCTGTAACTTCAAAATCAGAAGTTTGATCAACATAAACTTTCTTTTTTAATGGAACATTAAAAAAAGTAAACTTTACATCAAAAAGTTGATGTAAAACCCTTTAAAAGTGGTTACTAAAATAATTGTTTCGATTTTGACCATGAGTGCAAACACCTCATTGTAACCCAAACGAATTTTTTTTACAGAAAAATCTTTGCAACCAATGACTTGATTTTATTAGCACCTCCATATGACTTGTTCAGAAAATCTCAGGCAACCTTAGTTAAACTTGTTAAAAATATCTTCTCAAAATTGGTATAGTCAACATTGATGGATTAAAAACACTCTTTTTGTAATATTTCTTTGTGAACTGCTCTTTACATCTGTGTAGTACCTTTTTCTAGTTCTTGAACACTATTCTTTGTAATTTTTAACACTTATTTAGAATAAAAAATATCCTTATTTTGACACTCTATTGATCAAAATTCTTATTACCAAGAATTGAAAAATTGGTAAAAAAAATCATTAAAACTTACCATGATTTCCACTATGAACCTGACTGAATTTAATACCTAAAAGATTTGTAAAACAGATAGAAATCCGCACATAAAAGTTTTCTTAAACAACATAATAATTAAAAATATTAATATAATAAAATGAAATGGAAATAATTAAAGATCTTATCTCACTTTTTTTTTTCATTTTCACTTTCTTTCACATTATTTAAGTAATTTAATTTTTTTCATTTCTCCATTTATTTATTCTATAATTGAAACAAAATATTTGCACCTCAACATATTTTAAGTGTACCACCACTTTAATTCTTTATTATTGTTTTTAATGAATTTAGTTTAGATGCAAAAATGGTCCATTTTAAGCACTCCTTCCTTGCAACATTTATCTTGACCATTTATTAATCAACCAAACTCGCCAACTGCCAAGCACTAAGGAAAATTCATGACCCGAAGTACGAGAAATGTATATAATATACAACGGGGAATATCTTGGTTACATAAATTATGTTTTTATTTTATGCATTTTTGATGATTATATTCAGTAATATAGAAGAACAAAAAAGCTTACGTTCGATAAAATAAGAATGTGGTTTATATTGACATGTGACATTTTTTTTTAATTTTTAATTTAAAAATTAAATCATTTTATTATATATATATATATATTAACACGCATAACATGCAAATGAATATCTTAAGTAAAAGTAGAAAAACGACATGGATTTTAATTGAGAATAAAGAGTATTTTATAAAAATGTTGTTAAGAGTATTTTGTTGACGCGTTGCTCTTTACTCTCTCTGCGGAATAATTCTTCCAAGAAAAAAATTGACTTGTGTTGTGAAGCATATGTTCTCTCCATCATAAAACAATAACATTAGTATATATATGATGTGATTAATACTTTTATATCACATTAGTTAAGAATAATTTAAATATTCATTTTTTTATAATTTATAAATGTATTTTTTTAAATAAAAGTTTGAAGATGTTTTAAGTTTTTATGCTGACAATTTTTTAGATATGGTGCTTGATTTTAATAATATTATATCTCAAATTTAAATTTTTCAGATGGTGATTGATTTTAGTAATATTATATATAAAATTGTATTTACATATACAATCTTTATGTGAGAAAAATAAATAAATCATAATTATCTTTGTTATATCAACTCTTTAGTAATTTTAAAAATTAAAATTGAAATCATTGTATATAAACACTTTTTTAATACATAGTGCATAGATCTCTAAAAGAGACTATCTATTATTATATATTTTTTCTAAATTTATCCATTCTAATAATTTTTTAATAAATTACCAATAATAGCAGAAAAAACCACCTAATTCTTACTAGGCAACTTGTACTTCCATCATGTCTTCCTTCATCATTTTGTGGGTCCAAAATTATCCTCTTCTTTACGGTTTTTTACCAAATTGCTGCATTCGTAGCCAAAATTATCAATATAGGTCAATTTTAAAAGGATTAAACAAACGAGTAAATTGTCTTTGGAAGCAAAAAAATCATGATCCCAAACTCTATTTTGGTTTAATGAGGACGAAATTGTACTACAAAATACGACTTTTGCACTATTTGTGGAAGTAGTGTATTCAAGCACAAGAAGTCATGTTTATACACGATTTTACTTTTTCTATTTTTTACTTTTTATTTTCAGATATTAATTTCTTTGATTTTGAGATGTCTATTTTAAATAATTTAATTAATAAATTAAAATTTATATATATTAAAGTGAATAAGAATAATTACTTTTAAACATATCTTATGTATTATAATTAAAAAAATCTTTAACGTTCTAATTAAATTCATAAATATTTTAGAAATTAAATTAATCAATTACTGGAAATAAAATGATAACAAAATTATGTAATGCTCTAAAACTTGTTAATGTTAAAGTATTTTAATATTTGAATAATTACCATAAGCTATATACTTCACCAAAAATAAAAGTTCAGTCCTAATTTTACGTCATCTTAAAAAGAAACTAGATAAATAATCATATAAAATTTAATTTATTAAATCATCTCAAAAACAGCTAAAAATAAAAAAAAAATATCTGAAAATAAAAAAAGGTAAAAAAATACAAAACATAACAAAAAATTGTACACGCAATCACTATTTTTGTAAAGTAAAAAAAAAATATATTTTTTGTTTGAAAATAAATCTTACCTATTTTACGTATTTTTTTAAAATTTAGCATATTAATAATTTTGACTAAAATATATGCAAGTTTGATAAAGCCATCTTATCTTCTTTCATTAATTGACTTTTTTTTTAACTATTTATATTAGTGTAATGATTTCATTGGAACTTGATCTATCTAACCTCCCAGTAATAATTGATACCACTTACGTTAATAATTATATTAATTGTTCTAACTAAAAATAGGATGATCAACCACAACATTTACTTGTCTTTCTTCTTTTGGACTTATTCATTTTTAAACTAATTTTTGTACATATCTTTTCTTTTCATTATGACTGGTATAAAATTGTTAAATACTATTTATTTATTTACAACTTATATTAAAGTGGTTTAATTCCTCTTAAATGTTTACAAACCTCTTTTAAATAGACTTAACTGTTATAATTCTGTTAAGTTAGTTGGAAGAAGTCGGGTTTAAACATTGTTAATCGTGTTAATTTGAAGAAATCGGATTTACTCTGAGAGTGTAGAGTTACGAAGAGTTGAGACCTGGTTCTTCCCTTCCCAAGCTCCTTCATAATATACTCAACACCATTTCTTTGTTACCCATTGAAGCAAACTTGAACTTCAATTTCATCAAAAACCAGAAATAGATCAAAGAAATTCGTTCTAAACATGTATTAAGAGTTTGTTGGAAGAAGTTTTTTTTTAATGTACAAAAAAATTGGAATGAGATGTTGTATTAATTAAGTTAATTTGTCTATTGATTAAATTGTAAAATTTTTTATAGTTTTTGTATAACTTATGTACAAGTTAATCTTAACTTACATATTTTTTTTTCTTATTCTTTTATCTTCCAGAAATATTTATGAAAAAAGTTTATTGAAACTTGATATAAGAATAATAAAATAACCAATCATCTAAATATGATCACTTGCCTCTTCAATGAGCATCTGCACCAATAACATTGTGATTTTCTTCTTTAGATTTTAATACATCTGCAAAATTGAATTCACCATAAAAGGAATGTAACACATCATGATCTACAATGTAGGGATCAAACACTTAATAATAAATACTGAAAAAAAAGTAGATAAAGCAAAAATTGATATGCGTATTAAAAAAGATGCAAATCATATTTAGATAACTATGTAATAACTTGGACTCTTACTAAACAAAGCAAAACTAATGATTTAGCCTAAGCAAAAAAAAAAAATCATTTGATATCAATGTAAAAGAAGCATTTTAAAAACAAACACCCGATTTTAAGTTTCTGAAAAGAAACAATACTGACACTGTATGGTTAAAGACATCCTAATTTAAAACAAAATACAGCCTTAATTAGATTTTTTTTGTATTTAATGAGATATTTAATACCATAAAAAGAAGAGAAAATATAAGTATTATTTATTGACCACTGAAACTGGTAGTTCAACAGAATAATTCAAAATTGAATGGTAGATACTGTGTGAATGAGAGCAGAGGAAGGACGGGGGAGATGAAAATAATGCAAGATGTTAAGTGAAAAAATAAATTTTAAAAATAGATTTTTACGAATAAATTATAAAAATGATTTTTTATCAAAAAATTTAAGACAGAGAGAAATTTATTGCACCATTTATTATGTATTTTAATTAATTTCTCTATTTTTTAAAATTCTTTCAAACAAGCATGTTTAGTTTATATTTTGCGTGCAATATAACTTTTGTGAAATATAATATAATAATATAGGCACACGTGGAGTGTGCAGTGTGAAGGCTGAGAGAATGCAGCTTAAAAATCGTTAGCTGCACTCAGAAGAGCACCCCAAAGAGAGAAGCACTCGAGAGAAACCCTCTGAAGTTGCTCTCACCTATTTTTAATTTATTCATTTACTTATTTGTTTTAATTATTATTATTATTATTTATTATTTCTATTGGGATCAATGGGTTCAGTGGAGACGGAACCACTCTTGGGAGGGTTTCCGGCAGTGGAGGAAACTCCACGTTCAAATTCGAAACACGGGTCCAATGGGGAACTTGAGAGAATTCTCTCCGACGACACCCTCCCTTTCCTCCGCCGTGTGGGGGCCGCCTTGTGGGTGGAATTCAGGCTCCTCTTCTTCCTCGCCGCCCCTGCTGTGGTTGTCTACCTCATCAACTACGTCATGTCTATGTCCACGCAAATATTCTCCGGCCACCTCGGTAACCTTGAACTCGCCGCCTCCTCCCTCGGCAACAACGGCATCCAAGTCTTCGCTTATGGCCTCATGGTATCTGCATTCTTCATATCTCTAATCCTATTCTATTTTCTTCTGATTGCACCTTCTTCAAATACTACCTACATTAATATTTATACATTTTAAAGCACCATCATCCTTTGACACATTATGTGTCATTATATCTATTTAAGATTTATTTATGATTGTTATACGGTAAAAAAATATAATTTTTTATTCACTTACTTATTCTAGTTTCATATTTATTTTTTATTTTTTTACTTAAATTTCAAAATTATTTATTAAAATATAAAAAATCACTTAAATTTTTTTTATAATATTATAACTGTATTTTTTAAATAAAAAACATAAATATACAAAGTTTTTATCTTTTATATAATTTAAAAATATTTATAAACAAATCATAAATAGAGAAAACCACTTAAAATATATTTTTTTAAAAAAAATAATATAAATGCATTAGGTTCTTATTTTGTAACATATAAGTTTAAAATTTTTTTTTAACAAATTATATATCAAAAAATAAACTGCTACATGTGAATGTTATATATTTTAAAAAAAATTATAATTTTTAAAAATATTTTAACAAATCACATATCAAAACATAAAAAATTACTTAAACACGATTATTATATACTTTTAAAAAACTTTATTATGAATTGGATTTCATAATTTATTAAAATATTTTTTTTATCCTATCACGGTGGAAGTAACTTTAAAAACGATATCAAAATATCATTTTCCCATTTTAAAAGAGTCATTTTTATTTGTGTTCATAAAATAAAATGAAAAAGCTCTTTAATTAAAAATGATTCTAGAAACAGTTGCTGACATGTAACTGAATTCAGTTGGGCATGGGGAGTGCCGTTGAGACGCTATGCGGACAAGCATTCGGTGCGCGGAAGTTCGGGATGCTGGGCTTGTACATGCAGCGCTCAACGGTGCTTCTCTCATTGACCGGCATCGCTTTGACGGTCATATACGTATTGAGTGAGCCCATTTTACTTTTCCTCGGCGAGTCGGAGGAAATTGCTGCGGCGGCGGCGCTCTTCGTGTACGGTTTGATTCCTCAGATCTTCGCCTACGCGGCGAACTTCCCTATCCAGAAGTTTATGCAGGCGCAGAGCATAGTGGCGCCGAGCGCGTACATCTCAGCGGCGACGCTGGTGGTCCACCTGGTGCTGAGCTGGGTGGCGGTGTACAAGATTGGGCTGGGGCTGTTGGGTGCGTCGCTGGTGCTGAGCCTGTCGTGGTGGATCATCGTGATTGCTCAGTATGTGTACATCGTGAATAGCCCGAGGTGCAAGCTGACGTGGCAGGGGTTGACGTGGCAGGCATTTTCCGGCTTACCGGCGTTCTTCAAGCTCTCTGCAGCTTCGGCGGTTATGCTGTGTTTGGAGGCGTGGTATGTTCAAATTCTCGTGCTGCTCGCGGGCCTGCTTCCTCACCCTGAACTGGCCCTTGATTCCCTTTCAATCTGGTAAGCTTTTCATTCTCTTTTGTCGTTTTCTGTGATTATCTTCTCTATTATGTACTTTTCTTTCTCCTTTCCCCAGTTTTATCATTTCCTTTTCCTCACTCTCGTGCCCAGTGAGTGCTGTATCCGATAAATAAATTAATTAGATTGATTTTATTTATAATGGTATGAAATTTATTCTAATCCAATTAAAATATTAAATAATTAATATTTATTTAATTTTATTAATTAAAATTATGTTTTTAAAATATTAAATTATATGAATTTTAAAAATATTGTAAAAAACAAACCTTTATTAGAAGACCTTCACAATCTATCCTTAAAATGACTCGAGAACAACCTATAACTAGGATTAGTAATAAGATTATGTAAATATTACTAATATCATTGGAGGATCATATAAAAAATATAAGGTATTTTTTTTTCTATTTAAATAACATAAAATTTAAAACTATGAATTTTAAATAAAAACTTAGATCCGAAAATAAAAAATTATTTTTTATCCTAAAAGTAATACTTTTTTTCAAGAAAATTAAAAAAATATTTATAAAATAAGATGTTATAAAAACCTTACATTCCAGTTGACGTAAGTGTGCTGTATTAAAAAAAATATGGTTTATTAAGATCACAAAATCTAAGTTAACAATTCATACTTGAAATGAGCATGAAGTCACCCAAGTACAACATGTTCCCTCGTGCCAGACAGTTCGGCTTTCAGTACACGGTCATATTTGTATTTTTCTTTTAATGAGTAAATTAATTTGTCTTCTTTAAATTTAAAATTAAATTTTGATATTTACAAATTTAAAAAAATATTTATTTCATGTCTTCCAAATGTGTTGTTAACATTTTGTTTATATGGATTATAATTACAAGTTATTAATATTATAACCTATTCAATTATATTTTTATCATTAAATACTCAGTTATATATTTACTTTTTAAACTATTTTAACAGAATTTAAACGTTCGGACAAATGAGTTAAAAGAATTTTTTTACTGAAATAATGAATTTTAAATTTAGAAAAGCACAAAAGTTCAATATAATTTAAAGATTAAAAATATATTTAAATCTAAAAATAGAAATTAGAAGCAGGTTTGAGTGCTTCTTACAAGATAATCTAAATAACGTCTATTATATTGATTGATTATTTTTCACAAAAGTTATTGATTATGAACTATCTTTTTGAATTTATAAATAATACTAAATAACATGCATCAATATCTTATTTTTATGGTCATTTTATTTATAAGAAATAAAGAACGTATAGTCTCATTTATTTTCTCATTAATAAAAAGACTATAAAAAAGCCTACAATATTAATGCATTCTCTTACTATTGTTTTTAAACTAAAACGACAATCAATAATTAAGAATATTTTTTTTGAAAATAATTAAAGAAGTAGAATGTTTTTTATAGTCTCATATTATATCTAACGTACTTTAAGAATTTATTTAGACTATTCTATACGTAGTTAATAAAAATTGAAGTAATTTGGTCTGCGTATAATGCCTATTGCTAAATTGGACAGTGATCCACTACAGTCCAAAAATAATGTCTTTAGAGGAAAAGCCGTTCAGTTTTTCATCATACACTTATTTTATTTTATTTGAATAAAAATATATTTCAATATTTGAGATTCACGCAGTTCATTTTTAACCGCAGAGGAGTCTTACCTGTTAAATGGCGCGCTTACTATTATTTACTTTAGATAAATAATTATTTACAATTATTATTTTTCAAAACTAACCTCTGGAACAATCACTCTTGACTGGTGTAATTTGTTATTGCAGTACCACAATTTCTGGATGGGCGTTCATGATCTCTGTCGGATTCAACGCCGCCGCAAGGTTAGATTCCTGTGTTTTTATGTCTTACAAAATTTCATTAGCTTTAGATTCCATAATATTTAGGGTTTAGGGTTTCATATAAATAAATTAAATGAAACCTAGCTGGAACCATTTGATAATGAATGCAGCGTGAGGGTGGGCAACGAACTGGGAGCAGGAAATCCAAAATCAGCGGCGTTTTCGGTGGTGGTGGTGACCCTGAGTTCTTTTATGATATCTATTGTTGTAGCAGTGATGGTTCTTGTATTCAGGGATGTCATTAGCTATGCCTTCACAGGGGGTGAAGTCGTTGCTGCTGCAGTTTCAGATCTTTGCCCACTGCTTGCTCTTTCTCTTGCCCTCAACGGCATTCAGCCCGTCTTATCTGGTAATTAATTAATATTAATTACTTCATAATACCTTAAGACTATTAATTACATTTAATTCCATGTGCATGTAAATTGAATTATTCGTTGTGAAGGGGTGGCTGTTGGATGCGGGTGGCAAGCTTTCGTAGCTTATGTAAACGTGGGTTGTTATTATTTAGTTGGCTTACCACTGGGTTCGCTTCTAGGTTTTTATTTCGACTACGGTGCCAAGGTACGTGCTTTTGCCCTTTCCATTTCAAAATTCATTTATGCTTTTAGTGGTGATAATTTAATAAGATTTTTATTATAATTGCAATAAAACCTATCAAATTTTGTGACGTGGCAGGGAATATGGGTGGGAATGCTAGGGGGCACCGCCATGCAAACAATTATTCTAATGTGGGTGACATTTAGAACAGACTGGAATAAGGAGGTAAAAGAGCATCTCTACAGTGGTTTTCTTCTTCCTTAAGAAAATGCAGGAAATGGGGAATTTGATGTGACTGTCAATTTTGTTCATTGTAGGTAGAGGAAGCAGCCAAGAGGTTGAAGATATGGGAGGACAAGAAGGAGCCAGTTCTAGACTAAAGGATGACTTGTTTATGTAGGGGCCAGAGAGCTTATTATTATTATTATTTAAAAAAAACTATTATTATTATTATTATTGGCAGTTAATTTTATGTGTGTTGAGCCATGTAACAATTATATCTCGCTATCCACTTTTGCCCCTAAGTTACTTTAGTTTGTAACATAACAATGATGCATCAGGGTTTGTTTTGCCATTTTCAAATATTTCTCACTTCTTATGTACGTTGCGATTATTTTCCATTATTTTAATATTGGGCTTTTTCTCAAAGGCAATTACAAGTGTTTGCCTAGGTGTTAATGAGAGATCATAATTAATTGGGCATAAACATGGATGCATCTTTTCATTAGATGAAGATTTTCGTGGTAGGACTCCAACTTTTGTGATGAAAATGAAAAGGTTTAGTTGATAATCTAGTTACCCTAAGAGCCAAATTCGCCAAAGGTCGTATCACAATGGGTTTGTGAAAATTTTATACTTTTTCTTTTATTACACTCAAATACATTTTACAAAATTAGAGATGTCAAAATTCTTACTTTTATGATGTTGTCACAATCAATTTCACATGAAAAAAATACCATTCACCAAATTACTTTTAGACTATCATTTTACGGTAAGTCTACATTAAAAATAAATAAAAAATTTAAATAAATTTTAAAAAATTGAGAGAATTAATATACATCCACACATTTTAAAAATGTTTATAGTTTTCTGAAACAATAGAAGTTAGTTTACTAAAATATATTTTTTTTATAGAATAAGTATGTGTAAAGTGAACAGTGAATCTTAAATTTATAATACGATAAATTTATCATTATTATGATCATTTAAGAATTAATTCTAGACATAAAGGAGTAAAATATTTTGGTCTTTTATCGGTTATTCATCTTATGATAATTTATGTAGAGTGTTGTTAATCTAAAGACTATAACTTTAGGATTTAGGTTTTGAACTTATGTTTTTTTTTATAATTATATTATTAATGTATAATATTTATTAGTTAATTTTTGTTATCAAATTTGATTGATAGCTTTAAGAAAATGTTTAATTTTTAATTATATTTATTTATTTCAAAAAATAAAAAATAAGATAATTAAAATGAAGAGTATGAATAGGATCGTGAAAGTTGACACTTATAATAAAATCATAAATTTTAAAATCGAAATAGAGATAATAAAATTTACTTATATATATATATTTATATTTATGAGTCAAAAGTGTTAAATTTTATTTTAATTGACACTACTAAAAAAATGAATAATGTATAAAATATTATTAGATTTTAATTAAGTTTAGAATATATTTAGATTAAAATTTAAACTCAATTCACTGATCATTGAAAATACAAAAATAAATTTATTGTGTTAAATTTATTTAGATGGTGTGGAGACTCACCATATATATACCAAAATAATTTAATAAAATAATTTTAATTAAGATTATATTTTACTTAAATTAAATTCATTCAATAAAAAGATGAACAGTTGTTTAGTATAACAGAAAATATATAGAAAATAATCCTAATCCACACGTTTTAGCTATTCTATTCAATAATAAAAATTTATTTTAATGTACTACTGTTTCATGTATAATCTAAATCAGTATAATGTAAAATTATAGAATCTTAGCATTACAATTTTAAGTACCTTCTTATCTACAAAGACAACTCACGTCTTTCTGAATCACGTTTTTATATCAAATGTAAAAGGATGTGAAATAAATGCAACTTTGCATAATAAAGACAAAAATTTTGACCTCAAGTTGAGGGAAATGAGACATCATTGTCCCAGTCATCGTTTTTTCTACCAACTATCCCGTGTTCAAACACATCCTTCAGATTTTCACACATGGTTCATCCCACTTACCATTTTTTTTTTTATGTGAAATCATCTCACTTACTGTTATCAACTACTATTATTCTCATTAAATAATATTATATATTCAACAAATTTTTGTAATAATCTTATTGTATTTTTATTTACTTCTCTATTGTGTATTATTCTTTTACACTTTTTCTTTCTTTTCTTCATATTTTTTTTTTATATTTTGTTGTAAAATATAGCAATTTCAAACACGCTATTTAAAACATATTTTATTATCTACGAGTACTATTCATATTTTATTTTAATAAAAGTTGCACACTACACTTATTTCTTTATACAGAAACCTTTTGACAAACTGTTTATTCTTTCTTTTTAAGATTCTCATCAAATTAATTATTGCGTAAACTATTTTGATTAAATTGTTTTTATTTAAAAACTTGGTCTACAAATATTATAAATTAATAAAACAAGCCATTTTAATTTTATCTTCTGTGGATATTAGAAAAGATTATTAGTCGTTAATTTCTGTAATTAGTTAAAATAATAAAAGTATGATACTCACATTTCTCAATATTTAATGTCTAAACTGTATTAATCTTCTTTTTCAGTAATGGTGCATGTGGTGTGTACCTCTCTCTCTCTCTCTCCAACCATCATTTTCAAATCTCTTCGAAAAATGGAATAACACCTCTTTTTATATATTCCAGTGAATGGGTTGAATTGAATGCTTATAACTTCACCTCAACAACCTTTTTGCTACAGGGCATCGTTATACTTCTGCTTTTCCAACTAAATTCATCTGGGCACCGATCAAAGTGTAATCTTTCTTCAATTTCAACCATGTTTTTGCTCTTTTGGATGATGGGTTTCGGCAAGTTCGGGTCTTTACGGTGAAAAATTTGTGCTCACTTGAAATTCTGGGTCAAGCATGAAGAAATTCATGGTTTTGCACCTTGTGACATGGATGTGGATATGTGGTGTTGCTCACAGCACAAGGCCTGCCAGTGTGAACATTGGTGCGGTTTTTGCTTTCGATTCGGTCATAGGTAGAGTTGCGAAGGAAGCTATGGAAATGGCCGTTTCTGATGTCAATGGGGACCCCACTGTGCTCAATGGAACCAAACTCAACTTGATAATGAAGGATGCCATGTGCAATGCTTTTCTGGGATCAATTGGAGGTGCCAACCCTGAACCTCATCAATTTTCTTGTTGTTGTTGCTGCTGTTGCTGGAGTAGCAAACTATAGAATTTAGCTGTTTCTAGGTTTAAGCTTCAATCCGTTAGTTTCTAATGTTGTTGACTTCTTGAGTCTTAAATTCTCAGCCAGCATAAACTTTTTTATGTTCTTTTATGAATATTAATCATGCTTGGTAATATGCCTTTTTGATACTATGATATAGCATCTTTTTCTGTGATGATTACACCATGTTTAGATTTTTAGCGACAGCTTATCATATTCTAAGGTTACAGTTCATGTTGTTTCCTCGTTTTGCTGACTGGTTTTATTGTTAACTCGAACGTGAACGTAACTTTATAAACTGTTAATAACACATTCACTGAGGAGTCTTAAAGTTGGTTAAAAACTCGTGAAATCCCAGCAAGATCTCGTATTGGCTAGCCTGGTGTGATAAGGGGAGGATTGCACATATCTATGGAGTATGTCCTCTAACTGTTCCCACCTTTTTCAAGCGTTGGCTCGTATGGTGCCTTTCTCACGTGAGGGGTAGTGATGCTTAGCTTGCATCTTAGTCACATGTGAGGAAGCACTAGAATCTCTTTGGCCTTGGCCTATAATAATTGTGTAGTAGGATAAACTAGTTGCAGTGGTTGGCCTATGGTATGAGCTAGTCTATGGTGAGGAACTAAGCTTGAGTATTGTACTTAGTAAAGACTTACTTGGGTGCATTCTTAGGTTTGGTATGGATAAACACTGTCCATTGGATGTAAAGTTTCCAAATTTAAACTTGGGGTACCTGTAATTTACATTATCTTAATTGTCTATTCTCTTTATTCAGCTTTTCAGGTACTTGAGAAAGGGGTTGCAGCCATAATTGGTCCCCAGTCATCTGCCGTAGCTCACACAGTTTCTCAAATTGCTGATGCTCTCCAAGTTCCTCTTGTTTCCTATGCTGCCACTGATCCAACCCTGTCCTCCCTCCAGTTTCCTTTCTTTATTCGATCCACGCAAAGTGACTTGGCACAAATGACTGCAATGGCTGATCTAATTGACTTTAATGGATGGAAAGAGGTCATTGTTGTATTCTTAGATGATGATTATGGAAGAAATGGAATAGCTGCTTTGAGTGATGAACTTGAAAAAAGGAGATTGAGAATTTCTTATAAACTGCCTTTGAGTATTAAGTTTGATCTGGATGAAATCACCAACTTGCTCAATCAATCCAAATTGTTTGGTCCTCGTGTGTATGTTGTTCATGTCAACCCTGATCCGAGATTCAGAATTTTTTCTGTTGCCCATAAACTTCAAATGATAGCCAAGGATTATGTCTGGCTTGTCACGGATTGGCTCTCAGCTACATTAGATTCATTATCCCCAGTGAATCAGACCACTTTAAGTGTTTTCCAAGGGGTTGTTGGTCTTCGTCAACACGTTTTGGATTCCAGAAAAAAGAGAGCTTTTGTTTCTCGGTGGATCAAAAGGCAAAAAGATGGATTGACAAATACTAGTTTGAACTCCTATGGATTTTCTGCTTATGACACGGTTTGGGCAATTGCACTTTCAATTGATAAATTCATGAAAGTAAATAATTTTACCTTCATGCTTCATGATAACAATAAGCTATCTCATACAGAAGGAATTGGCGTTCAGCTTGACAAACTCAAAATCTTCACTGGTGGATCTGATCTGGTCAAGATATTATTGCAATCAAATTTTACTGGTGTGAGTGGTCGAGTTATGTTTAATTCTGAAAGAAATATTGTAAGTGGTGGTTATGATATTATCAATGTCAATCAGTTGGGAACTACTAGGGTTGGTTTTTGGTCTAATTATTCTGGATTTTCAGTTGTACCCCCTGAGACTCTTAAGAAAGGGAACAGGTTTTCCAAAGATCAGAAGCTTGACAACATTACTTGGCCAGGTGGAATGACAGATCGACCACGTGGCTGGGTGATTGCTGATAATACCAAGCCACTTAGAATTGGAGTGCCAAAAAGAGCAAGTTTTGTTGAATTTGTAACTGAAGTGCCAAATAGTCATGAAATTCAGGGGTATTGCATCGATGTGTTCAAGAAAGCCCTAGAATTTATTCCATATGAAGTTCCCTTTGTATTCAAGCCTTTCGGGAATGGTAAAGCAAATCCCAATTATGATGAACTTGTGAAAATGGTTGCTGATAATGTAAGTGATACCCATAATGAAAAAAGAAAACCTTCTCAACATTGGTTGATTCATATGTATCTACTAAAAGTTGGTTACAATTGTTTTTATGAGTTGACATACATACGGTGTTTTTACCAAAAAAGCAGCTATGCTACATGTAAAAATTCTAATGGATGAAATAGTATTATGTTTTTTCTTGCTCCAAAGTTTGTACAAATTTTTACCTTCTTCTGATGGATGAAATAGTATTATGTTTTTTCTTGCTCCAAAGTGTGTACAAATTTTTACCTTCTTCTTGGGAACAGAAATTGAAAAATTTGTAATTAGCATTGTTTTCTGTTCAGTGTTGTCTTGATTTATCCAATATAAGATAATTCCTTGGTGCTTATTTTCGGTGGTTGCTTTACATTTATTACTTATTTGAATGTTGATTTTTTTGACCGTGTAATCCTTGAAAATTGTTTAGGTATATGATGCTGTTGTTGGGGACATTGCAATTGTGACAAACCGTACAAGGATTGTGGATTTTTCTCAGCCTTTTGCATCATCTAGCCTTGTCATAGTGGCTCCTATCGACAAAGCAGGATCCAATGCTTGGGTGTTCCTCCAACCATTTACAGCAGATATGTGGTGTGCTACTGCTGCCTCATTTTTGGTGATTGGAATTGTTATATGGATTCTTGAGCACCGAGTCAACAATGACTTCCGTGGTCCTCCTAAGAAGCAAATTGTAACAATGTTAATGTAAAAAAGCCTTTCTAGCGTCATATGATTACCTTTTACAGTCAGTTTATTGAATTTTATGCAGCAATAGGTGCCCCACTGTTGATCTTTTGTTTTAGATTCTAATTCCATGGTGTCATTTTGTTGTTTTTCAGGTTCAGCCTCTCAACCCTGTTTAAGAAAAATCGTAAGAAAACATCTTGCTCCCAAGTTTTATAGTTCCTTTGTTTTCTTTTTCTTTCTCATATAATTAATCCATGTGTTCAACGTGTCAACCAAATAATATGTCAGCTAATATGTATCTATGTATATGAGATTTAGATAATTGCTAGTTTGTTGTTAGTCTTAATATTTTGTGTGCCTTTTTGTAATGTTTATTTTATCAGTCAATATCAATCTTGCACAAAGTAAATATTTGTAACATCTGCATAGAAAATTTATTTAACAGCATTACCATACAACAGTGCTAGACCATTGGTATCTTTTACGTATGGTATGCACACTTAAACATGTTAAATTGTGTATATTTCATCTATTGGCATTATATTGTATTGTTTAAATGTAAAATTAACAAAGAAAAACCAGACTAGTTATGAATTTTTTTTCTCTGGTGTTCATCATTATATTGTGAAGAATGATATTTGTGGCATCTTTATTATGCTTTCTGATAATCTTTCTTTGTCATGAAATCAGAGGAAGATACCATAAGCTCCCTTTCTAAAATGGTGATGATAGTTTGGCTTTTTCTATTGATGGTGATCACGGCTAGCTATACAGCTAGCTTGACTTCAATTCTTACAGTGGAGCAGCTTTCATCGCCCATCACAGGAATTGAGAGCTTGATTGCAAGTAACTGGCCGATCGGATACCAAGTAGGGTCATTTGCTTACAGCTATCTGGCAGATAATCTTTATGTATCAAAATCAAGGCTTGTTCCACTAGGCTCCCCTGAGGAATATGCTTTAGCACTGCAGAAGGGACCGTCTGGTGGAGGGGTGGCGGCTATCGTCGATGAGATTCCGTACGTTGAGTTGTTTCTGTCAAAAGAAACTGATTTTGGTATCATCGGACAGCCATTCGCCAGAAACAGTTGGGGATTTGTAAGTGGCCATCTAACTGGAATATCAAAGTGACATATAGTATATATGATGAAAATTAAATGTTCCGGATTTCCTCAGGATAGTGATAATATAGATTGTAGTAACAACTTGTATCTTTAAACCAGACTAAAATAGAAGTATGTTTTTATGGGAAAACATCTAAAAAAGAAAAAAAATTGTCCAATATATGATTTTCTAAATTCTGAGAACTGCATTTTGAAACAAAGGCTTATCTTTGTGGTTTTTATGGTTCAATGGATTGCTGGATATGGCATGTGATGGTCCATCATACATGAGAAGTGCTTATACAGCAGTCCTTTAATGCATTTTTGGTCACATGGTTTGGAGAAGTGGACATCATAAAAAGTCTGTTAATTTAGTTATCTTCTAATGTATATTTAGCATTTCCTGACATTTTTGTAACAATACATCAGGCTTTTCAAAGAGAATCTCCTTTTGCCTTTGACATGTCTACAGCAATTTTGAAACTTGCTGAGCATGGGGATCTTCATAGGATACATGAGAAGTGGTTCTGTAAAATGGGCTGTCCTGAAGAAAGGACAAGCAACTCCAAGCCTGACCAGCTTCACTTGGTTAGCTTTTGGGGCCTTTATCTCTCATGTGGTGTTGTCTCTCTTGCTGCACTTGTTCTGTTTCTGCTGCGAATGATTCGGCAATACGCCCGCTTCAAACAAAAGCAAAAGGATATTGCTTCTTCGTCCTCAGAACAGCCATCAGGCAGTCATTGTTCCCAGGTTGTTGTTAACTTCTTAAACTTCATTGATGAGAAGGAAGAGGCCATCAAGAAAATGTTCACTCCATCTGACAATCATCACAACCCCAACTGAGATCATTGTAGTTGTCTTGCCAAAGGGCTCAAATTTGTAGGTTTCATTAATCTATTGTCATTCAGGTTGTTTGCTTAAGATGTTTATATGATGCCTGATGAAAATATAGTCTTTGTATAGTGACAAATAATGATGGTCCTGTATATCATTTGTAGTACTAGGTTTTTATTCTATCACACAATCTCCATAGTCAAATAGAAGTGCTGCTGCATAAGATGGTTTACTCATATCCATTGCAGTATGTTGTGCCATTTGAGTGCTGATGATCTATACACCCCAGTTACTATTTTACTTGCTTCTCCATGCCAAAGTTTTGGCAGCTGCTATATCAAACTAATAATTTGATCCTTCACAGTTTCAAACAAAAACTTTTCCAAGGCACAAACTGTTAAAAACTTAAAATACTGGTTAGTGATCTAAAAATTGAAGTCCATCTCCCTAGCCAAAAAGTCCTCAAGAGCATGTATTAACTGTCTGTTTACTTTAGTATTGAAAAATCAGTTCACACATTTTAATGAAAAATGCATCTTCCAATATAACTTTGTTGTTAGATTAATTTAGACATGCCTTTTAATGATTTTCATAGTTTAGTTGTTAGCTATATCCAAGGACTTCCAAACAGTCAAACTTGGCATCAACCATGACTGTGTGGGAATCTTGGGGCAATGGCTAAAGTTGTGTAAATTATGCACTTATCTTGCAAAGTTGCAACTGCTTGAGTCCCCACCAGACTTCAATCTTTTAGTAGTGACTTTTGTTGACAAGACAACTTTGTTCATCTTTTTCCCCTTTGCCATATGATGATGTCTCTACCACTCATTGCATATTACCTTATACTACTGTAACTTTTTCTTCCCTAATTGCTCATTACTCAAACAATAACATCTCATTATATGTAAACAAATGTGATTACCTCTTAGTAGTCAAAAGAACTTCTGCCATATTTCAATCCTTCAAGGTCACATCATGGACATTTGCAAAGCACTTACTTCATTCAACAAATACAAATTATAGATTGGAAATTAATTCCTCTAATTAATCATATATCTATATTTGGTTGCTGAAAGCTAGACTTGTGCTTCTGTATAGTTATTAAAGCAATTTTTTGCTCCGATAGATGTTTAAGATATATTCTTATCTTCTTTAATCCTTTATCAATTACATTTTTCCCTTTTAAGAAATCAATATGCTACAGTGTATCCTTTATAAATAATCTTATTTTAATTAAGAAGAGTATTATGTACAACACAACTATTCAAAATATATAGAGACACCAATAATTGAATTAGAACGTGCCCTCGTCATTTTCAGCTTTCTTTCACCAAATGCTTGAAAATATATTTATGACCTTGTAACTCACCTTTTATGTCCTTAGCGAATGCACGAATCAACTTTACTTAAAAAAGCTGAGATACTATACATAAATATCTTCTAATCAAACTAGCAAATAAAAAAGAAAAAGATGCCTTATATTAGAAACGTATTAGCAGGACTAACTGTCATTAGTGCATTTTTTTTACAATAATCGCTTTTAAAGAAAGTATTGTTTTTAAAAGCTTCCTGGAGAAGATTTTGATTAAGAAAATAATTGAAGATGGAAAAAAGTTAACTAATTATAAACTTAATTATTCATCAACTTTAACACATCTATACAACCATTGGGATCGGTGGCCAACTAGTTCTGCAAAGCTTTAGGAATCAATTCCTTAAATAAAAAATTAAACATTTTTTCATAAGGCAAGAAAGGTTCTTAAAGTTAATCCATAATTTATTAAAATGTAGCACATTCTAAAGGTTAGAGTAAGATATTTATGTTTAACACAATATAATTTTTACCATATGCTACATCTCTAAGCTTTTAAAAATGATTATATATCTAAAAAGGATAGGTATCAAGTACTTGATAAATCAGCCAAAGTTTAGTGGAGAATTTTTGCTATGTAAACGCATTATTATAGATTGGTTGTTTGAAAGGGTCTTTATATAGTTCACTAGAACATAGCATTGTTTAAATAGGGTATTTTATTTTAATTACAATAATGTTATTTGGTCAACGATGAATGAAGATAACGTTGCCATAATGAAAAGAAAAAAAAATACTTTGATTCTTTTCGTAGTTTTTTTCTTCTTCTTAAAATATAGTTTTCCAACCCATTAACTTTAAATGCGCATTATTTTTTTTATTAAAAAAATGTTGTCTCAAACTCAGCACATTTGAATGCATCCAGATTAAAATTTATATTATCATAATTATATGCTTTTATCGTTCTTGAAGTTGATTAAAATTTTGGGAACGTCGCTAAAGTAAATAGTTCTATTAAGAAAAAGGAGATAGAACTGATATGATGAATTCAACCATGTTGGATTCATTAATTAATTGTTTTGGTTTCAAATTTAATAAAACCAAGTCACTGAATTTTTTAAAACATGAATTAGCTTAAAGATAGAATACAACAATTGTTTTATGTTTTAGTATTTTTAAATTATGATATGTATGTATTTATAAAAATTACCAGAATTGAATGCACCGAATGAAGTAGTTGGAGATGGAAAGAATTTCAACCTTTACATTGATGATGAGTCCCCATTTCCTGATGATGCCAAAAGCAGTAATTTTTAAGTTCTCACACTATGTTACTGTGGATAAAATATAGTGAAAAATCACTCAGACAAAATGGAAGTTAATAGAAATTAGTATGATAATTCTGTAAACTGCATTCCAAATTTTTTGTACTACTAATAGAATGTGTATTTTTAGATTATCGTTTATTTAAGATTTACATAGCAGTAATTACATTCAAAACTATTTTACAAATACAATTTTAATTAAAAAAATATTCTAGTACTTTCTCTTTACTCAAAATTCATTATCAGTTCTTGAGATATAATATTCTGAGACTGTGTTGGGTCACACTCGACAATGTGAACCCCTGAAACATGTGCTACTAAAATATTAGCAGCATATATATATATATATATATATATATATATTTTTTTTTTTTTTTTTTGATATAGTTGTTTTTCTAGATATGTCGTCACCACCACAATCAACTCATCGTGACGATTTTCCACGATAAGAAAATGTGATTCACGAAATATCATGCCAATAATAAACTCAGTCACACGAGAAGACAAAGATTTTGTAACACGCTTGTGGAAATTAACTTCGAGAGAAGAAAACGCTTGATTCTCTAGACATGAAAGCACTGTGATTCTTTTCTTTCAGACTGAAACACAATAGCTTCCTTCTTTTTGCTAGTGAAGTGGACAGTTTCAGTCTTCAATCACATGCTCTCGATGATATATAACAAGTCTTCAAAACTGTTTGAACATGGGAAGCTTTCACACTTTGGTGTTGAGGTAATCTTAGATACTTTCATCTCCTTACGTTGCTCTAGTGGTTTCTCTTGCATCATATTATATTATAATATAATGTTTTTGTTTCTTTCTTGAAATTCTCAATATACAAGGCATGTGGGTCATGTCTTCACCAACACATCAACTTGTTTATATGGTTCAGTGGTGGTTTTCACCTTAGAATTTCTGAACTTGATTTGTTTATTATAAATTTAATAAAATAAAAGTACCGGATACGATAACAGCATTTTTTTTTTGCATCTGGGTAAGTCAAGAATATCTGAATTTTAAAATAAAAATTGCTGATGGTATCATATGGCTTGTTCCTGTTGGGTGCTTGAATCTAGTCTTCTGGGGGTGTTTCTGTTTCCTTCAGGAATAGGAAAGATTTGATTTTAACTTTTTAAGACCAAAAGATTTGGTTTTTGGCTGCTTCCAGCTATGGTGATTCTTGCCTTATCATGTGCTGCTGATGAAATGGTTGGCACATGACAGGTGCTGAGCTCTGATGCTGCTTTAAACTGAAGAACTTTCAGGATTTTTCTCACAGATGGAGGTGATGTGGGTCACAAGCCAAGGAAGAATTTTTGTGGGAAGGGTGTTGTTTCTCTTGGTTTTGTTCTTGTGGATTCCGACACAGGTAGTGGTGGGAAGGACGGGAAATACTATCACAAACTCTTCTACTTCTTCGACACCAAGAGTTTTGAGAGTTGGAGCACTGTTCAGTCTTAATTCTACAATTGGAAGATCGGCTAAACCTGCATTGGTGGCTGCTTTCGAAGATGTTAATGCTGATTCAAGCGTTCTCCCTGGCATTAAACTGGAAGCTGCTTTGCATGACACAAATTGCAGTGGGTTTGCTGGAACAATGGAAGGTACTTGCCAAAACTTGAATTTGTGAAGCTACCAAGGTGCTGTTTCTTTGTTCAATTTGTGGCCTTGTCTTTTAGAAGCTACCTTTTTATTGCTTGGTGCATGTTTAGATTAATTTATGTGATAATATTTTTTGCTTAAAAAGAATATTATTTCTTAAAATTGAGGGTTAGTAAACATGCCCTTAGAATTCAGGCAATATGGTATGTTTCATTCTGTGTATGATCATGTTCAATTTTGTAACTTTTTTATTTGTCATGTTTGAGAATCTTTCATTTCAAGATTATAATTCAGTTTCTTCTACATTGACTTGGTTCTTATCAATCTTGGTCAATCGTGTTCAGAAATGACACTAAGAAAGAAGATAACACGAATCAAACTTCTCTCAAATTAAAATCAACTTATGTACTGCTACATTTTTTAGAATGTTCCAAAAGATGAGGTGTCTACGTTTATTTTAATTTATGGGAAAAATTGACTCATTTTAGTACGTGTTTGTGAGAAGTGTATCCAAAATGATCTTGATTCCCGTTTATTAGCTTCATATTATGCCATTTGCATAGATAATGGGACAGAATTTAGAGAAGAATTTCTGAAGACTATAGTTGCACATTCTGTCTGCAAGTATGTGGAAAAGAAGTGAACAAGCTTCGTTGATTTTTCTTGATAATGTATGCAGCTTTGCAGTTGATGGAGGATGAAGTGATTGCTGCAATTGGTCCACAGTCCTCAGGAATAGCCCATGTCATCTCTCATGTGGCCAATGAACTCCATGTCCCTCTTATTTCCTTTGGGGCAACAGACCCTTCTCTATCTTCCCTTCAGTATCCATATTTTGTTCGCAGCACCCAAAGTGACTATTATCAGATGTATGCAGTTGCAGCTTTGGTAGATTACTACAGATGGAGGGAGATAATAGCCATTTATGTAGATGATGATAATGGAAGAAATGGAATTTCAGTACTTGGAGATGCTTTAGCAAAAAAACGTGCCAAGATTTCTTACAAGGCTGCATTTCCTCCCGGGGCCCTCAAGAAAGACATCAGTGACTTGTTAAATGGAGTGAACTTAATGGAGTCACGAGTCTTTGTTTTGCATGTTAATCCTGAAACTTGTTTGAGCATTTTTTCTATTGCTGAGAAGCTAGGAATGATGGATAGTGGCTATGTATGGATTGCAACAGATTCGCTTGCTTCAGCACTTGACTCATTAGAGCCGGTTGATCCTAAAACAATGAATCTCCTACAAGGGGTTTTGGCTTTACGCCATCACACTCCTGATACTAATGAAAAGAAGAATTTTTTCTCCAGGATGAAGAGGCTAAGAAACAAGGAGAGTCCAAGCTTCAATTCCTATGCATTGTATGCATATGATACTGTTTGGTTGGTAGCCCGTGCTCTTGATGCTTTTTTGAAAGAAGGTGGGGTGGTATCTTTCTCCTCTGACCCTAAGTTGCGTGACACAAATGGAAGCACACTGCATTTAGAATCACTTCATGTTTTTGATGAAGGGCCTAGTTTTCTGGAGACAGTTTTGACAACCAACTACACTGGTCTGACTGGACTAGTTCAGTTTGATAATGAAAGGAATAGGATTCATCCAGCATATGATGTCTTGAACATTGGAGGATCTGGAATGCGCAGAATTGGTTATTGGTCTAATTACTCAGGTCTCTCAGTTGTGGCTCCAGAAATTCTGTATAAGAAGCCACCTAACACTTCAACAAGCAGCCAACAACTATATGGTGTTATATGGCCTGGAGAAACTGCAGCTAAACCAAGAGGATGGGTGTTTCCCAACAATGGAAAGCCACTGAGAATTGCAGTGCCTAACCGAGTAAGCTACTTGGAGTTTGTTTCTAAAGACAAGAACCCCCCTGGAGTGAAAGGCTATTGCATTGATGTATTTGAAGCTGCCATAAACTTGTTGCCTTATCCTGTCCCGCGAGAATACATATTATTTGGATCTGGTGACAGAAATCCTAGCTACGATGACCTTGCAAGTCAAGTTGCACTAAATGTAAGGGTCTAAACATATTTTGCAGCCTAATGGGCTATAATATGACTTCCAATTGTCTTTAGTTTTTGCATGTAGTGTATAGATTGTAGAATACATTAGGTTGGTTGAGGTCTCTTCAGATTCTAGTAGCTATGTTAATTTGGCCTTTTACTTCTTCAGAACTATGATGCAGCTGTTGGTGATGTTACAATTGTCCCCAACAGGACAAGGTTTTTGGATTTTACTCAACCTTACATAGAATCAGGCCTGGTTGTTGTTGTTCCTGTCAAGGAGATCAAATCAAGTCCTTGGTCTTTTCTCAAGCCCTTCACTGCTCAAATGTGGTGTGTTACTGGTGCCTTTTTTGTCTTAGTGGGAACCGTTGTATGGATTCTTGAGCACCGGCACAATCCGGAGTTCCGTGGTAGACCAAAGAAACAACTCATGACAGTCTTTTGGTTTGTATATTCTTAACATTTGATGGCCTTTAGCTCAATCTTTTGCAATATCACACAGTTTATCTTTGACATTGCAACCACCATTTATCATAATATACTGCAATCCCTGAATAGGATTATAGGGGAGTGTAATTTGTAAGTAAGAATTGAGGTTAATACATGATTTCATATCTTCCTCTTGTTTCTTTTTTCTTTTCTTTTCTTTTGTAAGAATGTCTTGGAATAAATGTGTCTCTTTCTTAGTACTAGGAGATGCATGGCTTACTTTAACATTCTCTTTTGCAGGTTTAGTTTCTCAACAATGTTTTTCTCACACAGTACGTGCCCACAGATTCTCATTCACCACATAACTTCAATTTTGGCTTGTGAAAGTCTTTATTTTGTGACACATGGTAAGACTTACTTTGCTGTTTTGACCTGGTGCAGGAGAGAACACAGTGAGTGGTCTTGGGAGACTGGTCCTAATCATATGGCTTTTTGTGGTGCTAATTATCAATTCAAGCTACACAGCAAGCTTGACATCCATCCTCACAGTGCAGCAACTGTCATCACAGATTGAAGGAATTGATAGCTTGATCTCAAGTAATCAACCAATTGGAATTCAAGAAGGGTCATTTGCACGGAAGTATTTGACAGAAGAACTCAATATACAACCATCAAGGATAGTTACATTGAAAAATATGGAGGCATATATTGATGCCCTTGAGCGTGGACCAAAAGATGGAGGCGTTGTGGCTGTTGTTGATGAGCTTCCTTATATTGAAATCTTGATGTCAAATACAAACTGTAAGTTCAGAACCGTTGGCCAGGAGTTCACTAAAAGTGGTTGGGGATTTGTAAGTATCTTTATTTCCAAGTCTAGGTTTACATTCTTAGTACTGATATCAAAGTGAGTCTAAGTTCCACATTAAATAAAAATGAGAAAGTTGAGCAGATAAGAAAGAAAATCCACAAATCCAATTTGGGTTGAAGATGGTATTATCTCTTTGTCTGAGTTTGATTTTTGTCACATTCTTATTTGATTTTCTCGATGTTTCCTTTTTCAATTTAACTCAATATCTTAACATTTTTGGCTGTGTTAGAATATTGTTCATACTATTTTATGATTAAAAAAATAGTATTATAGGGTTTATACCTTACACAACACTAATATTCATCTCTTATTTGATACCCTGATGATGGCAGGCATTCCAGAGGGACTCTCCCCTTGCTGTGGACATGTCAACTGCCATTCTTCAACTCTCAGAGAATGGTGACCTGCAAAAGATCCATGACAAATGGCTCTTAAAACAGGATTGTTCTACACAAGAAAATAATGTTGATGTAAACAAACTGTCTCTGAGTAGCTTCTGGGGCCTCTTTCTTATATGTGGCATTGCATGTCTCCTTGCTTTGATTGCATTCTTCATTAGAGTGTTGTGTCAATACACAAAATTCAGCCCAGAACCTGAGCAACATGATGAGGAAATTTCACCAGACAGGCCTAAAGGTAAAGGGCCTTTTGGAGCCACCAATAGCTTCAGAGACTTGATTTATTTTGTGGATAAGAAAGAAAGAGAAATCAAAGAGATACTTAGGCAGAAGAGTAAGAAAAGGAGACGTAGTTTGAGCTCAGATGGCCAATCTAGTTTATCCGCCTAAGTATCCATGTATATTTTTGTAGCCTCTTCTTTTACTTCTCTTGTTTAGGCCATACCATAATAACAATAGTCACACAAATTTGTCAGCATTGAAATATTTTTATTTCTACCTTTTTAGATAGGGAACTTGGTCTGTGAGATTGCTACAAAAAATAAACAATCATGGCCTATTTCAGGCCAATATACACTAGATTTAGACAAATCTACCTGCATACAGAACAGTTTTAAGTCTCCAACTGAGAGAATTGTTCATGAATAAGAGGTTTTCATGCAGAGAACATCCTCAATGGAATTACCATTTTATTTGCTTAAAGTGAAATCTTATGTAGACCTTTTACAGAGTGACAATCTTATGTAGACCTACCAACCAATCTCACATTATCTATAGGTTGAAGATTTTCTTTAGGAATCTTGATTTTTTTATTGGAAGATGAATTTAAACTAATCACAAGATTCTAGGTTCACAAACCTGCAAAACTTTTTATATTGGTATTACACACACTAAAAGTATTCTGTAAGATTGAATAAGTCAATTAATAATATCACAATGTGGAGCCCATTGTAATTATAAAAGTGAAAATGATTCATCAAATCACTATGGCCATTCCACATGTTTCACGTGGGAACGTCTTCAATGGATGCTCTCCAGACTTAGGAAAATGAGTTAATACTCTTTTATACGATATAATATCTAGTGTGATCATTATTCTGGTGCAACTGGCTGGACAATTATATAAATAGGTAAATTTTTAAAAAATTATCAATATAAATAAATTGTGTTTGTGGATAAGATTTCAAAATAAAAAAAAAATCATAAATACGATTTATAGGATTATTGTAAATGTTGTGAAGATGGTACACCGGACTAACAACAATAAGTGTCACTTTTGTTATCATTTTTTTTTCATAAAATCATCAAAGAGCATTTTCTAAATAAATAAAATAAAAGAATCACTAACTATCATCTAATCAGAAATACAAATTAAAATATATGATTCTAAACAATTTAAAAAAGATAAAACATGCTTCTACACGATTCTACAAATGAAAACTAAAAAACTAAAAATATATTTCTAAGCACAATTTAACAAAAAGAAAAAACTTATTTACCAAACACAACTTTAGAAAGAAAAATATATATAATTTATTCCAAAATCTTGCTTGCAATATTTGTATATGCAAGAACGATTATCTATTGATAATTTTTTTAAAATATATTCGTTTACACAAATTTTTTAATAAAGTACACTCATAAACCTTAGGCATTGAACTTAATATGTTTTCATCAACATTCGACAATCTCATTACTAGCAATATCGATTTTTTTTTAATATACCAATTTACATAAATTATTTAATAAATTACACCAATAAATCTTAGGCATTGAACTTAATATGGTTTTCATCAACATTCAACAATCTGATTACTAATATTGTTATTTTTTTTAAAAATACCAATTTACATAAATTATTTAGCTAATTGCACCAATAAACCTTAGACATTGAACTTAATATATTTTTCATCAACATTCAACAATCCCATTACTAGCATGGCTAAGAATTCTTCTAAACTTTTTGTACAATTTTTTTAATTTATTAAATATAAAAAATATTAAAAGATTTTTAAGATGTTACATATATTTATTTTTTTATTTAATATCTTCACTAAAATAGTAAAATGATTTATAGAAAAAAATTGTAAAATGATATAACATAAATGAACTATGATCAATTTGAAAAGGATTTTAATTTTTAATATGTTCCTTGTCCACAGAATACTTAAAAAACTGAGTTTGAAATTTAAAAACGCAAATACTAAGAAACTTATTGGTTTAGATTATAGGTTTATATTAAAAACAGTTTTTAAACATGATAAAACTAGAAAATAACGTAGAACTAGGCTGTGACAAATAAATAAAACAAATCGATTGATATTTTTATACTCTCCATGCCCTAATTCCTAAATGCATCATTCATATGTGGAGGAAACTCGTATTTATAATCTAAAGTTTCGTGTATTTTTTTTAATATCACTGAATTTATCTTTTAAATGTTTGAGAATAAAACTTTAAACAAAATAAAGAATGACAGAAAAATTCTTTCTAATACTCTTCATTTAACAAGTTTTAAAATAAAAGAAATAAATGATAGTTTATAAATATTAAACAACTCTCGCAAATCAACTGACCTCCCTTCTTTTCTATTTTTCAAAACTTCACATTCATAACATATTTTTAAAAAATTATAAAAAAAGGTTTTGTTGAATTAGTTCAGAGTCTCACTAGGTCCTTAAAAATTTAATTCATTACGGAACTACTTTAAAAAAAAATTGTGTTACTATTATACATTTAAATTTACAAAAGAAAAACTTAAAATATAATTGCATTAAAATATTCGGGAAAAAAACTTAATTGTTCGTGATAATCCTCTTGGAACAAAACTTTCTCCGATGATACGGTCCCTATAAAAAGGTGTTTTTTTGGGATAAATTAAAAAAGAAAGTATTGTTGACTATGCAAAGTTGTAGATAACAATTCAGTACAACAACGACATCATATGTTCAATCATTTTAATGGTAAACAGATTTCCTGTCATCATGCATGTGGGCAGTCATGAATAGATATCGTTAGATGATCACATCCCAGATAAACCTCTCCCACAACAACCAAATTGGCTACACCAACTTTTGTGTTAGCTTCTTTAATTAAACCGACACCATTCTTCATATTTTATTCAATGAAAAACAATTAATAAGATTATGAATACACTTTCTATTGGTTAAAATTGACAAGAAAATAAGAAAATAAAATGTTTCATAAACATGGTTCATGCAAATATCTCAACATTGACAACCAAGAATATTCTTTAACAGTAAGTAGATTTCATTTGTTAACCATAATTTTTAATCTAGAAAATTTAAATAAAATCATATAAAAATTGATAAGGATTATAAACACGAAATGGTTCCACTAATTTTTCCAAGAGATTAGAGGGTCTGGTTAAACCAAATGGAAGAAACATTGCATTGCCTGCATTCTATCAAAGTATAGCAACCCAATTTCTGTTTACTAAATCTACTATCATAGGGTCATTTATACAATGAAACTAGCTTATTTATTAACTGTGCCGGTGGTGTAATATTAAAAGATATTTTCTTATGACTAGTATGGTCGCACAAGTCTCAATACATCAGTATAAATGACTTCAAGTTACCTCACTACAATTCCAAAGGAAAGAAGACTGTAGAGAAAGAATGAAAATTTCCCTCTCTCTCTCTCCCAGACACATATATAGTTTTCTGGCTTCCTTGCTTAGTTAGCTATTCATTCTTATTTTGGTTTCTTAGTGAGTATGTATAGGTTGTATCTCAGTTTTGAATTTAGAATAAATGAATATCAGTCAATCTTTTCACATGTTTTTCTTCATCCTCATTTTCTTCCTTTCATCTCTTGTTATGTTGCTATACAAATTCTGTTACATGGGAAAATAAAACCAATCCAGCAGAATATTAATCAATGCTGGTATAACATCAAACAAACAACGAATCGATTATCATGCAAACTATTCAAAAACACAACTAGCCATGATTTCTTATTAAGTAACAAGGCATAGGACGTCTGTTTTAATGTAAGAAACAAAAACAATTTAGTTACATATTTCCCTCTAATAAAACATCCACAAGGAGGGTAATTTTGAAACCACTACAGGACGACAATCTTGTGCCAAAGTTGTTAAGGCAGTGGTAAGTAAAAGCGGCACTACTGATCAGGTTTCACAGGATTCGCCTCTCTCTTTGGAGGATCAAAATCTAGATAAGTATATGGTTCTGTTGGTTCCTCACTGCAATAGCCACAAAATAAATGTCAAACGTTTAACAAGGTAATCGAGAAACTTGTATGGGAAAGGAAAGCCATAACAAGGCATGAAAATAAAACTAAATTCACTATAGAGTCACTCCAACCAGTAGTTGATTTAATTCTTCACATTTTATTCAATGAAAATAAAACTAAACTTCACTATAGAGCCATGATTTCTCTTTCATCCTTTTTTTCACCCCATTTTCTTCTTCTTTCTTTTCATTCGTATCACATGTAATTCTCTCTTTCTTCATTTTCTTTTTTTCCCTATCTCCCATCTATTTACATAAACAGATACACCCCAAACTGGTGTAATACTCTCTGCTACTAAAGCCTCCCCATGTTTCAAGAGCCGGTGTTGCTAATAATTTAATAATTCATACACGTACATGCAGAGGATCAAATTACTTGCAAGAATCTCTACGGGATCAAGTTAATCTAACGAATCTAATAAGTAACTCTTTTGTAACTGTTAGATTAAGAGAATATGAAAAGTGAGGATGATTAGTAACTTTATTAGAATTACTCTTCAAGTAATATATATTCAACATCAAACAACGTTAGGTTTTGAAACAATGGTAACTGAGAATCACACTTATCTCGCAAGTATATATGTCAGTCACACTTCAAAAATTCCTAGTTGTGTTTAATCTTTTACTTTTATGTTTTAAATTTGCATACCATTTCAGAAAAGAATATTACAGTAATGAGATAAAATGATGAACTAAAAAGGAAAATTGAACTCCTTTCTCCTAAAGTCTTCTCAACTAACGATCACACTCTCTCTAGTTTTTAAATTTAGCATTCACTTCTTATTTGGTTAGACTCCCCCAGAAAGATAATATACTATATTAACGGAAGGTACTGAAATACTTCTTTTACAACTCTTCATCCTACGATTCCAGAGAAGATAAAAGCACCTGTACATTGCAGATGCGGAGGTATGTTGTGCACTCTTGGATTCTCAAGAGTTCAGCTAGTATTGCAATTTGCAAGTAATGTCTTTGCTCTTTCTTTAGAATCCATTCATTGAATGCTTTTTGTGATTTTTGGAGGATGGACCATATGTTCTGGTGCTATCTCAGGGGAAACAAAAATTAGAGGGATATGATTGTTATTTAGGAAAAAAGTTAACAAACGGGTCAATGTAATTTCCCCTAAACTATAACATTCTATTATGCTTATAACAATTCAAGCTCACTTATAAAACATAGATTCTCTCTTCTGTCTAACATAATTTGTCATATTCCCGTATCCCATATTGTGTCATACCCATGTCCATTGTCACATTCGTACTTCCCAAATTATATCCACCCACAGCAATAAAATGAAATTATCTTAAAAGAAGAGAGTATATATAATTGCAAGATAGATGATAATCTGACCCAGGTTTTGAACGCATGCACTGCCAGAAGAGCTTGAAAGGTCCCGGAACAGTCTTGAATGGGTTTCCCTCAAAGCATGCCTACAAAATTTACCAACTTGATAATAACAGAATGACTGTTCCAATTAAACAGACAGAAAAAGAAGATAAGCAGCAGGGAAGGTCAAATTGAAAAGGGGAAAAGGGTAAAAAGGTAAACCTGGATAACATCTTCAACACGGTCGTTGCAACGGTGAGATTTGGGTTCAGGATGATTGTCTCCGGTGATCCCCCACGGACTCTCTCTCCTCGGCACCGGCCTTGATTCGCTGCTCATCTTTCCTCTTCTCTTCTTCTCTCACCTTCACTTGTTGGGTCACACTCTGCTAGAAAAAAGGAACAAGAAAACCCTATTCCCTTTTCTTCTTCAAACTCACTGTAACTCCTAATAACTTTTTCACTAAGAAATACTCATATTATAAAATATATGTAATGTTTAAATGTATATATGAGTCATATTTGTAAAGAAAATTACAATAGCATCACATAATCATTAACCACACGACCAATGCAAAGCCTGTATTAATATTTTAATGGTGAACTACGGTAAATATTTATTTAAACAAGTAAGATTATTATGATATGGCTTAATTAAATTAAATTTTAACTTTTTTATAATTTTTAGATGGTTAGAATTGAGTCTTCGTTAAAAGGAATTATTTTATTAAATTTTTTATTGTTTTTGTTTAAACCGTTTGATCATCATCTCTTTAAAAATGAATTGATTAACAAGTTAGAAATATAATAAAAGGTTTATGGGTAAGTTAAAAAAATTAAAAATAATAATTACGTCCAGTTAATGATAAAAATAAATGTATACACAGAAAAGAAAATTAACACAATTTTTATGTAAAAAACCTGAATTAAAAGTATTCAAATTTATATTTATGAGATACTACTTATATATAATGTTCATACTGATAATATTTTTTTATTGAAAATAATTCAAATATAAAAAATATTTTTTTAATCATATGCGGAGACCAATATTTGTTAGAAACTTTAATAGTGTATTAAATAAATAAAAAGTAGAATGCAACTTATTTTATTAGAAAAATTGAAATATTTTATTAAAAAATATGTTTATTTGGATAAAAAAGTTGAAATTTTAGTAATTTAATTACTTTATACTACATAATTTAAAAATAAACCTAAAAATATAAAAATTTTAAACTCTTCCTGTTTTCTCTTATTGAATTTATAAATTTTTTTCTTATTTTATTATTAATTTGGCTTTGACTGAAACATTTTTTACTCGGTTTAGATTATATGTCAGGATTATTTTATATATATATATATATATATATATATATATATATATTAGGTTATTTCTTAACTATTAATATTATTTCTTATATTATGTTAATTAAAATGTTATTTAAAATTAATGTTAAATATAGTTTTTTTAGTGTAAACTAAGATTATTTTAAATTAATGTTAGTAGGGTTTTTTCAATGAATATCGATCAAAACATATGTTAGAGTTATGCCTCTACATCTCTTAAAAATTGTCTTCCTTCAAGAGTTGTTGATCTAGCATAAATCACAATGATAAGTATCAAACATAATTAAAAAGATGAAGTTATAGTCAATCTTCTTAATTTAAAGATTAGGGATCTTATTTAGTCGGTCTAAATTTGAGCAATCATGAGGATTCTATTATAATTATTTAAATTAGGATTTGGACCTAATAATAATTAAAGACAAAATTTCATTACCAATTTGGCCAAAGTTACCGAGGATAGATGAATAGAAGGCAAAAGAAAAAGTAAAATAAAGGAAATTAAAAAAACATTATTGTTTCTAAGATTATAGCATAAAGAAGGACCTATGATATATATACAAGGTAATAGTGTAAGGGGACAAACAATTCTAAATGTTTTGACTACTGTCCTAGGAAATCCCTCAAAGATTTTAGCTAGATCATAGGCTTAAACCACTTGGTTAAGGAAACACAAACCCTTCTTACTTTGAAAATAGTTATTTGAATGAGTATAGAAAAAATACGTATTACTTCTTCCAATTTGTAAGTGCTACATCTTTTAAAATATGTTTCGTTTCTGTTTAAAGGTCATTTTCAAATTTCAAGAAAATATAAATTTTTTGTTATATAATCTTTAAATAGTATTTATTGGGATGCAAAATTGAAAAAATTTAAAATAAAGAATATTATAAATATTTTATTAAATTAAAAAATATCCCATTAGGTGTACCGATTAATTATTTCTATTTACTTTTTTCGTATTATTCGATATTATTTTCGTTGAGTGTCAATTCCTGAAATATCAATGAAGTTATTGAAATATTTATATTTTTTAAATGTTTACATATTCCAGAATTTCATTTTCTGCTTATTAGAAATACATTCCAATTTTTGTTTTCAGAATTTATAAACACTAAAAATACATTCCATAATAGAGTTATTAATGTATTATGACATTCCGCAAATTAAATTCTAGAACATCCATCAACACCTAAAATTATATTTCGGTCTCTAAAATTTTATAAATATATTTCGAAAAAATTATGCGAAACTTATACCAACCTTCATTTCCACATAAATTAGTTTATAGAAAGAATACTGAAGAAAACGAACATATCAGAAAAGGGAATAGAGGGTATAAGTAAAAACGGAGGTGTGAAAAGCAAAATTCCTTTTAAACTCCGACGCCTCAAGCCCAACACAAATCCAATGCAAATAAAAAAATATATATTGCTAGTAAGTATTTTTAGAATATAAGTTAAATAATTTAAAAAACATATTAAACAAACATAAAAAATAAAGTTTTTATATAATCAAGATATACCGTTAAGACTTGTTGTCAATTGCAATTGTCAAAATCATTAGGTACACTCTATCATGATAAATTGTTGGACAAGAAAACTTATTTAACTTTATTATTTTCTAACACAAAACATTTCCATTAATTGGGGATATTTTCAACCAAATGATGATTACATCTCATAATACATCACTTGGAGGAGAAATTTTATTTCCATTAAGCATGTGGTGAGAAGAACTCTAAATATCTCTCAATCAAACATTCTTAAATTAATGTTTGAAAAATAAAAATCATTTGAAATTCTGAATTAAAGAGTTAATACTGTTCGGACTAATGGATAATAATCAAACTAGATAAATTATGATGATGGATGGTAAGTTAACCCATTGAACAATTCCCTGTTTTGAGTATGACTCTGTCGTTCTATTTAATTTAAGTTTGTATTATAAAAATATTTAATTTAAGTTTGTATTATAAAAAGTTAATAAACGCATCATGATATCATTATAATTCATTGCTTTAACTATGAAACTACTAGTTCAAATTGAGTTAGAGACATTTCTCATCTAATTAGCAACTTCAGACAAATTATGTTATTAGTTCTTAGTCTAATTAATCGGTCCAAGCTAATTTTTAAAACAGTGTAAAACAGTTTAATTAATCATAAATTCTGATTAAAAACATAAGACATTTTAGTAAGTGAAATAGTAAAAAAAAAATATCAAGAAAGAGATCAAATAATTTAAAGGGAATCTTGTCAATTATGGTGGGTGATTGGTGATTTTAATGCAATAAAAAGTTCTAATGAAAAGAGAGATAAGGAAACTAGTAATCAAGTAGCACTAGATAAATAAGTTCTAATAATTTTATTGATAGATGTGAACTACATGATTTATCATTCATTGGAAAGAGGTGCATATAATATAAACTTAATGATATTACTAAGAGTAGATTGGATAGAGTCTTAGTGGTGCATGAATGGTTGAGACATTGTCAAGGACTAAATAGTACATACTGAATAGGTAAGTTTCAAATCATTGTGCTTTGATCATTAGAATAGAAATATTGGTTAGGGACCTAAGCCATTTAGGACATTTAATGTGTGGTATCAGTAAGCCAGCTTTAGGAAATGAAAATAGTTAAAAAGAGTTGGGAGTCCTATCCTACTGTGAAAATAGATTGATATAATAAAGGACAAGTTTAAAAGACTAAAAAGATATATAAAACAACAAAATAAAAAGGTCTTCACTTGTAGGAAAGTCAAAAAATAACAATTCATTAAAGAAATAGTTGACATATACCAAAGGGATATGATAACAACCTTGAAGAGGAAACTCTCAATGAGCTTAAAGGTTTAGAAATAAATGGGGAATGATGTAAGGAGTCACTTTGGGTGAAAAGGAAAGTGAAAGAATACTTTGAAAACAAATTCTCAGCCGATCTTGACCCAGGGTTGAATTTAGAAGGTGCTAATTTCCGGTCAATCTCTGTAGTAAAGAGTGAACAATTGTGTAGAGATGTGTCAGAACAAGAAATACTTGAGGCTATTATTCAATGTGAAACAAAAATCCATGATCCTAATAATTATAATTTTCATTTTGTTAAGAGTAATCAGGAGATTATTAGGTGTGATGTGATAGAAGTAATTCAATGTTTCCAATATTCCAGATACATTCTTAGAGGATGTAATGCATCATTTTTTTACATTAGTGCCTAAGAAAGACAACCCCCTTAGTGGATTGTTTGTATAAAATTTTTTCAAGATTTTGACAGATATGATAAAGAGTATACTCCCTAGGCTAATAGTCAATCATCATTCTTAAGTGGACCAGACCTATTGAATAATATTTTGATTGCAAATAAAACTTTTGATGAGCTAAAGAATGGGAAGAAAAGAGGTGTCATAGTGAAAGTGGATTATGAAAAGACCTATGATTTTGTGAATTGGGATTTCCTTATAATATGATAGGTAGATTGAGCTTTAATAGTAAATGGATAAAATGATAAAAACATGTTTGGAACATTCTACAATATCAATGTTAGTGAATGGTAGTAAGAGGAATTCAAACCCGAGAGAGGCCATAGACAAGGTGACCCAACAACGTCATTCTTGTTTCTAATTGTTGCAGAGAAACTTGTGAAATTAGTAAGGGAAGTTAAGAGAAAAAAATCACTTGAGGGAGTGAAAACAAGTTAAAAAGAATGATACACTACTCTTTTGTGAGCCAAATTACCAAAGTATTTTGACAACAAAATATATCCTATGATGTTTTTTTGAACTGGTATCTAGCCTAAAGGTCAATTTCCAGAAGAATCAGCTTAGTACCACTGGTGTTGAGGAGGCTGTGTAATACCATTATTCTAGGACCTTGAATTGTAATCATATGTCTATACCATTTAATATCTTGGAATGATTATAGGGACCCAGAAGAGTATAATTTTTGAAATAGATTATTGACAATGTGGGAGTAAACTATCTAAATGGAAAGGTAGAGTGCTATAATTTGCAGGATGCATATGCTTGATAAGATGGGTGATTTCCTCTTGCCACTGTTTTACATCTCATTTTATATAAACCCTATGAAATAAAAATAATATAGACTATTTTCTTATGGGGCTCGGGTAGCAAGGGTTGGAAAATATCATAGGTGAAGTGGGGGAAAAGTATGCAAACCTAAGGAGGAAGGGGGTATGGGTATAAAAGATATAAACAAATTTAATATGACTATGTTAGCAAAGTGGAAATGGAGACTTGGTATGGAAACACATTGACTGTGGAGGGAGGTGTTAGGGTCTAAGTGTCCTAGTGGTAGAGAGATTTATGTTTATTATGTAGACATGACGCTTAATTAAATTTCCTATATTTAATTTAAATCACTAAAAGAAAAGTTTCCTAGATTGTATTTAATTTCATAGTGTTAGAAGAGTTTGGTCAAAGAACCAGGGGAATGGGAGAATGACAAGTGGAAATGAAACCTAATTTGGAGAAGAGACTGGTTGATTTGGGAATTTGAAAAGGAACAAGAGTTGTTAGAATTAATGTCACAAGCATAGTGGAGAAGAAGGAATAGAGATTCTTAGGTTTGGTTAGATGAAGATCACGGGGTATACCCTGTTAGCTAAGGTTATGAGGCATTGCATAACTCAATACTGAACTAAACACCCACTTATTTAATCAGTTTTTAGAGCCTAAAAAGTTATACCATCAACACAAGTTTTTACCTCAAGAGTAATACTGATTGGTCACAAAAGAGGAACCTGGTTAAAAAGGAATAACAATAGAAAGTTTATTTTGTCCTCTTTTTCAAATCAGAAGGAGACAACTGGTCACTTACTCATCAATTGTGATATTATGAAAAAGGTGTGAGACAAATGTGATAGTTGGGTGAGGGTATGTACTACTAGACACAATGATATAATTAACTATTTTCAAAGTTTTCACCTAATAGGACTTAGTACTTAACTTTGGTGTGAAAAGGGATGTGGTTAACAGTTATATGAGAGATATAAAGTCATAGAAACAACATTGTTGTCAAAGAAAGAAGAGTGGATATAGATGAAATATTTTGTTTGGCACAACTTCAAGGATGATGGTAGATAAAGTATAAAGCCCGTAGGGTTAATTTCACATATAGCGATTGGTACTATTACCCTTTACATTGCATTAAGTCTTTAACTTAGATGACACAATATGATAAGTAATATTCTCTGTGTGAAGGATTGAGTCAGTAGAACTATAACTAATACAACACAAGTGCTACTAAGCATGATGTTATTAAGTATATGGAGTGTAGTGAGGAGGTGTATTGTATTACAATTGCACAGAGAAGGAATTAACTATTAAAGTTACTATTAAAATATTTGATGCTCACAAAATATCTCAAAAGTTAAGAAAGAATAATATAGAGAAGTCTAGTCTTATTTTGTAAAGAATAATCTAGAGAAGTCTTCCACCTACCTTAGGTATCTATAAATATGTAGCTTAGCATTGTGGAGAAAGTAAGTAATCTTAGGTGAGCACATCCATCACCCATCCTTGTAAACATTTCATATTATATATCAAACCAATTTCTTCTCTCTCTCATCTTTCTTTTTAACTATTGAAATCACTAATACCCAAAACCTTACTCAATCAATTTTTTCTCACATTGCCCAATTAATCAATTCTAAACCAAATCTCAAAATCTTACAGTTACAACTTTGTTTACATGCAAACTACCACTAACTAATGTCTGGAGGAGCAAGGAGCAAGGAAGGTATGTTCTATGTTTTAAAAGGCATATAAAGTGCTACTTCAGTGAAAGCAAAAATGAGAACAAGGCATAAAGTGAAAAAGGAAGAGATCGTAACAGAGTAGGAGATATAATTGTTACAAGAACACACAAAGCAGGAATGACAATAAATCTGGTCTAGTATTGGTGGCAAGAACCAAAATCCAAAACCCGGCTCGAACTATGACACGTTGAAAATATTTATATGCAATTGCATGAAACAACATCACATGTTACAGAATGGAAATTTCAATTGGAATGACAATTCATATATAACTAGAGTATTACGGACATCAACCAAATGAGATCAAATAATATATGTATATAATTTATTTTATGTTGTGAAATGTATGATTTTTGTGTTCTGAAAGATTTTTGAGAATAATGTACCAATTAGCAGCTGCCCCATTGTGACATATAGCAAGACAAAATCACATATTTACTTATTGACTTTCAGTAATACATCTTGTGCATAATTAGAACATACACAATTTCTTCGTTACTCTACTTAATTATTTATCTTTTATTTTTTTATATACACATACATTTTAAAAATATACCTTAAAATTGAAAGGAGGAACTTTAATCATGTTATTTTATCTTTCAGAAAGTATCATTCAGTACTTGTCCTTAAGCTGCTAATTAATGGAACTTATCCATTCATTTTTTTTTTATGATATTGATAGTTCCTCCCAAACATTTTTTAAATAAATTAAAACACATAGGTTATGGAAACTAAAATAAAAAAGCATGAGAGATGACTTGACAAATTGGAAGAAACATTCATTTGAAAACCTTAGAAGGGTCAAACAGGTGTAGTGATAATTTAACCACTACAGCTTCCCAATTACTAGCTATAGTGCTGGTGCTTGAGCTGAAACACAAATAATAACTACTGAAGAAGGAACATGAGAGGTTGCTGAAAGCTACAACCTAATAGTAATAAACATGAAAAGGTAACATTAACAACTATAAATATGCAGTCTTGGAAGGTGAAGAAAAGTGTGGTCTTCATTGATTTATGCTCTTACACCATTTACTATTCCCATGGAAGTCAATTCCCGAACCTTAATCCTCCCGTGTTGAGTGTTAAGAAAGGATCATGCAAGGTGCGCTCTTGACTTCTCATCCTTTTTTTCTATAAGCCGAAGTTCCCAACACCTTCCCATTTCTCCAAAATGCAGTGCTCCTCTTTTTCCTTCTTCTAAAACTGCATCCAAGTTAACCAATAAACAAACCATTAGTAAAATAAGAAGATGAGAACCAAAATATAGGAAAGTGCAATGAAAACTTTTACATGGATAATACATGCATGTTAAAGTCAAAGTAAAATGCAATACAAAAAGAGTGTGTATGATGTGTTGATAGGAGTGTTAGTTATATTCTTACCTACCCTTAGGTCAAGCAACTTCACCAGATAAAGCAGCCTTAATTCTCTCAACAGTGCAGGCAATAAGGTTGTTAACAGTGGCAACAGATCCAAGAGAGAGCTTTGCTGTAGGAACTGAATCAACCAAGATTTGGAAGGCCACAGTCAAAAGAGATCCACCATGTCCAGTGTCACCAATGCTTCCTCCATGTGCAGTGGTGCCATCTGGGAGAATAGCAAATCCTGAAGGAAGAAGGGCCACGTAATCAGGGTCTCCTCCATTCAGAACCACGTTCATTGCCACAATATCTACAGGAGCATAGATCACAAATGATCCTGTTGAGTCTGCGCAACTCTCTTGCAATATCAACATGTTACTCTGGCTTGAATTCGCACTCTGCAACATGGTAAACATATATTATATAGTTCGCTTTTGATCTTAATTTGATTACAGAAGAGAAAAATTTCATGAAATTGATGAATAGTAACTGTGACTCTTAATTAGGTATGATCAACTTACATTCACTCGAAGTAGAGAGACACAATTTCCAGTTTCTCGTCCATTGGCAATGTGTGCCATTTCTTGGACAACTCCTCCATTAGAAAGAATATCCCACTTATTTCAAAGAGTTTAAAAAGTTAGATGAATAATAAAATAAACAGATTTCATTGGGAAGAAAAGATAATATTAATTCAAAAACTAACTATATATAGATATTATCATGTTTGAATTGCTTATCCAACACCTATTATCTCTCCATCCTTACAAGATTTGTACAAATCTGTACAGATCTGAATAAATTAGAAAAATTGTTATAAATATAACAAAGTTTATGCAAAACTTTGCAAGTGTCTGAAAACAAACTTACTAAAAGTGTATCACTTTTCTAAGTGAAGAAAAAAACTATTAAAAATTCCATACCTTTTGTTCATTTTATTTTACTTCTAATTCTAAATTTGAAAAATCTCCAATTAGTCTCCCATTTTCTAACTTCTTTACTATTTTTTTTAATAAAAATGCATACCATGCTATATGACAAACTTCAGAGTAGAAGCATTATTAGTCAGATATAAATGTTTTTTTTTTTTTGAATTTTTTTGGTGTAATTACATCAATTTATATATATATTGTGTGCGTGAGTTGATACAATAATAAATAAGATATGAATGCCCACAATTTTTTTTTCTTAATTAAAAAATCAAGGATGATTTATAATAGCAGATGGATGTCATGTCCACAAAGTCTAACAAACTTACAAATTTAATTTACTAAGAAATTAGATCTAATTATCAGTTAAAATTAATTGGTAAAAAAGTCAAATGACATAAAATAATGAACAAAGTTTCATGGCCTACATGATCACTTGTCTTTGGACACTTTGAAAAGGATGTTTGCAAATAAAAGTAATTGATATCAGATAACTTAGTTTAGAAATTTGACGTAAGATAACTAAATATTATGACTACATTTCAATATAGAGATACATCACACACCAAAGTAGGCAATTTTACCCAATGAAGAACAATGTCTAGTAACCTATGAGTAGACAATAATGCAGCTAGAACATTTGACAAGAAGACAATCATTGATGCATAATTATTGTCTAGTTTGAATAGATCAGTAATGCATATTACCTCACTTCTGGAGTTCTCATCTCGGAGGAATTCAAAAACCCTTTTTGGTGACACTGGGAGCCAAAAAGAAGTTGCAGCACTGAGAACAATACCAGGAGGCCTTCCCGGGTCATCTACACTCTTACGTGTCATAACCCTTACATCATCAGCTCCAGTTCCAGAGAGTGTTGTCCATGTGTGTGCAGTAGATGCACTCACTCCAGCACAAAAACTTATAACCATTCTCTCTGCCAGTTTCAGCATACTCTTCCTTCCATCTTGGTTTGTTATCACTAATTAAGCACATTACAATATTTGTAAGGTAGAGAAGTTAATTAAGGAGAAGATTGTGAAATTATGAGATATATACCTCCAACATCTACTGTGGGAATGTTTGTTGCCATGGCACAAGCAAGCCTTTCACATTGTCGATCCAAGGTGGCAATCCAACGTTTTGCACCAAATGCATGTCCAGAGCTAACAAGCTGCTTGTATAGATTGTGAACACCTCTGTCATCCACTTCAACATGCTCAACCCAAATGACCTAGGGCAAAATTTAGCTTCATGTTAAGTCACATGGAGAGCAAAAACATTTATCAAATGCAACCATCATATCCATGAGGGTTCAAAACAAGCTTGCTAGTGAAAAAAAGTAGTAGCATAATACCCCATGAAATGGGGAAAAAATTGTCTTACTGACATGTTATTTTTTAACCAGTGAGATATAAAAAAGATATGTGATGGATTTAATTTTTTATGATGATTTATTTGTATTCTATCTAACCTTTGAGTAGCCATTGGGCATTTCTTGAATTAAGCAACCTGAAGGCCTTCTTCTACATCTGGCCGAGGGACTAGGACGCAAATTATCCAGTGACACATCCACTACAGCCCAAGTCCCGTCACCATGCTGCTTACAATATCTTACAAAATAGCTCTCTCTAGTTGGCACTAGAGGTGAAGGTACTTGAAGTTCTGCTGTCATCTGCATAATAATATAAATTGGCAAGTAGTTTTATTTTTATATATGAGTCATCCACAAACAAACTGAATTTACTAAGTTCCATATCTATCATATAAGAAGATTTGAACGCTATATTCTATAAAATTACTTACCACTTGCAATGCACCATTGTAGTTTCCCGCCACCCCTGTTGATAACACCTCCAACGTCATTGCTCTTGAGACTATGCCAGAGAACACTGTGGACCATTGGTTCTTAAAAGCACAACAAAATATATAACAAGTGTCAGAAACCATAAATTACATTTTTTGAGAATATCTAAGTAAAACAATGTCAGATAAGAAAATAAGCAGGTGGAAATGGTTACATATATATCTTGTGACATAATCAAAGTTGCTTAGATGTCATGAAGAAATTGACTAAAATAATTGGTCTGGCCAAAATTTTCTTTATTCTCCATATATACGTACCACGTCCATGAGAATCTCAACAAGGTTAACATGGTTCATGATAACAACGGCAGTTTCCCGTGAAGCTTCGCACTTGAAACCAGCCGGTTTAGGACCAATTCCCCGAGGAAAAGACCTTATGTATTCATCCTGGTTGAGCACAGAGGTAGTGCCATCCAGAGTAGTCAACCAAAGAGGATCACCCATTTGTGCCATTCCAATGAGCTCCTCCATGGCTGCAACAGCAAGCTCTATTATGATGGGCTTATCAGCCTCAGTAGGTCCACTGATTGACCTGAGAAGATCTCCTGCAGCTCCACCATACATGTCTCCACCAATGCCCCCAGGCTGACCACCAAAACCACCTCCGATCCCAAGTTCAAGGGGACGCGGAGGAACAGATGAAGGAGAAAGAAGTGGATAGCTCACCACAGGCTTCCCCACGTACTTTGCAGCAATGGCAGAAATCCTATCGATCTGAGCATGCACACCAACATATGTAAGAATTAAGAAAAAACTAGACTATTTGATCTTACACATGAATATTTCATGAAAGACAATCATGTTTAGGTAAGATGTACTTATACAAAAGATGCCAATCTAAGACCATTTTAAAAAGAATTAAACATTTATTAATTTGGATAATCTAGTTAGGAATTAATTTTCTATTTTATTTATCATTTTTACAAATAATTATGAAACTATAATTCTGTTAAATTATTTTTTTTGAAGATTTGTTTAACAAATAGTGTAAATGATAGAAACTTGTTTTTATTATTATTCTTATGCAGTTGTAAGATGGAGTAATATTAAGATAATATTTTTGTTAGTTTTATATACAAAGAAAAGGTTTCTCAGGATAAATAGTCCTTGCTATTTTGATACATCTATCACAATGTAGAACAGCTTCCAAACTGTGATACCTCTTCTCTGAGACGTGCATTTTCGAGCCTCAAGTGATGTTCGTCGAATGACATTTCGCCAATTGCGGTTGGTCCTCCACAGTTAGGACACGAGGCATTGCTGAGAGCTTCCCTGAACCTCATGTTATCAGCTCGAAGCTTATCGTTTTCAGTTCGGAGCTGTGTGTTCTCATGGCGCTCATGTTGGGTCTGCAACACAAAGCATCACATGCTCAAAGGGTTCCTCCTTTACACTTTTAAACAAAAGAAACAAAAGCCAAAAACCACTTTTACCTTTATCTGAGTGCGCTTGTTCTGGAACCAAAACTTAACCTGCAACGGCTCTAACCCTAACTCTCGACTCAGCTCTTTCCTTTGCTTGTCATCAGGATGTGGGCACTCCTTAAAGAAACTGAAAACAAAAAAACAATAACAAATTGATCTCAATAGCTGTTACGGGTCTGTTTCAGTTTAGTCAATAGTCTCAAATTTGAGTCCTGATGAAACTGAAGCCCTAAGCTTCCACTATATGGTTTTGTTAGGCTGGGACAGGATTGTTAGTATGGTTCTGTTTCCAATAAAGTTACATTAAAAAATGAGTGTGTTTGGTTGGCTTACGCTTCCATTTCCTGGATCTGGTGCTGAGTGTGGCGGTGGTAGCGTTTCTTCTTGTTGGGACGAGGGTCTTGGTCTTCCCCGGAAGCACCTTCTTGGTTTTCACTTCCTGACTTGGTGGCACTGTCAAAGTCATCTTCGCGGATTCTTGGGACATCGCTCTCTGAAGTGTTCTGAGGCATGTCCAGGGGGAGAAGCTGACCAGCTTCCATCAGGTTTGGCTGGAACATTTCTACAGATCTTTGAGATTCCGAGGCCTTGTGGTTTTCAATCTAACAATACAATAATACGAGGTATATAGTACAGTGTAGTACTCACAAAGAGACAACATATGTATATATATATATAAAACAGCAGCAACAGCAAAACCTTTTTTTTTTTGTTTCTTTTTGGCTTTGTGTCTAATTCACATGTATAGACACATAGATAAGGAGACTAATTGATGGTATAATTTAAATTATTTGGTATAAGAGTTGTGCAGAAAACACGAGGATTTTGACTAGGTTTATGGTTTTTTTGGGGAAAGTGAGCAAAGCCTCAAACAGTGAGATGGAATAACGCGTTTTACGAATAACGAGACGGATACAAGAGAGAGTTTGAGCTCGCTTGGCTTCACACTGAGACCAATTTTGACTTGTAAAAGAACAAGGACCCTTTTGAAGGATAAAGTCAATTTGAGCAAACCCAACACATCAATCAATTGGCATCAGAATCAGTACCGAATTATGACAAAAATGGGGGTAAATTCGAGAGATAGGAAGAAAAAGAAAAAGAAGAAGAAGAAGAAGAGATTATCAAAGACATCAAATGACGAAGGTAGCACACTTACCTGGCCAAGAGAGAGCCCTGAAGATAATCCAAAGCCACCAACGTTGCCGTTTCTTCCAATCATCGAGGGCATGTTTCTTGCTGGAATCATAATACCAGCTGGCATATTTCAAACTCTAGAGAATTCAATTCTCTCTCTGGTGTCCAGTGTTGCGTTGATCTTCTGAGACCCTTTAATGTTGAAAAACTTCACAGGTTGAGTTTCTTCTTGGATTCTGACAAGGTCGCTTCAAAAAGGAAACATACTAACATAATAAGCCAAAAAACCCAGGCACAGAAACCTGACTTCGCATGTATAAAAAATGAATAATTAAATGCATAGTGTATATGCTACATTAAAATGCACAGAAACAAAGTGTTGACAAATTTTCTGATACTGCAAAACCAGAGACAACCAGAATCAGAAAATGAAAAAAAAAAAGGCCAGCTAAACATCTCGGGGAATCCATCGAAGCTTCTTTTTTTTTCCCGTAGATATATATATGGAAAACCTACCGTTCCTTTTGCATTCTAGCAACCCTAGCCAGCCAAATGCACCAAAAAAAAGTGAGAATTTTTAAAAAAAAAATTGGTAACAGTATGAACGTTTTGGTGCGGCGAAAACAATGATCTGAAGTTGCGTGAATGGTATAGCCACCGTATACAAAACCGCCATGAACCTGGAGTTTTCCTGCACTTACCAGTGGATGGTGATTGCTGGAGACGATAGCTAGCTAGAAGAAGATGAGTATTTAGATCTGCTTTGGGGCTAAGCTTGTTGCCAAAAAAGGGACCCTTTTGAAGGATGCATAGGAGAGAAAAAGACTTTGAGAAGTTATGGAAAAAAAGTTGCTTATATGTGGCGACTATAGAGACCTTGATGAGTGTTTGATGGCAAAAAGCTTGGTTTGAAGGGAGAAAGAAGAGGAGAGGACAAAGGAATTGAAGGAGTAAAGAAAAGGAGGAGAAAGAGGGAAACAGATGGAGAAAATGTGGCAGCGATGAGTTATTGCTGAGGGCATTGAGATGGTGCAATTGCATTTAATGGTGAGCCAAAGAGGTGTAATTGCTAGTGAATGAGAGAGAAAGAAAAAGATAGAGAGAGAGTGACATTTTTCTTTCGTGTAGTAAGTAATTTTTTGCCCTTGGTAGAGTTGATGGTGCAACAAATGACGGCTACCAAAACTCTTTCTTTCTATTGCTTCTATATACCTGATTTACTTTCTCACATACTCTACCACAGATACTGTAACTATACACGCTTGCTGAACTTCTAATTACAATTTTCTCATATACTGTGTAATAGCAACAACTATTTCCTCATATATGGTTTGTGAATGAACCATGAAATATCATTAATTGTGAACTTTTTTCTTTATTTTTGAAAAAGTGTGTTGACGTGTGAACACAAAGAGGTGATGCTAGCCTGGACTTTGAAAACGCATCTGCATGTTATTTTGTAGGAAATTTTGTTGACTTGGTTATCCTACACCTCTATGCTGCATTAATGAAAACATGGTTCATACACACACAAACTATTATTAATGGTAACAGGTTCGGGATAGGATAACATTAAAAGGTTAAATGCTACTGAATGTTATTATTGTTTGTGGTCGATAAATATGTACATGTTTCTATATCTTCTGCTGTAACAAACAACAATAGTATAACTTTCTCTGTAACAAGTGTTATTTTATTTTCATATCTTGCAAATAACCTGATGAAATTTTCCTCGACTTTCATGGCTACTTTCTCGGACAATTTTTCTTTTTTCTATATCATATTACTTTAATATTCATAATATCTAGATAAACTTATTATAGCCAGTACTATGATTTAATTATAGGTCTAATGAATATGACCTAAGACCATGTTTAATTATTAATTAGTACATATGAAACAATCATGATAATTGTGTTGCACGTTATCGTTACAAGTCAAATATTAACTGTGGGATAAATGATAATTATGGTTGCATTTTTTTTTATGGGTAATCATTTTTTTAAATACAACAAGGATATTCAAATGTTATAATTTGTAAGTAGCCATGCATTACGTTGATTTCATATTTATTTATTTATTTATCTTCTAAAGGGACCATGATCCGTGACTTGATAATTTGTTAATGTGTTATTTGTATTACATCATCCATGGTAATGCCGTTGAGGACTACCTTGATTCTACGTTTGATTCTTTTTCCCATGATACGTTGAAATGTTATGACATCACATATGTTCTAACAGATGGTAATGTCCTTTTGGAACAAGAAACTTTCTATTTTTTTCGTAGACTCCTTTTTTTTTTCTTTTAATTGGTTGTAGCTAGCTGATTCTCCAAAATGATTTCAATCATATTAAGCATATATACTATATATATACAATATATATATACTATATATGTATATGAATATGTATGTATGTTCGTATCCGTATACATACCACAAATGTGCGTATATTAAGTACAAAGAATGAGCATTTAAAACAAAATGTATTTGGTGAAATAAATGAATCAAGCATAGTTGATCATCAATAATGATTTGGCTATTATTGTAACTCTTTTAATTCAACAACATAAAACATCGTTGTCAAAAATAAAGAGGTTCTGTAACACATTGTACAGTGTATTTTAGCACTTGGACAATTGCTAAACACGTATATATATAAATAATGCAATTACTTTTTTGTACAAAAGCATAATGCATTTATATGAAAGTGTTCAAGATAAATATAATAAATTCAAGGAACACATGACTCCCGTCTGTGGCGCGCAAATCAGTGAAAGCATATTAAACAGTAGAAGGAGTATTATTTTAAATATTCTTTTACATTAACTACAAGATATTCAATATTAAGTGAATGTTATATATTTGCATACACTATTAATTACTCAAGATAAAAGATTATTAAATGATATTTAATGAAAATATTAAAAATAATAAAAACATTTAATGTTTTAATAGTATTGGAAAAACAACATTAATTTCATTCAATTGTGAAATAAAACTAGCATTTATTCTCTATCAATCACTTCAAAAATAAAGAATATTATATTAATATTTAAAATAATAGCTATAGATTTTATTTTCATGATCTTATTAAAATAATCATAAGATTTTATGTGTATTTTTTATTTTATTTTTGCATTACAAAAATTAAACCAATGCTTTTATCCCATACGTTAAGAAACAAATATTTTTTTATTAAATTAAATTTACAATAACTATTTAATTATTAATTATATTTCAAAATTTTATTTTAATAATAATTATTATTATTATAATTGTGCATTATTAATGTATTAGTGTGTGTTAGAGTTTATACAAAAAATTTACTTATCTATACAAGATTTTTGAAACATTCCTAGCCAAAGTCATAAAGATAAATTCTGAAATATGGTTGGATATGTCTAAAAGTTTTATTTATTTTAGAATCAAGACCAAAAATAGTTTAGATATGATTGTTTTTATTAACTTATTAAGACACCTTTAAAAATAGAATAAAAAATATATTTAGTATAGTGATTAACTTTAGTAATATTATCCTAATAAATTTTGAAATCAAGATATTAGGATTATTTGTGGAGTTTACAATTAGGTCATTCTTGTTAAAGACTAGTTTCAGTAAGTTCTCACAACACATTAAAAGTAATTTATATCATTTTTTTCTCAGCCAATACAAATACTTAAGACAAAATCATAATAGAAACATTAAATTTAATGATTGAACTTAATAATGTTCTTTAGTGAATTTTTTGACTTGGAAACTTAGTAAGTTAAAGTTTCTTGACTCACCTACTTTAAAAAGTATAAAAAAAATAAAGAAAATAAAAATATTAAAAACATAAATACAAAAGGTTTAATGACACACTAATTCGTAATAGTAGAATTAAAAAATAAAAAATTCAAAATAGAAAAATTATATTATAAAATGAAAATAATTAAAAAATAAAATATAAAAAAATTGTTTAACGAAGCATTACATATGCTGACTCACTTCAATTAAGTTGAAACTAGATAATCAACTAGAAGTAAGTCACGCTGTTTCAACTTTGTATTGAGCGATAACACTTCACATTTTTTTTTAATTGGATAAATTTTTAATTTGAAAGTATTCATTAATCTGAAACAATTTTTTGTTAATTGAGGTATGCTTTTGATAGAGTAGAGTTTAGCTGATAATCTCTAATAAGATTAATCATATTTTTAGTTTCTCAACAAAATTTAAATTAAATTTTGGTCTTTAAGTTATAAAATATACCTTTTAATACTTTTATATATTTTTTAAATGCTCAAATTTTAGTCTATCTAAGTAAGAAAAAAATAAAGCATTAATTTTAAGAGTAAAACTTGAATTAAAAAATATAAAGGCAAAAACTATGAATTTTGAGAGTGATAAACAAAAACCAAAATTTTAGATTTTTCAGAAAACTAAAAAACACCATCAGCTCACTACTATGTATGTTAATTGTCCTGCACGATTTTATTTATATGTTTAATGTTACAAAGTTATTTTCTCCCAAAAAATGTTACAAAATTTTGTGTATAAATATTGCCGTCGTAGTTTAAAACTTTTGACTTTGTGACCGACCGTATTGTTTCTTTTAATATATATAACCATTGCTATTCAAATATTATATTACAGATAAGACAAATTTAGAGTATCTGTCCATGCAAAATAGTATGTATAGTCAACACATAACTTTTCATTTGACTTTTTTAATAGAGTTATATTCCAATATACTTGAATTTAAGATAAAAGTTAAGGGAAGACAACCTTTATATTAAGTAGGAGAGTAATGATATCCGCACAAAATAAAAGAGTGAAGATCTAGGAAAAGATATTTATTTATAAATTTTATTATATTTAAATTATAATATAATTGTGAGCGTATGTATTTTATGGAGAACTCATCTTGAAAAATATTTTTTTAAATGAAAAAAAAAATATATCAATCCATACTAAATTTCCTAAATAATATGATAATGGTTTTCTTATAGTGTTATTAATGCTTAATTTGAGGTATTTTTGAAAATTAATTGTTATTATAGATGATACATAATGATAATTTTGAGTGAATCATGTGGATAATACGATAATTCAAATGTAAATATTATCATATATTGTCTTTTACATTTATTTTTTATTGTCAGTAAATTCACATTTTTTTTGTTGTGTCTTTCTTTGTCTTTTTTTATTTTCTACGTCACTTGTTCTATTTTGTTATCATTATCCTGAATGACATTGCTTTGTTTGTCCCTAATAGTCAACGAGATACTTAAGAAATTGCTCTCGATCATATCTAGTTAATGATATAGATGATATAACAAATGTTAATCCCTAAATTTAAACTTAATAAAAAATTTAATCAATATATATTTTGTGTGAATGAAAAGTGTAATTTTTGATAGACTTGACGGATAATTAGATATAAAGATAATTACATATTTAATTGGATAGTTAACTAAGTTTTAGATTTTGTTTGTAATTGTAATCTTTCTATATTATATTTTTAACACTAGAAAAAATATTTTATAAGAACGAGTGTTGAAGAGAGCCAGTAAAGTAATAGTTAAGCATTTTTATCTTTTTATCTCTAAATATCTCAGTTATTTATTTATATTTCGACTAAATGATATGCACGTATATTAAATATCCAACTAAAGCAATAATATGAAATTTATAATAAACTTGAAACTAAAATTTGAAATTTTTTTTCACATCGTCCTTTCTTTATTAAGTAAAAAATATAATATATAGATTGTAAAATATTTTTTACATCTAGATTTTTAATTTTAACAGAAAATAATAATATGTTTTTTACATAAATTTATCATTGACTATTATATTATATTGACTTTAACTTCAAATGAATTAGAGTTTTTATTTTTGTTTTTACATTAATTACACCTTTCAATTGAGACTAATAAACAACAAAGAAAATAAGATTTTAGGTAAAGTTAATAAAATATAATGCTGTGTTTAGAAAGAAAAAGAATAATTTAATAAATAAAGTTGTTTTGTGGTTTTGGAGTTGGGTTTGAGTTGAGGTGAAGGTAGAAGATGAGATGAGTGGTTTTGACATAGGAGGAGAGTGGACCTAATAATCATAAGATTCCCATTATTCATTTCTCTGAAGCATTGCCCATAGAAATCACCACTGCACTGTACAACACTCTCTCTCTCTCTCCAACTTTGCTTCCCTTATTAATGCCTCTGAGCCACGCAAGCTGTCCCTGCACCATGCAATCACAATTGCCATTTACTATCTTCATGTTTATTTCCTCATCCCTATCTATCTATTCTTTTATTTTATTTTTTATTTTCTGTAACATAAATAATTTTAAATTTCAGAACGATGACTTTTATTGAAGGCCGTGAAAAGATCACCTGTGGGTCCCTAAGGGCTTCCCCCTATCAACTTCAAATGGTCCCTCTCTCAATCACTACATGTTAAAATCATTTATATTTTTCTTTCTCTCTATTTTAATTAAAATTAACATTTTTAATTAAAAAAAAAAAACTACTACCAATATTTAGGACAAAAGTCAAATGTTTCGTGTGGTTGGGTAAAATAAATGTGTGAAACTTCACTCTGAACTCAACTCACACACCACACCACACCACACCATACACCAACCTACCAGTGGAAGGGAGAGTTGGGGGTGGACCCAACAATTTATTGCTTATGGTGTCACTGGCTTGGGTCAAATCTCCTTCACTAACTTGTTGCACAATTAAGTGATTTGAATATATTGATAAAATAAGAAAAATAGTGTATTGAATAATTTTAGTTCATTAAAAACATATTTTAAACAATTTCATGTTTTCAAATTTATTTTTGAGTGAATTTAAGTTGTCTCATTATGAATCGACATGAACTATGATTTTTATAATGATTATTTTAATCAATTAATTGACTCGTAAAACTTTAGTGCAAATAATGCATCAAGATTGAAATTATTTTAAATGATATTTTTTTAAGAAAATCTCCAATAATGTTAAAGTATTAGTTAACCGTGTGTCTTTGTTGATATTTTATTAGGTTATGGAAGAAAGTTAAGGCAATGAGAGCAAGAAATTAAAAAAAAAAGTTGAGAAATTAAAAAAAAAAAATCTTTATAATAAAATGAAGAGATTATAAACTTAATTTATAAAAACATGCATTTGTTACGTCAAATAAATTGATAATTAAGGAATTAACACGACTAACACTATAGTTATCGTGTCATTAACTAAAAATTCTACTTAGAAGCAAAATATACTCCTTCAGGGAAAGGAAAAATATTAAAAAATAAAATATAACAATTAATTTATCAATTTTTTTTTGGATGAATTACATTTTGATAATAAATTTGAGACCAAAATATATTTAATCTATTGATAATATATGAAATATATGTTGGTTGTATTAAAAATTTAATGGAAATTTTTTTAAGAATAACGTGTCAAATGTTTTAACAAAAAAAAAGGCGTTAAAAAGTGATTAAAGAGTGAAAATTGGAAAACCATAAAAATCAAGGAATAAAAGCATATAACAAACATACAGCATTTGTTATAGATTGACTATGTAAATAATGATTGAGTTACTAAGTAATCAATACGCTAATGTTAAAAGGAATTGAACCTACAATCTTTTCAACTAGCTATTTTAGTATGTATTATCTCATGCATAACTTACATTCAACTCAGGTATATTTTCTTTATAGAATCTACAACTTCATTTTATAAAGTCCTTGTTGTAAACTTACAAAACTAAATTAGACTAATACACATTAAACAAATTATTTAATTAAAAAAATATAAAATTCAATTAAAAATAAACTTAAATTTGAAAATAATTTGATGATATGTTAAATTTTGAATAATTTTTATATATTTTATAATTAAAAGAAATAAATACAATTTGATATTTTTGAGAAAAGAAAAACAAAATAAAACATTTTTATCATTTATGTTATTTTAAAAAAATATTTAATATCAATTATTTTGCATTAGAAGTATTTAATACTATAATATATATATAATCTTACAATTGTCACATTATAAAATCTCACTAGTTGGACCTAAACCTCTAAAGGTATTAATTTTCTTTTTTATATGTTGGTCTTTATTTCTTCCACACTTATCAAATTTTGAAAAAATGAATGTAATATGGCATGTTATTGTGATTTAGACAATTGTAACAACATCAAAATTCTCTATAATGATTGATCCTCCTCTCCTCCTCAAACGACAATACTTATGTTGTTGGCATTCACATCAGAGTGTACATGGCTATATGTCTCATCGATATCTCATCGTCTATTTCATAAGATATGAAATAAAATTTGTTGAGTTTTTTTTTATCCCATTTACCTTTCTTTATTAAGTAGACAATATAATATAAAAGGTATACTAATTTTGTTTTTTTAGATTTTTAATTTTAATAAAAAGTAATAATACTTTTTGTGTAAGTTTCGATGCACCAAATTTTGATAATATAAGTGAATTAAATTTTGAAGGAATAAGTTGGTAAGTTCTAAATCATAAAGTTCAATTGAGATAAAATGAGGGGCAGGTCACTTAATTTTTGACTTGTACTTCGAGAACACAAATCAATGAGATTTTGGAAAAAATAATTGGATAAATTACATGATTAATAAGAAAATATAAAGATTATAGTAATTAATCTAGATTATCCTACTTAAGATCTGTATTAATCATGGGTCTCAATAAACAAAGGTTTGGCAAGGCTTATGATCAAGAGCTCATTATCTATCACATAGGTAGGAGTACTGTTGTTTCGATAAGACTACTTTCACTTGAGAATTTCTTGAATCTTAAACTAACTTGAGTATCAAATCTCTTAAACAACAATAAAATATCGAATTTGAGTTATCTCACTAACATCTAACAATAGAATATCAAATTTGAGTTATCACACTAACATCTGAGCAAAAACTATTTCAAATAATTAATTGACTTTAACTTTAAATGATTATTGTTTTTTTTCCTTTACATTAAATATATCATTCATTTCATACTATCAAATAAGGAAAATAATATTTTAGGTATATAAAATATAAAATATCATTTTTATCTTTAAATAAAAGAAATTTTTTTATTAAAATAAATTAAAAATAATTAAGATAAAAAAGTAAGAAATGTTAATACTCAAATTCATTAAAAAAATTAATATTTAATAAACTAAAAACATGAATATATATTATTAGTATTATGATTCATATTTTTGTTATTGAGATTCATAATTGGACAAATGAATAAGTATGAAAATGTTAACGAAAATATCCATTAATTAAAATCTTCATTTTAATTTTTGACAATATATGTAACAAGTATACACATTTGAATTTTTTTTCTCTTCACATATTTACGATGAATGTATTATATTTTTTTTAACATTGATTCAATTCATTATTAAATTATATATATATATATATATATACACACACTTTTATAGATTAAGTACACGCTCTCTATCTTTATCTATTGAACCTAGTATCATCTTCAACCTTTCGGACACACAACATCTATTGAAAGTAAAGGTTAGTGATTTTTTTTTAACTTCTGACAATTTAACATTTTTTAGTGAAATATTTGACAATTTAACTTTTTTTATAAGAAGACAAAAATTACAGGCTAGTTTTATGAAAAAGTAAAATAACGATTAACAAACATTTTTTGTGTGTTAGAGAAAAATGGTATCACATATTTAAAATGTGTAAATTATTAATAAGATTTATTAATAATTTAATATGTAAGAATTCAGTAAATAATGCATATGCCGTACGGTACGTGAACATAAGACGGGAATACTTTATTCATGATGGACCACGTTTCCTATATTGCAGGTTACTGATTAAATGGATATTTTCTTTTTCCTTCACAGTTTCTTTCAATGTTGCCATCGTTGCTTATATACTTTATGATTACCACCTATCTTTCCTAACATAATACGATCTATATTTCCTAACATAAACTATATTCATTGAAGCATATATATTTGCTTAATTTTTGTATGTATGTAGCTATCGAATACATATTTATTGTGGATAGTTTAATTTCACTTTTAGAAGCGGATTAGTGGCTCTGAGTTTACAATTCATATTTGTCGGGTGTTTAAATTGATTGTTTGTAATACCAGATTTAGTCTCAACTTTTGAAAGATAATAGAGGTTTCATACCTGACTTTTATATATAATTGTAAAGGGTTGCAACATCCAAAGTACTCTAATTTTGCTATAAGTTTATTTGTTGATAAAAAAAACTATATTTATTTATTTTAACTAGAAAACTAATGCCACAACAATATTCCTTAAATTCAAATCCCAATTAGCTTTGAGATATGAGATTCAATTATGATTACATTTTTATTCTCGTAAATCGTGTCAAAATCTATATGTTGAAAGGCGTCACGAGTGTTACTATTGATTTGCCTTTTTTGAGATCCAAGTTTAGCAATGCTACATGAATTTTTAAGTGTAAAAAAATGTTAACTAGATAAAGAAGGATTTGAATAGAGTTTATAAAATATATTGAAAAGCTTTTCACATTAAGCTTATTAGGTGTTGCACAGGGTTGTAAATAGTTTTAAAAACAAGTTTATAATATTTATGTAAAAAAGAGTTAAACAACAGTTAAGAATTACAAGACATACAAGAAAAACTGACAATACACATGTTGATATGTACTTTATTTTAACTTGAATTATCTCTATTTTTTCATTGTCAACTTTGCAAAATATTTGGTTAATCCATCTTGATTAAAAATATTATTATTGTTATTTATAACTTATAATAAATATATAAAGTTATTCTTAATTAAGTGTTAATCTTTTTTTAAGATTAAGTATGATTACGTAAGATCAATTTCGATCAAAAATACAAAGTTACTCGTATTGGTTGTATAACAAAAGTTATTTAAGAGTATAAGAAAAAAATTATGAAGGTATTAAAAAAACTACTTTTTTCTTTAAAGGCCAACTTTACAACAGCAAAATTGAAATATTTACAAATAAATTGCATTCTGATCATATATCATACAAGTTTTATCTAAAACACTTAAAAGTTTGCGATAATATTTTGCATGCAATATTTACATAATTCATTAGCATTTTCTATTTGGAGAAAATACCTATCATGGACATTATAAAATTGAACTATTGTAGCTTGTTCTTTTCCTATGCTTTTCTGATAATCATAGAGTATATACAAACTTTTCTGATAATCATAGAGTATATACAAACTCTAATGATTGGTGTGTTGTGTCACAATTATCATTTGGATGCGATTTCGATGCGATTTGTGTTAACTCAAAACCTTTATATGTTTTTACAACATAGTGAAGTGTTTAATGTTAAGTATTTGTAGTTCACATATAAGACTCTCATCTTACACATTTTAAAAAATTACATCTAATCTTCTATACGTTTCTGTTTGGAAGTTTCTTCTAACTTTTTGATATGCATTTGAAATTTTCCTCTATTTATTTAAAGACTTCATTTAAACTTTTATCACTTAATATCTTATGTTATATTAAACTTTGTATAACACTTGTTTCACACTTATGTAAATGGTTTAACACCCAAAAACATGTCATTATTTATTATAAGAATATGAGTGTCTATAATAATAAGATGATGTTAAATCAATAACACTTGCACTTATTTATGGTTGTGTCATTCATCAATCTAAATACCTTTAAGAAAATAATATATTCTTCAAAATAGTATCTAATTATTAATATGAATTATACATCTAAAAAATATATTTAAATCCAATTTAATTATATAAAATTGATTTAATAATATCTACACTAACTTCTATATATATATATATATATATATATATATATATATATATATATATATTTTTTTTTTTTTATAATTTTTATTATATTTATATATATGTTATATTTTTATTTTCATTTTTTTTGTTTTT